>ENA-ORXB01001694-ORXB01001694.1-sediment-metagenome-genome-assembly--contig:-NODE-1694-length-23533-cov-2.857606_pt1 | contig 23533 bp, 14 predicted proteins | sample MGYA00237863_ERZ511475 | MGnify/ENA primary metagenome ERZ511475 (study PRJEB26305, sample SAMN06343858) | sediment metagenome | isolation source: hot spring sediment | place: Canada: British Columbia... | reverse complement strand
TCTTTCCCTACACGACGCTCTTCCGAACTGAGCGTGTCGGGTGGGTGCCGCTTGTGCCTCGTGGAGGTGGAGGGACGACCCGACCCCGTGCCTAGCTGCGGGCTGGAGTGCGCCGCGGGCATGGTCATCCATACGCATAGCCCGCGCCTGACGGATATGCGCCGCGAGATCATTGACCTGTTCGTGTCCGATCACCCGCTCGACTGCGTGATCTGCGACAAGGCGGGGAGCTGCGACCTGCAGAAATACGCCTACGAGTTGGGGGTTGGCAAGACGTCGTATCAGCTCGAAGTCTCGCGCACACTCTACCAGGACGACAACCCCTTCTTCGTGCGCGACCACAAATACTGCATCCTGTGCGGGCGGTGCGTGCGCGTGTGCGAGGAGATCGTCGGCGCGAGCGCCATCGAAATCGTCGGGCGCGGCTTCACCAGTCACGTCGCCACGCCTTTCGACGGGCCGATGATTGACTCCACCTGTGTCTTTTGCGGCAACTGCGTGCAGGTCTGCCCGACCGCCGCGCTGATGCCGGTGTCACGGCGCGGCAAAGGGCGCGAGTGGGAGTTGGAGCGCGTCAAGACCATCTGCGGCTATTGCGGGGTCGGCTGCGAGATCGAATACGCACGCCGCAACGGGCAGATTCTCTACGCGCAGTCCTCGCCGCAGGCTCCGGTCAACGGAGAGTTCCTGTGCACCAAAGGCCGCTATGGCTGGGACTTCGCCACTCACCCCGACCGCCTGACCACGCCCCTGATCCGCCGTGACCTGGCCTACGCGCTGGGCCTGACGGACGAACCCTGGCAGATGCCGGAAACATCGGTGCTGGATGCCCCTGCGCCTGCTGTCGAAGAGCGTTTCGTTGCGGTGGACTGGGATACGGCCCTGCAGGTGGTGGCCGATCGGCTGGCGGGCATCGTCCGGCAGCACGGGGCAGATGCCGTGATGGGGCTGGCTTCGGCGCGCTGCACCAATGAGGAAAACTACCTGTTCCAGAAATTCATGCGGGTCGGGGTCGGCACCAACAACGTGGATCACTGCGCTCGCCTGTGCCATAGTTCGTCTGTCGCCGGCCTGGGGCAGGCTTTCGGCAGCGGGGCGATGACCAACTCGATCCGCGAGATTCGCGATGCGGATTGTGTGCTGATCACCGGCTCGAACACGGCGGAAGCGCACCCGGTGATCGGCTATGAAGTGATTCGCGCCGTGCGGCGTGGCGCGCACCTGATCATCATAGACCCGCGCCGCATTCCGCTGGTGGATCATGCGACGCTCTTCTTGCAGGCGAAGCCGGGCACGGACATCTATGTCTTCCTGGCCATGATGCACATCATCGTCCGCGAAGGGTGGCAGGACAGCGATTTCATCGCCCGGCGCACAGAAGGCTACGACGAACTGCGGGCCGTGCTGGAAAGCTACACCCCGGAGCGCGCCGCGTTGCTCTCCGGCGTGACGGTTGAGCAGATCGAAGAGGCCGCGCGCATCTATGCCCTGGGCGAGCGGGTACGGGGAACATCCCTCTTCGCGGGTGAAGGGCGCGGGCACAGCACGATCCTCTATGCCATGGGGATCACGCAGCGCAGCAACGGCACCGACATGGTCAAGACGCTGGCCAACCTGGCCATGCTCTGCGGGCAGATCGGCAAGCCGTCTACGGGCATCAACCCGCTGCGCGGACAATCGAATGTGCAGGGCGCGTGCGACGTAGGTTGCCTGGTGGATGTGTTCCCCGGCTATCAGCGTGTGACCGACGCCGAGAAGCGCGCCGCGTTGGCCGCCGCCTGGGGCGTGGAGACGTTGCCGGATCAGGTGGGGCTGACTGTGGTAGAGGCCACCCATGCCATGCTAGAAGGCAGGGTGCGCGCAGCCTATATCATGGGCGAAAACCCCATGCTGTCCGATCCCAATGTCCACCATGTGGAGGCGGCACTGCGCAGCCTCGACCTGCTGGTGGTGCAGGAGATTTTCCTCAGCGAGACGGCTCAACTGGCGCATGTGGTGCTGCCCGCCGCGTCGTGGCTGGAGAAAGACGGCACCTTCACCAACACCGAGCGGCGTGTGCAAGTGCTGCGGCCCGTATTGCCCGCGCCAGGGCAGGCGCGCCCCGACTGGCAGATCGTCGGCGAGATCGCGGCCCGTTTCGACGCCAGCATGGGTCGCGCCCGGTCGGCGGACGCCTGGCACTACCCCTCTACCGCCGCCATTTTCGACGAGCTGGCCCGCGTCACGCCCATCTATCGCGGCATGAGCCATAGCCGCTTGGTCGGCCAGGGCCTGCATTGGCCCTGCCCGGACGCCACTCATCCCGGCACGCCGATCCTGCACACAGAGAAGTTCACGCGCGGCCTGGGCAAATTCCATGCCATCGAGGCCCACGATCCCGCCGAACAGCCCGATGAGGAGTTTCCGCTGATCTTCAGCACCGGACGTGTGCTCTATCACTATCACACGGGCACAATGACCCGCCGCAGCGAGCCGCTGGCCTGGCGCGAACCGGGTGGCTATGTGGAAGTGAACCCCGCCGACGCCGCGCCGTTCGATCTGCAAGATGGCTCGCCGGTGGTGCTCAGGAGTCGCCGGGGAGTGGTGCACGCGCGGGCCAGACTCAGCGAGAATGTGCCGCCGGGGACGGTTTTCATGGCCTTTCACTGGTACGAAGCTGCAGCCAACATCCTGACCCAGGACTTTGCGCTCGACCCTGTCGCCAAAATTCCGGAGTATAAGGTCTGCGCCGTGCGGCTGGAACGCCCGGATGGGCACGGTTAAGGAAAAAAACGGGGGCGAGTCGGCTGGCTCGCCCCCACTATCAGGATTCCCCCTCTCAGCCGCTCAGTCCCACTGCCAACTGATACGTCCCCTGACCACGCTCGCGCTCGACGCGCACGTACCACAGACCCGTGGCGTCCGCGGTAAAAGTGACCAGGCGCGTCATGCCGTCGCGCTGAATATTCCCTTTCGTCTCGCCCACCGGATTCTTGAGCGCCAGCAGGAGTGACGAATCGGGCGGCATGGACAGTTGAACGCTGATCGTCTGCCCGGCGGTCACAGAGAAGGCGTACCAGTCTACGTCGTCGTTGTCCTGCAGATAGCCGCTGTATGCGCCGGCGCCGATCGGCACGGCACTATCCGGGCTGCTGCCCGCGTCGTGCCCTGCGCCGCCGTCGTTCTGATCCTGTACGCTCAGCGCGACCGTGTACGTCCCCTGACCGCGTTCGCGCGCGATGCGCACGTACCACAGTCCTGTGCCGTGGGCAGCGAAGCTGACCGACTGACTGTTGCCGCTGGTCTGGACGTTCCCCTGGGCTGAGCCAGAGGGGTCGCGCAGCGACAGACGTGCGCCCAACCCCTGTTCGACAGTGAGCTGGGCGGTGACGATCTGCCCGGTGCTGACGTTGACGGCATACCAGTCTTCGTCATCGTCGTCGAGCAGATAGCCGCTGAACGTGCCCGGCGAGACAGGCAGCCCGGCCAGACGCTCGTTGCCCGCGTCGCGCCCGCTGCCCGCGTCGTTCTGATTCTCAACGGAGATGATGAGCTGGTAGCTCCCCTCACCGGAACTGCGCGCAATGCGGATGTACCACGTGCCGGTCAGGCTGACCGCATAGCGCAGCACCCTGGCCTGCCCCTCGCTGGTCGCCGAGCCGCTGCTGGACGACTGGCCAGGAGCATAGAACGCCAGGCTGAAGCTGGCATTGGTGGGCATGATCAGGCGGATGGTGACGATCTGCCCGGCCTGGACGCTGAGCGCGTACCAGTCTTCGTTGTCGCGCTGACCGCTGCTCAAGGTCTGGCCCAGGTCGGCGGTGTAGGTGCCCGCCTGGATGAGCACAGCCTGCTCGCGGAGATCGGCATCGGCCAGGCCGGTGATGCCCGTGCCGCCCGTAGTCCCTGTTGTGCCAGTCTCACCGGCGGTGCCTGTTCCGCCAGCCGTGCCGGTGCCCGCGCCTGCGCCCAACAGTTGCAGACTGAGGCTGTTGAACGCCACATGGTTGTTCATCTGCGGGTCGCGGGTGATCAGGATGTAGAAGGTTTCCCCTGTCAGCGCGGGCCAGGGCAGCGTGAACATGCCCTGGCAGGTATAGCCCAGCGGATCGCCGCGAGGGGACGTGTTGGCTATCTGTACGATCTGCGTGTTCACTGCGTTGCCGCTCTGGTCGAGCAACGTCACCCGAAAGTCGGCGGGGAAGCCTGGCCCACCGTTGAACGTGTCGGTGGCCAGCGCGTTGACCTGGAACGTGATCGCCTGCGCGCCTGCTGGCACGGCGGAAATGGGGAACTGCCAGCGAGCATAGTGCTGGCGGGCCTCATCGCGCAGCCAGTACCAACCCTCCACCAGGTCGCCGTTGCTGTCGAAGTTGCTCGCGCCTGTCAAAGCCTGTCCCCCACCCGCGCCCGCCGCGGCGATCACGATACTCTCAAGCCGGAAGGCCACATGCTCATTGGAGGGCGGAAGCTGGTTGAGTTCGTCAGCGCGGCTGACATGCAGCCAGAGCAACTGGGCGTTGCGCAGAGCCGCGCGGGGGATGGTGACCGTGCCCAGGCAGTAGTAACCGGTGTTGTCCCCCGGCACGGGCTGGTTGCGCAACTGAATGGGCAGCCGTTCGTACAACACGCCGCCCATCTGGCCCGTGGGGGGAACGCCGTAGCTCAGGAAGAAGTAAGCGTCTATACCCGGCCCGCCGGAGACCCGATCGGTGGCCAGCACCTCGAAGCGCAGCTCGATATCCCCCGTACCGGCGGGCAGGCGGTCGAAGACCCAATCGGCGGTCTGCTGATGGGCGTCGTCGCGCAGCCAGTACCACCCTTCGATCAGATCGCCGGTGCTGTGAAACTCGCGGGCGATGATGATCTCCGGTCCCTGGGCAGTCACTGGCACAGGCGGTGCGAGAATCGCCGTAAACACCAACAACATACATCCCAGCAGGCTCAAGACAGTGCTGATCTTCATACGGTTCTCTCCCCTCAAAGTCACATGGCAGGCGAACGATTGCAGGAGCAACCAGCGGAAGAGGGTGACGGTGCTGTGAAAAGGAGGATGAGAGAACAGTGGGGCCAGTTGCCCTTTCTTCCCTTAGAATAGTGGTAGGATGTTGCTACTGTCAACTGAGGCGAAATGTCGGCCCGGAGAGGCGGTCAATGGTGTGCCGATTGCCCCACCATGCCATGATGTTTTGCACTAGCCATCCTGTGAACGAGGCGTTTATAGTTGTCAGAAGCCTGAGGATTCGGCCATGACCGTCCACGCACAGCTAGAGGCGTTGATCTCCCTGGCGGTAGCCTTGCTGCTGGCAGGGATCATCGGCCTGGATCGCGAATGGCGGCGCAGCCCGGCGGGCCTGCGCACGCATATGCTCGTGGGCCTTGGCTCCGCGCTGGTGATGGTGATGGCCAGGGGCCTGTATGACGACAATTCGGCGGCGCGCCTGGCCGCCAATGTCATCACCGGCATAGGTTTTCTGGGCGCAGGGGTCATCATCCGGCGCGGCGATCAGGTACACGAACTGACGACTGCCGCATCGCTATGGTTTGTGGCGATGGTAGGGCTGGTGACCGGAGCGGGCCTCTATGTGCTGGCCAGTGGAGCAACAGCTATGGGCGTAGTGGTGCTTTCGGCGCTGCGCTGGCTGACCAAAGGGCGCACGCACCCGCATCAACCGGCAGCGCCGGACAGACACTCCGCTCAGGAGTGATCGTCGTCTTTGGGCAGATGGCGCTCGATATGATTCTTGACGGCAAACACGGCGGCTTCGGCCCGGTTGGATACCTGCAACTTGCTGAGGATGTTGCCCACATAGTTGCGGACCGTGCCCTCGCCCAGGAAGAGCTGCGCAGCAATCTCGCGGTTGGTCAGCCCTTCCACCATCAGCGCCAGGATACGCATTTCCTGGGGGGTGAGGCCCGCGAAGGCCGAGGCTTCCTTCACCTGGGCGGCCTGCCGCACTTCTTCCAGCAGGGCCTTGGTCATCGAGGGGTCAATGAGTGCATCACCCCGCCCGACGGTGCGGATGGCGTCCACCAGGTCGCTGCTGCCGACGCGCTTGAGCACATAGCCGACTGCCCCGGCGCGTACAGCATCCATAACCAGCTCGTCCTCAGCGTAGGAGGTGAGCATGATGACCTTGGTGTTGGGCACCTGTTCGACAATCTGCTCACAGGCTTCGATGCCCGACAGCCCGCCCGGCATACGGATATCCATCACCACGATGTCGGGGCGATGAGTCACTGCCTGGCGCACTGCCTCGATGCCGCTCTCGGCTTCCGCCACCACGGTGAAGTCGGGTTGCTGCTCCAGCAAGGCTTTGAGGCCGGCGCGTACCACGGCATGATCATCGGCGATCAGAATGCGAAGAGGTGTCACTGAGTTCTCCGGCATGGGGTCTTAGTCAATCTGAGTGTGATCCTTGTTGCGGACGACTGATGCGCTGGTCACAGCAGATTATACCGTGACGGGCGCTGCAAAAACCAACAAGAGCAGGCGAACCATCAAAAGAGGTTTTGTCGTTATTTATCACTATTATCCAGCAAAGTCGGCACAAGTACGGTAGAAACTGACACGGTGAACCATCATGACCACTCTGCACTCCTCCACTGGCGCCAATGACCGGACAATGGCCATGCTCGATGCGCTCAGCCGCGCCGCCGCGACCATCACCAAGGAACTAAGCCTGCCGCGCACGCTGCAGACGATCACCGACATCGCCCGCGAGCTGGTGCAGGCGCGCTATGCGGCCCTGGGCGTCCCGGCGGGCGACGGCACGCTGCGGGCTTTCATCACGTCGGGCATGGATGCCGAGGAAATCCGCCGCATCGGCACCGAGCCGCGCGGCCTGGGGTTGCTGGGCGCGGTGCTCGAATCCGACACGCCCATCCGCCTGGACGACCTGACGCAAGACCCGCGTTCGGCGGGGTTCTGCCCGCATCACCCGCCCATGAAGCGCTTCCTGGGCGTGCCGATCATCAGTCATGGCGAGCGGCTGGGCAACCTCTACCTGACCGATCCGCTGGACGGCGAGCCGTTCAGCGAGGACGACGAACGGCTGATCGTGCTGCTGGCCAATCACGCCGCCGTCGCCATTGAGAACGCCCGCCTGACCGAGCAACTGCAGGAGATCGCCCTCAGCCGCGAACGCGACCGCATCGGCATGGAACTGCACGACGGTGTGATACAGTCTGTCTATGCTGTGGGCATGAAGCTGGAGATTCTGCGCGGGCAGTTCCCCATGACGCCGGAGCAGGAGCAACAGTATCAGAGCATCATCGAAGACCTCAATCAGATCATCGAGGACATTCGCCTGTACATTCGCAACCTGCGCACCGCCCGCGAGGAACAGGCAACCTTCAAACAGCGCCTGGACAACCTGGCACGGCACTTTCACGACTTCGCCCGCGTAGACGTGACGGTAGACGTGCCGCCCAAGCTACGCACGCTCAGCGACCGGCAGCGTCACTCGCTGACGCAGATCGTGCGCGAGGCGCTCTCCAACGTCGCGCGGCACGCGCACGCCACGCATGTACTGGTGAAAGTGCGCGAAAGAGGCAATACGCTGGTGCTCACGATAGAGGACAACGGTGTCGGCTTCGATCCGGCGGAACTGCGCAATCCGGAGAGCTTCGGGCTGCGCAACATGGAGCAGCGGGCGCGTCAGCTCAGCGGGCAGTTCTCCATAGACAGCGATCCGGAGCGCGGCGGGACGTGCATCACCGTGCAGATTCCCTTCCGGCCCTGAGCGTACCGCAACAAACGTAGGGGCTGGTTTCGAAACCAGCCCCTGCGATGTCTCGGCCAGGGACTTGTCCCTGTTACGTCATCTCCGAGCAGCTCACTCCACCACGGCGGTCGGCAACGGTGCGCCGTTCCACACGGCGTCGTAGTTCGGCCCCATGGTCGCCTTGGGCATCCACACGAAGTCGCAGACCCAGATGATCTTGTAGTATTGCCCAGACGCATCCTGCCCGATCACGCGCGCGGTGTTGCCAGCCTTAATCGTCACCAGGGGGTTGGTCAGTTCGCCGGGTTTCCAATAGACGGGGGCATCCGCCACGAACGCCCCGCCAACCGCCGTCGCCGGAATGGGCAGCAGCACGTCACAGCCGGCGGCCCAGGGGAGGCCCTCGCATTCGCCGGTGATAGAAAAGACAAGCTGCTCCTCAAACCCATTGCCGGCCAGGCTGATCATCTGAAGGGTCAAGGGGTTAGCCAGAGGAGGAGTAGACCAGGGAACGCTGCCAAACGGAGCCGTAAACCCCACCGGTACGCTATTCGAAAACTCGAAGATGGTATTGCCATATCCGTCCCACGTATGGTGTAGGCTTCCTGATTAGTGCCGGTGTTGTCGCGGTCGGCAGTGAGGCTGGAGCCTAGATCGGTGACTCCCGAACAATTCAGTTCCAAGTTAAGAGTATTGACGGTGATGGCATCAGCGGATCGAGTGACAGGGACTGTCAGCGCCACAGCCGCACTGACAACGAGCAACAGCGGAAGTAGCTTGCGAAACATAGTGACCTCTCCTTTCGTTGAACAGACAAATCACAAACATAAACGTAATGTACACCCAAATGCACCGCAGATGGTCTAAAAATCCTGAAAAAAATCTGAGAAAACTGTAAAAAGGTCGCGGTCTGTCTCTCGGCTATTTCGCCGGCAGAAGATGCCTTTCTCAGGAGATACCTTCAAAGCCAGGGGAGAAGGGCTATAGAATCCGCCGGATGCGCAGCGCCAGGTTCACGGCCAGGCGCGTCTCCGGATTTTCCATATCCAGCCCGCTGATCTCTTTGATGCGATCCATGCGGTAGAGCAGGGTGTTGCGGTGAATGTGCAGGCGTTTGGCGGTGCGCGTCAGGTTGCCGTGCTCCTCGAAAAAGGCTTCCAGTGTGCCCAGAAACTCGGCATTCTGCGGGGTTTCCTCGGCCAGTTCGCCCAACGTCTCGCGGTAGAAGCGGCTCAGTTCGGGCGAGCCAGCCAGCAACGACAGCAACCGGTAGACGCCCATCTCGCGGAAGGCCAGTGGAGCGTTCAGCCGCCATTGCAGCGCGGTGCGGTGCGCGGCGCGCGCCTGCTCGAAGCTCTCGCGCCAGGCGCGCAGGTCACCCGCGCTCTGCCCCACGCCGCAGACGACCGGCACGCCGTAGCGCTCCTCGACGCGCGCCTGCACGGCCAGCGCCAGGTCGCGGGCGGCGTTTTCGTCCCCTTCGCAGAAGACGATCACCGCGCTGCCATAGGGCTGCACCAGCGCCCCATACCCCAGCGCGCTGGATTGCTCGTTGCATAGCGCCTCGATCTGCCGGGCCGTGGGCACGTTCTCCCGCACCCCGCTCAGGTAGAGCGTGGTATAGCGCTGATCGGGCTGATAGCCCAGGCGGGTCAGGCGCAGCAATGCCTCGCTCTCGTTGATCATCCCGCCCAGGAATTGCTCCAGCACGTTGCCCTGCACACGCTTCTGCGCCTCGCGGATCGCTTTCTCTTTGGCCATCTCCAGGGCGCAGACCGCCGCACCGTGCCGCGTGATCAGCACGTCGAGCGTGTCGTAGGGTTCGTCGTGGCCGAAGATCAGCGAGAGGAAGCCGCGCCCCATCTTGCCCGCGACGATGGGGGCCACCAGGCGGCGCAGTCCCAGGTTGGGCAGGGGGATGGCGACAGGGTCGGGGCTGGCCTGCGCCACTTCCACGCGGTCGCGGAAGAGCGCTGGCAGGGGGTTGGTGTCGTACAGGGCGTCTTCGATGTCCGGCCACAGCGCCGTCTGCGTCAGCGCGCCCGCCGCCGCCAGCGGGTGCAGGCGCTTGTCCTGTACTACCACCGTCTTGCTGACCATGCCCGCAATGACTTCGATCAGCGCTTCCAGGCCGCGGTTCTCGGTGGAGAGCTGCAGGAGCTGCTCGCGGATTTCGTGCCCGCGCTGTTCCGGCGAAGCGGGTGTGCCCATCAACACCTGCGCCACATCGCGCTCGACGTGACGCAACTGCGCCGTATCGGGCAGGCGCAGCAGCGCCACGTTGAGTTCATCGGCGGCCTCGCAGGCGGCCTGCCCCACTTCGCCCAGCACTCCCACCGCGGTGACCGACAGATCCGCCAGGTCGCGGATCAGCCCCACCAGCGTCAACTTGTCGCTGAGCAGACGCAACGCATCCAGCGACAACAGCGCCAATTCGCCTCCGTTCAGTTCGGGGAAGGCGGGCGGGCGCGTGTTGAGCACGTGCACCCAGGTCACCGGGCGATCCACCGCTCGGTGCCCGGCCACGACAGTCGTGCCGACCGGCAGCGCCAGGCGGAGCAAATCGCGGATGGTCGGACGAGACGGACCAGACACAGCAACCTCTCGCACACTTGGCAAAGGGACGTGACCACAGGGCTTGTTAATAAGCGTTCAGGTAGCGCTCCAGTTCCCAGGCGCTCACCACGGGCAGATACTCTTTCCACTCCAGCCGTTTGGCTTCCAGGAAACGCTCGAACAGTTGCAGGCCCAGCGCCTCGCGGGTCAGATCGCTGGCCTCGAATTCGTCGAGCGCCTCGCTGAGCGAAGCGGGCAGCGTCGTCAGGTGCCGGTGACGCAGCGATACGGCATACAGCTCTTCTTCGGCGGCGGGTGGCAGAATCAACCCCTCGCGGATGCCGCGCAGCCCCGCGTGCAGCAGAATCGTGAAGGCCAGGTAGGGGTTACAGGTTGGGTCGGGGCAGCGCATTTCCACGCGCGTGCCCCGGCGCGCTGGTTCGGCCAGGCGCGGCACGCGCAACAGCGCCCCGCGGTTCAGTTGCGCCCAGGTGACATAGACCGGCGCTTCCAGACCCGACATCAGGCGTTTGTAACTGTTGACCAGGGGCGCGAGCACAGCACACATGGCGCGGGCGTAGGTCAGTTGGCCAGCCATGAACGCCTGCGCCTCGCCCGACAGGCCGTAATCGTTGCCGGGATCGGTGAAGCGATTGACGCCAGTCTTGAGGTCCTCGAACCACTGATGCACGTGCATCCCGTTGCCGGGAGCGTGCGCCAGCGGCTTGGGCATGAAAGTAGCTATGCGCCCTTCCTGCGCGGCAATGGCGCGCACGGCCATCCGCGCCGTGACGATGGCATCGGCCATGCGCAGGGCGTCGGCGGGGGCCAGGTCGAGTTCGTGCTGTCCACCGCCCACCTCATGATGGCTCGACTCGACGGCGATGCCCATGCTGCGCAGCGCGTCGCTCACCCGCTTACGGATAATGCGCGCCACCCCGTCCGACGTGTCGAAGTAGCTGTTGGCGTCGTCCGCCAGGGGCTGTGCGCCAGAAGGTAACTCGCGAAACAGGTAGAATTCCAGTTCGGGCGCGATCATATATCGCGCGCCCATTTCGGCGGCCTGTTCCAGAGCACGCCGCAGCGCCCCGCGTGGATCGCCGAGGGATGGCTGTCCGTTGGGCGTGTAGACATCGCAGAAGACGCGCGCCGTGCGCCCGACTTCGGGACGCGGGGGTTCCCAGGGCAAGATGGCAAACGTCGCCAGGTCGGGCACCAGGTACATATCGGACTCGACGATGCGGGCGAATCCCTCCATCGCCGAGCCATCGAACCAGACGCCCCGCTCCAGCGCTGCCGCCAGACCGTCGGCGTCAATCACGACGGCTTTGTGCATTCCTGCCACGTCGGTGAACAGCAATTCAATGGAGCGCACATCCTGATCGCGGATGAGCGCAAAGATATCATCCGGTTTGGGAGCGGGTGAATTGGGCATTGTGCATCTCTTGGCCAGCGGATCGTCCAGTTTGAACATGATTATAGCAGGTTACTGGCCAGGGCTTTTGTGCGATTTGCCCAGGTGTTAAGCGAACCGTGAGCAAGGCTTGTTTGGAGCGCCATACAGCCGTATACGGCATCTCAAAAATTCATGAAAAGTTGCCGATCCTGCCTGCATGTCTGTTGACTTTACTTTTATAGTATGCCATAGTAGGGGCGTCTGAGCCTGTCGCTGCACCCGGCGACTCTCGGTTGTGCCCGCCTCTTCCTCCCGCCTCCCTCATCGTCGCCTCTGAGGAAATCTGGCGGGTTCGTGACTGCAGCGGCAGCGTGGGGGCCTGGAGGGGAGGAACATGAACGACAACCGGAGGGGCCGTTGCTGGGTTTTCAGGACGGCGTTCGCGCTGGCGTTGCTGGCGCTAGTGGTGGCAGCCTGTGGCGGCGATGACGACGGCAGGAAGGCCGCCCAGCCGTCTTTCAAGGTGGGCATTCTCAACCCGATAGAGTTGTTCAATCCGTCGGTAGAAGGGTTCAAAGCGGGTATGACCGCCCTGGGGTACGTCGAAGGTCAGAACGTCACCTATGTGTACGATGGGCCGATCGGCAATTTTGACGAAGGACTGCAGTCCTATGCCAGCACGCTGGTCGAACAGAAGGTTGACCTGATCTTCAGCATCACCACGCCGGCAACGGTGGCGGCGCAGCAGGTGGCCGGGGACACTCCCATCATCTTCACCCTGGTCACCGATCCGGTGGGGGCCGGTTTCGCCGAAAGCTGGGCACATCCCGGCGGCAACCTGACCGGCGTCTCGGACGCCAACCCGGACTCGCGGCGTTTGCAGTTGCTCAAGCAGGTACTGCCCGATATGAAACGGGTCTACCTGCCTCTGGATACGAACATTCAGGCAGTGCAATCGGCGCTGGCCGATGTGCAGTCGGTGGTGGATGACCTGGGGGTCGAACTGGTGCTGCGCGAAGTGCACACGTCCGCTGAAGTACGTCAGGCGATGACCGAGATTCCCGACGACGTGGACGCGGTGATCATTCTGCCCGACGTGACCACTAACGAGTTCGCGGCGGAATTCGCGGCGGTGACCATGGCCCGCGGCATTCCCTTCTCGACGCCTACCACCCCGCACACCGAGAATGTCTTGCTGAGCTACGGGGTGGACTTCTATCCGGCGGGTGAGCAGGCGGCGCGGCTGGCTGCTCAGGTCTTGCGTGGCACCAAACCCGGCGATCTGCCGGTGGAATCGCTCGAATTTGCTCTGATGGTAAACTTGCAGGCCGCTGAGGCGTTGGGCGTGACGGTGCCCGATGCCATCCTGATGCAGGCGGATACCATCATCCGCCCGCCCGCGCCGTAGGGGTGCGGGCCGCGGTGCGGTCATCCTGCCTGCGTCCGAGGTCTTGAGGGAGAGGAAGTATGCTGAAGAGCCTTCGTGCACGACTGACCCTGATCATGATTGTGCTGGCGGTGCTACCTACCCTGCTGGCCGGTGGTGCCGCCACCTGGCGTGGTTTCTCGGCGCAGCGCCAGAGCGCCCAGGACCTGCAGGCTGAAGTGGCGCGGCGCGTGGCCGGTGACGTGGAGCAGTTCCTCACCGAAAACACGCGCACCCTGGAACAGTCGCTCCAGAATGCGGTGCGCACTGCCGCGGGCTGGGACCCCACCATCTCTCCCGACAACCCCGAAGAGATGATGCTGATGCAGGCCTTCGCTTCGAACCGCGGCCTGTCGGAGCTGGCTTTGCTCGACGAGCAAGGCCAGGAACTCTTCCATCAGGCGCGGCGCAGGGTGATCTCTCCCGACGACCTGGCCAACCGGGCCGACGACGAACTCTTCCGCATCCCGGCCACGCAGCAACAGGTCTACTATGGCGCGGTCCGCTTCGAAGAGAGCACGGGCGAGCCATTGATTGACATCGCCATCCCCTATGTAGACCTGCGCTCCGGCAAGGTCACGCGAGTGATGATCGCCACGCTGCAACTGGCTCCCGTGTGGGAGACGGTGTCCTCGGTGTTGCTCTCCGAGGGCCAGGATGTGTTCGTGGTGGATAGTCGCAACCGGGTGGTAGCACACGGCAACCCCTCGGTGGTGCTCAGCGGCACGACCTTCGAGGTGCCGGAGAGCTTCGGCGAGCACACCGGCCTGGGAGGCGAACGGGTGGTGCTGGCCTACGAAAACATTCAGCTAGGAGCACAGACCTTCAGCGTGGTGGCGCAGGTGCCCACCTCGGTGGCTTACCGCGCTGCCTATGACGCTTTGACGACCACCGCCCTGACTGTGGTCGCAGCAGCTATCCTGGCCACAGTTGTAGGTCTGGTGAGTGTGGCGCGCCTCAGCCGCCCGCTCCTTGCGCTGACCAATGCAGCGCGGGCGCTCGGTGCGGGCGACCTGTCAGCGCGCGCGCCAGAGACAGGCGGTAGCGAGATCCGCACCGTGGCCCGCGCACTCAATGACACCGCTGCCCGCCTGGCCAACATGATCGGTAGCCTGGAAGCGTTGGTAGACGCCCGTACCCGCGACCTGCGCCTGGCGGCTCGCGTGGCGCAACAGGCCGCGGCCATCCTCAACCCCGACGAGCTGCTGCCGCAGATCGTCGAGCTGACCAAACAGAGCTTCGACCTCTATCACGCTCACATTTACCTGCTGAACGAGACACAGGACAGACTCGTGTTGGCTGCCGGCGCGGGCGACGTGGGGCGCGCCATGCTGGCGCGCGGACACAACATCCCGCTGAACGCGCGCAGTCTGGTGGCGCGCGCCGCTCGCGAACAGCAACCGGTCATCGTGGCTGATACGGCCAACGATCCCAACTTCCTGGCTAACCCGCTGCTGCCCAACACGCGCTCGGAAGCGGCCTTTCCCCTGGTGGCACGCGGGCGTCTGCTGGGCGTCCTGGACGTACAGTCCGACCGCGAGGATCGTTTCGGCCCCGACTTGCTGGACGTGTTCATGACCCTGGCCGGTCAGATCGCCGTTTCGCTGGAAAACGCCCGTCTGTTCCGCGCCACCGAACAGGCCAGCCGTCACGAGCAGACGCTGAACGCCATCACCCAGGAGATTCAACGCGCCACCAGCCTGGACGAAGTGATCGCCACGGCAGCGCGGGCGCTGGGCAAGGCATTGCGTGCGCCGCATACGGCCATCGAACTGAAACTGACACCCGCCCCGCAGGACATTGAGGAACCTGTGGAGCACCATCAGGATGCAGTGCCAGCCAAATGAGAACCATAGGCAACTCAGGCGGGCAAGGCGGGGCCTGGTCGCTGCCCGCCGTAGAGACAGAATAGCTGAGCAGGGGCATAGAGTATGACTGGACAGGCAGATACGATCCGGTTCCACAGCGCAACGACGAGTTTCCGCCTGCCGTTCTGGCGGCAAATTCGCTGGAATCTGGCGCTGTTCTTCGTGTTGCTGGTGGCCATCCCCTCGTTGCTGATCGGATTGGTCATCTCGAACGAAGTGAGCGACATGGCACGCAGCCAGGCCATCCACCAGCTTGAATCCGTGGCGGAACTCAAGAGCCAGGAAATCACGCGCTGGCTGAGCGATAGCCGAGGCCGCCTGGGCGTGCTGCTGGCCGACGAGCTTACCTACAACCGCTTCCTGCTGCTGGCGCAGTTGGAACAGAGCGGCATCGGCTCGCTGCGCCGCACCTTCAACGAGCAGTTCTACGAAGCGGTGAAAGTAGACCCCACCTTTAGCGAGATTTTCTTCTACGACAAGACGGGATTGATCCTGGCTTCGTCGAACACAGGGCAGATCAGCAAGCGCGTGTCGCGTCAGCCCTACTTTGAACCCAGCCTCAAAGCTCCCTACAGCCAGCCGCCATACTATGAGCCGGGCACCAACCGCCTGACTATCGTGCTGACGCAGCCGGTGGTGGACAAAGGGCAGACAGTGGGCGTGCTGGCCGGGCGTCTGAACATTCAGACACTGGGTAACCTGATGACCGAGCGTACCGGTCTGGGCGAAAGTGGTGAGACCTACCTGATCAGCGCCGAAGGTAACTACATGCTCACCCCCAGCCGTTTCCCCGGCTATCCGATGGTGCAGGCGTATCACAGCCTGGGCATTGACCGTGCCCTGGCGGGCGAGAGCGGCATCGCCACATACGAGAACTATCGTGGCGAGACGGTCTTCGGCGTGTACCGCTGGGTGCCAGAATTGCAGTCGGCGATGCTGGCCGAAGTGGAACAGAACGAAGCGCTGGGAGCGTTGCAAGAGACACATCGCTTCCTGGTGGTGCTGGTGGCCGGGCTGGTGGTTGTCGCGGCTGCTCTGGGCGTGCTGTTGGCCGCCCGCTTCTCTGGCCCCATCACCACCCTGGCGACGGCAGCCGCGCGTATCGCAGGCGGTGACCTGTCGCAGCGAGTGGCGCTGCGCACCCGCAACGAACTGGGCATCCTGGCCCGCACCTTCAACGGCATGGCCGATCAGTTGCAGGACCTGGTGCAGTCGCTGGAGCAGCGCGTGGCTGCCCGCACGCGCGACCTGTTCCTGACGCTGCAGGTCGGTCAGCTTGCCACGCGCCTGGTGCAGACGGAAGAACTGTTGCCCAGCGTGGTGAACTACATCCGCGAACAATTCGACCTGTACTACGTGCAGGTGTACCTGCTGGACGAAGCGCAACGCTGCGCCGTACTGGTCGCCGGGACGGGCGAGGTGGGCCGCGCTCTGCGCGAGCGCGGCCATCGCCTGGACCTGGGCGCGACGGCCATCGTGACCCGCGCCGCCCGCACGCGCCGTCCGGTGCTGGTCTCCGACACGACAACCAGCGACGTTCACCTGCCCAACCCGCTGCTGCCGGACACCCGTTCGGAAGTCGCCATCCCGCTGGTGGTCGGCGATGAGGTGCTTGGTGTGCTCGACATGCAGGCGGTGCAGCCGAACACCTTCCGCGAGGACAACCTGCCCGTGTTCGAGGCGATGGCCAGTCAGCTCGCTTCGGCCTTGAGCGCGGCGCGCGCGTACGAAGAGACGCGCCAGGCTATGGCCCGCGCTGACGCGATCAACCGCCGCCTGATCAGCCGTGTCTGGGAGGGCTACCTGGGCCGCCTGTCGAGCCAGGGGCATACGGGCGTCCATTACGATTTGCAGCGGGTGCGTCCGTTGCAGGGCGACGCTCTGCCCGCCATCTCACCGGGCAACGGTCGCGACGGCGACAACGCCCTGGTGCAGCCGGTCAAGCTGGGCGAGCAGGTCATTGGTACGATTGTCGTGGGGGAGGATCGTCCGCGCACCTGGACGCCCGAAGAGATTCAACTGGTGGAAGAAGTCGCCGCCCGCCTGGCCGCCGCGCTCGAACAGTACCGTGCCTTCGACGAAAGCGAGCGCCGCGCCGCCGACCTGGAGACGGTGGCAACGGTGAGTACCGCCGCTTCGACCACCCTCGATCCCGACGCACTGTTGCGCTCCGTGGCCAACCTGACCAAAGAGCAATTCAACCTCTATCACGCCCATATCTACCTGTTGGACGAGGTGCACGAAGCGCTGGTACTGGCGGCGGGCGCGGGCGAAGTCGGCGAGCAGATGGTCGCCGCCGGACACATGATCCCGCTGCACGCCGAGCGTAGTCTGGTGGCGCGCGCCGCCCGTACCCGTACCGGCGTGGTGGAGAACGACGTACTACGCGCGCCCGACTTCCTGCCCAACCCGCTGCTGCCCGAAACGCGCTCCGAGTTGGCGGTGCCCATGATCGCCGGCGACACGCTGATCGGAGTGCTGGACGTGCAGTCGGAGCAACCGGGGCGCTTCACCGACGAAGACGTGCTGATCCAGACCACCCTGGCCTCGCAGATTGCGGTGGCCGTGCAGAACGCCCGTCTCTACGCCGAGCAGGTGAACGTCGCCGACCGCCTGCGCGAAGTGGACCGCCTGAAGAGCGAGTTCCTGGCCAGCATGAGCCACGAACTGCGTACCCCGCTCAACTCGATCATCGGTTACGCCGAAATCCTGCTCGACGGCATTGACGGCGAACTGACCGACGAAATGCACGAGGACGTGGTGGCCATCTACGAAAGTGGGCGGCACCTGCTCAACCTGATCAACGACGTGCTCGATCTGGCCAAGATCGAGGCCGGGCAGATGGACCTGCGGCGCGAGCGCGTGCGCCTGCACGAGCTGGTCGAGCGCGAAGTGGTGGCTCCGGCCCGCGTGCTGATCAAGGACAAGCCCGTCGAACTGTTTGTGGACATCCCCGCCGACCTGCCCGAAGTCACGGGCGACCCGGTGCGCCTGTGCCAGATCATGAACAACCTGCTGGGCAACGCGGCCAAGTTCACCGAGGAAGGCTCGATCACACTGCAGGCGCGGGTGTATCAGCGCGATCCGCGCTATGTGCTCGTCGCCTGCGCCGACACCGGCATCGGCATCCCGCCGGACAAACTGCCGATCATCTTCGAGCGCTTCCGTCAGGTGGATCAGTCGTACACACGCCGCGTTGGTGGCACTGGCCTGGGGCTGGCCATCACGCGCGAACTGGTGGAGATGCACGGCGGGCAACTGTGGGTCGAGTCGCAGGTCGGCGTTGGTTCTACGTTCTATTTCACCCTGCCGGTGTCTGACCTGCAGCCGGGCGACGATTAAGCGGCCCGTTGCGCGCAGGCAGACATCGCTGTGTTGCGAGAAGGTAGGCACGTGCCGTCGTTGATCACTGGCGTTGTGTGCATGGACTGCGGGCAGCAGATCGCCCCCGATCCGCTGCCCCTCACCTGCCCGCAGTGCGGGTCGGGCTGGCTGGAGGCTCGCTACGACTACGAAGCCGCCGCCGCAGCCTGGCGCGATGGTCTGGCTGGCCGGGTGACCTCACTGTGGCGCTATGGCGAACTGTTGCCGGTGACGCCGCGCGCGGGCCTGTCGCTGAGCGAGGGCTGGACGCCGCTCATCCCTGCCGGTCCGCTGAGCCGCGAACTGAACCATCACGGCCTGTTCATCAAGGACGAGCGCCGCATGCCGACGGCCAGTTTCAAAGACCGTCAGGCGGCGCTCACCGTGGCCTATATGGTCGAGCAGGGCGTTGACGAATGCGTGCTGGCCTCTACTGGCAACAAGGCTGCCGCCTACGCGGCCTTCTGCGCACGGGCGGGCATTCGCCTGTGGATTTTCCTGACCAGCAATGTGCCCGGCGAAAAGCTGCGCGAACTGGCGCTCTATGGGGCCGAGGTGGTCAAGATCGCTGGCACCTACGATCAGGCCAAGCAGATCGCGCTGGACTTCGCCGTGCGGCGCAATCTGTACTATGACCCAGGGGCCAATTCGCTGCCTGGGCGCGAATCGTTCAAGACTATCGCCTACGAGATCGCCGAGCAACTGGCGCGTGCCCTGCCCGGCGGTGCGCCCTGGCGCGCCCCCGACTGGTACGTGCAGGCGGTCAGCGGGGGCATCGGGCCGCTGGGCATCTGGCGCGGCTTCCAGGAACTGTATCACATGGGCCTCATAGACCGTCTGCCGCGCCTGGCCATCGTGCAGTCCGAAGGCTGCGCGCCCCTGGTGACGGCCTGGCAGACCGGTCAGCCGACGGCAACGCCGGTCGTCCCGCAGACGCGCATCTCAGTGCTGGCGACGGGTGATCCGGGGCGAGCCTATCCTCTGCTACGCGAGGCGTGCCTGGCGACCGGCGGCACGATGATCGCTGTATCCGACGGCGAGGCATTCCGTGCCATGCGCCGCCTGGCGCGTGTGGAAGGGATCAGCATGGAACCGGCAGCGGCGGTGGCCTTCGCCGGACTGGAACATCTGATCAGCAGCGGCACCATCGGCGCGGACGAGACAGTCGTCGTCAACTGCTCCGGCCACACCTTCCCGGCAGAAAAGCACATCCTGGAAGATCAGTACGTGCTCGATCTGGAATTTGAGCAGACGGGGGTTGACACGTCGGCGCACACGCAGATCGTCGAAGGGCTGGGCGCGGCCTTCGAGCGCCTGGAAGAGCAGGTGACCACCGTCGTCGTCATTGACGACAATCCGCAGGACAGCCGCATGATCCGTCGTCTGTTGCAGGCGCGCAAGAATTACCGCGTCTTCGAAGTCAACGACCCGCGCGACGGGCTGGACATCGTCCGGCAGCGCAAGCCCGACCTGGTGGTGCTCGACCTGATGATGCCCGACCTGGACGGCTTTACCCTGCTGGAGATGATCAAGGCCGATCCCGCCGTGGCCCATATCCCTGTGGTCGTCGTATCGGCCAAGACGCTGACCGCTGCCGACCGTCAGCGGCTGGAACATTACGCCGAGTCGCTGTGGCAGAAGGGCAGCTTTAGCACGCGCGATCTGGTGGAGCATGTGGTGAGCACGCTGGGCGGTAACCTGGGCGATGCGCCCGAACTGACGCGCGTCAGCGAAGGACAGGTTGCCGCCGCCTCCAAGGACGATATCACCGCGGAGCCGCCGCCGCTGCAGACGATTCTGGTGATCGACGACGAACGGCGCGATGCCCGCCTGATCCGTCGCCTGCTGGAAGCGACTGGCCGCTACCAGGTGATCGAAGCCTATGACGGCGAGTCCGGCTGGCAGGCAATCCTGGAGCACTGGCCCGCGCTGGTGGTCACCGACCTGATGCTGCCAGACATCACCGGCGAAGACTTGCTGGAACGGCTGCGCAGCGACGAGCGCACGCGCGACATACCGGTGGTGGTGCTGACGGCCAAAGATTTGAGCCGCGACGAGCGCGATCGCCTGTTGCAAAAGATCATTTCACTGTTCCAGAAGGCGACGCTGGATCGGCAGGCGCTCATTGACTCGGTAGACCGGACGCTGGGCCGTATCTGAGCGTGCGTCCGCAGTCTGGGCCGCAGACAGCGGGGGGACTTACTGGCAAGACCTGACACAGTGGGGCGTGGAGAGTGCGTATGGCACACCGCATTCTGTACATTGAGGACAACTTCCAAAACAAACGTCTGGTGCGCAAAATCCTGCAGGCGCACGGCTACGAGGTGCTGGAAGCCGACGACGGCCTGACTGGCCTGGAACTGGCCTTTCACCAGAAGCCCGACCTGATCCTGATGGACATCAGCCTGCCGGGCATTGATGGCATCGAGGCTACGCGCCGCCTGAAGGCGTATCCGGAGACCGGCAACATCCCTATCATTGCCTTGACCGCCAACGCCATGCGCGGCGACCGCGAACGCTTCCTGGCCGCCGGTTGTGATGATTATCTCGCCAAGCCGATCAGCACCGCTGAATTGCTCGGCCTGCTGCACAAGTACCTCAACGGCAATGCATCCTAGCGCCGCGCCTCTGACTTCGCGCCCGCGCTGACGCCGCGCCTCTCCGCGCATCGTGTCACGAATCCAGCCGCGCCGGAGCGCTCTGGCCCAACCAGACGCCCGGCGCTTTCGTCGCCGCCAGCAGCATGTGCTCGCCGAACCGGTGTCAGCCATCCCGTGAGTGCAGCGCGCCTCCAGTACCGCTTTCCCCTCAGCGCGTTTGCGCAAATCATGATAAGATACTCTCAAAGGCGGATTATTAGGCTGGTGACCGCTCCTGCGACTCAGCAGGGGGTGACGCTGCTGACGGGAGCGTCCGGCAGTATGGAGCAGAGAGCAGTCATGAGCAAAACGCTAGCGCGAGGCATCGTGGTCGCGATGCTGGTCGTGACGCTGATCGGGGGGCTATGGGGTGCCAGCCTGCCCCGTACCGAGGCGCGCGGCGCATCGTGGACCGTGAGCGTGTTTGGCAACGCCAATCTATCGGGCAGCCCGATCTGGGTAGGCATTTCGCCCAATGTCAGTTATACCTGGGGCGCTGGCCCGCCGGTGATCGGTGGGGCGGCGACAGGCGCGCCCGCTGACAATTTCTCGGTGCGCTTCACTACTTCGACCTTCTTCGCCGCCGGCAACTACCGCTTCACCGTGATGGTGGACGACGGGGCGCGACTCTATGTGGACGGCCTGCTGTTGATCAATCAGTGGACGGCGGGTATGGGTCTGCGCACCTTCCAGGCCGACTACAACTTCTTGACCGACGGTACGCACGTCATCACCGTGGAGATGTTCGACGCGACGGGCGACGCGACGATTGTCGCCAGTTGGGCGTTGGCCGTGGGGCCACTGGTGACGCCCACGCCCGTCTACTCCGGCGTCCCCTGGTACGCGGAGTTCTACAACGGTCTGGATCTGTCTGGGGCAGTCGTTTTTACCACCACTTACCCGCCCAGCGGCCTGAATGTGAACTGGGCGCAGGGGTCACCCGGCGGTGCGGTGCCGGTGGACAACTGGTCGGCGCGCTTCCTGCGCACGCTCAACGTGCCGTCCGACCTGCCGGAAGGCGTCTACACCTTCTACGCCCGCGCCGACGACAACTTCCGCTTCTTCGTGGACTCGACGCTGATCTTCGACTACTGGGAGACCTACGCCAACAGTCAGACCTACACGGCCACGGTGACCCTGCTCAACGGGCCGCACACGCTGAAGGTCGAGTATCGCGAGCGCGAGGTAGACGCTTCGATCTTCCTCACCTGGACGCCGCCCAACGCGCAGAACCCGATCCTGCCGCCGGATTCGGCTCCGGCGGGCACGGGCGGCGGTGGTGCGCCTGTGCCTACGGGCATCACCGCCACCGTCAACATCTCACTGCTCAATCTCCGCAGCGCCCCCTCGCTCACCGCGCCGATCCTGACCAAGCTCGCCAAGGGGGCGAGCTATCCGGTGACCGGGCGCACGGCGGACGCCAAATGGGCGCGGCTGCTGGTTGATGCCACGACGGGCTGGGCAGCAGCGCAATACCTGACCTTCAGCGGCGATTTCAACACCGTGCCGGTCGTGGACGCAGGCGTCGCTCCGGCCCCCACCCCCCCGCCGCCGACGGGCGTGCGCGGACGGGTGATGGGCAACCTGCGCATCCGCGAAGCGCCGACCACGCGCTCCAAGGAGCTGGCGGTGATGCCCTGGGGCACCGAAGTGGACATCCTGGGCAAGAACGCCGGCCTGTCGTGGTATATGGTCAGCTATGGCGGCGTGGTGGGCTGGTCGTTTGCGCCCTGGATCAAGATCATTCAGGGGTCGTTCGATCAGCTACCCTATACCGACGGCACGCAGCCGGTTTTCGAGCCGCCGCCGCCCACCGAAGGCGTGATCGTGCAGGCGTATGGCAACATGCGCATTCGCAGCGGGCCGGGCCTGCAATACCCGAAGGTCGCCCGCGCGCTGTGGGGCACGCGCCTGCAGGTGCTGGGCCGCAGTCCGGACGGGCGGTGGTACAAGGTGCGCTATGGCGACACCGTTGGCTGGACGTTCGCGGCGTGGTATCGGGTGGTGCAGGGCGATATCAACTCGGTGCCGATCACGGTGCAGTAGTGCCTGTTTGCCGCAGAAAACCGTACCTGGTGACATGGGTAGGGGTGGGTTTTTAAACCCACTCCTATCATGTTGCCCCGCTCAGGCATCCTGCTGCCCGGCACCATCAACAAGGCCGGGGCTGACCGCGCCGGGCACGGAGAGCGGCACGCGGCGGTAGAAAGCCCGCGCGGGCGCGCGATTGAGATACCACAGCACATAGAGGGGCACCAGCACCAGGGCGGGCAACTGACAGCGCAAAAAGCCCCGCAGCGCCGTCTGCACCTGTCCGCCGAAGATGGGGTCTTGCGGTCTCGTCCACGTTTCGATGACGCGGTAGAGCGTGACCGCCGTCAAGAGCAGCAGCAACGCGCTGAGCACAAAGCGTATTTGTGGCGGGTGTCCCCACCAGGCCAGGCCGCACACCAGCAACATCACCGCGCCATAGGCGGCCTGTGCCCATGTCCAGGCGGTGATGGTCACCCCGCCCAGCAAGAAAGCCTCTTCAGTGGTCGCGTTGAGACGGTAGAGGAGGTAGGCTTCGAGCAGGGGTA
>ENA-ORXB01001689-ORXB01001689.1-sediment-metagenome-genome-assembly--contig:-NODE-1689-length-23585-cov-5.060235_pt1 | contig 23585 bp, 21 predicted proteins | sample MGYA00237863_ERZ511475 | MGnify/ENA primary metagenome ERZ511475 (study PRJEB26305, sample SAMN06343858) | sediment metagenome | isolation source: hot spring sediment | place: Canada: British Columbia... | reverse complement strand
CCGCTCGGAGCCGCTGCGATTGCCCCGCTCGGCATGGAGAAGCGCCACGGCTAACTGGATCAAACCTTTGTAAAAGGCTCGTGCCTCACCGGACGCCTCACGCCACAATTCCTCCCACACCTCGTGGGCCTCGAAATACTCCCCGGCTTGGAACAGCTCGACGCCGCGGCGGAATAAGTCCCTCGGTTCCACCGGACGGTCCCCGGAATCGAATGCGAACGGCGGCAAAAACACCATCTGCTCTCATCCTAAGGCGGCCCCCCAACAAGAGGAGCGGTTCATCCCAAGTGGCGGAGGGCTGGCAGGGGTCTGTTTCCCCGCCGAGGGAGGGCAGCGGGAACTCCCGGAGAAGTGTCCGTTGTGATATGATCGTAGCCAGAGGCGGCGGAATGCGGGGAGAGGGAGCCAGAGTCGCTGGAGGGGAGTTAGGGGCTTCGAGAGGGAGCCACGGTCGTCGGATGGGAGCCGGGGTTGCCGGGTGGGAGCCAGGATCGGCAGGTGGGAACCAGGAGAGCGGGGGGAAGGGGGAGGCGATGATCTTTTCCAGTGCGCGGTGTCCGGTAGGGGCGCTGGTGATGTGGTGCCGGGTTTTGCGGCACGGTTTGGCCGCGGGGCTGGATCCCGTGAAGCTCTTCCGCCAGCAAAGCCGATCGGGACCGGCCGTGTTGCGGCCCGTGGCTGCCGCCCTCGCCCAGCGCCTGGAACAAGGGGAGAGCCTGGGCGATGCCCTGGCCGATTATCTGGATTGCTTCCCCCCTCTGTTTGTGGAATTGATCCGCGTCGGGGAAAGGACGGGACACCTGGAAGAAACCTTCCAGGTGCTGGAGGAGTACTACGATCAGGTCCAGTCCATCCAGCGGCAGTTCCGCTCCGCCATGACGTATCCGGTGCTGATGTATCTGGCGGCGGTGGGGGTCATCACCCTGCTAATTTTGATCCTGGGATACCTGGGCGGGCAAGGGCAGGCCGTCACCACGGACCCGTTGGGATTGGGGCTGTCGGGAATCTCCGGCGCGATGATGTTTGTGGCCGTGGCCTTGGGTCTGCCGGTGGCTTTGCTGGTAGGGCTCAAACTCCTGGCGAACAAGGTCCGCTGGCAAAGTCAGCTTGAGGCCTTCCTGTTGGGGCTGCCGGGGTGGGGACCGGCTTTCCTGCTCCTGGCGCTCCAGCGGTGCGCCGTGGCTTTGCGCATGGGGTATCAAGCGGGCTTGAGCGTGCCCAAGGTCGTGCGGCATGCTCTGGAGGCGGCCAGCAATGCGGCTTTCACCCGCGGTCAAAGCCGGGCGGTGGCTGTGGTCAAAAAGGGCGGCTCGCTAACCGAAGCCCTGCGAGCTTCGGGCGCCCCCTTTCCCGACGAGTTCTACGAATACGTCCAGTTGGGGGAACAGACGGGCAATTTGCCGGAGGTCATGGAACGGCTGTCCCGCAACTACGCTGAGGAAGCGGCCCGCCGCTTGCGCTCCGCGGCCACCGCTACCGCTTGGGCCATCTACGCTCTGATTGCCCTGATGATCATCCTGGCAATTTTCCGGATCGCTTCGATCTATCTCAACGCTCTGGGGCAAGCCGCCGGCTGACTCCCACTGCGGCGGAAGTGTGACGGAATCATCACTGGCTAGGGAGTTACTGGTTAGGGACGTGGTTGCCGATCATCACGCGTTGGAACGCTGCGGCTAGAAGTCTCGACTTGGGACGTGGCCGAAACAGGGGTTGGCGTTCTCCGTGCTTTCCTCCGTGACGCCTCCCTGTCAGCAGCGGCTCTGGCGGAAGCCGAGGGATAGGGAGCGGAATCTCCCGCCTGGCAGGGCCTATTTCTATCCAGCGGCGGGTGAGCCGACCCATTGGCGGAAGGCCGTGATGGCCTGGCGAGCGGCTGACTCAGCATCCGGCAGCGGGAGCACCTCCGCCGACAGATAGCCGTCGTAGCCAATATCGCGCAGCGCCTGGATGATCGGGGGAAAGTTCGTGTGTCCCCAACCGGCGGCCCGACGGTTAGAATCGCTGAAATGCACATGGCCCAGTAGCGGTCCGGCCCGCCGCAACGCCCCCGGCAGGTCGCTTTCCTCGATGTTCATGTGAAACAGATCGGCCAGCAGACGCACCTGGCGCAGACCAGCTCCCTGGATGAATGTCGCCGCGTCGGCAAGCGTATGGATCAGATTCGACTCGTAACGGTTGAGGGGTTCGTACAGCAGGGTAACGCCTAAGGCCTCGGCATGCTCGTCCAGTTGGAATAGGGCGTGCCCCAGATAGCGCAGCGCCGTGGCTTGGTTCAGCCCGCCGCTGGCTTTGCCCTGCATGGCCCCGATGATGATCGGCGCCGAAAACGCGGCGGCCAAGTCCATCATCCGCCGGGCGTAATCTACCGCCTGGGACCGGATGCTTTCCTCACTGCTGGTGAAGCTCAACTGATGGCGGAACCAGCCGGCTCCTGTGCCCACCGCGGCCAGGCTCAATTGGCAGTCGTCGAGCACCTGGCGGAGTTCCTCGGCCTCTACCGCCTCGGGGTCTTCCGGGAACAGTTCGATGGCGTGGAAGCCGAGTGCTGCCGCACGTTGACAGGCCTGGACCAGATCGCCAGTGAAAACGAACGGTCCCTGGCGGACCTCCGGAATCAACGACACAGTGACCGCTGCCCGCATGATAACACCCTCAGAAAGGTCTGGGTGGGCCGGCGGATGGCCGCCAAGGGCTGGGCCGCGCCGGCGGTGGGGACGGCACTTGCGTTCCCGCAACGTTCTGGTTCTATGGCCTCCCGGCTTCCTCCTCCCAGGAAGCGGGAGCGGAAGCGAAGCCGTCGGAGCGAGTCATTTCTCCGCTGCTAGCCGCCGCTGAGGTTGGTTCGGCGGGACCGCGGGGGAGTGATCCACAGGAATCAAGCGCGGACCAGAGCCGCGTAATCCTCCTGAAGCATCTGGGTGATCGGCCCGATGGGATACTCGTGCTGATCGACCGCGGCAACGGGTTGGACTTCGACCGCGGTACCGGTGAGGAACACTTCGCTGGCGCGGGTCAGCTCGTCGGGCCACATTTCCCGTTCGACAACCTTCAGGCCGCGCCGCCGGGCCAGGTCCATCACCGTCTGGCGCGTGATGCCGTTGAGGATGGTTTCCGGCGTCGGGGTGTGGAGTTCGCCGTTGATGACCAGGAAGAGGTTAGCGCCCGTCGCTTCCGAGAGCCGGCCTTTGTAGTCGAGCATGAGGGCATCGTGGAAGCCGGCGGCGAGGGCCTCGTCCTTGGCCAGGGTGCAGATGATGTACAATCCCGCCGCTTTGCTGCCTGCCGGGGCTGACTCCGGACTGGGACGCTTCCAGCGGGCGGTCATTAGGCGGATTGCCTTCTGCTCGTAATACGCACCCCACGGGAAGGCGGCGATCATGGTATGCACCTTGGTCCCCACGGCGGATACGCCGATCGTTTCCGCCCCGCGCCAGGCCAGGGGACGCACATACCCCGCTTGCAGCCGATTTTCCGCCACCACACGCCGCGTGGCCGCGTCCAGCTCCTCGACCGAATAGGGAACTTCATAAGCCAGCATCCGGGCGGAGCGATGCAACCGCTGCGAATGCTCGGTCAGCTTGAACACCTTGCCGTTGTAAATGCGGGCCCCCTCGAACACCGCGTTCCCGTAATGCAAACTGTGCACCAACACGTGCACCTTGGCTTCCCGCCAGGGCACTAACTGCCCGTTGAACCAGATCACCCCATCCCGGTCGTCCATCGGCATGAGCGCTGCCATACTTCCCTCCCAATTCCAACCCAAAGGCCCTTTGGCTACAGTGTAGCATCCGGCGGGTCAAACTACCATTGATCCCCGCTAGCACAATGGAAGCAAGGCTGCCGGACTGCGGCGCTGCCCCAGACCGGATAGTGCCAGGACTGTGTCTGTCCCATCCAGAGCGGACGCGGCCTACAATGATCTCAGATGCCAAGCGAGGCTGACTGGACCATAAGCCAGGCGGCGCACGTGATAGCCTGACGCTCATCGGCGGGCATTCTCATTCGGCGGACGCCCTTGCTCATTCGGCGGACAACCTTAGGAGGAGGAAGCAGCGCTCCGCCAACTATCGGTCGAAGGAAGGAGGAATCCTATGCCGCGTTTGACGGTGGAAGGAGTCGGCACGTTTGATGTTCCTGTGGGAAAACGTCTGGTCTTGGCTCTGATCGATGAGGCGGGAGTGGACCAGTTGCATGCCTGCGGGGGGAATGCGCGCTGTACCACCTGCCGCGTGGAGTTCGTCGCCGGGGAACCGGAACAGATGACCGAGGCGGAAAAGAAGGTGCTCGCCGAGCGCGGCTTGCAAGGCGTCCGCCTGAGTTGTCAAATCCTCTGTGATCACGACATGACCGTCCGCTGCATCAGCCGTCTCGCGGGAAGCGGACGGACGCATCCCGGCCCTCGCCCCGCCGATGCCATCACTCCGCCGCCCGTCTGGGTGAGTAAGTCCTAGGACGGAAAAGTCCCAAAACGGACAGGGAGCATGGTTCTGCCTTGCATTTGCGACTACGTTGTTGGCTGGAGAACGAACGCCGGTCTAGGGTGGGGCCTGCCGCCCCGCCTGGGCTTTGGTGTGAGCGACTTGTGAGCGATTCTCCAGGGACAGGTGTCGCGGCCAGGATGCCAGCAGCAAAAGGTGCAGCCCTTCCTAGGGTGTGGGCAAGGGGGAAGGCTGGCTGCTGCCCGCCGGGAGAGTCGGAGGGGCGGGGGCTGGCCGGTTCCAGGGAAGCAGGCCGCTTTGCCTGACCAGAATCGCCGCCAGAATCAGAGCGGCGATGGTGCCCAGAATGGACCAGAAAGCGGAGGGAATCGGGCTGCTCGATCGAGAAGCTGTGGGCCCGCCGCTTTGAAGCGCAGGAAAGATACGCAGCAATTCCTCGGCGAGCATCGTCGCGTTGGGATAGCGTTCCTCCGGCGATTTCCGCAGGCAGCGCTGCACCACGCTTTCCACTTCCCCTGGGATATCGCCGCGCAACTCACGCAACGGCGGTGGGGGCATGAAACGGACCCGGTCCAATGTATCCAGGAGGGTATTCCCCTGAAGCGGCACGCGCCCCGTGAGCAATTCAAACAGGATCACGCCGAGCGCATAGACATCACTGGGGGGACCGACCCGGCGATTGTCCCCTGCCGCTTGCTCCGGCGCCATGTATTGCGGGGTGCCCAGGATGGCTCCGCTAGCTGTCTGCAACGAATGCTCCAACTGCTTCGCCAGCCCGAAGTCGGCAATTTTGGGCACGCCATTGACGATGAGGATATTCCCCGGCTTGAGGTCGCGGTGGGTGATGCCGACTTGGTGGGCCGCTCCCACGGCGCGGGCCAGGGTGTACACCAGCCGGACGGCTCCCACCACGGACAGGCGCTGGCCTGCCAGCCATTGCTGCAACGTCCCTTCCCCCGCATACTCCATCGCCAAATAGGTCAGTCCCTCATGCTCTCCGATGTCGTACACCTGGATGACATTCGGATGCTGAATGCGCGCGATGGCCAGGGCCTCGTGGCGAAACCGTGCCAGGTCCAACTCGCTCGCGTAGACTCCCTCCCGCAGCACCTTCAAAGCCACCAGGCGGTCCAGCTTCGTCTGCCGGGCCTTGTACACAATCGCCATGCCGCCGCGCCCCAACTCGCCGAGCAGCTCATAGCCGGGAATCGAAGGCAACGGACGGCTCGAAGAAGACCGCACGCCGGAACCCCGTTCGGCGGAGTCCCCCGCCGGCCTCGCCGCCACCCCCACCGTGCTGACCGTTCCCTCGCGATCCTGCGGCAACGGCAGCGTCTCCTGCTGGCTGATCCGCGAGGCCTCGGGCGCTTCCGCCTCAGCGCCGCTTCCCTTTCCCAGCATCGTCTGCTCGGCACTCTGGGAACGGTTCTCTTCCTTCTCCGCTCCGGGATGAGCCGGCGGCTCCGGCGAGGATGGCGATGGCTTGCGGCTGTCCGAAGACTGCATAATGCACCAGTATAATCCGCCGCTTGACCCAAGGAAAGCACTTTTGGTCGGAGCGGAGAAGTTGAGAAGTCAGATACTCAGGTCTCGCTGAGAGCGGTCCCGCGACATCCCTGGCGTGTCCGGCGGCACCATTCACTCAGGAATAGGCCGGCAGCCACGCCGCCGCCGTCGATGAGCACATCCCGGAGCGAACCGTGGCGGTGGGGGACCCACGTCTGGATCAGCTCGGTCAGGCCGGCGTGGAGCAGCAGCAAGCCAGCGACGCCCCAGCGCCAGCGGGACCTCAGTCCCCCCGTTCCGAGTAGGAAGAGGATGAAATACATGCCAAAGTGCACGGCCTTGGAAAGCCAGAATCGCCAGTCCGCAGGCAGTTCCTGTTCCAGCGCCGCCGGCACGGGATTCGGTTCCACCAGCTTCCACGTCCAAACAATGAGCAGTGCAACAAACCCAGCGCAGAGCCAAGGCCGTAGTCTCATCGGCATGAAGATACCGCAGGGCCGAGTTCAGCGGCAAGACGAGCCTGGAGGTATCGGAGGCTTTTGGCACGCCCTGCTTTGCGGCTTTTGGCACGCCCTGCTTTTTGCGGCTCAGGGTTTCAGGCGGGGACGCCAGCGGACCACCAGATCGTCCGCCTCCCGCTCGTTGGGGTCATCGAGGTAGCTACGGGCGGCATCATCCCGGCCATTCGGTCCCACGCTATAAACCAGGACCATTTCGGGACTGACCTGGTACACCAGCGGCTGATTGCGGAAGCGGTCCAGCGGCACCTCCGGCAGGTACTTCCCTGCTAGTTCCTGCAATTGCCGGGGATAGCGCCCCTGCTCGCAGCGATACAGCTCCAACGCGATTGCCGCTTGCAGCAACTCCCCGCATTGCTTGCGCCGCAAATGGGTCTTATGGAATTTGGGCAGAAAATCGCTGGACATGAAGAAAAGGGTCATTCCCGCGTAGCGTCCTGTCATTTCCTGCAATCGCCAGGCGCGGGCTGCATCTTGGCCTTCCTCCTTCTTCCAGGCTGCGATTTCCCGCTCGATCTCGCGCCCCAGCTCTTCCAGGACCTTGGGGTCTGGCCTCAACGCCTCCAGGGCCGTGGGATCGTAAGGCTTGTTCCCGTGCTGCCGCAGGTAATCCCCCCAACGCAGATAGCGCGTGATGAGCTCCCGTTGAAGGGTCACCCATCCCTCCACCGTAATCGGGACCTCTTCGAGTTGCCGGGGCAGAGGCGGAAAGGGCCGATTGAACGATGCCTGCATCCCCTTGATCGCTTCGGCGTAGTTTTTGGGGGCTTTGTGTTGGAGATGATCGAGCACTGCGGCCATTTCGACGATCACGCCGCGATGGGTGATCCAGTCCGGCTCCGGGAGTGCTCGGAGTTGCCGCAGGCATTCCGCGAGTTGCCGGGGGGGCAGGGCGGCATGCTCCAGAAACGCCTTGGTGGTCTTGAAGAGAATGCCGGTTTCCAATGCTACGCCTACCAACCCTTCGATGATCCACATGCCCTGGGCGAGATGCCGGCTGAGCCGGTAGGCGGTCAGAATGTCCTGCCACGCCCCGGCTGTATCGCCGTTGCCGAGCTTGTTCATCGCCCGCAAGGAGAAAGCCAGGGCCGCCTCCCGCAACGCCTGGATATGGGGAAGCAGATTATCCCGCAAGGAGATGGTCGTGCCATCGTCGCACAATTTGTAAGCGGGGTTGAAGTAATGCGGTCGTTCAGCGGCTTGCTGGAGGCGTTCCAGGGCTTTCTCGTTCCTTCGGAGCCAGTCCGCCAGTTCCGGCGCCTCCTTATCCTTCCAGGGGATTGCCGCCAGTAAAAAGAGTTGGTCGTAAAGTTGCTCCGTCGCTCTTTCCGGCAGGCGGAGGACCACCCCGGCATAGCGGTACAACTTGATGAAATCCTCGTTGCTTGCCTGGGGACGGGGGCAGCCCAGATGCGCGAAGTATTCCGCGGGTTGGGGGTTTCCTCCTTCCGGGGTCGGCCCCAGCGCTTGCCAGATGAGCACGACGGCGTTGGTTTGCGGGGTCACGGACCGGCCCAACAGAGCATTGACCGCGGCGGCATAGTCAAATGAGCCTTCCTGATCGATCCATTCGGCCACGGGGTCCGGTCGAGGCGGCGGCGCGACTTCCGGTGAAGGAACCGCTTGGCTCCCTGCGCTTCCTAGGCTGGCGAACAGCCCCAAACCGCCAACAACAAACAGACTCAGCACCAGAAATGGCCGTTGGCCGATCATAGTGTTCTTCCAAATCATGCGGGACATGGACCAAACTCCTGCCAGATTCGGGACATGCAAGGGGCTGCGCTCCGAAAGGTGATCTTGTGCTCCGCCGAAGCACGGCTTTGTGTCATGGCCTTGGTACTCGGCCAGGCAGAACTCGGCTATGCAAAAAACCTCATCGAGCCTCCGCCATGTTAGCTCCAATTTACCGTGAGAGGGAGCGCTTCGCCAAGCAAATTCCCACCCGCCGCCGAAGTGTCGAATCGCAAGCAGATTCCCACCCGCTGCCGAACTGTCGCACCACCGCAACGCCGAACTTTGCCGGAGGGGATAGCGATCGTTTGGGAGAACGAGCGATGAGCCGGGCCGAGGTGAATGCTCCAATATCGCGTCTCCCGAAGCCAGCCGCGGAGTGAGGGAACAATCCGCTGGGGCAGATGCTTGGCGTGGGGGGGGGACCCCGCTGGGCGGAATAATCGCCGGGATGCGCAACGTCCCTTTCCCCGGAGGGTGGAGTAGGGGGATAATAGGCATAGCCAGTGGCTACCGATGGCCGATGGAAGCCACGTAGGAACAGGAAATAAGGGGGCCGATTGTACGGAGAGTGAGGGCGGATTCGACTGGCTGAACTATGGAACCATCCACGGTCAAAAGCTGTTCTAGCGGTGGGGAAGGTGCGGGCCGGTCTGCCCCGGCGCGCCCCCTGACGCCGATGATGCAGCAATATCACGAGGCCAAGGCGCGCCACCCCGACGCCGTGCTGTTTTTCCGTAATGGCGATTTTTACGAATTGTTCGAGGATGACGCCTATCTGGGACACAAAGTCCTGGGCCTGACCCTGACCCGCCGGGATAAAGAGATTCCCATGGCCGGGGTGCCCGTGAACCATCTGGAGCGCTACCTGGGGCAACTGCTCAAGGCGGGCTACCGGGTGGCGGTCTGCGAGCAGATGGAGGAGGCCGACCCGAAGAAAAAGCTGATTCCCCGCGAAGTGACCCAGGTGGTCACCCCCGGCACCATCACCGACGAAGGCTTGCTCGATCCACGCACACCGAATCATCTGGCCGCGGTGGTAGCGGGCGGGACACCCCAGGCGCCGCTCTATGGCCTGGCTTGGGTCGAACTGACCACGGGTACCTTCGCGGCGTTGGACCTGCCCCCTTGTCGCCTGGCCGACGAATTGGGCCGGATCGCTGCGGCGGAAATTCTCTTTCCCGAATCGCTGGCTGAGGCCGTGCTGTCCCTGCCGGCTCCGGTCCTACCCCTGAGCCGCACCGCCCGCCCGGATTGGCAGTTCGCCCCGACCACTGCCTTGGCCGCGCTCAAGGAGCATTTCCGCGTGGCGACCTGTGCCGGCTTTGGCTTTGCCGACGACCAGCCCTGCTTGCGCGCCGCCGGCGCTTTGCTCCTATACCTGCGCGACACGCTCAAAGCCAACCTCCGCCAGTTGGGCCGGCTTCAGCCGTACCGTCCCGAAGAACGTCTGCTCCTCGATGAAGTCACCCGCCGCAGCTTGGAACTGACCCGTACCTTGCGGGACAATCAGCGCCACGGCTCGCTCCTGGCCGCCATCGACCGGACCCTCACTCCGATGGGGGCACGCTATCTCCACGATCAGCTTCTCGCCCCTCTGACCGACGCCCCGGCGATCGAAGACCGCCTCGATGCCGTCGAGGAATGGGTGCAGGATTCTCCCGGCCGACGGCAGCTCCGCGAAGCCCTCGCCCGCTGTGCCGACCTGCAACGTCTTACCAGCCGCATCGCCACCCTGCGCGCCACACCCCGTGATTTGGCCGCCATCGCCCGCACCCTCCGCCTGCTCCCCGACATCCAACCCTTGCTGGAAAACCGCCGCTCGGACCTGCTCCAGCGCTGCCGCCGTCAGCTCGATCTGTGCGCCGATCTGCGCCAGCGGCTCGAAAGCGCCCTGGTGGAGGAACCGCCCCTCTCCGCCAAGGAAGGCGGCCTGATCCGCCCCGGATTTTCCCCGGAACTCGACGAACTACGCCAGCTCAGCCGCGAAGGCAAAAACTGGATCGCCCGCTACCAGGCCCAGGAGATCGCCCGCACCGGCATTAGCAGCCTCAAGGTGGGGTACAATCAGGTCTTCGGTTACTACATCGAGATCACGCACGCCAACGCTTCCCGCGTCCCGCCGGACTACATCCGCAAGGGCACCCTGAAAAATGCCGAGCGCTACATCACCCCGGCCCTCAAGGAATACGAGGAAAAGGTGCTGACGGCGGAAGAGAAGGCCCGCGCTCTGGAAGCCCAACTATTCTCCGCCTTGCGGGAAGAGGCGGCCCAGTACATTCCCCGCCTGCAACAGACCGCGGAAACTCTGGCCCTGTTGGACTTCCTCGCGGCCCTGGCGGAACTGGCGGTCGAGCGCAATTACGTCCGGCCGGCCATCGTCGCCGAACCCATCTTGGATATCCGCGACGGGCGGCACCCCGTCCTGGAACAAACCCTTCCCCCTGGAACGTTTGTGCCCAACGATGTCCGTTGTGATGCCGAGCACGGCACCTTCTGGCTCATCACCGGCCCGAATATGAGCGGCAAAAGCACCTTCATCCGCCAGGTCGCTTTGCTGACCCTGCTCGCCCATATCGGCAGCTTTTTGCCGGCCCGCTCCGCCCGCATCGGCTTGACCGACCGCATTTTCACCCGCGTCGGAGCCAGCGATGAACTGAGCCGGGGCTACTCCACCTTCATGGTCGAAATGACCGAAGCGGCCAACATCCTCAACAACGCCACGCCGGCCAGCCTGGTCATCCTCGATGAGATTGGCCGCGGCACCAGCACCTACGACGGCATCTCCCTGGCCTGGGCCATTACGGAGCACCTCCACGACGCCATCGGCTGCCGCACTCTCTTCGCCACGCATTACCACGAACTGGCGCAACTGGCCCACACTCTGCCCCGACTGCGCAATTACAACGTCCTGGTCCGGGAAACCGACCGCGACGTCATCTTCCTCCATCGCATCGCCCCAGGACACGCCGACAAGAGCTACGGCATCCATGTCGCCCGCTTGGCCGGAGTGCCGGAACCGGTCCTCCAGCGTGCCGCAGAGGTGCTCCGCACCCTGGAATCCCGCCATGAGTTGCCCGCTCCTCAGCGCCGCCCCGCCGCCTCGATCGACCCGCCGGAAGGACCCCCGCGCCGCAAACACAAACTCAAACCTCTCGCCCCCACCGTCCCCCTCTTGTTCCCAGAAGCCGACCCGTCCGCGGAGCGGGAATCCCCCCCGCCTTCCGCCCCTGTACCATTCGCTTCGGACACTCCGTCCCCCTGATTTGCAACTGTGACGTATATATGACAATCCGTGTATAGCATATTGCATCATAATAATCGAAATCCTAATGAAACACGACTCTATTGGGAAGAAATAGGAGCTGGTTTAAGATGGAGGTTATGGCGCTGTGGGAGTTGGAAGGGCGGTATCTTTGGGTCTCAACTCGTGGGACTCAATTCACCGCTCAATCACCCCAGAGGAAGCAATTCGCGGGAAGACGGATACTCTATGCATGTGACAAAGCCGATTTGCACCGGTATGTCGCAGAGTGAATAACATATCGTTTCATTGCATCGATATGCCGCAGAGTGAATGGTGTGTCGATTGTGTGATGGATATGAAATGGTAGATGTGAAGAAATCCTATCCGAAGAGATAAGGCAACACACAGAAAACTTATCCCCTATTAACATGAAGGCGGCTGTGGAGGTGGGTCACAGCCGCCGTGGAGTGCTGAGGTTGGCTAGGGATTGCTGAGGGCCGGTCTGTAGGCAAGCCCCCTGGTTCTCACGCAGTTGTCAGAGGGCCGTCAGCTCCGGGCTTTAGGGGGGAGCTTCCAGCCGCCGGGGACAGGAGCCGGTGAGACGGGCAGGCTCATGTCCATCGTCAGGTTCTTGGGGAAGTAGTCTTCATCGGCGGCCAAGGCGTCCTCCCAGCGGAGGTTGCGGCAGGCGTAGGCGGCATTGCGGCCCAGGATGGCGGTGAAGGTGGCATCGGTGACCGCCTTGAGTTCATTGAGCGGTTTGCCGGAGACGATGCTGGTGAGCAGGTCGATGTGCTCCTGCACATAGGGGCTGATGTCGTCGTCGGCCACGCGCTTGCCGTTGATCTGGTATTGGTCAACCCGGCAGCGGCCCTTGCTCCCGAAGACGGTTTCGGAGACGTCGGATTCACCCGGCGTGTGGCGGCAGAAGGAATACATGCGGACGCCGTTTTTGTATTCGTACTCGACGGCGAAGTGATCCCAGATGTTGCCGACGTCTTTGGGATCACCAGCGGGACGGACCGTGCGGCCGCCCATGCCTACCGCCCGGATGGGATGATCGTTGAGCACCCAGTTGATCACGTCGAGGTTGTGGACGTGCTGTTCGACGATATGGTCGCCGCAGGTCCAGAGGAAGTGGTACCAGTTGTAAATCTGGTAGGCGGCGTCGGGCTGGCCGGGACGGCGATTGCGGAACCAGATGCCGGTGCCGTTCCAGGAGCAGCGGGCGGCGACGATGTCTCCGATGGCGCCGTCATGCAAGCGGCGGATGGTTTCGATGTAACCCTTTTGGTGGCGGCGCTGCGTGCCAGCGACCACGGAGAGTTTCTGGGTGTTCGCCTTTTCGATGAGGGAGTAGCAGAGGCGGGCGCCGGCGGCATCGACGGCTACAGGCTTTTCGGTGAAGACGTGTTTGCCCGCGGCGATGGCGGCGGCCAGATGCTGGGGCCGGAAGCCGGGCGGTGCGGCCAAAAGCACGATGTCCACGCCGGCGTTGATCACCTTTTGATAGGCATCCAGGCCGTGGAAGGCGGTCTCCGGAGTTACCTTGATCTGCGCCCGGTACGGAGCGAAGTTTTTGCTATTGGCGAAGTCGCGGAGGATGCGGTCGGTTTGCTCCTTGAAGGCGTCGCCGACGGCAACAATTTCGACCGCCGGGTTGTTCTTGAGGCGGGCCGAGGCTTCGAGGATGTCGCGGACGGCGCCAGTACCTCGGCCACCGCAGCCGATCAGACCGACGCGCAGGGGTTGGCCATTGGCGGCGTAGAGACCCGCCGTGGTGCTGGCCAAAGTCAGGCCGGCGGCTGCACTGCTTTGCAGAAAGGTGCGACGAGTCGGTTCTGTCATGGGAAAGGCTCCTGTGGGAGTAGGAAGAAGGATCAACCCTCCCTCAGTCCGCCTGGGGGAGGGGCCAGGGCCGCGCTCATTCCGACCGTTTGACCACGCGGGGTTTGAGGTCGAGCAGTTCCGGTTGTTCCTGTTCGGGTAAGACGACGCGGAAGCCGATGACGTCCATTTTCGTCAGCCACCAGATGCTCCGGGGTTCCTGGGGGTCGTGTTTCTGCCAGCTTTCCTCGGAGACGCGGCGGGCGGCACTACGGCACCGTTCGGCTTTATCCGCCCAGGAGCCGCCACGGACCACATGGGACCATTTCTTGTCCGTTGGGGGTGTCACCGGGCAGATGTTCAAAGGTAGCTTAGCACGCCGGGCATACGCCTGGGGGTCGTATTGGTCCAGGGTCCATTCCCAGACATTGCCGTAGAGGTCATGCAAGCCGAAGGGGTTGGGTTTGCGGGTGCCGACTTTATGGGTACACCCTTTGGGCTTGTCCGGGTAGTCGGGATCGGGGGAATTGTCGGCATACCAGGCGTACTCGCCCAGTTGGCTGGCATCGCGGCCGAAGAACCAGGGCAGATCGCCTTTGCCGGCGCGGGCGGCATATTCCCACTCGGCTTCAGTAGGCAGGCGGTAGGGCTTGCCCGTTTTGCGCCGGAGCCATTCGCAATAGACCATCGCCGCGTGATGCGTCATGCAGATGACGGGATGTCCTTCGCGGCCATGGCCGTAGGTTTCATCGACGAAGGTGTTCGTGGGCCGGGTGACTTCGCCTACTGGCAACCGGGCTGCCCGCTCGTCATCGGCTTTGAGGAAGTCTTCGTCGTACCAAAAAGCGTCCCACTGTTCCCAGGTTACCTCGCACTTTTGCATCCAGAAGTTGCCCACTTTGGCCCGGTACTGCGGCCCCTCATTGTCCTGCCGTCCGGGTTCATCGGGGGGGCTGCCAATGGTCACCTCCCCGCCGGGAACGAAGACCATTTCAAACTCGGCCTGCAACTGCTGCTTTTGCCCGCCGATGACCCGGTAGCTCTGCACACGTTCGACGAAGTTCTTGCGTTCCAGCTTGACCTTATAAATCGAGTGGTCGTAGGGCGGCGGGGCTTCCCCTCCTCGGCTGGCGCTGAGTAAGGCTGCGAGCATTCCCAGGGCGGCGGCTCCGATCCCTACAATACTGCGTATCACCATCATTGGCTCCCATGGTCTGAACTGTGGGGGGCTGTCCACCTGTTCCGCCGGCGGAGGGGGGAATCGCCATGCGGCTGAGCACGTTAGGGTTTTTGGTTCCGTGGACTGTGCTGATCTGTATTCAGTGTAGCAATTGGGGGATCGAAGTGTCACCCGTTGGGGCAGCAGAAGCCGGAGTCGGTCCGGCAGGGGCGAAAGTGGGCAGCGGAAGGGAGGCCGAAGGGCAGGGCAGGCCGCCAGCAGGGGTGCCGGGAAGACCGCCGGGAGGTAGCGGCGAAGACGCGGCGGAGGCTCCGCTCGCTGTGGCCCCAGCCCCGCGGCTCTGGCAGCGTTTTACCTTCGACTCCCAGCACATGGGAACGATGTTCCGGATCATTCTCTATGCCACGGAGGAGGAGGTGGCGCGCCGGGCCGCTCAGGCCGCCTTCAATCGGATCGCCGCTCTGGACGCGATCATGAGCGATTACAAGTCCACCAGCGAGCTGATGCGGTTGTGCCAGGCCTTTGCCACGGAGGTGGGGCTGCCGGTGCGCGTCAGCGACGATCTGTTGACCGTCCTGGCAGCGGCGGAGCGCTTGTCCCGTCGGTCGGAGGGGGCCTTCGATGTGACAGTTGGTCCGCTGTCGCTGCTGTGGCGCCATGCCCGCCGGACGCAAGAGTTGCCCTCGCCGCAGGAATTGGCGGCCGCCCGCGCCAAGGTCGGCTACGACAAAGTCCGGCTCGACCCGGTACGCCAGACGGTGCAGCTCACTGTGCCGGGAATGCGCCTGGACCTGGGAGGGATTGCCAAGGGCTACGCGGCGGATCAGGCCCTGCAACTGTTGCGGGAGGAGTATGGACTATCCCGTGCCCTGGTGGCGGCCTGGGGGGACATCGCCTGCGGCGACCCGCCGCCTACCGAAACGGCTTGGCGCGTCCAGATCGCTCCCATCGCCGCTTCGCAAAAACCCCGCTTCCTGAATCTGAGCCAGGCGGCTGTTTCGACCAGTGGAGACCTGGAACAATTCGTGGTCATCGGCGGCGTACGCTACTCCCACGTTTTGGATCCCCGCAGCGGCATGGGACTCACCGGACGACGCAGTGTCACCGTGATCGCACCGCGCGGCATCGACGCCGACAGCCTGACCAAAGCCGTCAGCGTTCTGCCTGTGGAACAGGCCCTGCGCTTGATCGCCGAGACGCCGGGGGCGGCGGCCTACATCGCCCTGCTCGACGAAGCGACGGGAGAAGTCCGCGAGATCGCCTCGCCGCGCTTCGCCCAGTACCTGGCAGAACCGGATAGGAAGTGACGCCAACGGCGCAACCCGGCTGTGAGGGCGGGCTGCTCCCGTCCTTTGTTCTCAACCGCCGCTGGGTTCCCCACCGGCGGTAGAAGAAGCCATATCTGTATATCGGCTAGCCTGGGAGTGGGGCCATCGGGTATGCTGATGTTCAGAATGGTCTCCTTCCCTCATGAGAAACGGAGGAAAGCCCCATGAATCGGCGGGAAGCACTCTCGGCGACGGCGGCGGCGGTGGTGGCGGGGGAACCGCTGGCGCGGCTGCTGGCGGTGGAATCCTCGCGCGGCTTCTATGCCAATGACCAGGTGCAGATCGGCCTGATCGGGGTCGGCGGACGCTGCCGGCATCTCGTCCGTTCCTTCCCGGCGTTGCCTAATGTACGGATCACCGCCGTCTGCGATGTCTGGGATGCCGCCCTGGACGTGGGTCGAAAGCTAGCCGATCCCCAGGCCCTGGCCACCCGGCACCATGAGGAGTTGCTCGCGCGCAAAGATGTCGATGCCGTGCTCATCTGCACCCCGGACCACTGGCACGTCCCGCTGACTATCGCCGCCTGCGAGGCCGGCAAGGATGTCTATGTCGAAAAACCGCTGACCCACAAGCCGGAGGAAGGCCCCGCGGTCATCGCCGCTCAGAACAAGTATCGCCGCAAGGTCCAAGTCGGCACCCAGCACCGCAGCATGACCCACCTGATCGAAGCCCGCCGCCTGCTCCGCGAAGGGATCATTGGCACCGTCCACAAAGTCCAGTGCACTTGGAACCGCAACGCGCCCCGCGCCCAACGCTACAAGGACACCCTCGATCCCCGCACCGTCGATTGGAAGCGGTTCCTCGGCAACGCCCCCGATCAGCCCTTCGACCCTTACAAGTTCCGCCAATGGCGCTGGTTCTGGGACTTCGGCGGCGGCCTCTTCACCGACCTCATGGTCCACTGGATCGACACCGTGGACTGGTTCCTCGATGTGGGCGAACCGGCGGAAGCGGTCAGCATCGGCGACTACTTCTCCGCTCAGGGGGTCTGGGAAACGCCCGATACGGTGCAAACCCTCCTGCGCTACCCCCACAAGCAGCTCCAGGTCCACTTCGAGGGGACCTTCAGCAGCAACCGCCTCGGCTCCATGTGCGAATTCCGCGGCACGGAAGGCACCTTGTACGTGGACCGCGGACGCTACGAAATCATCCCCGATCGCGGCAAAAATCGGCCCGAACCCCGACAGGTGATCCTCGGCGCCGGACCCAAAGGACTCGACTTCTACGACAAACCCGACGGCGAGTTGCTCCACCTGACCCAGTGGATCGAATGCATCCGGGACCGGAGCAAGTCCCCGGCCTGCCCCGCAGAAGCGGGCGTGCGAGCGGCGGCGGCGGCCCACAAAGCCAACCGCGCCTTGCCCATGTTCCCCAAAAAGGCCCGGTGAAAGACTTAGAAGGCCTGCGCTAGCAAACCGGCGGGGAAACTTCCCACCTTCGGACGCGATGAAGCGGTTCCTCCCTCAGCGGTCCCGAACCGCCGCATGACACGGCAGCCCTGACGATGAAACAACGCTTTGACCGCCGCTATGAACGATCCTGGACGTATCTGATGCGCTCCTTCCAGAGTCTGCCGCCGACGGCGCAGATGGTGGTGCTGCTGGTGCTGCTCGTAGGGCTGCTCATCGCCTACCTGCTGGGTTCGCGGCCTTCCGCTTCTCCCGATGGCCCCGGCCCGGCATCCCAAGGCGGCACGGCCACCGGCGACATTCTCCTCTGCCTGTGGAACTTCGAGAACCTCTTCGATGATCAGGATGACGCCCGCCGGCCCGTCGATGAAGAATACGACAACTGGTTCGCCCGCCAGCCCGACGTCCGCCAGCTCAAGTATCAGCGCCTCGCCGAGGTCTTGCTCCGCTTCGGCGGGGGTCGCGGGCCGGACATCATCGCCGGCAATGAAGTGGAAAGCCGGCGCGCAGCGGAGCTGCTCCGCGACGAACTCAACCGCCGCCTCCCCCCCGAGGCCCCGCCGTATGAACACATCGCCATGCTGGAGCTGCGGGATGCGGGCCGGCACATCGCGCCCTGCCTGATTTCCCGCTTTCCCCTGCGCCAGGCGCAACTTCTGGGCCGCCGCCAGCGCATCCTGGAAGTCATCGCCACCGCCAACGGCCACGACCTGGTGGTCATCAATTCCCATTGGACCTCGCAACTGTCCGACAAAGGGGATGATCCCCAGCGGGGCCGCGGTGCTTACGCCTCCACCATCGCCCAGCGCTGCCGCCACTGGTTCCAGCAGCAGCCTCGGATCGATCTCCTCCTCTGCGGCGACTTCAATACCACTCCCGATGATCCCCTTCTGGAACAGCAGCTTGGCGTCCTCCCCTATCCGCCTCCCCAGACTGATGCGGACACTCCCCGCCTCGTGGGGTTGCTCCGGGGCAAAGCTCCAGACGCCTTCGGCACGCATTTTTTCACCGGCCGCCTGGCGGATGGGCGGCACTTCTCCGGCCCCCTGATCTACGATCAGATCGTCGTCTCCACGGGACTGCTGGACACTCTGGCGTGGTCCTGCCTGCCGGAAACGCTGCAAGTGCCAGCGGACGGCCTGATCCGCCCCGGCAGCCGCGGGCGCCGCCCCTGGCGCTTCGGCTCCCCCGGCGATGATCCCTTCGGCCGCGGCTACAGCGACCACCTTCCTGTCCTCCTCACCCTCCGCGTGCAACCGCCGCCCTGATTTCGACCTGTCGGTTCTATCCTGGCCTCCGCCTCCTCGGTTCGCCGGTAACGGTTGGCCCGCGTTGCCCTCGCCTGCTGGGTGTAGCCGCTTTTCTGCCGCCGCTGCTATTCCCCTTGCCTGGGAGACCTTCGGCCCTATATAGTACCTGTGGCGATGTAAGGTACTCGTGGCGATTGTGCCTATCTTCAGGCGAGCACGCCAGACACACCACGTGGTTGGGGTTACCTTCAACCTCCTCCCGCAGACCACACCACCCTTTCCTTCCACGAGGAGGAGCAATGTCCACACCAACGCTCTTGGCCTTTTTCAATCTGGGCGGACCGGAAATCCTGCTCTTGATCATCCTGGGGATTCTGCTGTTCGGCCGCAAACTGCCGGAAGTGGCCCGTTCCCTCGGCAAAGCGACCGTCGAGTTCAAGCGAGGCATGCGCGGCCTGGAGGAAGAGATCAGTGAGACGCCGCAACCGCGCGGGGCGATCGAACCGGAACCAGTCAAGCCGCCGCAGCGGGTCACCCCCACGGCATCCAAGCCGACCTTCGACGATGCCCCGGCCCAACCCCCGACACCCTCCGTCCCCCCGCAGGTTTGATCCCCGCAGGTCTGATGCCGCTCACCTTCCAGGACTACGACTGCCCCTCTAGCTCCGCCGTCTTCTGCCGCCGAAGACCGAGGACCTCGACTATCGGCCTCGGCACGGTCGAGTCTTGAAAACTCCCCATTCCCTGCTTACAATGGGAATTCAAGCATCGCGCGGGGGTGGATTGGCCCACCGACAACTTCAGCCGTTACGAGCTGCCCCCAGCCATTTCTCTCGGGGAGAAGCCGACGATGATCAGGGCTTTCGCAATAGCGGTATGTTCGTGCGCTTGGGCCGGCTGGGCCGGCGCTGGAGAGAAGTCAGGAGAGCCGCCAAAAGCCACGACGCTTTCGGACCCCACAATTCGCTATGTGGTGCCCAAAAAGCCTTATGTGGTCCTGCGGCGGGGGCCGATCGAAGCGGTGATCGTCGACCACCGCGCCGTCGATGACGACGTACTGCCAGGCCATCAGGCCGGTTACAGCGGCCTGGCCAAGCTGACCCATACCCAGCGTAAGGATAATCTCTTCGTGCCGACTTATGCGGGCCTGAACTTCGAGCATATCATCGATGGCACGGCCCATCAGGATCGGGATCGGCTGTTTGAACCCCGCCGTTGGCCGATGGAACTCCGCCAGATCCATCCCCATATTGTGGAGCTGTACCAATCCCCCACTCCCACCTATGGTGTGGAAAGCTGCCAGCGGTTCGAGCTGCTCGACGACGGTGCCTTGCAATTGACCATCGAAGTCATCCCTCACAAAAAGGCCTTTCGCTTCGGCTACCTGGGGCTGTTTTGGGCCAGTTACATCCACCAGCCAGAAAACGGCGGGATTCACTTCCTCGGTTGGCCCAGCCGCTTGCTCCCACAAAACGGAGGGAAACCTCCGGCAGCCCCCGCCCAATGGATCCACAGCGTCAGCCCCGCGCATGGGAAATGGGCCACCCACTTGAGTGCGGAAGACCGCCGCGAGTTTCCCCGTCAGGAGCCATTCCCGCTGACGTTGGTCTTCAACCTGTCGGATTACCGCTATGCCGAGCCGTGGTACTTCGGTGTCAGCCACGGTATGGCCTTAGCCTTCGTGTTCCGCAAGGAGGATCAAGTCCGCTTCTCCCAATCTCCCTCCGGCGGCGGCAAAGGAAACCCTGCCTGGGATTTCCAGTTTCTGATACCCGATGTCCAGATCAAAAAGCGGTATCAGTTTGTCCTGCGGATCGTCTATCTGCCCTACGAATCGCCGCAACAGGTCCAAGCCGCCGTCGCCCGCCACCTCCGCGACCTGAATCCACGCTGATCCTCCCCACGGACTGGAGGATGACAAAATGGCGTCGCTCCCTTGAACCGTCGCTTTGGTAAAATTGAGAATAAAAAACCAAACCAACGGCTGAAAGAAGAGATCACACCATGCGCACGTTCGGGATGGTCATCCTGGGGTTGGGAATCGTCCTGCTGATCATGAGCATTTTCCCGGTGGCGAATGCCGAGACGGGGCGTGCTCTCCTGGGTTGGCTCGCCTGTATGGCTTTGGTGCCGCTGCCGATGATCGTGTTGGGCATCCTGCTCATCCGCCGGGCCGAGGATCGAACCAGGGCGCAGGCAGCCGCAGCGGAGACCGCCCTGGCAGAGCCTGGAACGCCGCCGACTCCAGCGTCGACGGGCATCCCGACCCCTGCCCCTGCGGATCCGGTCCGAGGTCTTCTGGCCCGTATCCAGATGTTTGATTTGAACCAGTTGAACTGGGTCGGCTGGCTTCTCTTCTTCGGAACATTGGGCTTTTTGGGGCTGATCATCTTCGTCGCCAGCGCCTTCCTGGACATGCAAAATTGGAGCCGGGGACAAAAGCGCTTCGCGGGCTTGCTTATGTTTCTGCTAACGGTTGGTTTTTTCGTCGCTGGGCAGCAATTGCTCCGCCTCCTGGGCATCTCGATCTTCCGCCGGACCTCCGAAGGCCAGACTCCGGCGACTCCGGAAGAAAAAAATGACCCGATTTGACTTTCCCATGTCAACGGAACATATTTATAGATAAGCATTTCCGGCGGCGGGAGAGAAAAAAAGGGAAAAATTTTTCCGCATCCGATTTGACTTCTGGAAATTTATGGTGCATATGTTCAGTAAAGGCGGGAAGCCGAGGTCGCGCAGTGGAGCGGACCGGCGAAACCGCCTACGGGAGACGGTTCCAAATGGCCGAAACACTCCCGCGGAAGGGGTCCAATTGCATCCGCAGGATTCGCAGAAGGAGGTCAGCCATGAAGGTCACAATGAACGGAACGGTGCGTGCGAGCGGTTCAGGGGCTGGACAGGTTCCTGAGATGGGCGGTGTGAGCCAGGAAACGCGAAAGCCTTCCCTAGCGTGCCGGTGTGGGCAAAAGAAAGGGACGGGGGAATGGCCGGAAAAGAAATGCCTGTGTAACAACAGGAGCAGAGGGCGAGACCCTGGACGGTCCGATGGGGTTTCCCACAATGTTGGAGCAAGAGTTTTCCGTCGTGCCGGTCATGACCGGTGGGTGGAGGGATCCCAAAGGAGAAGTTGCCATGCGAGGTACGACAATGCCGATGGTCGGTTTGAGTCTGCTGCTCGGATGGCTGAGCGTCGCGGCGACTGCTGCTGCGATGCAGGAACCCAAGGAGCCGAAAGAGGGGCAGCGGAAGGGGACCGTCGTGGGGGTGGTCACGGCGAAGGGCGAGAATTGGATCGAAGTCAAGGCGGACGGCGAGGAGAAGGCCCGGCGGTATGTGCCCCATTGGCGGGGCGGGGCACCGGCTCAGGGCGGGGGGCCGGACAAGGCCATGGTGGCCCAGATTCGAGCGACCCCGGTGGGAAGCCGGGTCCGCTTGGAATGGGAATTCGAGGAGCGACCGCGGGTCGTGAAACTGGAGCTGCTCAAGAAAGCCGGGGAGCAACCCAAGGACAAGTCGAAAGAGCACAGCGTCAGCGAGCCGCAACGCTCCGGGACGGTCACGGGAGTGATCCGCTCCAAGAAGGATCAGGGCAAGAATGTGGTCCTGGAAGTCCAGGCACCCGGCGAGGAAAAGGCCCGCCCCTACTTCGTCCAGTTCGACCCCAAAGTGCAGGGGCCGATCCCGGAAGTGCTGCAAGCAGTCCGGGCAGCGCCGGTCGGCTCCCAGGTCCATCTGGAATGGGCGGCCACGGGTCATGGCCCCGCGATCGTCCGCTTCCAGGTCCTGCGCACGGGCGAGAGGAAGTAAGCCCTCGCGGACAAACGTCGGAGAAGCTTCGGGAACCGGGCGCGGCAGGAAAGGTTCCCGGAGATGGTGTGTTCCTGGGTTCAATGCGAAGTGTTCGGAGTGGTAAGCATCATGATGGCGATGAGCTGGCTGTGGATCGGCGTGTTAGCTTCAAGCGGAGCGTCCAATGTGCAGAAGCTGGACCCAGCCCGGTACGGCTGGTTTTCGGATTACGAGGCGGCCCGGGCCGAAGCCCGCCGGAGCGGCAAGCCGATCTTCCTGGTGTTCCGTTGCGAGCCGTGACTGGACTGCGCGGAATTCGACGCACAGGTGGTGCGTCTGCCGAAAGAGATTCGGGAGGTGGCGGAGCGGTTCATTCGCGTGCGTCTGGTCAAGATTGCCGGGATGGACCTGCGGCGCTTCGAGTTCGACTATGATGTGACCTGGTACGCCTTTTTCCTCAACGCGGATGAGACGATCTATGGCCGCTATGGGGGGCGTGACGCCTCCGATAGTGAGGGGCGCTTGTCCCTGGCGGGCTTGCGCTATGCCCTGGAACGGGCGCTGGAGAAGCACCAGCAGCCGCCCCCCGCTGTGCGGCTGAGCGGTCCTCCCGTGCGGCCCGAGGACTATCCCGCCGCCCGCCGCCATCGCGGCTGCATCCACTGCCATAATGTCAACGAGTTCCGCCGCGCTGCGGAACAGGCCGCCGGCACGTGGGACCGGGACAGCATTTGGGTCTACCCCTTGCCGGAGAATATCGGGATCGTGTTGCACAAGGACCAAGGCGATTTGGTCCAGGCGGTACAACCTCGCTCGCCGGCAGCCGAGGCCGGCTTGCAAGCGGGGGATCGCCTCGTGCAGCTCAACGGTTATTCCGTTGCCTCCTTCGCCGATGCCTCCTATGCCCTGCACAAAGCCCCGAAGCAGGGAAGCATCCCGGTGATCTGGAAGCGAGGCGAGCGGCAGTTCTCCGCGACGCTCAAACTGCCCCCCGGCTGGCGGAAAACCAACATCACGTGGCGCCCCTCGCTGCTAGACATCCTTCCCTCGCTCCCCGTGGTCGGCGATGATCTGACGCCGGAGGAAAAGAGAGCCTTGGGACTACCCGCCAATCAAGCCGCTCTGCGACAACAGCAGCGGGTGCATGAAAGTCTCGAACGGATCGGGCTGCGGGGAGGCGATATTCTCATCGGCATCGACGGCCAAACCTTCCAGGGAGCCGGAGAGCTGTTGCTGGCCCACGTGCGACGCAATTACCTCGTGGGGGATACGATCACCCTGAATATCCTGCGCAACGGCCAACGTCTCCATTTGCGCTACACCTTGAAATAGTTCCGTCTCCGAACTGCACACGCCCTTGA
>ENA-ORXB01001680-ORXB01001680.1-sediment-metagenome-genome-assembly--contig:-NODE-1680-length-23720-cov-17.902931_pt1 | contig 23720 bp, 21 predicted proteins | sample MGYA00237863_ERZ511475 | MGnify/ENA primary metagenome ERZ511475 (study PRJEB26305, sample SAMN06343858) | sediment metagenome | isolation source: hot spring sediment | place: Canada: British Columbia... | reverse complement strand
GCCGCGCGTGCCAGGTCCAGCGCCCGCTGCCGCTCGCCGACGGGCACGCTGTCGGAGAGGTCTATGGCGAAGACCACGGCGAGGTCTGCGCCACCGCGGGCGATCTCCAACCCGGCAAGGGCCGAAAGGAGCAGCGCGAGCACCGCCAGCCGCAGTACCGGCAGCGCGCGCCGTAGCGGCGGTCGCCGTCGCGGCCAGGGAGGCTGGGCCCGCAGCCAGAGGGCACCCTCGGCGAACAGAACACCCAGGGCGAACAGCAGCAGAACCCACCACAGCTCCTGCCGCCGCACCTCCGCGCCTTCCGCCTGGCCAAGGGAGGGTCCCACTCGGCGCAGGTCCGACTCCTCTGAAGGAGCGACGACCGCGATGGGTTGCTCCCTGGACTCCGTGCGCAGTGTATAGAGCCCGGCCCGCTCCAGCCGCGGCAGGACCGCAACGCCGCCACGTACCTCCACGGGCAGCACCCTGCCCAAGGGATCCACCAGCGATGCTGCGCCGGCGGCGGCCGGCAGCGCGGCCGTCGTTCCCGCCTCCACTGTGGGCAGCGGGGCCAGCCACTCCAGCGCGTTGGCCATCAGGATGGGGAACGCCGGGTGGGCGGGGAGGTCGGAACGGAGCAGGTCGAAGGGAAGCAGTACCACCCGCAGCTCGGGCCGCTCCAGTACCCAGAGCAGGGGTACGCTTCCCTCCGCCAGCACCGTCCCGCCGCGCGGACGCAGGGTGAGGGCCTCCTCGGCACGGATGCCGGTGATGTCCGCCATCCGCAGCATAGGATGGGTGGAGAGGGTGCGCAGGACGGAGACGCCGGCAGTGGGGGCTCCCACATCCACCGGCAGCGTCTCCGGCACGCTGCCTACGATCAGGTAGCGCCCGGGCGGCAGGGCTCGCACGTCCACACGGTCGAGAACCACCAGGTCATAGGCCGCCCAGGTGGCCGGGTCGGGGTGCGTGACGCGCTCGAACGCCCGCACAGGCAGCACCCGCAGGGCGGCCTCCAGGAAGGGGTTCCCGGGGGAGACCAGAAGCACCCGTGGCAGGGCCGCCTGGCCCACCAGGGCCTCTCCCTGGTCGTCGGCGGGAAGGACGTCTCCGCCCTCCAGGCGCACGCGGGCCACCCCATCCCCCCGCACCCGCCAGACCCGCACCGCCACCTCACCGGCGGGAGCAAGCAGCCACGCCGCTTCTGCCGTCCCGTCCGGCCAGACCACGCGCACGGTGGCGCGCCGGTCGGTGTTGCCGAAATTGCGCACCGCGGTCAGGAGCACAGGGCGGCCGGTGCCGCTGGTGCTGGTGGCCACCCGCACCAGCGCCAGGTTCTCCGAGGGACGGCCGAAGGTGCGGTAGGTCACCCGCGGCAGGCGGGGCCCAGGAGCGTCGCTGTAGACCACGACCTGCGGCGCGCGGCCGCGCAGGCGCTGCGCCGCGGCCGCGCGCACGGCCGCCTCCAGGTCGCAGCGCCCGTCTCCCGGGGCCAGCCGGAGGACGGCGCGGCGTAAGGCCGCAGGATCGGAGGTGAAGTCCAGGACCACGCGCGGCGCCGCGCCCGCCTCCAGCACCATCACCGGCAGGCCCACTGCGCCGTCCACCAAGCGCATCGCGGCCCGCTGGGCAGCGGCGAAGCGGCTCAGAGGCTCCTTTTCCCCGGCGTCGCGCGCCTGCATGCTGCGCGAGGTGTCGAAGACCAGGACCAGGGCATCGCCGGCGAAGCCGGGGACGGGCACCACCGGCCGGGCCAGGGCCAGGGCCAGAAGTGTCGCCGCCAGAAGCTGGAGCAGGAGCAGCAGGCTGCGCTCCAGGCGGCGCACGGGCAGGCGCATCACCAGGTCCCGGGTGGTGCGCTCCCACAGCAGGGTGCTGCTTACGGTGTGCGGCACACGCCGGGCCCTCAGCATGTGCAGCACGACGATCACCGGCAGGGCCAGGAGCAGCCAGAGGGCCTGCGGTACAGCGAAGGCGGGCATCAGGTGATCAGTCCTCCCACCCGCAGGTAGCGCAGGATCAGGTCCACCAGGGGGATGGTCGTGGTGGCCCGCAGGTAGTCGATGCCGTGGCGCAGGCAAAACTGCTCCAGGCCGGAGAGGTAACGGTCCCGGGCGCGGGCGAAAGCCCGCAGGGCGGCGCCGTCAGCGGTCACGTCCACCGCCCGGCCGGTCTCGCAGTCGATCAGACGCAGCTCCCCGGCCAGAGGGGGCGCCAGATCCTCGTCGCTTAGGATGTGCACGACGAACAGGTCGAAGTGGCGGGCGCGGGCCAGCTTCAACCCCTCCTCCACGCCCTCGGGGATCAGCAGGTCGGAGAGCAGCACCAGTAGCCCACGCCGGCGCGTCTGGTGCACGTACTCGCGCATCACTGCCGCCAAGTCGCTCCTCCCGCCCGGCTCCAGCCAGCCCAGGAAGCGGAAGAGCTGAAACGTCTGGGAGCGGCCGCGGGATGGGCCGAAGACCTCCCCGACCTGGCGGTCGAAGGCCACGGCGCTCACCCGGTCCATGTTCACCAGGCCTATGGTGCCGATGGCCGCAGCCACCTGTGCCGCGTAGCGCAACTTGGACGGCCCCACGGAGGCGGGAGGAAACCCCATGGACCTGGAGCGGTCCACCAGCAGGTGCACGTTGATCTCCTCCTCCTCGCTGAACAGCTTGACGAAGAGGCGGTCCAGGCGGGAGTAGATGTTCCAGTCGATGTAGCGGTAGTCGTCGCCGGGTTGGTAGCCGCGGTAGTCCGCGAACTCGACGCCCCGTCCCAGGGTGGCGGAGCGCCGCTCGCCCCGCATACCGCTGCGCACGATGCGGCGGGTGCGCAGGCTGAGGGTCTCCAGCCGGCTGAGGAATTGGGGGTCGAGGAGCAGCGGCTCGCTCACCGGCGCACCCGCACCAGCTCCGGGGTCTCCTCCAGCACGTTGCGCACGATGTCGTCGGGGTCGATCCCTTCCGCCTCGCCCTCGAAGTTGAGGATGACCCGGTGCCGCAATGCCGGCAGGGCCACCGCGCGCAGGTCCTCGAAGCTGACGTTGGCCCGCTCCTGCAGCAGGGCCCGCACCTTGGCCGCCAGCAGCAGCGCCAGCGCCCCGCGCGGGCTGGCGCCGTAACGGACGAACCGCCTGGCCTGCGACGCCGCCCCCTCTGCCTCCGGGTGCGTCGCCCGGATGAGGCGAGCCACATAGTCCTTGACGTGCGTCGCCACCGCCACCTCACGAGCCAAGGCCTGCATGGCCAGGATGGAAGCGCCCGAAGCCACCGGCTGCGCCGCCGGCATCTCTGGACCCGTGGTGCGCTCCATGATCTTCACCAGGTCGTCCAGCGCGGGGAAGGGGACGCGCAGCTTGAAGAGGAAACGGTCCACCTGCGCCTCCGGCAGCGGGTAGGTCCCCTCCATCTCAATGGGGTTCTGCGTGGCCAAGACGAAGAAGGGCTCCTCCAGCGGGTAGTGGACTCCCGCTGCGGTCACCGCGTGTTCCTGCATGGCCTCCAGCAGCGCGGACTGGGTCTTGGGCGTCGCCCGGTTGATCTCGTCGGCCAGGACGATCTGTGAGAAGATGGGGCCGCGCTGGAACTCGAAGAAGCGCCGGCCCTCCTCGTCCTGCATGACCACGTTGGTGCCGATGATGTCCGCGGGCATCAGGTCCGGCGTGAACTGGATACGGGAGTAGCGCAGGTCGAGGGCCTGGGCCAGCGTCTTCACCAGCAGCGTCTTCCCCAGGCCAGGGACACCCTCAAGGAGCACGTGCCCGCCGGCGATGAGCGCCGTCAGCACCTCCTCGATCAGCGCCTCGTAGCCGACGATCACCTTCTGGATTTCGGCCTTCAGCCGGCCGAAGGTCTGCCGGAAACCCTGCGGGTCCATACCCGTCCCCCCTAGCGCCGCTCGGCCAGCAGGAGGAAGTAGCGGCGCACCACCTCGCGCAGCGCGGCGGGAATGCGCGCCGCCGCCATGTGCTCATCCGCCCGGCGGACCGCTTGTGGAGAGAGGCGCACCAAGGGCGCACGGGCGGGCACTCTCCGCCCGGGGCCGAGCAGCTCCGTGGTCAGAAGCTGCCCCTCGCCCTCCTGCCCCACCACACGTGAGCGCTCCCCCGGGGCGTCCAACCGGGGGGTCTGGGGCCCGAGCTTCTCTCCCAGCGTCCCCTGCCCCGGCGTCGACCCCTCGTCGGGCCCCCGAGGCGGGGGCGGGATGGAGGCCTCCTCCTCCTGCTCCGGCAGACGGCGTGCGACCGACCCGGGCGGTGGGGCCTGCACCTCCCCCTGCTGCGCCTCCACGGAGGGCTCCGGTCCGGCGCCCCGGGCGATGCTCAAGGCGGAGCGCTCCAGCTCCTGCTCCGCCATCCGCAGCACGGACTCGTCCGCCACAAGCGCCCGCAGCGCGTCCATCTCCGCGATGGCCTGCGCCAGCGCACGCTGGCCTGCGTCGGCGTCCCCCGCCTCGGTGCGGCGGCGCGCCTCCTCCAGCGCCCGGCGGGCCTGCGCCGGCATCTGTGCCTCCGCGGCCCGAGCAAGCTCCCCCAGGTGCCGCAGGAGGTCCTCCCTCCCCTCCCCCTCCGGCACCTGACTCAGCCGCGCCGCCAGCTCGCGCAGCTCCCGGATCGTCTGCTCAAGGGCAGCGCTCGGGCGAAACAGCGACTGGGAGGCCGCCTCCGGCGTCTGGGTGTTGATGGCCTCTCCGATGCGCCGGCCGAGCTGTCGGCGTGCGGCCTCCAGCCGCCGCTCCAGGGCTGCGATGCGGGCCAGGGCGCCGCGGCGGTCCAGGCGTTGCCTCTGCAGTTCCTCGGCCAGGCCGCGCACCTCCGGCGCCAGGCGACGGGCCTGTGGTGCCCGCTCGGCACGGGCGCGCTGCTCCAGATTTCCCGCCACCCGCTGCAGCCGCTGCCCCTCCCTTTTGATCCGCACTGCCGTCTCTCGCGCCGGCGTGGCGGGGAGCGTGAAACCGGGAAGGATGACCGCGGCCAAAGTGGCCAGGCCGACGGCCACCAGCGCCCGGCGCGTTCCGGAGGGCCAGCCCAACCGCAGCCGCATCCCAGGCAAGGCGTCGCGCGCCCTCGCCTCCGCGTCGCGCAGCACCTCCCCGGCCAGCGCGGTGGGTCTGAGGCGACCTGTGGCCAGCTCCAGCGCCGTGCTCAACCGCTCCCGCAGGCGTAGCTCGACGTCCGCCACCTGCGCGGCGTACAGGAGGCCGCCAGCCGGAAGGAGGCCGCGCACCAGCCCGGTCAGCAGGCATACGGCCAGCCCGGCGACCAGGAGGTGCCACGGCGGCAGGGGCAGCGGGATAACCGCGCCCGCCAGTGTCCAGGCCGTGGAGACAGCCGCGGTGACGGTGAGCCCCCGGACCGCCCAAAGGCGCGCCCGATTCCAGGCCAGGGCGCGGGCGGCGCGGCGAAGCAGGCGCAGCGCGTAACGCGGTACCGGCGTCATGGCACACCCGCCCTGCGTACGCGCGCCACCGTCCGGGTAGCCAGGGTCACTCCAGCCCCAACCACCGCCGCGTAAGGGAGCAGCGCCAGCGGCCACAGCGGCGCTCCCAGATGCGCGGCCCCAAGAAGCCGCATCGGGTTGATCGCCACGAGAGGCTCCGCGAGCCACCGGGTTGCCAGGAAGAGGGCGAGGAGCATCGACCAGTGCACAACCGTGCGTGCCAGGTCCGAAGGGATCGCCGCGGTCAACCAGGGTCCCACCGCGGCCAAAGACAACGCCACCGGTACCATGACCACCATGGCCCGCCCCAGGGCGAAGGCCGCTTCCGCCTCCGGCGGGGCCACCAGCGCCCACAGCGGTACTGCCGCGGCCACCAGCCCTCCCGCAGTCAGGGCGGAGGTCCACAGCTTCCCCAAAGCGATGGTGCGTGGGTTGAAGGAGGTCACCGCCAGGTCCAGGATCTGCTTCTCCCCCTCCACCCCGATCTCACCCGCCGCCAGCGCGGAAGTCAGGTACACTACGGCCGCCAGCTGCAGCACGAGCCCGACCCGCAGCACCTGGCCCGGCGCCATTCCCGCCAGCCGGCCGCTTTCCGGCGGCAGGGAGGCAAGGGCGAAAACGCCAAGCACCGCCAGGTAAACGCGCACCATCCACAGGATCTTGGGGGAGACGAGGCGCGACCGGAGGTCGCCTCGGGTGACAGGGTTCAGGGTCACGGGACGCCCTCCACCCGGCTCAGAGGAAGGACGAGGAGGAGCGGGGCCGCCGTGGGCCAGCGCAAAAGACCACGGTCGTCGTCCAGCCACGCCACCAGGTGCACGGTTTGGCTGAGTATAGCATCGCTGCGCAGCCGGTCGAAAGCCCAGGCCCACAGGCGGCTGCGCAGGTCCCGCCCCCCATCCGCCGGCGGGTCGCGCCAGCGCAGGGGAGAGAGGACCACGCGCACCTCCGGCTCCGGAGGCGGCACAGACTGAATGCGACCGCCCTGGAATACCACGGGATTACTCAGGCGGCGGCCGCTGCGGTTCTCGATCTGCACCTCCACCCCCTCCGGTCCCTCCCGGTAGGACCCGCGGACCGCCAGCGGGAGCAGCGCCACCGCATGCACCGGCAGCACATGAGCCGTCCCCTCGAATCGTACCACCTGGTCCAGCAGCAGGCTCGTCTCGGCGGCCCCCAGGGACCGGACCAGTACCTCCGCTCCCGCGTGAAGGGAGAAAGTGCCGCGGCGCGGCAGGATCACCCGCCCCACCGATTCCACCACGGCCGCCTGCCGTTCCGGCAGCCCCAGCGCCACGGCTCCCTGGACAAAAGAGAAGGCGGCACGGCGTGCTGCCAGGTTCAGGGTTGCCATCACCGCGGTCATCCCCAGCAGCAGCGCCGCGGCCAGGAGCCTGCCAGCCTTCCCGCCCAGCAGCCACCGCAGGATGGTGCGCAGGAGCCCCAGGTACAGCGCCAACACCAGCACCACAGCCCCCTGCAGCCAGCGGCTGGTGCCTGGGCGGTCCGGCAGGATCGCCAGGAGGGAGCGGGTCTCCACGAAGGCCTGAGGCGCAGGCGCCCGCAACAGGCGCACCCACGCCGCGCCCTCCTCCGGAGGCAGGTCGGCACGGAACGGATCGAAGGGGAGCACAGTGACCCGGCCTCGGCCCCATGCATAGACCGTCTCCGGCGCGCCGGGAAAGGGCGGAGGCTGCACCGGGGCGGCAAGAAACGGCCGCAGCGAGGGGTGCGCCGCCAGCTCCTGGAGGGAGGAGGCGACAAACAGCCTTCCACCGCTGGCCACCCACCCGGCCAACGCCTCCACCTGCGCGGGAACCAGCCTGTGGTCCGCCAGGTCGCGGATGACCACCGCGCTGACCCCCTCGTAAAGCTGCCAGCGCGCCGGCAGCTCGTCCTCGCCAACGTAGGCGACGCGCACGCGGCCGCCCGGATCCAGCAGTTGCTGCAGCCCCACCGGGCGGGCGGTGAGCCCCAGGACCACAGCGTCCGCCAGCCGACCGGGCAGAACGTCTGCCTGCCACTGCGCGGTGACCACTTCCTTCTCCAGGAGACGGACGGCAAGGGGTGCGCGCGGATCGTGCACCACCGCCGGCACCGTCACACGCAGGGGGACGCCGGGAAGGAGGTGCACCGGCACCTGGACGCGCTCCTGGCCGGGCGGACGCAGCCGTGCCGTCACCACCTCGACCCATCCTGCAATCTCACGGTCGCTGCGCAGGCGCAACACCACGGGGATCCAGACGTCGGGGACGACGTAGCCTCCATAGCCGACGCGGATGTCGGCGGTGATCCCTGCGGGAATTCCAGGGGGCTGTTTCGCCGCCCCAGGCCACAGCCAGCCGCCACCCGCCAGCAGGAGGGCAGCCGGCAGGACGAGGCGGATCCCGCGCAGGCGGCAGGCCCGCGGGGCGGCCAACCGTGCGTCAGGCCGTGGAGGAGTCGCTGGAGCCGCCGGGCTTCTTCGTCTCGCCCGCCGCAGCCTTGCCCTCCGCGGGCGCTTTGGATCCATCAGTGCCGCCGGGGCGGCGGTAGTCGGTCACGTGGAAACCCGGCCCCTTGAAGATGAGGCCCACGGAGCTGTAGACCTTGCGCGTGGGGCTGCCGCAGATCGGACAGCTCGGTGGCTCGGCGCCCACGGGCTGATGCAAGTCGAACTGATGACCATGCGCAACGCATCGATACTCGTAGATCGGCATGGCAGACGCACTCCAACACGTCGGGCACTACCCGGCAGTCTTTTATCTATTATGGACGCACACTCCGGCCTGTCAATTTGCGGGAGGTCTGCCACCTAGCGCCGTTCCAGGCGGATGACCCACACCGGCCCGGTGTAGCTGCCGCTGTTGCTGCCGTAAGCCAGGTGACGGCCGTCCCCCGACCAGCGCACAACCAGAGGCAGACCGGGGTCGGGAAACTCTGCACGGAACTCCGCAGCGAGCACCCGGCCGCCGCCGTCGACGTCGGCCAGCCAGATCTCCCCGCGCGCCTCATCGAGCACGCGGGCGAAAGCTACCTTGTCCGACGTCGGCGCCCAGGCCAGGCCGGTGATCCGCCCCGCCTGCGGGCTGAGGCGGCGCGGCGCCCCGCTGCCATCGACGCGCGTCGCCCAGGCGTGCAGGGCGGAGGGCCCCGCGGAATCCGGGGCGGCAAAGGCGATGCGCAGCCCGTCAGGGGCAATCTGCGGCGAGAAGATCCGGGGGAAGGGCTGAGGCAGCACTCGCCGGTCCGGGTAACGGATGCGCCAGCGCAGAAGGCGGCTGACACCGCCGCCCCCTTCGGGACCCAGCCCGATAAGCAGGAAGAGGCTGTCCGGAAACCACTGCAGCGCCTCGACCACCAGGCCCTGCGGGATCCCTCCGCCCGGTCCCACACCGGGCAGGACCTGGCGCCGCATCCGTCCGTCGGCGCTGATCAGCCAGACAGCGCTGCGCCCCGGGCTGCCAACCATGCGCGCCGCCACCGCCAGTTCATCGCTGCCGGGTGCCCATGCCAGGTGCGTGGCCAGGGCTGCTCCTTCCGCCGGCAGGATGAGGCGCCGCCGCGGTCCGCCCTCGGGATGAACCACGAAGACCTGGCCGCGGTCGATGTAGGCCAGCAGCCCCGTCGGACCGGACCACGCCACCTGGGTGGCCACACCCACGGCGGTGACCTTGCGCTCCTTTCCCTGGAGGGAGACTATCCACAGCCCCTGCCCGTCGGCGTAGGCGAGCGCCTTCCCGTCGGGCGACCAGGCGGGCGGGCTGAGCGCCGCCCGGTCAGAAAGACGCCAAGGCGAACCGATGCGCAGCAGCGCCACGCTCGCCGGAGCCGGGCCGCGACGCACCTGGCAGGCCACCAGCAGCAGCGCCGCCAGCCCCGCGGCCAGCGGCCCACGCCACAGGACAGGCCGCTCAGACGACGGGGTAGCGCCCCTCGGCAAGCTCACGGGTGAGGAAGGGGATGTTGGCCAGCTCGCGCTCCAGGATCTCCAGCGTGCGCCGCCGCAGCACACTCTTCCGCGCACCCCTCGCCGGGATGATCTGCGCGGCGGCGACCTTGGGTCGGTCGATGGGCGCGCCGATCTGGCTGAGCATCCACACGTAGACCTCCCGCACTCCGGGGACCTCCTCGTAGATGCGCGCCGCCACCTGGTGCGTCATGATGGTATAGATCTTCCCCACGTGCGAGACGGGGTTCTTGCCCGCCGCCGCCTCCGTGCCCATGGGGCGGTTCAGGGCGATCACCCCGTTCACCTTGTTGCCCCGGCCTATCTGCCCGGAATCGCCGCTCTCCGCGGAAGTGCCGGTGACGGTGAGGTAGACACCCCCCAGCCCCCGGCCGGGCCGGTCCAGGGTGTTGATGTCCAGGGTGACGTTGTCGAAGGTGGTGTGGCGCAGGACGAAGTCGTGCACGGCGTCGTGCATCTCCTGCTTGCGGCGGAAGTAGGCGGCCTCGTCGGGAATGAAGCGGTCGACGAAGGCCACCGCCGCCGTCAGGTTCAGTTCCCGCCCCTGGCGGAAGCCCATGATCTTGATGTCCTCACCCGCCTCAGGGAAGTCTTCCTTGAAGGTGCGGGAGTTCATCAACTGCTCCACGCGCCGGACGATCTCCTCGGTCTGCGTCAGGGGTGCATAGCCCACCGCCGCCGAAGTATCGTTGGCGCCGGGGGTCTCCCGCCGGAAGATGTCCACCAGCTCGGGCGAGCCTGGTTTGATCTGCACGTCGTAGATCACGTCACGCTCAGGGTCGACGAAGCGCAGGTTCTCCCGAAACCACACCCTGGCCGTGTTGACAGCAATCTCCTCCACCGGGACACGCTCGTCGTTGACCACCGCCGTGGCCCGGTCCCCGAAGATCAGGCGCATGGGCTCTGTGACCCGCCCCCCGCCGAAGGCCACATCGGCGGCCCCGGCCACCAGCAGCGCCTTGTCGATGTTGTGGTGCAGGATAACGCCAAAGCGCTGCAGGTACTCCCGGCTCAGGGCGATGGAGACCCGCTCCATGATGGCGTCGCAGATTGAGTCCGGATGGCCGACCCCCTTGCGCTCCACGATCTCCACCTCGTGCTCGGAGACCGGCTTCCCGCTCAGAAACTCCACGCTGGTGCTGCTCACGGCCGCTACCCCTACTCCTTCCAGCGCACCTGGACCACCCCGTCCACGTCGCTCAGCGCCACCAGCACATCATCGCGCGAGAGGCGGGCGGGGAGGCGGACAGCCAGCGAGATGTGCACGTGTTCGTCCATGCGCTCGGACATCTCCACGTTCTCGATGTTCACGTTGTGCGCCCCCAGCACGGTGCCGATCTTCCCCAGCTGCCCCGGACGGTCCACCAGCAGCAGCTCCACGGTGGCCAGGCCGCGGCGGGGCAGGTGGCGCTCCAGGGCCTTGAAGGGGATGAGGATGACAACCACCAGCGCCGTGGCAGCCACCGCACCCAGGTAGAAGCCGGCGCCCACCGCCGTGCCGATGGCCGCAGAGGTCCACAGGGTGGCCGCCGTGGTCAGGCCGGTCACGGTGACACCGCTGCGCCAGATGGTTCCCGCGCCCAGGAAGCCGATGCCCACCACGATGTTGCTGGCGATGCGTGCGGGGTCGGCGCCGGAGCCAAAGAAACCCTCCTTAGATATGAGGGTGAACAACGCCGCCCCCAGGGTGACCAGGGTATGCGTGCGCAGGCCCGCGGGCTTCTCCACGCTCTCCCGCTCCAGGCCGATGAGTGCGCCCAGGACCAGCGCCAGGACCAGGCGCACCAGGATCTCCACGATGCCGGCGGCGGCAAAGTCTGTCACGGACCTGTTTCCTCCCCGTACTTCTCCCTGGCGACGACGGCCACGTGCTCCATCAGGGCATCCACCAGCTGCTCCTCGGGCAGGCTGGCCACGATGCGGCCGTCGCGAAAAACTAGCCCCATCCCCCGGCCGCATGCGATGCCCAGGTCGGCCAGGCGGGCCTCCCCCGGACCGTTGACGGCGCAGCCCATCACCGCCACCTTCACCGGCGAGCGGATCTGGGCCAGGCGCCGCTCCACCTCCTGGGCGATGGCGATGATGTCCACCTCCGCCCGGCCGCAGGATGGGCAGGCCACCAGCTGGACGCCGCGGCGGCGCAAGCCGAGGCTGGAAAGGATCTGATAGGCCACCCGTACCTCCTCCACGGGGTGCGCGGCCAGGGAGACGCGGATGGTGTCGCCGATGCCGAGGGCCAGGATTGCACCGATGCCCACGGCGGACTTCACCGTCCCCGGCCCCAGCGTCCCCGCCTCGGTGATGCCCACGTGCAGCGGATAGCGCACGCGCTGGCTGAGAAGGGTGTAAGCGTCGATGGCCATGGGCACCTCGGAGGCCTTCACGGAGATGACGATGTCGGTGAAGTCCAGGTCCTCCAGCACCTTGACGTCCTCCAGGGCGCTCTCCACCAGAGCATCCGCAGTGGGGCCGAAGCGGCGCAGCGTATCCTTGGAGAGCGACCCGATGTTGGCGCCGATGCGGATGGGCACCCCCCGCTCTCGGGCGGCGCGGGCCACGATGCGCGTCCGTTCCCGGCTGCCGATGTTCCCCGGGTTGAGGCGCAGCTTGTGTACACCGGCCTCCAGCGCCGCCAGCGCCAGGCGATAGTCAAAGTGGATGTCGGCGACCACGGGCGTGGGGCTGCGGGGCACGATCTCCCGCAGGGCTGCGGCCGCCTCGCGGTCGGGAACGGCCAGGCGGACGATCTCACACCCTTCCGCCGCCAGCTGGTAGATCTGAGCCAGCGTGGCGTCCACGTCGCGCGTGTCGGTGACCGTCATGGACTGGACGGCGATGGGGGCGCCGCCGCCGATGGTCACCCGGCCCACGCGCACCTGCCGAGTCTCGGTGCGCAGAGCGACCCCGCGCGCCGGGATCTCGATCATCGCTGGATGTCCTGCACCGTCAAGAATATCAGCAGGAGGAAGAGGAGGACAAAGCCCACCAGGTGGACGTAGCCCTCACGGCGCGGGTCCACCGGACGGCGCCGCACCGCCTCCACCAGGAGGAAGGCGAAGCGTCCTCCGTCCAGCGCCGGGATGGGTATGAGGTTGAACAGGCCGATGATGATGGAAAGGGAGGCCGCCACGTACAGGAAGTTCTCCCCCCCGCTGCGCCCGGCCTCGACCAACACCCGGCCCGCCGCCACCGGTCCGCCCAGGTGGCGTAGCAGCGTGCCCTCGCGCACCAGATTCCTGATGGCGTCGACGAAGCCCGCAACGAACTCTCCTGTGCGCTGCACCCCCCAGGCCAGCGCCGCCGGGGGGGCGTAGCGCCGGCGGATGATCTCCGGCGCAAACCCGATGAGCCCGACGCGACGCGCCGGATCCAGCCTGGGGGTGACCGTCACCTCGAAGCGCCGTCCCTGCCGCTCCACGGTCAGGACGAGCTGCCGCCCCGGGCTGCGGTGGATGGTCTCTACCACCTCCTGCCCGCTGGGCGTAGGCCGGCCGTCGATGGCCACGATGGCGTCTCCCGGCGCCAGCCCCACCAGCGCCGCCGGGCAGGGCACGGGCGGGGAGGCGCCGTCGGGCTGGCCGCAGACGGGCACCAGCATGCCGATGCGGTTGGTGACCCCTACGGGGACGCCGAAGGTCGCAGCGATCACCGCCAGGAGCACGGCCGCCAGCGCCAGGTTCATCAGTGGTCCGGCGGCAACGATGGCCATGCGCACACCTACGGGCTTTGCCCGAAAGGAGCCCTCCCCGGGCTCCTCCTCGGCGAAGTCCTCTCCGGCCATGCGCACGTAGCCGCCGAAGGGGATCAGGTTGATGGCGTATGTGGTCTGGCCTCGCTGCGCGGCGTACAGCCGCGGGCCGAAGCCCAGGGCGAAGGTGTGGATGACCACGCCCGCCCGCTTCGCCACCAGGAAGTGACCCAGCTCGTGCACCAAGATCATGGCCCCGAAGGCCACGACGGTGGCCAGCAGCCATCCGCCGCTGGAGAGCACTCCAGGCAGGTCGGTCATCCGCGCACCTCAACCCCGAAGCGGGTGACGGCCTCCCGCGCCCAGGCGTCGGCCGCCAGCACGTCCTCCAGTGTGGGGTCGGCCACCGCACGGTGGGCATCCAGCGTGCGGCGCAGCAGCCGGGGGATCTCACCGAAGGGGATGCGCCGTTCAAGGAACAGGCGCACCGCCACTTCGTTGGCCGCATTCACCACCGCCGGGGCCGTACCCCCTACCCCCAGCGCCTCCCGGGCCAGGGCCAGGCAAGGATAGCGCTCCGGCGGGGGTGGCGTAAAGGTCATGGTCACGCCCTCGCCCCGCTCCCAGACCAACGGATGCAGGGGAGAGGGACGGCGCTCGGGAAAGGTCAGGGCTAGCTGGATGGGCAGCCGCATGTCCGGTGGGGCGACCTGGGCCAGTACCGACCCGTCCACCAGTTCCACCATCCCGTGCACCAGGCTTTGCGGGTGGATGACCACGTCGATCTGCTCCGGCGGCAGGTCGAACAGCCAGCGGGCCTCAATGACCTCCAGGCCTTTGTTCATCAGAGTGGCCGAGTCCACGGTCACCTTCGGGCCCATCCTCCACGTGGGGTGGGCCAGCGCCTCCTCCGGGGTGGCCTCGGCCAACGTCTCCAGCGCCCGTTGCAGGAAAGGCCCGCCGGACGCGGTGAGGACGATGCGCCGAACCGCCTGGCGCGCCACCCCCTGAAGGCACTGGAAGATGGCGCTGTGCTCGCTGTCCACCGGCAGCAGCAGCGCCCCGCTCGCCCGCGCCTGCGCCATGACCAGGTGACCGCCGGCCACCAAAGCCTCCTTGGTGGCCAGGGCGACGTCCTTGCCCGCGCGCAGCGCGGCCAGGGTGGGCACAAGACCGGCGACGCCCACCACCGCCACCAGCACCATGTCCGCCGCGGGGTGTGCGGCCAGCTCGGCGGCCGCCTCCGGCCCCGCCAGCAACGCCGTTCCCGCCGGCAGCTGGCCACGCAGGCGGTCGGCTAGGGCGGCGTCCTCCACGGCGACGGCATGGGGACGGTAGCGCGCCGCCTGTGCCGCCAGGCCCTCCACATTGCGCCGCGCGGCCAACCCTACCACTTGGACGTCCCCCAAGTGGTCGACCACCTCCAGGGTCGCCCGCCCGATGGACCCGGTGGAGCCCAGCAGGACCAGCCGCCGCCTCACCGCAACACCGAGACCAGCAGCGCGTAGGCCAGCGGGGCGACGAAGAGCACGGCGTCGAAGCGGTCCAGGACCCCGCCGTGCCCCGGTAGCAGCGAGCCGCTGTCCTTGAGGCCCGCCGCCCTCTTCAGCGCCGACTCGGCCAGGTCCCCAAGCAGCCCCACCGTCCCCGCCAGTGCGCCCATCACCGCCGCCGCGGCCAGGGGAAGACCGGCCAGAGCAGCCGCCGCCACAGCCGCGGCCTCCCCGCCCAGCGCGCCGCTGACCGCGCCTTCCCAGGTCTTGGACGGGCTGATGGCGGGGGCCAGGGGATGGCGGCCTAGGGCCCGTCCGCCAAAGTACGCCGCGGAGTCGGCCGCCCACACGGAGACGACCAACAGGAGCGTCCAGGCCAGGCCCTCGGGCAGCCGGCGGAGCAGGTCCAGGGCGGCGAAGAGGGAGAGGTAAAGCGGGCCGATCAGCGACACCCCGGCGTTGGCGGGGGCCTGCCGCCTCCCCGCCGGGCCGAGCTGCGCCGCAAAGGCAGCCGCCGTCAGCAGGGCCGCCACTCCCGGCAGCAGGTGGGGGCGGAAGACCACGCAGCCGAAAAGCAGCACCGTCCCGCCGAGGACGACCGGCGCCGACGGGGCCAGCCCCGAGGCCCGGGTCAGGCTGATCCACTCGCGGGCTCCCAGGAGGGCCAGGGCCGCAAGCAGCGCGGTCCACACCCAGCCTCCCAGGTAGAGCGGCAGCAGGATCAGGGGGATGCCCAGGGCGGCCGTGAGCGTGCGGCGGGCGGTTCCTCCAGCCGCCGCCGGCCTGACCTCAACCGTCATCGAGGCCTCCGAAGCGTCGCCGCCGCTGCTGGTAGGCCGCCACCGCCGTGTAGAAGTCGGCCGCGGAGAAGTCGGGCCAGTAAACGTCGCAGAAGTACAGTTCCGTGTAGGCGATCTGCCAGAGGAGGAAGTTGCTGATCCGCTGCTCCCCGCCGGTGCGGATGAGCAGGTCGGGCTCGGGCAGCCCCTCGGTGTAGAGATACCGGGCGAAGCGGGCGTCGTCGATGGCCTCCGGCACCAACAGCCCGTTGGCCACGTCCCGCGCCAGGCGGCGCACCGCCTGCAGCAGCTCCGCCCGCCCCCCGTAGTTGAGAGCGAAGTTCAGCACCAGACGGTCGTTCCCCCGCGTGCGGGCTACCACCTCGCGCAGCGGCGCGACCACCTGCGGGGGCAGCCGGTCCAGGTCTCCGGAGATGCGCAGGCGGATGCCGTGCCGCATGAGCTCCTCCGCCTCGCCGACCACGGACTCCTCCAGCAGTTCCATCAACCCCGCCACCTCGTCGCTGGGGCGCCGCCAGTTCTCCGTGGAAAAGGCGTAGAGGGTGAGGCAACCGATGCCCAGGTCGCGGCAGGCCTCCAGCGTCCGCCTCACAGCCTCCCGCCCGGCACGGTGCCCCTCCAGGCGCGGCAGGCCGCGCTCCCTGGCCCAGCGACCGTTGCCGTCCATAATGATGGCCACGTGCCGGGGGACGCGGGTGAGGTCGATCTCGGGAAGCGCGGGCGGCCGCTCGGGCGCCTTCATGGAGGCGGGGCCGGCTCGGCACGCTCGTAGCGTTCGCAGGTGACCACCAGTTGCACCCGACCTCCCACCTGCTGCTGGCGTACGACGCGCGGAGGGCCCTGCCCGGCGACCCGCCCCGGAGGGCGGGTCTCGCCGACATCCACCTCGTAGCCGGCGGCCGCCAGCTGGGCCTGGGCATCCTGCAGCGGAAGGGCCAGCACGTCCGGCGCGGCGGGGGCCTGCATGCTCACAGCTCCATGATCTCCCGTTCCTTGGCCTGCAGCGCCTTGTCCACCGCCGCGATGAACTCGTCGGTCAGCTTCTGCAGCTCCTCTATGGCGCGCCTGGCATCGTCCTCGGACACCTCGCCCTCGTCCTCCAGCTCCTCGATCATCTCCTTGGCCTCCCGACGGATGTTGCGCACGGCCACGCGCCCTTCCTCGGCGTGGCGCCGTACCACCTTGACCAGGTCGCGGCGGCGCTCCTCCGTCAGGGTGGGGATTGGGATGCGGATGACGGCACCGTCGCTGCTGGGCACCAGCCCCAGCTCGCTCTTGAGGATGGCCCGCTCCACATCCTTTACCATCTTCTTGTCCCAGGGAGCGACCACCAGCAGGCGCGGCTCGGGGACCGTAATCGTGGCCAGTTGGTTGACAGGCGTAGGCACCCCATAGTAGTCAACCTTGATCTGCTCCAGCAGGGCGGGGTTGGCCCGACCGGTGCGGATGGCGGCGAACTCGCGCCGCGTGGCCTCCAGCGCCTTTTGCATCCTGGCCCGTGCGTCCTTGATGACGTCTTCTATCATGCGTCCCGCCTGTAACACGCCGCCGACCGCGGCCCGAGGCGCACCCACACCGCCGGACACCGCTGGCGCACTGGCCCCCTCAACGCCGGCCTCCCACCAGCGTGCCGATCTGCTCCCCCAGGACCGCTCGCTTCAGGTTGCCGGGCTGGGTGATGTCGAAGACGACGATGTCCAGGTGGTTGTCCTTGCACAGGGCCACGGCGGTGGCGTCCATCACCTTGAGGTCCCGATTGAGCAGGTCCATATAGTCCAGGTGGCGGAACATGACGGCATCGGGGTGGCGGTGAGGATCCTTGTCGTAGACCCCGGATACGCCCCGCTTGGCCATGAGCAGAGCGTCCGCCTCCACTTCGATGGCGCGCAGCGCCGCCGCGGTGTCGGTGGTGAAGTACGGGCTACCGGTGCCTCCGGCGAAGATGACCACCCGCCCCTTCTCCAGGTGGCGGATGGCGCGGCGGCGAATGAACGGTTCCGCCACCTGCCGCATCTCCACCGCCGTGAGCACCCGGGTGACCAGGCCCTCCGCCTCCATGACGTCCTGCAGAGCCAGGGCGTTGATCACCGTGGCCAGCATGCCCATGTTGTGCCCGGTGACCTCGTGGATCCCCAGCCGGCGGCTCACCTCCTCGCCGCGGACGAAGTTGCCGCCGCCTACGACGATGGCCACCTGCACCCCCTGGGCGGCGACCTCCTTGACCTCGTGGGCGACCAGCCGCAAAACTGCGGCGTCCAGCGGAGCCTCGCCTCCCCCAGCCAGGGCCTCTCCACTGAGCTTGAGGAGGACGCGCCGGTAGCCCGAGGTCTGCGCGTTCATCCCTCCTCCCGGCTACTCTCCCACTCTGAACCGGGCGAAGCGGCGCACCTGGATATTCTCTCCCACCTTGGCCACCGTCTCGCGGATCAGGTCCTGTACGCTGCGGCCGGCGTCGCGGATGTAGGGTTGCTCCAGCAGCACCCACTCCTTCACCCGTGGGTCGTCACGCTCCTCCTCCGGTACCTCCTCGCGGGAGAGGTAGCGCGGACCCGTGGCCGCCACCTGCATGGCCAGCTCGCGGGCCAGGTGGCGGAAGTCGTCGGTGCGGGCGACGAAGTCGGTCTCGCAGTTCAGTTCGATGAGAGCGCCCAGCCGGCCGCCGGTGTGGATGTACGCCTCCACCAACCCCTCCGACGTCTGGCGGCCGGCACGCCTGGCCGCAGCGGCCAGGCCCCGGGCACGGAGCAGCTCGGTGGCCCGCTCCAGATCTCCCCCGGTCTCCTCCAGGGCGCGGCGGCAGTCCAGGACGCCGGCGCCGGTACGGTCCCGCAGCTCGCGCACCTGCGCCGCGGTGATCCCGACAGGGCCGCTCACACTTCCTCCTCCACTTCCACGGGGAAGATGTCTTGGATGGCTTCCTCCAGCGACTCCGGCACCCCCTCCTCGACCTCCGCGGCCACGGGGACCGCCTCCCGCTCCTCCTCCGTCACCTCCAGCTTGCGCCGCTCCTCCAGCCCCTCCAGTGCCGCGTTGGCCATGCGGTTGGTGATCAGGCGCACGGCGCGGATGGCGTCGTCGTTGCCGGGAATGGGGTAGTCCACCTCGTCGGGGTCGGAGTTGGTGTCGACGATGGCCACCAGGGGGATACCAAGCTTGCGCGCCTCGGCCACGGCGATGTGCTCCTTGCGCGTGTCCACCACGTAGACGGCGGCGGGCAGGCGGTTCATGGTCTTGATGCCGCCCAGGAACTTCTCCAGCTTGGCGTACTCCTCGCTGATGCGCGTCTGCTCCCGCTTGGGCAGGACGTCGAAGAGCCCTCGGGCGCGCATGTCCTCGATCTCCCGCAGGCGCTCGATGCGCTTGCGGATGGTCTGGAAGTTGGTGAGCATCCCCCCCAGCCAGCGCTGGTTCACGAAGGGCTGGCCGGCGCGCGTGGCTTCCTCCCGGATGGCGTCCTGGGCCTGTTTCTTGGTACCCACGAAGAGAACCTCTCCGCCCTCGGCCACCACCTGACGCACGAAGCGGTAGGCCTCCTCGATGAGGGGCACCGACTTCTGCAGGTCGATGATGTGGATGCCGTTTCGTTCGGTGAAGATGAAGCGGGCCATCTTGGGGTTCCACCGGCGGGTCTGGTGCCCGAAGTGTACCCCCGCCTCCAGGAGTTGCTTCATGGTGACGACCGGCAAGTCAGGCCTCCCTCTGTGGTTTGCCTCCGCCGCCTTCCCCGCCGCGTAACCCACCCGGGCACCCACGCGGCCGTCCGACGGCGTGCGAACTGGTCCCGCCGGGCGGCAAAGAGGGGGCAAGGCCGCGCCTTCCCCCCTGCACTCCGGCGGAAACCGCTAAGTCGGCGTGAGTATAGCACAGGGCGGAACGGTGGTTCAACGAGGCTGACTTCAGCCGGCGGTAACGGGCTCGGGGGCCTTGGGGGCTTCGGTGTAGCCGCACCCCTTGTTGAGGCACTTCAGATGGGTGCCGCGGCGCCCGCGCTTCTCCACCAGCATGCCGCCGTCGCGCGGGCAGCGCCGGTCTGTGGGGCGGTCCCAGGAGACGAACTTGCAGTTGGGGTAGTTGACGCAGCCGTAGAAGATGCGACCGCGCTTGCTGCGCCGCTGCACGATCTCGCCCCCGTCCAGGGGGCATGTGACGCCGATGCCCAGGGGCCGCGTGTAGCGACACTCCGGGAAGCCGGAGCAGGCGATGAACTCGCCGAAGCGGCCGTGCTTGCGCACCAGGGGCCGGCCGCACTCCGGGCAGGCCTCGCCGGTCTCCACCTCGGGGAACCCCACCTCCACGATCCGCTTCTCCGCCCGCTGCAGGTCGCGCTCGAAGGGGGCGTAGAACTCCCGGACGACTTTGACCCAGTCGCGTCGTCCCTCGGCAATCTCGTCCAGCTCCTCCTCCATCTGGGCGGTGAAGTTCAGGTCGACGATGTCGGGGAAGTGTTCAACCAGCAGGTCCGTCACCAGCATCCCCAGCTCGGTGGGCTGGAGGCGGCGGTCCACCACGTGCACATAGCCGCGCGACTTGATGGTCTCCAGCGTAGGCGCGTAGGTGCTGGGACGGCCGATCCCCAGCTCCTCCAGCGCGCGCACCAGGGAAGCCTCGGTGTAGCGCGGCGGCGGCTGGGTGAAGTGCTGTCCGGGCTGGACCTCCAGCAGGCGCAGCGGCTGGGCTGCGGACAGGGCAGGTAGCCACGCCTCCCCGTTCTCCTCTCCGTTCTCCGCGGCCTCGCGGTAGAGCGCCAGGAAGCCGGGGAAGCGCACGCGTGCGCCGGCGGCGCGGAAGAGGAAAGGCCCGCCGCCGATGTCCACCACCAGGGTGTCGATGACCGCGGAGGCCATCTGGCTGGCGACGAAGCGCCTCCAGATCAGTTCGTAGAGACGGAACTGGTCCCAGCGCAGGTGGGGCTTCACCTGGTCGGGGGTGCGGGAGGTTGCCGTGGGGCGGATGGCCTCGTGGGCGTCCTGCGCGCTGCGCCGGGAGCGGTACTGCCTCGGACGCGGCGGCAGGTACCTGGCGCCGAAGGCGCGGCGGATGTACTCCCGCGCCTCCTGCTGGGCGGCCGGCGCCACCCGCACCGAGTCGGTGCGCATGTAGGTGATCAGCCCTACAGTCCCCTCCCGCCCCAGGTCGATGCCCTCGTAGAGCTGCTGCGCCAGGCGCATGGTGCGAGACGCGGTGAATCCCAGGCGGCGGTTGGCCTCCTGCTGCAGCGTGCTGGTGGTGAACGGCGGCGCGGGATGGCGCTGCCGTTCCCCGGGACGGACCTCCAGCACGCGGTACGCCTGGCGGCGGACCTCCTCCACCAGGGCGGCGGCCTCGGCCTCGCTGCGGATGACGTGGACGCGCTCCTCCTGCGGGCCGCCGAAGCGGGTCCCGTCGCGGCTGACCAGGCGGGCGGTGAAGGCGGCGTCGGGCCCGTCGGGGGTAAAGCGGCCCTCCACCGTCCAGTACTCCTCGGGGACGAAGCGGGCGATCTCCCTCTCCCGATCCACCACCAGGCGCACGGCCACCGACTGCACGCGCCCGGCGCTCAGGCCGCCACGCACCTTCCGCCAAAGTAGCGGGCTCAGCTTGTAGCCGAAGAGCCGGTCCAGGATGCGCCGCGCCTGCTGCGCATTGACCAGCTTCAGGTCGATCTCCCGAGGGTTGGCCAGCGCCCGCTGCAGGGCCTCTTTGGTGACCTCGTGGAACTCGATGCGCCGGATGGGCCTGTTCACGGGGCGGAGGACCTCCTGCAGGTGCCAGGAGATGGCCTCCCCCTCGCGGTCGGGGTCGGTGGCCATGTAGACGGCCTCCGCCTTCTTCGCCGCCTGCCGCAGCGCCTTCAGGATCGCCCCCTTGCCCTTGATGACGATGTACTTGGGGGTGAAGCCACCCTGCACGTCCACACCCAGCTGGCTCTTGGGCAGGTCCTTGACGTGCCCCATGGACGCAGCCACGTCGTAGCTGCGGGAGAGGAGTTTGCGCAGCGTCCGCGCCTTGGTTGGCGATTCCACGACCACCAGCGACTTGGCCATGTCGTCACTCAGGACCTCGACGGCCCCGCTGACCGCCGCGGGCCGGGAGGGAGAACACGTAGGAACTGTTTCCCCGGATACTGCCGCACCAGTCCCTGCAGCTCCATGTCCAGCAGCACCGCCGCCACCTCAGAGGGCGACAGCCCGGTGCGGGCGGCCACCTGGTCGATGTGCACAGGCTCCCCGGCCAGGGCCGCCCAAACGGCGGCCGCGGGACCCGGGGGGACCGATGGATCGGCCTCGGCCGCAGCGGGTGTCGGGCGCAGCGGGAGGCGCAAGACGCCCAGCACGTCCTCGGCCGTCTCCACCAGGGCCGCGCCGTCGCGGATCAGCGCGTTGGGCGCCCGGCTCAACGGGTTGAGCACGCCTCCCGGCACCGCCATGACCTCCCTCCCGTAGCGCAGAGCGTGGGCCACGGTGCTCAGGGTACCGCTTCGCTCGTCACCTTCCACGACCACCACACCCAGGGCCAGCCCGGCGATGATCCGATTGCGCCGCGGGAAGTGTCCCCGCCGCGGAGGCGTCCCTGGCGGGAACTCGCTGATCACGCAGCCACGGGCGGCGATGGCCTCCAGCAGCGCTCCGTGCTCCGGCGGGTAGACCACGTCCAGTCCGGATCCCAACACGGCGATGGTGCGACCGCCCGCCAGAAGCGCGGCCCGGTGGGCCACCGCGTCGATACCGCGGGCCAGGCCGCTGACCACCGTCACACCGTGCCAGGCCAGTCCCGCGGCCAGACGCTCCGCCATCACCATCCCCGCAGGCGTCGCGCGGCGCGAGCCCACCACGGCCACCGCGACTTCGTCGGGACGCAGCTCGCCGCGGACGTAGATGAGAGGCGGCGGATCGTCGGTCCGCCGCAACAGCTCCGGATACTGCGGTGACGTCAGCAGCACCGTCTCCATGGTTGCGCCGGCGTCACCCCGGGTCACGCCACTCCATACACTAACACAGCATGTCAAGGCGCCCTCGCGGATGCCGGCTGCGCCGCACAAGCCGCGGGGCGGTCTAGGGCGCGGTACTGGATGGCCTCGGCGACGTGCGCCGCCCCGATCTCCTCCGCGCCCTCCAGGTCGGCGATGGTCCGCGCCACGCGCAGGATGCGGTCGTAGGCGCGGGCGCTGAGATGCAGTCGCTCCAGGGCGCAGCGCAGCAGGGCCGCGGCCCGCTCATCCAGCGCGCAGAAGCGGCGCAGGTGGCGGCCGGCCAGGAGCGCATTGTATCCCACCCGGGTACGGGCAAAGCGCGCCCGCTGCCGCGCCCTGGCCGCGGCCGCCCGACCCCGCAGTGTCGCTGAGGACTCCCCGTCAGGCGCCGCCGCCACCTCCGCGGGGGAGAGCCGTGGCACCTCCACGTGCAGGTCAAAGCGGTCCAACAGCGGACCGGAGATGCGGCTGCGGTACCGCTGCAACTGGGCGGGGGTACAGGCGCAGGTGCGCTGCGGGTCGCCGAAGTGCCCGCAGGGACAGGGGTTCATGGCGGCCACCAGCATGAAGCGCGCCGGGAGGGCCACAGTGGCCTGCACGCGGGCGATGGTGACCATGCCCTCCTCCAGCGGCTGGCGCAGCACCTCCAGCACGTCGCGATGGAACTCCGCAAGCTCGTCCAGGAAGAGGACGCCGTGATGCGCCAGGCTGATCTCCCCGGGGCGGGGGACCGAGCCACCGCCGACCAGGGCGTTGCGGCTGGCGCTGTGGTGCGGAGCGCGGAACGGGCGCGAGCGCAGCAGGCCTGACCCGGGCGGGATCAGGCCGGCCACGCTGTGGATCTTGGTCACCTCCAGGGCCTCTTCGTCCTCCAGCGGCGGCAGGATCGTCGGCAAGCGCCGGGCGAGCATCGTCTTGCCCCCGCCCGGCGGGCCGATCAGCAGCACGTGGTGCCCCCCGGCGGCGGCCACCAGCAGCGCACGTTTGGCGTGGGACTGGCCCTTCACCTCCGCGAAGTCCACCTCGTCGCGGCCTTCCGGTGATGTGGCCGGTGGCGCCACCACCCGGGGCGGGCGCGAGCCATCAACGACCTGCACCGCTTCCGTCAGGCTGCCCACGGGAACCACAGCGGGGCCGGCCACCACCGCGGCCTCCACGGCGTTGTCCTGCGGGACAAAGAGACGCCGTGCGCCCAGGTCCCGCGCCAGGAGGGCAACGGCCAGGACGCCCGGCACAGGCCGCACCCGTCCGTCGAGGGCCAGCTCCCCCACCGCCACAGCCTCATCCAGCGCGCCGCGTCGGAGCTGCCCGGTGGCCAGCAGCAGCCCCAGGGCGATAGGCAGGTCGTAGGCCGCCCCCTCCTTGCGCACGTCGGCGGGTGCCAGGTTCACCAGGATGCGCCGCGCCGGCACCTCCCGGTGCGAGTTCTTCACAGCCGC
>ENA-ORXB01001671-ORXB01001671.1-sediment-metagenome-genome-assembly--contig:-NODE-1671-length-23843-cov-18.001851_pt1 | contig 23843 bp, 24 predicted proteins | sample MGYA00237863_ERZ511475 | MGnify/ENA primary metagenome ERZ511475 (study PRJEB26305, sample SAMN06343858) | sediment metagenome | isolation source: hot spring sediment | place: Canada: British Columbia... | reverse complement strand
AGGAGGCTGGCGGTGCGGGCGAAGACGATCAGCGGCTGGGGGTAGAGGCCGAGCAGCAGGGTGGCCGCGCCGGTGATCCATAGGGCGGCGCGCAGGGCGCTCGGGCCGCGGATCGGCGTCGGGTCGGCCGGGGGCAGCAGGTACATGGCCCGGATCACGCCCACGTAGTAGTAGAGGGAGATGACACTGTTGATCACACCCGCGGCCACCAGCCACAGCAGCGCAGGGCTGCGCTCGATGGCGGCGGCGAAGATGTAGAACTTGGCAAAGAAACCTGCCGTGGGCGGGATCCCGGTGAGGGAGAGCATGAAGAGGGCCATGAGGAATGCCAGCCCCGGACCTCGCTGCGAGAGCCCGGCGTAGTCGGGGATCTCGTCCGACCCCAGGCGCGCCCCGATGAGCGCGGCGACGAAGAAGGCGCCCAGGGTAAAGAACATGTAGGTGAACAGGTAGACGAGCAAGCCGGAGTTCCCGAATGGTCCGCCGAAGGCGGCCACGCCGATGAGGATGAAGCCGGCGTGCGAGATGCTGGAGTAGGCCAGCATCCGCTTGATGTTGCGCTGTGGCAGCGCCAGCAGGTTCCCCAGGAACATGGAGACCGCCGAGAGCACGGCCACCAGCGTAACCACGTCGAGCCCCGAGGGGGCGATGGCCACCGCCACCACCCGCAGGAGGACGGCGAACCCCGCCGCCTTGGAGCCCACGGAAAGGAAGGCGGCCACCGGCGTGGGCGCCCCCTCGTAGACATCCGGCGTCCACTGGTGGAAGGGAACCATGGAGATCTTGAACCCGAATCCGGCCAGCATCAGGGCCAGGGAGACCATGAGGGCGGGCCGGGGAACCTGGGCCACTTTCTGGGCGATGACGTAGAGGCTGGTGGTGCCGGTCAAACCGTAGAGGATGGAGAAACCGTAGAACATCAACGCGGAGGCCGCGGCGCCGAAGAGGAAATACTTCAGCCCGGCCTCGTTGCTCCGGGGGTTGCCTTTGAGGTAGCCCGCAAGCACATACGAGGTCAGGCTGACCAGCTCGATGGACAGCGCCAGCAGGATGAGGTCGGCGCTGGCGGCCATGAGCACAAGGCCCAGGCTGGTGAAGACCAGGAGCGCGTAGAACTCCCCCTCGAAGCGGGAGGCATCCTCGGGCCGCTGAGCCGCGGCGCGGAAGTAATCCGTGGAGGCCAGGATGACCAACGCCGTGGCCAGCAGCGCCAGGACCTTGAAGAAGATGGCGAAGCCGTCGACGGCGTAGGTGTCGAAGAAGATCCGCCGCGCGCCGCCCTGCAGGGAGGCCGCCAGCCCTCCGGTGGGCAGCAGCGCCAGCAGCAGCCCGCCCACAGCCACCCAGCCCACGGCGCGCTTGGACCCCTGCCCCACCAGCAGGTCCACGCCCAGCAGGATGAGTCCCAGGGCGGCCAGCCACAGCTCCGGGGCCAGGGTCCAGAGATCGCCGACAGGGGGCATCAGCGCAGCGCCGCCACCACAGCGGCCATGGCAGTGTCGATGATCTCCAGCAGGGGCCGCGGGTAGAGGCCGAAGATGACCATGGCGGCCACAAGCGGTACCAGGGCCACCAGCTCCCGGGTGTCCAGGTCCAGCAGCCCCTTCCAGCGCGGGTTGGGCGGACCGAGGAAGATGCGCTGTATGGTCCACAGGAACATGGCAGCGGTGATTACGATGCCCACCAGCCCCGTTGCCGCCAGAGCGGGAAAGACACCGAAAGAACCCAGAAAGATGAGGAACTCGGCGACAAAGCCCATCAGCCCGGGCAGCCCCAGGGAGGCCAGCATGGCGATGGTGGTGATGCCGGTATAGACGGGCAGAAGAGCCCCCAGCCCGCCGAACTCGTTCACCCCACGGGTGTGGGCGCGGTAGTCGTAGATCACGCCCACGATCATGAACAGCGACCCGGTGATCACCCCGTGGGCGACCATCTCAAAGACCGCGCCGTTCAGCGCCGTGGTGGCCGCGGCCGCCTTGGCCGGCTGGCCGTAGGCGGCGGCCGCCGCCGCTACACCCAGCATCACGTAGCCCATGTGGTTGACGCTGGAGTAGGCCACCAGCTTCTTCAGGTCCATCTGCGCCATGGATACCAGCGCCCCGTAGATTATCCCCAGTAGCGCCAGGATGGCGATGAGGTGAGCGTACTGCTGGAAGACCTGGGGGAAGAGGGGGAGGCTGAAGCGGACGAAGCCGTAGGTCCCCAGCTTCAGCAGGATGCCTGCCAGGATCACCGAGCCGGCGGTGGGGGCCTCCACATGGGCGTCGGGCAGCCAGGTGTGGAAAGGCCACATGGGCACCTTGATGGCAAAGGAGAGGAAGAAGCCCCAGAAGGCGATGGTGGCCAGGCGCAGGTCCCTGGCCAGCGGCTGCTGCTGGATCAGGCTGAGCACGTGGAAGGTGCGCGGCTGGGCGTGGAAGTACAGCAGCAGGATGCCCACCAGCATGGCCAGCGAGCCCACCAGCGTAAACAGGAAGAACTTGATGGCCGCATACTCCTTGCGCGGGCCGCCCCAGATGCCGATGAGGAAGTACATGGGCACCAGGGTCACTTCCCAGAAGATGTAAAACAGGAAGAAGTCCAGGGCCACGAAGACACCCAGCATCGCCGTCTGGAGCAGCAGCAGCAGGAACATGTACTCCTTGAGCCGCAGCTCCACCCGCCAGGAGTAGACGATGGAGACGGCGGACAGTACCTGCGTCAGCAGCACCAGCGGCAGGCTCAGACCGTCCAGGCCCACGGTGTAGCTGATGCCCACCGAGGGGATCCAGGTAGCCGACTCCACCAGTTGCATCCCTCCCCGCGGGTTGAAGCGGCCCAACAGGACCACGGCCACGTAGAGGGAGAGCAGCGACGCCCCCAGGGCGATCCCCCGGATGGCCCGGGGGTTGCGGAAGAAGAGCAGGAGGATCCCCCCGGCCAGGGGCAGGAAGAGCATCAGGCTAAGCATCGGTCCGCCTCATCGCACCAGCCCTCCGATGATGAGCAGGATGACACCGATGGCGATCACCAGCAGGTAGTTCTCGGCGCGCCCCGTCTGCACCATCCGCAGACCGCCGCCCAGCGCCTTGGCCACCCAGCCGACGAGGTTGACCACGCCGTCCACCACATAGAGGTCGAAGACGCGGTACAGCCGGGTGAGCGCCACCAGGGCCACGCCGATGAGGTTGACCAGGCCGTCGACGACGTAGACGTCGAAGACCCGCAGCACGCGGGAGGTCCACACCGTCCCGCGGACGACGGTCCACTGGTAGACCTCGTCGAAGTAGTACTTCCGTTCCGCCCAGGTGCTGAAGGGCTGAAACGCCCGCCGCACCGCCGCCGGGGACACCCACCGCCAGCGGTAGAGGGCGGCCGCCGCTCCGATGCCCGCCAGGGCCACCGCCGTGGAAATCACGGCGATCCGAAGATCAAACGTCCCCGCCGCCTCCTCCCCGAAGCGCACGAACCGGCCGAACGGGCTCCCCAGGAACGGCGCGCCGACGAAGCCGACGAAGGCGGCGAAGAATGCCAGGAACCACAGGGGGCCGGTCATCACCCGCGGGCTTTCATGGGGGTGGACGGCTGGCGACTGGTGGCCGTGATCCGTCGCCCCATGCGCCGGCGCCCACCGCGGCGTCCCCAGGAACGTGTAGTACATCAGCCGCATGACGTAGAGCGCGGTGATGAACGATGTCACCAGGCCGAGGTAGAAGAGGGGCGGATTGGTGTGCCACGCCTCCGTCAGGATTTCATCCTTTGACCAGAACCCGGCGAAGGGAAAGACCCCGGCCAGGGCCAGGCCCCCGATCAGCATCGTCCAGTAGGTGGAGGGCATCACGCGGGCGAGCCCGCCCATCTGCTTGATGTCGTTGGTCCCCATGGCGTGAATGACGCTGCCCGCCGCCAGGAAGAGGAGCGCCTTGAAGAAGGCGTGGGTCATCAGGTGGAAGACTCCCGCCGTATATCCCAGCACGCCCAGCCCCAGCATCATGTAGCCCAGCTGGCTGATGGTCGAGTAGGCCATCACGCGTTTGATGTCGTCCTGCACCACGGCGATGGTGGCCGCCATGAAGGCGCTGACCCCGCCGATCCAAGCGACCGCCGCCAGCGCCGTGTGCCCGGGCGAGGAGAAGAAGATGAGGAAGAGGCGGGCCACCATGTAGACCCCGGCGGCCACCATGGTGGCAGCGTGGATGAGGGCGGAGACCGGCGTGGGACCCTCCATCGCGTCGGGCAGCCAGACGTGTAGCGGCACCTGAGCCGACTTGCCCACCGCGCCGCCGAAGAGCAGCAACGCGATGGCCGTGAGCAGGGTGCCGCCCAGGCGACCGCGCTCCACAGCCTCGAAGGTCTCGGCGAATCCCAGCGTGCCCAGATTGAAGAACACCAGCAGGATGCCCGCGAAGAAAAAGACGTCGCCGATGCGGGTGGTGATGAAGGCCTTCATGGAGGCGCGGGCGGCGGCGGGACGCTCGAACCAGAACCCGATCAGCAGGTAGGAGCACAGGCCCACCAGCTCCCAGCCCACATACAGGAAGAGGAAGTTGTCCGCCAGGACCAGCAGCAGCATGGAGGCGGCGAAGAGGGAGAGGTAGGCGAAGAAGCGGGGGTAGCGCGGGTCGCCGTGCATGTAGCCGACGGAGTAGATGAAGATGGCCGACCCCACCACGGTGACCACCAGGAGCATCACCGCCCCCAGCGCGTCCACCTGGATCCCCAGAGCCAGGGGCTGTGCTCCCAGGACGAGCCACTCCAGGGTGGAGCGCAGGGGCGCGGCCTCGCCGAGAAGGCGGAAGAAGACGCCCAGCGCCAGGACCGCGGAGGCCAGCATGGCGCCGATGGCCACGTAGGCCCCCTGCCCGGGAAGCCGCCGGCCGAAGAAGAGAATCAGCCAGAAGGCCAGGAATGGGAGCAGGGGGATCAGCCAGGCGAGGAAGGTCACCATTTCAGCACGTTGATCTCGTCCACGTGCACCGTCTCCAGGTTGCGGTAGACGGCCATGACCAAAGCCAGGCCCACCGCCGCCTCACAGGCAGCCAGGGTGATGATCACCAGGGCGAAGACGTGCCCGGCCAGCGCCCCCGGGGCCACGTATCGGTTGAAGGCCACCAGGTTGATGTTGGTCGCGTTCAGCATCAGTTCTATGCCCATGAGGATGGCCACCGCGTTGCGCCGGGTGAGGATGCCGTAGAGCCCCAGCCCGAACAGCAGGGCGCTCACGGCCAGGTAGTGATTAACCCCTACCGTCATGGCGTCCCCCCGCCCTACCGCTCTCGGCGGGCGATGACCAGCGCACCCACCAGCGATACCAGCAGCACCACGCTGCTTATCTCAAAGGCCAGGACGAAGGTGGTGAGGAACGCGCTGCCCACCGCCGCCACGTTCGCGCGGGGCAAAGAGCCGGCGGCCAGCGGCCAGGCGGTGCGCAGCAGCAGGGCCAGCAGCGCCGCCGTAAGGGCGGCAGCGGCCAGTCCACCCACCACCCGTTGCTCGTTGGCCTGGCGCACGGCCGTCCCCGTGCCCCCCGCCGTCAGCATGATGACGAAGAGGATGAGCACGGCGATGGCCCCGGCGTAGATGAGGATCTGGATCCCGGCCACGAACTCCGCCTGCAGGAGAACGAACAGCCCGGCCACGCCCAGGAAGCTGGGGACCAGGGACATGGCGGCGCGCACCAGGTTGCGGCTGGTGACGACCGCCGCCGCCGGCAGCAGCGTGACCAGGGCCAGGATGATGAAGGCGCCCAGCTCACCCACGGCCGACGGCGCCTCTCAGATCAGGAGCCATCCCGTCACCAGCACCAGGACGAACCCCAGAGGGACGAGCCCCTTCCAGGAGAGATGGAGCAGCTGGTCCAGCCGCAGGCGCGGGTAGGTCCAGCGCACCCACATGAGGACGAAGACCAGGGCGAACATCTTGGTGAAGAACCACACCACCCCCGGCAGCAGCGGGCCGTGCCACCCCCCCAGGAAGAGCACGGTGGTCAGGGCGGCCATGGCGAAAGCCTCGGCGTACTCGCCAAGCTGGAAGAGGGCGAAGCGCATCCCCGTGTACTCCGAGAAGTAGCCGGCGACCAGCTCCGACTCAGCTTCCGGAAGATCGAAGGGCACCCGGTTCACCTCGGCCGTAGCCGCGGTGAAAAACACCAGAAAGGCCAGCGCTCCGGGAATGAGCAGCCAGCGGTTGCCCGGCAGACCGAAGATGAACCAGTTGCCGATCCCCAGCCACCCGCCGCGCTGCGCCTCCACGATGCCCACCGTGGACAGCGTCCCCGCCATCATCACCGGGACCAGCACCGCCAGAGCCAGGGGGATCTCGTAGGAGATCATCTGGGAAGCAGAGCGGAAGCCCCCCAGCAGCGCGTACTTGTTGTTGGACGACCACCCTCCCAGGAGGATGGCGATCACGATGAGGGAGGCCATGGCGATGAAGAAGAGCAGGCCGATGTTGATGTCCCGCACGATGACCACGCGGCCGAAGATGGGGCCGAAGGGGATGATGATCCAGGCCAGCAGCCCAGCCACCGCCGCCATCAGGGGGGCCACGTTGAAGGTGATGGCGTCGGCGTTGGTGGGAACGATATTCTCCTTCTGCAGGAGCTTCACCGTGTCGGCCACGGTCTGGAGGATGCCTTGCGGGCCCACGTGCTTGGGGCCCAGGCGCGACTGGATCCAGCCGCTGATCTTGCGTTCCAGGTAGACGCCCAGCATGGCCCCCACCAGGGCCAGGAATGTGAATACGGCGACCGCGGCGAGGGTCGCCTTGAAGATCTCCCAGAGCCAGCTCATCCGGCTAGACCCACTCCAGGGCGCCTTTGCGCCAGGCGTAGAGCAGCCCCATGCCCAGGATGACGATGAAGAGCGCCGCCTCCGCCAGGACGAACCCGCCCAGCCGCTGGGTGATGAAGTCGCGGAAGACCACCGCCCAGGGGAAGAGGTAGATCACCTCCACCTCGAAGAGGACGAAGACCAGGGCGAAGAGGTAGTAGCGGATGTTGAACTGCGCCCAGGCCTGGCCAAAGGGGACGACGCCCGATTCGTAGGTGAGGTGCTTCTGCGGGTACTCCGCGCGCGGGGCCAGTGCCCAGACCAGGGCCAGAGGCAGCCCCGCCATGACCACTCCCACCACCGCGAACACCGCGACGTAAAGCCAGTCCAGCAGCATGCCCGCCTCCGGCCCGGTTGCCGCGCCCATCATACGGGCGGGCGTTTGGGCGTGTCAACAAACCCGCCCCTCTGCTCCGAATTCCAGGAATGCTGCCCTCTAACCCATGGACACGTCAGGGGATGTCAGCAGGCGCGAAGCGCGCGGTGAAGTGGCGCAACAGCGGCGGCTCGTAGACGAAGCGAAGTCCGCGGATCTCCTGACGGCGCCGCCAGGTCTGCGCCGCCGTCTCCGCCACCAGGCGCATGTGCGACTGGGTGTACACCCGCCGCGGCACCGCCAGGCGAACCAGTTCCAGGCGGGGAAAGCGCTCCTGACCCGTGGCCGGGTCGCGGCCCGCCATGACCGTGCCGATCTCCACGCCGCGTATCCCGCCGTCCTCGTAGAGTCCGCAGGCCAGCGCCTGCCCCGGATAGTGGGCGCGGGGAATGTGCGGGACGCAGCCCAGCGCGTCGATGAAAACCGCATGGCCGCCCACGGGCTGGAGGACGGGTACCCCCGCCTCCGCCATCCAGTGCCCCAGCGTCTCCACCTGGCCGACGCGCCAGGCTAGGTACTCCTCGTCCACCATCTCCCGCAGCCCGGCGGCCATGGCTTCCATGTCCCGGCCGGCCAGTCCGCCGTAGGTGGGGAACCCCTCGAAGAGGACAGCCATGGCTGCCGCCTGCTGGTAGAGCTCGGCGTCGCGCACCGCCAGGAAACCCCCGATGTTCACCAGGGCGTCCTTCTTGCCGCTGAAGGTGCAGCCGTCTGCCAGGTCGCACATCTCCCGGACGATGGCGGCGACGGTCCGCTGCGCGTACCCGGGCTCCCGCTGCTGGATGAAGTAGGCGTTCTCCGCGATGCGCGCCGCGTCCAGGAAGAGGGGCACCCGGTAGCGGTCGGCCAGGACCCGGGCGGCGCGCAGGTTGGCCAGCGAGACCGGCTGCCCGCCGGCGCCGTTGCAGGTCACCGTCACCAGGATCAGGGCCACCGCCTCCTGGCCCACACGCTCCATGAGTTCCTCCGCTGCCGCCACGTCCAGGTCGCCCTTGAAGGGCGCCAGCAGCGTGGGGTCGTACGCCTGCTCGGTCGGCAGGTCATCGGCGATCCCACCCAGGTGCTCGATGTGCGCGCGGGTGGTGTCGAAGTGCATGTTGCCGATGACGTGCTGTCCGGGACGCACCAGGACGGCGAAGAGGAGGTGCTCCGCCCCCCGCCCCTGGTGCGCCGGCAGGGTGTAGGGAAAGCCCAGGACCTCCGCCACCGCCTCCCGCAGGCGGTAGAAGGACCGGCTCCCGGCGTAGGACTCGTCCCCGGTCATCATCGCGCCCCACTGCCGGTCGCTCATGGCACCGGTGCCGCTGTCGGTGAGGAGGTCGATGTAGACGTCCTCCGCCCGCAGGAGGAAGAGGTTGTACCCGGCCTCGGCCAGCAGGCGCTGCCGTTCCTCCCGGGTGGTGCGGCGGATGGGCTCCACGACCTTGATGCGGTAGGGCTCGGCCGCAGGAATGGGCACGGCTACACCCTCGCCCGCGGCGCGGCGGGGACCAGGCGCATCACCGCCGCCGCCAGACGCGCGGGATCGTGGCGTAGAAGCTCTTCCTCGTTCATCAGCGCCTCCCCCACCACCTCGATCCCCAGGCCGCGCAGCCGCGCCAGGTCGGCCTGCACCGGCAGGGCCCCCTCCGCCGCGTAGCGGCGCAACAGGTGGGCGTTGCGTGGCGCCTGGGTGTTAACCAGCACGTGAGTTACGAGGCCCGGGCCGGCAGCAGCGAGCAGCGCGCGCACGTGGTCGCTGGCCGTGTAGCCGTCGGTCTCGCCGGGTTGGGTCATTACGTTGCATACGTAGATGCGAGGCGACGCGGCGCGGCGCACCGCCTCCGCCACCCCGCGCACCAGCAGGTTGGGGATGACGCTGGTGTAGAGGCTGCCCGGGCCGATGACGATCAGGTCGGCCTCGGCGATGGCCGCCAGCACCTCGGGGAGCGCGGGAACCTCCGCAGGCTGGAGGAAGACGCGGCGGATGCGCCGCCGCGCCAGGGGGATCTGCGACTCCCCGGCCACGATGCTCCCGTCCTCGTACTCCGCGCACAGGACCACGTCCCGCAGCGTCGCCGGGAGGACGCGGCCGCGGATGTTCAGCACCTTGCTGGTCTCCTTGATGGCCTCCTCCAGGTCGCCGGTCACCCCGGCCAGGCTGGCGATGAAGAGGTTGCCGAAGGCGTGCCCGTCGAAGGCCCCGCCGGGGAAGCGGTACTGAAAGAGCCGGGTCATCAGCGGCTCCGCCTCCGCCAGGGCCACAAGGCAGTCGCGCAAGTCACCCGGCGGCAGCACCCCCAGGTCGCGGCGCAGACGGCCGGAGCTGCCCCCGTCGTCGAAGACGGTGACGATGGCGGTGATGTTGGTGGAGTGGCGCTTGAGGCCGCGCAGCAAGGTGGACAAGCCGGTTCCTCCACCCAGGGCCACGATCTTCGGCCCGCGGACAAGTGGCCGCTGTTGCCGCAGCACCTCCACCAGCGTGGGATGGCCCGTGGGGAAGAGGACCCGGTCGACGGAACGCAGGGTGGCGCGCAGCCCCACCAGGACCAGAAGCCCACCGATTGCCACCAGGAGGAGGCCCGCGGCCAGAGATGCGGACGCTCCTCTGAGGGGCAGCAGACGGAGCACCAGCTCCACCAGCAGCCCCCGCAGGGTGGCCACCGGGCCCAAGTCGGCGACCACGGCCATCCCGACCCCCGCCATGAACACGCCTGCCGCCAGCAGCAGCGCCCAGCGCTTCAGCCCCAGGCCGGGTCTCAGCCAGCGGGCCCACCGCCTGAGTTGCTCCCGCACCGCCTACTCCTTGCGCACGTCGCGGTGGTGCACACGCACCTTGTAGCCGCGGCGGCGCAGGTGGGCGCCGAGCTCGTCGGCCAGCACCACGGAGCGGTGCTTACCGCCCGTGCAGCCCAGGGCGATGGAGAGGTGGCTCTTCCCTTCCTGCACGAAATGCGGCAGCAGGTAGTCCACCATCTCGAAGAGGTGCTGCAGGAACGTGCGGGTCTCGGGCTGGCCCAGGACGTAGGCGCGCACCGGCCGGCTGGCCCCGGGCAGCGGGCGCAGCGCCGGCAGGTAGTGCGGGTTGGGCAGGAAGCGCACGTCGAAGACCAGGTCCGCGTCCATGGGGAGGCCGTACTTGTAGCCGAAGGAGATGATGCTTACTTCCAGCGCACCGGCCCGCTCCCCGCGCACGTAGGTGGCGATGATCTCCTCGCGCAGGTCGTGCACGGTCAGCGCGGAGGTGTCGATGATCTTGTCCGCCCGCTCCTTCACCGCCTCCAGACGACGCCGCTCCGCACGGATGCCCTGGAGCACCGTGCGCCCCTGCGCCAGCGGATGCTTGCGCCGCGTCTCCTTGAAGCGGCGCACCAGAACCTCGTCGGAGGCGTCCAGGAAGAGGATCTGGTGGTCGACGCCCAGCTCCCGCAGCTGGCCCAGAGCGTGGAAGAGGTCGTCGAAGAACTCGCCGCCCCGGATGTCGATGACCACGGCCACCCGCTGCACCTTCCCGTCGGAATGCAGGCAGAGGTCGGCGAACTTGGGCAGCAGCGCCGGAGGCAGGTTGTCCACCACGAAGAAGTTGAGGTCCTCGAAGACGCGCATGGCGTGGGACTTGCCGGCGCCGGAAAGGCCGGTGATGATCAGGAAGCGCACCCCCTCGCCCCCACGCTTCCCGCCGCGACGTCGCAGCAGCGCCTGGAGGTCCAGCCCCTCCCGCGGCTCGGCGCCCCGCCGGCCTCTACGGCCGGAGGACGTGGCTGAGGACGGTGCTGATGACCGCAATGAGCAGCGCCCCTATCACCGCCGGCCAGAATCCGGAGAGCTGGAAAGGCGGGAAGACGGCCCGGACCAGGTACAGCATCAGGGCGTTCACCACCAGGGTGAACAGCCCCAGGCTGAGGATGTTAACCGGCAGCGTCAGCAGCAGGACCACCGGGCGGATGAAGGCGTTGACCACTCCCAGGATCAGGGCGGCGATGATGGTGTTGCCCACCACCGGATCGGCCACGCGGATGCCGGGGATGATCAGCGTGGTCAGGTAGATGGCCACCCCGTTGAACGCCCACCGGAGGACGAAGCGGGTGATCACGCCTCCGGCTCCTCGGGGATGATCAGCCAGCAGAGAAGGTAGGCAAAGACGCCGGGGAAGACGCCCGTAAAGAGGGTGGTCACCGCCCACCCGAGGCGGATGAGGGTCGGGTCGACGTGGAAGTAGGATCCCAGCCCTCCACAGACCCCCGCCAGCATCCGCTCGCGGCGCGACCGGTAGAGCCGTTTGGTCATGTCGCTCAAATTATAGCCTATGGGCTGGCCGCGGCGGGCCACCGCAGCCCTCAGGCCGTCATCCGCCCAGGCGCGACCGCACCAGCCCCACGACCTGGCTGGGCAGCTCCGCCACGGCGACCCCCGCCGCGGTGAGCGCCTCCACCTTGGCCGCCGCCGTCCCCTCGCTGCCGGAGATCACCGCACCGGCGTGCCCCATGCGCTTCCCCGGCGGCGCGGTGCGGCCGGCGATGTAGGCCACCACCGGCTTGGGATACCCGGAGGCGATGAAGCGCGCCGCCGCCTCCTCGGCGCTGCCGCCGATCTCCCCGATGAGCACCACGGCCTCCGTCTGCGCGTCGTCGGCGAAGAGGGCCAGCGCCTCCTGGAAGCTGACCCCCACCACGGGGTCGCCGCCCAGCCCCAGGGCGGTGGACTGCCCGACGCCCGCCCTGGTCAGCGAGGCCACGATCTCGTAGGTGAGGGTCCCGGAACGGGAGACGACACCCACCGGTCCCTGGCGGAAGAGGTGGTTGGGCATGATGCCCATCTTGCAGCGGCCGGGCGAGGCCAACCCGGGGCAGTTGGGGCCTACCACGTGCACCCCCTGCGCCCGGGCGTAGGCCATCACCAGCACGGCGTCGTGCACGGGAACGTGCTCGGTGATGATGACCACCGGATCGAGCCGGTGGCTTATGGCTTCCAGGGCAGCGTCCTTGGCGAAGGGGGCGGGCACGAAGATGCAGGAGGCCGTGGCCCCCGTCTGCCGCACCGCCTCGGCCACGGTGTCAAAGACCGGCACGCCGTGCACCATGGCCCCGCCCTTCCCGGGCCGCGTCCCCGCCACCACCCGCGTGCCGAACTCCAGCATGCGCTGCGTATGGAACTCGGCCTGATAGCCGGTGATCCCCTGGACAAGGACCCGCGTGCGCTCGTCGACCAGGATGGGCACCGTCCTACCTCCCCGCAGGCGCGGCAGCCAGTGCCTCCAGCACCGGACGACCCTGCCACTGCGGCGGTACGGGCAGGCCCAGGGCGGCCAGGGCCGTAGCTGCGGTGTCGTAGATCATGATGGGCTGCGCCAGCTCCACCCCTGGCCGCGCCAAGCCTCCGAGCGCGATCCAGGGGATGGTGACATCCTCCAGGCGGCTGCTGCCATGGACGACCCCGTGCCCGCCGTGGTCGGAGGTGAGGATGATCAGCGTCTGCCACCACGCCCCCACTGCGCGCACCTGCTCCAGGAACCGCTCCACCAGCCCCGGGACATCCCGCACCACCGCCAGGTAGGGGCCGGACATCCACCCGTGGCGGTGGCCAGCGTCGTCAGGGTCGGCGACGTGCACGAAGAGCAGCGCCGGGCGCTCCTGGCGGAAGCGCTGCGCCGCCACATCCAGCACCGCCCCCTGACGGTAGCGGGGAAAGGGCAGCCAGTCCGCCGTCAGGTCGGAGGGTACCAGGAAGAGCAGCTTCTGCTTGGCCACCAGCACCGCCACGCCGCCGCCGGCCCCGCGCACGCGAGTGAAGATGGTGGGCAGTGTCAACCGGCCCATCTCCGGGGCCCAGTCGTTGAAGCGGACTCCGTGCACCTCCGGCCCCACGCCGCTGACCATGGAGGTGTGGGCGGGAAGCGTCAGGCTGGGCAGGACGGTGCGTGCTGACCAGGAGGCCGCGGCCTGCTGGTGCAGCGAAATAGGCCAGGCGCCGTGCAGGGCATCGGCGCGCATACCGTCGAAGCTGAGGATGACCACGGCGCGCGCCTCAGCCTGCCCGGCAAGCCCGGGCTCCGCTTGCAGCGCCACCAGGAGGAGCAGCAGGAGCGCAGGCGCCGTTCGGGCAGGACGCTGGGGCGGCCTCATGATGCCGCCTGGCGGGCCAGGCGCACCGCTTCGCGGGCGGCCTCCTCGGCATCGACGAAGGTGTGGATGCCCGCGGCCTCCAGGATGCGCCGCCCGTCCTCCTCGTTGGTACCGGTGAGGCGCACGGCGACCGGCACCCGCGGCGGATGCGCGGCGATGGCCCGGGCGATGTGGTCGCAGCGGGTGATCCCGCCGAAGATGTTGATGAAGAGCGCGCGCACTCCGGGCTTGCGCAGGGCGATCTCCATGGCGGCGGCCATGTTCTCGGTGGTGGCACCGCCGCCCACGTCCAGGAAGTTGGCCGGCCGCCCCCCGAACTGCGCCACCACGTCCAGGGTGGACATGACCAGGCCTGCCCCGTTGCCGATGATGGCCAGGTCCCCGTCCAGCTCCACGTAGGCCAGGTCGGCCTGCCGCGCCGCCCGCTCCAACTCCGTCTCCTCCTCCGACGGGGGGCGGTCCGGGTGGCGGAAGGCGGCGCTGTCGTCCAGGATCACCTTGGCGTCCACCGCAAGCAGCCCTCCTCGAGCCACCGCCAGCGGGTTGATCTCGGCCAGCTCGGCCTCCTCGTGGACCGCCAGGCGGTAGAGGCTGGTGGCGATGCCGGCGAAGGCGACCAGGAGGTCCCCGCGCAGGCCGACCGCCGCGGCCAGCTCACGGGCCGAGAAGGGCTGGAACCCCAGGAACGGATCGACGTGCCTGGTGACGACGGCCTCGGGGGTGGTACGCGCCACCTCCTCGATGTCGATGCCGCCGGCGGCCGACGCGATGGCCACCAGCTGCCGGGCCTCGCGGTCCAGGGTGATGGCCAGGTAGTACTCCCGCTCGATCTCCGCCGCCTCGGCCACCAGGAGACGGCGGACGACCTCGCCCTTGATGGACATCCCCAGGATGGCCCGCGCGTGCTGCCGCGCCTCCGCTGGCGTGCTGGCCAGCCTGATACCTCCGGCCTTGCCCCGCCCCCCCACCAGCACCTGCGCCTTGAGCACCACAGGGTAGCGCAGCTCCAGCCCGTCCAGCTCCTCGGGACGGGTGATCACCGCCCCGGGCTGAGTGGGGATGCCGTAACGGGCGAAGAGGGCCTTGGCCTGGTATTCGTGCAGCTTCATCCGCGCTGATGCCTGCCTTCTTCACTCCCCGGCGTCGGGGCACCGCCCGCAGCGTACGGCCGGGGCGCTTAGAGCTTGAGGCTCGCCAGCATCTCCCTCACCGCGGCCACCGACGAGACGAACGCCTGCTGCTCGGCGTCGGTTAGCGGTGCCTCCAGGATGCGCTCCACCCCGCCGGCGCCGACCACCACGGGCACGCCGATGCAGATGTCGCGCTGCCCGTACTCCCCCTCCAGGTAGACGCAGCAGGGGATCACCCGCTTCAGGTCCAGCAGGACCGCCTCCACCATCTCCACCAGTGCCGCCCCCGCGGCGGTGAACCCGCTTTGCTTCATCAGCTCGGTGATCTCGGCGCCGCCCCGCCGGGTGCGCGCCACCACCGCCTGCAGCCGCGCCTCAGGCAGCAGCCGCGCCACCGGGATGCCGCGGACGGTGGCCAGGCTGGCAAGGGGGACCATGTCCCGGTCGGTGTGCGCGCCGATGACCAGGGCGTCCACGTCCCGCACGGAAACCCCCAGCTCCAGGGCCAGGAAGGTGCGGAAGCGGGTGGTGTCCAGCGCGCCCGACTGCCCCAGGACCCGCTGCCGCGGCAGGCCCGACACCTTGTAGGCCAGGTAGGTCATAGCATCCAGGGGATTGGTCAGGACGATGAAGACCGCATCGGGGGAGCGCGGCGTCACCTGCTCCACCACCTGCCGCAGGATCCCCGCGTTGACCTCGATGAGCTGCTCCCGGGTCATCCCCGGCTTGCGCGGCACGCCGGCGGTGATCACCACCACCGCCGAGCCGGCGGTCTCCTCATAGCCGCGGGACGTCCCGCTCAGGCGAACGTCGAAGCCAGCAATAGGCCCCGCCTGCTGGATGTCCAGCGCTTTCCCCTCGGGCAGCCCCTCGATGATGTCGGTGAGGACGATGTCCGCCAGGTTCTTCTGCGCCAGCCAGTGCGCCGTGGCCGTACCCACGGCCCCCGCACCGATGATGGACACCTTCGGACGACCCATCCGCACCCTCCTCTCTCTCGCCGCAATGGGCTAGGCCATCCGCTCGATCACCGCCGTGGCGAACTCGCTGGTGCGCACCTCCCGCGCGCCTGCCGTCAGCCGGGCCAGGTCGTAGGTCATGATCTTCTCCTGGAAGGTCCGCTCCAGGCCGCGGATGATCAGCCCGGCGGCCTCCGGCCAGCCCAGGTACTCCAGCATCATCACCCCGGAGAGGGTGAGCGAGCCCGGGTTCACCTTGTCCTGGTTGGCGTACTTGGGCGCGGTGCCGTGGGTGGCCTCGAAGACGGCGTGGAAGTCGCTGATGTTGCCTCCCGGGGCCATGCCAATGCCCCCCACCTGCGCCGCCACGGCGTCCGAGATGTAGTCGCCGTTGAGGTTGCCGGTGGCGATGACGTCGAAGTTCTCGGGGCGGATGAGCAGGTGCTGGAATGTCACGTCCGCGATGGTGTCCTGCACGAGGATCTTCCCGGGGGGGACCTGTCCGCCGTGCTCCCGCTCCACCTCCTCCCAGGTGATGGTCTGCTGCGGGAACTCCTCCCTGGCCACCTGGTAGCCCCACTCGCGGAAGGCGCCCTCGGTGTACTTCATGATGTTCCCCTTGTGCACCAGGGTCACCGAGCGGCGGTTGTGATCGATGGCGTAGCGGATGGCCTTGCGCACCAGCCGCTTCGAGCCGAAGGGGCTCATGGGCTTCAGGCCGACACCCGCGTCCTCCCGCACCGTCCAGCCGAAGGCTTCTCGGACGAAGTCGATCAACCGCCGCGCTTCGGGCGAGCCGCTGGGGTGCTCCAGCCCGGCGTAGATGTCCTCGGTGTTCTCGCGGAAGATGACCACGTCCACCTTCTCCGGGTGCCGCACCGGAGAGGGCACGTTCTGGAACCAGCGCACCGGGCGAACGCAGGCGTAGAGGTCCAGCAACTGGCGCAGGGCCACGTTCAGGCTGCGGAAGCCGCCGCCCACCGGCGTGGTCAGCGGGCCCTTGATCCCCACCACGTAGTACTGGAAGGCGCGCAGGGTGTCCTCCGGCAGCCAGGAGCCAAACTCCCGGTACGCCTTCTCCCCGGCGTAGACCTCGAACCAGACGATGCGCCGCGTCCCGCCGTAGGCCTTCTCCACGGCGGCGTCGAAGATGCGCCGCGCCGCCCGCCAGATGTCCGGCCCGGTGCCGTCGCCCTCGATGAAGGGAATGATGGGCCGGGAAGGCACCTGCAGGCGGCCGTCGACGATGCGTATGGCCTCCCCCTCACGCGGGGGGGTCAGGGTCTCCAGGGTGATCATGGGGTCCTCCGCCGTTCAAGAATCGAGGCCACCCGCCAGAATACCACCTGGGCCGTGCGGCCGACAGCACCGCTCCCGGCCCTAAATCCCAAACTGCTTCCCTGTGCTGTACGCGCGGCCCGGCGGCGAGAGGGCCGCGGCCGCCGCCCGGCGAATCAGAAGGATCATGTACCGCGGCGGTCCCGGCATGCTGGCGTGGGCCTTGCACCGGATCACCGGCCTGGCCGTCCTCCTCTTCCTCTTCCTGCACATCATCGAGACCTTCCTGCTGACCCTGGGCCCTGCCGCCTACAACTCCACGTTGAACATCTACAAGCAGCTGTGGTTCAAGCCGCTGGAGTTCCTCCTGGTGGCCGCAGTGATCTACCACGCCCTGAACGGCATCGTCGTCCTCATCTTGGACGCCTGGCCTGCCGCCACCCGCTACCACCGGTCGATGCTCTGGGTCGGGGCGGCGGCGTACGTGGTGCTGGTCGTCCCCGCGGGATTCCTGATCATGCGGAGGCTCTTCGGTCTGTGATCCCCTCCCGCGCTCTCCGGCCCGGCGGCGGCGCGCCCCTCTACCTCTGGTTCTTCATGCGCGTCTCCGCCGTGGCCATCCTCGGCCTGGTCCTGGGCCACCTTTACATCATGCACGTGCTCGCCGGGACCGACCGCATCGACTTCCAGTTTGTGGCCGCCCGGCTGGCTGCGCCGTTTTGGCGGGTGTACGATCTGGTTCTGCTGGCCTTTGCCCTCAGCCACGGCCTGGTGGGCCTGCGCGGCATCTGCGACGACTACATCCACGCGCGGGGATGGCGGGTGCTGGCCGAAGGCGCCATCTGGATCCTGGGGGTGGTCTTCTTCCTCCTGGGAGCCTTCGTCTTGCTGACCTTCCAGCCGGGACCCCCGGGCATCAGGTAGGCGCGGCGTCGGTTCGCCTGGCCGCCGGTCGTGCTACGGTGTCCTTGGAGGAGCGCCGGGCAGGGGCGGTCCTCCTGAGGAGGAGGGAGCATGAAGACGGATACCGCCGGGCAGCGGATGGAACGCGACACCCTGGGGGAGATGGCCGTCCCCGCGGACGCCTACTACGGAGCCTCCACGGCCCGCGCCGTGCGCAACTTCCCCATCAGCGGGCTGCGCTTCCCCCGCCCCTTCCTTTACACCCTGGGGATGATCAAGCGGGCCGCGGCCGAGGTGAACATGGACCTGGGCCTGCTGGAGCGGCGTGTGGGCGAGGCCATCGTCCAGGCGGCGCAGGAGGTGGCGGAGGGACGCTTCGACGCCCACTTCCCCCTGGACATCTTCCAGACGGGGTCGGGCACGTCCACCAACACCAACGCCAACGAGGTCATCGCCAACCGCGCCGCCGAGATCCTGGGCTACCCCCGGGGGGCCAAGGCCGTCCACCCCAATGACCATGTGAACATGTGTCAGTCCAGCAACGACGTCATCCCCACGGCGATCCACCTGAGCGCCCTGCAGCAGATCGGGCAGGTGCTGCGCCCCGCCCTGCAGACGCTGCACCGCGCGCTGGCGGCCAAGGCCAGGGAGTTCTACCCGATCGTCAAGACCGGGCGTACCCACCTGATGGACGCCACCCCCATACGGCTGGGGCAGGAGTTCGAGGGATACGCAGGGCAGGTGGAGCGGGCCCTGCGCCGCCTGGGCCTGGTGGAGGAGGAGCTGCGGGAGGTGCCGCTGGGGGGGACGGCCGTGGGCACCGGCATCAACGCCCACCCCGACTTCGCCCGCCTCGCCTGCGCCCGCCTCTCGGCGCTGACCGGGGTGGAGGTGCGCGAGAGCAGCAACCACTTCCAGGCCCAGGCCTGTCTGGACGCGCTGGTCTTCGCCTCCGGAGCCCTGCGCGCCTACGCCACGGCGCTGATGAAGATCGCCAACGATATCCGCTGGATGGGCTCCGGCCCCCGCGCCGGGCTGGCCGAGCTGCAGCTGCCGGCCGTCCAGCCGGGTTCCTCCATCATGCCCGGCAAGGTCAACCCGGTCATCGCCGAGTCGGTGATCCAGGTCTGCGCGCAGGTCCAGGGCAACGACCTGGTGGTGGCCCTGGGCAACCAGTGGGGCAACTTTGAGCTGAACACCATGATGCCGGTGATGGCGCACAACCTGCTGCAGGCCATCGCGCTGCTGGCGGCGGCCTCGCAGAACTTCGCGGTGCAGTGCATAGAAGGGCTGCAGGCCACCCCCCGCGGCCCGGAACTGGTGGAGCAGGGGTTGATGCTGGCCACCACCCTGGCCCCGGCCATCGGATACGACCGGGCGGCGGAGATCGCTCAGGAGGCGGCGGCCACCGGTCGGACCATCCGCCAGGTGGCCCGAGAGCGCGCCGGCCTCAGCGAAGCCGATCTGGACCGGCTGCTGGACCCGGAGAAGATGACGGCACCTGGGCTCAGTGGCGGCGGAGGCGGGTGACGGTGGGAGGGCGGCCTTGACCGAGCACACCTTCGACGCAGTCATTGTGGGCGCGGGGGGCGCGGGCCTGCGCGCGGCCGTGGAGCTGGCCGGCCAGCGGGTGGCCGTGGTCAGCAAGCTCTACCCGCCTCGATCGCACACGGGGACGGCCCAGGGGGGGATCGGCGCCGCCCTGGGCAACCTGGAGGAGGACCACCCGGAGTGGCACACCTTTGACACCGTCAAGGGGGGCGACTACCTGGTGGATCAGGACGCGGCCGAGCTGATGTGCGAGGAAGCCGTGGAGACGGTCTACGAGCTGGAGCACTGGGGGCTGCCCTTCGACCGGACGCCCGACGGCCGCATCGCCCAGCGCCGCTTCGGCGGCCACACCCGCAACTTCGGGGAAGCCCCGGTGCGCCGAGCCTGCCATGCGGCCGACCGCACCGGACACATGATTTTGCAGACTCTCTACCAGCAGTGCATCAAGCACGACGTCCGCTTCTTCAACGAGTTCCAGATGCTGGACCTGCTGGTGGAGGAGGGGACCTGCCGCGGCATCGTCGCGTGCGAGATCAGCACCGGGGAGCTGCACACGTTCCACGCCCGGGCGGTGCTGCTGGCCACGGGTGGCTTCGGCCGGCTCTTCCGCGTGACCAGCAACGCCCACGCCCTCACCGGCGACGGTGTGGCCATCGCCTGGCGGCGGGGCATCCCGCTCATGGACATGGAGTTCTTCCAGTTCCACCCCACCGGGCTGTACCGCCTGGGCATCCTCCTGTCGGAGGCGGCGCGCGGCGAAGGGGCGGTGCTGCTCAACCGGCACGGCGAACGGTTCATGGAGCGCTACGCCCCCACGCTCAAGGACCTGGCCCCGCGGGACATGATCTCCCGGGTGATGTACCAGGAGATCCGCGCCGGCAACGGCATCGACGGGAAGGACTACCTGCACCTGGACTTTCGCCACCTGGGGCGCAAGGTACTGGAAGAGAAGCTGCCCGATATCACCGAGTTCGTGCGCACATACCTGGGCATCGATCCCGCAGAGGAGCCGGTGCCGGTGGTGCCAACGGCGCACTACGCCATGGGGGGCATCCCCACCGACAACGACGGCCAGGTCATCGTCGACGAACGACGCACCCCGGTGCGCGGCCTCTACGCCGCCGGGGAGTGCGCCTGCGTCTCCGTGCACGGGGCCAACCGTCTGGGGACCAACTCCCTGGTGGACATCCTGGTGTTCGGCCGTCGGGCCGGGAGGCACATGGCTGCGTACCTGCGCCAGGCCCCGCTGGAGCCGGTCCTGGCCAACCCCCACTCTGCCGCGGAGGCGATGCTGCGGGAGTGGAGGGCGCGCAGCGAGGGTGAGCCGCCGGCCCGCATCCGCGACGACCTGCAGACCCTGATGATGGACAAGGTTTCCGTCTTCCGCAGCGGGAGCGGCCTGGCCGAGGCGGCCGAGGGCCTGCGCGCGCTGCGCGAGCGGTACGGGCGGGCCAGGCTGGACGACCGGGGGCGGCGGTTCAACCAGGATTTGCTGGAGGCCGTGGAGCTGGGCTTTCTCCTGGACCTGGCCGAGGCCACCGTGGCCGCCGCCCTGCACCGCACCGAGAGCCGCGGGGCCCACTACCGGGAGGACTACCCGCGGCGCGACGACGCCCAGTGGCTGAAGCACATCCTGGTCTACCGCGGGGAGGGCGGGCGCATCTCCTTCCGCTACAAACCGGTGGTGATCACCCGCTTCCCGCCCAAGGAGCGCACCTACTGATGAAGGTTCACTTCCGGATCAGACGCTTCAATCCCGAGTCCGACCCTCGCCCCTACTGGGCAGAGTACCACATCGAGGCCGACCCGTTCGACCGCGTGCTGGACGGCCTGCACCACATCAAGTGGTACATAGACGGCAGCCTGGCTCTGCGCCGCTCCTGTGCCCACGGCATCTGCGGCTCTGACGCCATGCTGATCAACGGCCGCAACCGCCTGGCCTGCAAGGTCCTGATCAGGGACGTGGGCCGCCGCATCACCGTAGAACCCCTGCGCGGCCTGCCGGTGATCAAGGACCTGGTGGTGGACATGGAGCCGTTCTTCGCCCAGTATCGCGCGGTCATGCCATACCTGGTCAACCACGATCCCCCGCCGGATCGGGAGCGGCGGCAGTCCCCCGAGGAGCGGGCACGCTTCGAGGACACCACCAAGTGCATCCTCTGCGCCGCCTGCACCACCTCCTGCCCCATCTACTGGGCTGACGGAGAGTATGTGGGGCCGGCGGCCATCGTCAACGCTCACCGCTTCATCTTCGACAGCCGGGACCAGGCGGCGGCGGAACGGCTCGCCATCCTGGCCCAGCGGTCGGGCGTCTTCCGCTGCCGGACGGTCTTCAACTGCACCGACACCTGCCCGCGGGGTATCCAGGTCACCCGGGCGATCCAGGAGGTGAAGCGGGCGCTGCTGGGTGCGCTTTAGCGGCGCGGCGCCTGCTTCATGGTCTCCAGGAAGGCGTCCACGTCCCGTCGCAGCAGCCGGTAGACCTTGCCCAGACGGACGGCGGGCAGCAGCCCCTGGCGGATGTACTTGTAGATGGTGGCCTTGTGCATCTGCAGGTACGCTGCCGCCTCCTCCACGGTGAGCACGTCGCGGGGTTCGCGCTCCTCGACCACAGAGACCTCTCTCACCCGGTCACAGCTCCAGATCCCGGCCCACACCGGCGGCACGGGCCACCTGCAGGACCCGGTGAGCCGTGACCACGTCTTCCAGGGCCAAGCCCAGGTTGATGGTGATGATGCGAGCGTCGGGCCGTTCCCGGCCCTTCGCCCTTCCCGCCACAATCTCCCCCAGGTCCACGACCCTGTCGGGGACCCCACGGAAGTAGCCGTCCAGCCGGTAGAAGTCCAGCTGACTGACGTCGTCGGAGCAGAGGAGGTCGGCGGCGGCGAAGGCCGCCGGGGTCACCGCCGCGTCAAAATCCAACGTGCACACCAGCGATCCCGGGCGAAGCCACTCGGGCTGGACCACCGGGGCCGGGTGCCTCAGGATCGGTGTGGCCGTGACGACGATCTCCGCCCCGCGCACCGCCTCCTCGGGGCTGCGGCACACCGTCACATCCACCCCATGCCGGCTCTGCCCGTACTGGGCGAATGCCTCCGCAGCCTCCGGGCGGATGTCGTAGGCCAGGACGCGGGTCAGGTACGGCTGCACCACCAGCAAGGCATCCAGGTTGGCCCGCGCCTGCACACCACAGCCGATGACCGCCAGGCTGGCCGCCTCGCGCCGCGCCAGAAACCTGGCCGCCACCGCCGTGGCCGCACCCGTGCGCACCGCCGTGATCCACGCAGCGTCCATCACCGCCAGGGGCGTCCCGGTGGCCGGGTCGTTGAGGATCATCAGACCGGTGATGTAGGGCAGGCCGCGGGAGGGGTTGTCGGGGTATCCCGCGATCCACTTCACCCCGGCCAGGTCCCTGGAGCGGACGTAGGCGGGCATGGCGTGGATGAAGGCGTCGGGCCTGGGGTGGATGCCCGGTTTGGGTGGCATCTCCACCTCCCCCCGCCCCTTGGCCGCAAACGCCGCCTCCAGGTCGGCGATGACGTCAGCGACGGGGATACCCAGCCCCTCGATGTCAGTGCGGGAGAGAAAGCGGATCAGTGGCACCGCTCACCCTTCCCCCCGCCACGGGACCTCACCCACTCCCGCCCGCCTGTTCACCGTCCGCGCCAGTACGAAGAGCAGGTCGGAAAGCCGGTTCAGGTAGCGGACGACCTCGGGGTTGAGGAGTTCGCGGCGGGCCAGGGCGACCATACGACGCTCCGCGCGGCGGCAGACGGCGCGCGCCAGGTGCAGCAGGCCTCCCGCGGGATGACCCCCGGGGAGGATGAAGGCGGACAGTGGTGGCAGCTCCGCCTCCAGGCGGTCGATCTCCTTCTCGAGAGCCAGGACCTGTGCCGCGTCCACCCGCGGCCCGGCCTGGTCCGGAGCGGACACCTCAGCTCCCAGGACAAAGAGGTCCCGCTGGACCCGCTCCAGCACCGTTCCCAGCTCCGCGTCCTGCAGAAATGCTCGGGCGGCGCCCAGCGTCGAATTCAGCTCGTCCAGCGCGCCGCACGCCTCCACGCGGGGGTGGTCCTTGGGCACGCGGCGGCCGCCGCGCAGCGCCGTCTCGCCCGCGTCACCCGTCCGCGTGTAGATCCGCCCCACCGGTCTCCTCCGCCCCGCTCACCGCCCCACGCTCAGTCGTTCGGCGAGGATGGGGGGGAGTCCCTCGCCCAGCATCTTCTCCTGCGTCCGCTGAAGCGGGTACTCCAGCCGGACCAGACGCACCGCCGCCGCAGCGGTATCGAGGAGGGCGTAGGAGGCGCGGGGGTCGCCGTCTCGCGGCTGGCCCACGCTGCCCACGTTGATCAGGTAGCGCACCCCAGCCTCGAGCCGTATCTCCTCCCCCGCGCGGAAGGGCCGAGTTTCCACCTCATCGCCCACCGCCAGGAAGACGGCGGGGACGTGCGTGTGGCCGATGAAGCACAGGGAGAACTGGCGCTGGCGGAAGCTCTCCCGTGCCGTGGCCCCGTCCAGCACGTACTCCTCGATGGGGTCGCGGGGGCTGGCGTGCACCGCCAGAAACGGCAGGGCTCCGTTCTGCGACCACTGCGTGGGCAGCGCCTGCAGGTAATGGCGCACCGGCGGGCGCAGTACCCGCTGCGTCCAGCGGATGGCCTCCGCCGCGTAGGGGTTGAAGAAGGCGATGTCCAGCCTGCCCACCGCCGCCCAGTCGTGGTTGCCGGCCACGTGCC
>ENA-ORXB01001670-ORXB01001670.1-sediment-metagenome-genome-assembly--contig:-NODE-1670-length-23854-cov-3.632838_pt1 | contig 23854 bp, 20 predicted proteins | sample MGYA00237863_ERZ511475 | MGnify/ENA primary metagenome ERZ511475 (study PRJEB26305, sample SAMN06343858) | sediment metagenome | isolation source: hot spring sediment | place: Canada: British Columbia... | reverse complement strand
GTCCGGGCGCTCGCTGCGCGTTCCGGCCTTCTTTTATCAAGAGTTCGAGCGCCGCGTGCGCGGCCGCGCCGACGGTGCGACGCAAGAGATCATGACCGCCGTGGCGGCGCCCGAATGGCGCGTGCGCTATTTGCCGACCGAGGCGGGCCGGCACTTGATCCGCCTCCTCGCACGGGACCGCAACGGTACGACCGAGTCGGCTCCCATCCAGGTCCAGGTGGCGCCCGCCGCAGGGCGCGGCTATATCCGCGTCTCCAGGCGCGACCCGCACTACTTCGAGTTCGACGACGGCACCCCCTACTTCGCCGTCGGCATGAACATCGTCGAAGGACCTCTTTCGGAGTACTATCGCTGGATCCCCCGCCTGGCCAAGAACGGCGGGAACTTTTCGCGCCTGTGGATCGGCCATCGGCACTTCGCCCTCGAGCTGGGGCCCATGGGCGAGTACCGACTGGATGCCGCCTGGAAGCTCGACCGCGTGATGGAGCTCTCCGAGGAGTATGGCATCTACCAGAAGATGTGCATCGACTGGATCCGGCACATCACGCCCAGGGGCGAGCCGCGCAAGCAGTTCGACCTGGAGGACTACGCTTACAGCGTCAGCAACGGCGGCCCCTGCCGGAACATGCGCGACTTCTTCGAGCTCGCCGAGGCGCGCCGGCTGTTCAAGAACCGCCTGCGCTACACGGTGGCCCGCTGGGGCGCGAGCACGCATGTGATGGCCTGGGAACTTTGGAATGAGATCGACGCCATCGACCGCACCGTGCGCAACGACCGGGCCTTGATCCTGGACTGGAACCGCGAGATGTGCCGGTATCTGAAATCGATCGACCCGGCCGCGCGCCTGACGACGAACAGTCTGGGCTCGAGCGGCTTCTGGCCCGAGATGTGGCAGATGCCGGAGAACGATTTCGCGCAGATGCACAACTACTACGGCTGGCACCGGCCCGAGGACGAGGAGCTGGCGCGCGACATGGCGGGCCTGATGATCAAATGGCTGGAACCCGTTCGGCATTTCTCCAAGCCCTACCTCTTTGCCGAGTTTGGGGTGATACGCGAGAAGCCGGAAATCCGGGCGTTGTGTGATGCCGACGCGCAGGGAGTTCACCTTCACAACGGGCTATGGGCGCCTCTGGCGTACGGCGCCGCCGGCACCGGGCATATCTGGTGGTGGGGCGACTATGTGGACGCCAAGAACCTCTACTTTCACTTCGCCCCGGTGGCGCGCTTCGTCGAGGGAATCCCCTGGACCACTGCCGGCTTCCGCCCGATCGTCGTCGACTCCAGCCATGAGCAGTTACGGGTGCTCGGCTTGCGGGGCGAGCCGCTCACCATCCTCTGGGTGCAGAACCGGTTGCATACTTGGTGGCGCGTCGTGCGCAAAGAGCCGGTGCCGCCTGTGCCGGCGTCGGACCTGACGCTGGGCGAAATGCGCGATGGCCGGTACCGCGTCGAGATCTGGGATACCTGGAAGGGCGGTGTGCTCTCGCGCGCCGAAACGCAAGCCGCAGCAGGCAAGCTGCGCATCCGGCTGCCGGAATTGGCACGCGATCTCGCGCTGAAGATCCATCCGGTCCGCTGACGCCGACCAATCCGCCGAGACACAGGAGACTGGCCATGAGGAGGTTATTGCTGCTGCTTGGAGTCCCGCTGTGCTCCGCCGCCGCGCTCGAACAGGCGGCCTATGACAGCACCGGGCGCCTCATCGCGCTGCTATCGGCCGCCGAAGACCTCGAGGTGACTTCCCATCTCGTCGCGGTTCTTCCCAGCGGCAAACGGGTTCCGATTCAGGTCCGCACCCCCCGGACTCCCATCCGGCGCGAGCGGGACCGGCTGCTCTGGCACGGCGAATTCGAACTCCCCGACACGAGCCGCGGCCGCTGGGAGATTCGCGCCGACGAGCAGAGCTCCGGCCTCGACTACGCGATCTCTATCAAGGCCGAGGCGCCCCTTGAAATCGACCGGTTGGAGTGGGTGCTCGACCTTCCCCGGCGCGTCTTCCTCGAGGGCCGCGCCTGGGCGGACCCGGGCGTGCAGATCCGCCTGCCGGCGGTCAAGCCCCCCGACGTGGTCTTCTACCGCGGCGAGGCCTCCCGGTTGCGCTTCCAGGACGCCGCCGGGCAGTGGGAGCTGGAGCTCGCCCTCGACGAGCGCCGCGGCGTCGCTTTGGTGGATCGCTTCGACAGCGCCGGCCGCTCCTATCAAGTGCGCCTCCTCATTCACAAGGGCGCGCTTGCCGGCCAGGAGGCGGCTGTTACAATCAAGCTGCGCCTGAACCGGGTTCCCACCAATTACCCGCCCGTGAACCTCAGCCTGGACCTGTCCCAGACCCGATACCGCTTCGACGGCTTCGGCGGCAACTACTGCTGGAACAATCTCTCGCCCGCCTCTGCCTACACGCTTGACAACCTGAAGATCGCTTGGGGTCGCTTCGAGATGAAGCTGCGCGAGTGGGACAAGGAACGCGACAATCCCGGCGCGGCCTTGCGCGCGGACTTCGAAGCGATGCGCCGCTTCCAGAAATCGGGAGTCCCTTACGTCATCAGCATCTGGTGGCTGCCGGAGCGCTTCTACACCGACCCGTACGAGAAGCCGCGCAGCCAGCAATTCCGGCAGATCGATCCCGAGCGCTGGCAGGAGCTGCTCGATCTGGTCGGCTCCTATCTTCTTTACGCGAAGAACGCCTGGGGGGTCGAGCCGGATCTGTTCTCCTTCAACGAGCCGAACATCGGCGTCTATGTCGGTTTCGACCCGGAGGCTCACGCCAAGGCCATCAAACGCTTCGGAGCGCATTTTGAGAAGCTTGGGCTAAAGACGCGGATGCTGCTCGGCGACGCCACCGGCCCGCGTAACACACACACCTATGTGCTGGCGGCCGCCGCGGATGCCGAGGCGATGCGCTACGTCGGCGCGGTGGGCTTTCATTCCTGGGGCGGCGCGACGGCCGAGCAGTACGCCGCCTGGGGCGAAGTCGGCGAGTGGCTGGCTCTTCCGCTGCTGGTCGCCGAGCTGGGGCTCGACGCCGCGGCTTACCACACGCGATCCTGGGACAGCTTCCATTACGGGCTGCGCGAGACCCGCCTGACGCAGGAGGTCCTCCTTTATGCGCGCCCGCAGGGCACACAATACTGGCAGTTCACCGATGATTACAGCCTGGTGCGGGTCCGGGATGACGGCACGGTCGAGCCGACTCCGCGTTTCTGGCTGATGAAGCATTTCACGGACCTGGTCCCGCAGAAGTCCGAGGCGCTGGCCACCAACTCCGACCAGCCCTTGGTCTTGTTCACGGCGTTCCGCGCAGGTAACTCCTATGCTCTGAACACCCTCAACCTCGGCGGTGAGCGCAAGGGGGTGCTGGCGGGGTTGCCCGAGTTGGACTGGCAGGCCACCGAGACCACCGAGACGCGTCACTTCGAGACGCGGCCCGCAGGAAGGGCCGATCAGGGAAGGCTCGAGTTGACTCTGCCCGCGCGGTCACTGGTGACGCTCACCGGGCAAGCCTCCGCTCTGACGGCGCCTTGAGCGACCCGGGCGGGATCAGGAGGCGGCGTGCGCGAGCACGCCCGCGGCCATGGCGCGGACCAGACTCGCAATGCCCTCGCCGGTGACGCCCGAGATGCGATAACAGGGCAGCCCCAGTCGACCGGCCAGATCCTCCAGCGCCTGGACGCGCTCGGGCTTCTGCGCAATGTCGATCTTGGAGGCAGCTACGATCATCGGCTTGGCCGCCAGCTCCGGACTGTAGCTTTCCAGTTCGCGCATGACGACGTGAAAATCCTGAACCGGATCCCGGCCGCTGGCCTCGGAGACGTCGACCAGATGGACGAGCAGGCGCGTGCGCTCGATGTGGCGGAGGAAGCGCGTGCCGAGGCCGTGGCCGAGGTGCGCGCCCTCGATGAGCCCGGGAATGTCGGCGACGACGAAGGTCCGGCCCTCACCGGCGTCCACCACGCCGAGATGGGGCTCGAGCGTGGTGAAAGCATAGTCGGCGATCTTCGGCCGGGCCGCCGAGATACGGGATATCAACGTCGATTTGCCGGCGTTGGGAAAACCGACCAGGCCGACGTCGGCCAGCAGCTTGAGCTCGAGCCGCAGCCTCCGCTCCTCGCCGGGGAAGCCGGGCTCGTGCTCGGTCGGCGTCTGGTGGGTGGAGGTGGCGAAGCGGGCGTTGCCCCGTCCGCCGCGGCCGCCTCGCGCCACGACAAAGCGGTCGCCTGAGCGGGTGAAGTCGTAAAGCAGCTCGCCGGTTTCCTCGTCGTAGACGAGCGTTCCCACGGGCACGGGCAACTCGATCGAAGCCCCGTCGCGGCCGGTGCGGTTGTTTCCCTCGCCGTGGCGGCCGCGCTCGGCCTTGTGTTCGGGATTGAAGCGGAAATGAAGCAGCGTGTTGTAATGCTCGCTGGCGACCAGGACGACGTCGCCGCCCCGGCCGCCGTCGCCGCCGCTCGGCCCGCCCCGCGGGACGTACTTCTCCCGGCGAAAGGCGACACAGCCGTTGCCGCCGTCGCCCGCTTTGACGCGGATCCTGGCTTCGTCGATGAACATGACTGGCGAGCGCGAACGCGAGGGATGCGGCGTTTCGGGCGGGGCGCAGAGACCCTCAGACCGCCTCAGGACTGCGCGACTGGCTCGACGGAGATGAACTTGCCCAGGCGGCCGCGGTCGCGGAACACCACGATGCCGGGGATCTTGGCGTACAAGGTGTCGTCTTTGCCCCGGCCGACGTTGGCGCCCGGCTTGTAGCGCGTGCCGCGCTGGCGCACCAGGATCGAACCTCCGGTGACGAACTCGCCGCCGAAAGCCTTGATGCCCAGGCGCTGCGAGTGGGAGTCGCGCCCGTTCTTTGAGCTGCCAAGTCCTTTCTTGTGTGCCATCGCCCGCTCCTAAACCACGATCTCGTCGATGCGAAGCCGTGTGTAGTTTTGCCGGTGACCGATCGTCCGCTTGTACTGCTTCTTGCGCTTGTACTTGAAGACGATGATCTTCTCGCCTCGTCCGTGACCGGTGATGGTCGCTTTCACCTTCGCGCCGGCGACTTCCGGCCCAGCCAGCAGTTCGCCGGCGTCGTTCGAGACGGCGAGGACCTCCTCGAGCTCCACCTCGGTGCCGACCTCGCCCGGAAGCGTCTCGACGGCGATCGAGTCCCCCGGAGCCACGCGGTACTGTTTTCCGCCCGTTCGAATCACTGCGTACATCGTCTCGGTTCCCAATTCTGGTTTGCGGGAGTTTGCCTCTTGCGGAAGCCGGCCCGGAAGTGCGTGCCTTCCGGCCACGCTATCTGATTGTACAACAAGCGCCCCACCGGCCGCTACCCGGCCGGTCAAAGCGAGAGCACGAACTCCTCGAGGTCGCGAATCTCCTGCTCGGTCAGCTTGGAGGTCATGCCGTGCCGGTCACCGGGATTGTGGATGGTGAGCATGTCGCGGATGGTCGCCGCCCGCCCGTCGGCGAGATAGGGCGCCGTGCGCCAGACTTCGACCAGCGTCGGGGTGTCGTATTTTCGCCCGGCGTCGACGCCGGTGCTCGTGCCCACGTCGTAATCCCTCTCGTCCGTATACAAGGGAGGCGGGTGGCAGGAGACACAGCCGGCCTTTTCGAAAACGAGCTTGCCGCGTTTGGCGGCTGGGCTCAGCTTGCCGTCGACCAGAAACGGGCTCGGGACGGGCCGCAAGGATTTCAGCCAGGCATCGACGGAGGCCGCATCCTCCTCGCGGCGGGGTGAGAACAGGATCACGCGAAAACCGGCCCGCACCGCTACCTCGGCCCGCTCCCGCACGCCGCTCAACATGGCCGGGGGCGTCTCGTGCGCCATCAGCAAGCTCTTGGTGCTCTTGGCGTTGCCCGTGCCGTCGTTCATCAGATCCCAGTTGAGCCCGTCGGCGCGCGCCTGGCTGGGATGGCAACTCGCACAGCTTTGCCACTGCTGGTAGCTCTTCGAGGCGTCATGAAACAGGAATTCGCCCCGCCTTTCCAGGGTCCATTCCCGCGGGGGCGCCAGCTCGAACGAGCCCACCCGCGGCGAGTCCTGGCCGGCAAGCTCGACGACGGCAACGCTATCGGAAAAATACTCCGCCGCGTAGGCCTTGGAGCCGGCGAGCGCCAGCCCGCGGGGTCCCAAGCCGGCCAGCTTCACCCGCCGACGAATCCCTTCGAGCAGCCGAAAGTCCGGCGGGGGAAGCGACGTCAAGAAGGCGCTGCGTCGAGCCGATTCGCGGTAAGGATTCGGCCTGCCGGCGATGCGGGCCTGTAGCGCCTCCCGCTCAATCACGCTCAGCTCGTGCGTGCCGGAGTGTGTCACCACCAGGTGGCGGCCGTCGCCGGTGATCGCCACGTCCCAAGGGTTGGCTGCGCCGAGCGTCTGCTCGTCCAGGACCATCGTATAAACGAGAGTCTGGTTCTCCGGATCGATAATGCTCAGCGCGTTTGTATTCATCCAACCACGGTCAAGCTGGATGGTGACGAGCTGGAAGTGAGCCTGGATGTGCACCACATAGGCCTGGCGGCCGTCGGGGCTCACCGCTACCCCGCGAACTCCCGTGGAACCGTTCGGCAATGGGATGTGCCTGGCGACCCGCTTGTTTACCGTGTCAATAATGGAAACCCGCGACGCCACATAGTCGCCGTTGGCCGGGCCCGACGGCAGCAGGTTTGCCACGATCAACCGGCGCCCGTCCGGAGTCAGGGCTGCGGCGACCGGCTCACGCACCACAGGAATGAGCCCGATCTGGACGCCCTCCTGCAAGTCGAAAACCGCCACGGCATTGTCAAAGCGGTTCAACACGTAAAGCTCGCGGCCGTCCGGGCTCAAGCGGGGCGCCACCGGCGTGTGACCGGCCGGCAGAGCGCGAACAATGCTTCCGGCCGCGGCATCGATCTCGAAGACCTTGCCCTTGGGCGCGGCGCCCGTAACGTAGAGCCTGGTGCCGTCCGGCGTGAGGCACAACCCCCCGGGAGGATCCGGAAGCTCGAGCCGCCACACCACGGCCCCGGAGGCGGCCTCCACCGCGAGGATCTCGCTCGCAGTTTCGGCGGCTACATACAAGAAGCGGCCGCTCGCATCGGTGACTAGTTCCGAAGGCGAGAGATACCCGCCTTCGCGGCTTGCACCGAGCGCCCAAAGCAGCAGGGCTCCGATGGCGACCGGGGCGAAGAGGAATCTCATTTTCGGGCACGCCAGGCGGGGAGGAAGTTATCCATCACCCAGACCTCGAGCTGTGTCTTGCCGGCCGTGTAGGCCAGGCGGCGCCCATCTGGGTGCACGGCGATCCGGGCGGTCTCATTCGCGGCCAGACCGAGGTTGAGCACCCTGCCGGTTGCCGGATCGAGACGGCACAATTCCCAGCCCTGATTGCCGCCGCGGGCAAACAACAGGGAGCCGCCGTCGCGCGTCCAGGTTGTGCCGCTGATCTCCGGCCTCTTCAATCTCAGCAGCTCCCGCGGCTCGCCTCCGGCGGCCGGCATTTCAAGCAACATCCGGGCCGTGGGGCCCCGGCCGTCGCTGAGTCCGAAGGCCAGCCGCTTCCCGCCGGGAGCCGGCGCCAGGTTGCTGTGGCGCCAGAAGGCTTGTGCCCGGTGCAATATGCGTTCTTCGCCCGTCCCCAGATCGCGCAGGCGAAGCGTGGTGAAGCTCTCGCGCATGTCCTCGTGGATGTAAACGATGCTCTTGCCGTCCGGCATCCATGCGCCTTCAAAGCCCCGCGGGGGGGCGAACGGGCCCTGCACCACCGTCGTGACGCGCTGGCTGTCCGCCTCGACCAGGTACAGTCCCCCGTAATTGTTGGCCGTGTCGGCGCCCCCGACCAGGAAGGCCCGCCCGTCCGGGGACCAGCGCAGCCAGTGCAGATAGCCGAGCTTGGGCACGCCGAACTGCCGCTCGGATCCGCTTGAAAGCTCGCGGATCGTGATGACCCGCTGCTCGAGGCCGTGGTTCTCCGTATCCACCCGGCTCAGGAACGCAAGCTTTTCGCCATCGGGCGAAAAGTCGGGCGAACTGTTGACGCCCACCAGCACCTCGCTCACTCGCCGGGGCTGCTCGACGATCTTGCCGCTCTCCAGCCCGAGCGCCGCTATGAAGGCGTCCTCGTCGCCGGCGCGAACGGCGTAATAGAAAGCGCCGCGGTCGACGAAGCCGAGCGGCAGAAAGCGGCCTATGTCTTTCTTCACCAGCACCGGCTCGCCCGCCGCCTTATCCTCTTCGACCCGCAACAGCCATGCGTCCAGCGTGCCCGTCCGATTGCTCATGAACAGCACATGTCGGCCGTCGGGCGCAAACAGGGGGAATACGTCGTTGGCCGGATGTTCCACCAGCGGAACATCGCGCGAGCCGTCCGTCGCCAACAGATAGATGTCGTGCGGCAGATGCGGGGGATCCTGATTCAGGCTGTAGACTACCCAGCGGCCGTCGGGCGAGAGGCCCATCATCTTCGGATAGATCCAGAACGGGGATTTGAGCACCCGGACGGAGCCGTCGGCCGCCGAAAACAGTACGATCTGGTTCAGAATGTTCCGCCCGAAAATCAAGGCGAGGATGTAGCGGCCGTCGCTCGACCACATGGTCGGCTTGATGAACTGCACGTCTTCGTTGCGGAACAGCACGCGCGGCGCCGATCCGCGCACTCCGGCCCGGTACGGCTGGCCGATCGAGGGCCGCGCCGGCGGTGAATCCCACGCCTCGGGCGCATGAGGGCCGGCCAGCGGCAAAACGAGCGGCGGGCGCGTGTCTTCCAGGGTGAGGACCCGTAGCTCGTAGAACTTCTTTTCGTTAAACCAAGCGTAAGCGACCTGGCGGCTGTCGGGAGAGAAGATAGAAAAATAGGCGTACTCGGCCGAATCCCTCCAGCTCCCCTTGTTCGTCAGCCGGTGGTTTTCTCCGGTAGCGAGGTCTCGTATGGCGAGATCGCCGGTTTCCCAATCGACGAAGGACAGGTACCGGCCGTCGGGCGAAGGGGCGCCGAGCGCGTTGGTTTTCGAGTCCGCCCAGACGCGGCGAAAGCTGGCGCGAACCCCGGGCTCGACGCCTGCCGCCCAGGCGCTCGCCAGCCCGAAAAGTGCCACCACCCCGACCCAGCCCGCAGCCGCCGTCCCTCGCGCCATATCCATCTCCGCGCGGAAGGCCACGACACCCGCACGTCCGCCTTACGCCCAAATTATAACCCGGCTGTGCGCCCGCAGCGACTACCCTGGCGCGCCTCAGGGCAGCGAGGCCGAAAGATAGGAGACCGCCAGAGCGGCGATGCCGAGAAACGTTCCGTAAGGCAGCTCGTAAGTGGCTGCGTCCTTGCGCGCCAGGCGGATGTAAAGCAGCCCGATCACCGACCCGATGAGGGAACCGAGCAGCATGACGAGCAGGGTTTGGCGGAGCCCGAGGAAGGCCCCGATCATGCCGAGCATTTTCACGTCCCCCAGCCCCAGCCCCTCGCGGCGGCGGATCAGGTAGTAGAGCTGGCCGACCAGCCAGATCCCGCCGGCGCAAAACGCCGCCCCGGCCGCCGCTTCGGTCAAGGAAGCCAGCCGGGGGTGCGCTCCGGCCAGAAACAGGGAAACCAGCCCCGGTTCGACCGGAACGAGTGCCGCGAAGGCAAGGCCGGCGCCGAGACCGCCGAGAGTGAACTCGTCGGGCAGGATGCGCTGCTCGAGGTCGGCGAAGATCAGTCCGACAAGCAGCGCCGCAAATAAGCCCAGTTTGAGTGCGGCGGGGCTTGCCCCGTGCATGCGGACGGCGGCCCAAAACAGGGCCGCCGTCAGCAGTTCGACGGCCGGGTAGCGGATCGGAATCCTCGCGCGACAGTGCCGGCACTTGCCGCCCAGAAGCGCGAAGCTCACCACCGGGATGTTGTCGAACCAGGCGATCGGATTCCGGCACCGGGGACACAAGGATCGGGGGCGCACGACGGAGAGATCACGCGGGAGCCGCCAGATGCAGACGTTGAGAAAACTGCCCGCCAGCAGCCCGGCGATGACCGCCAGCGCCTCGATCACCCAGCCAGCCTCCGGTAGACTCCGAGCGTGCCCTGCACCATCTTCTCCACTGTAAAGCGCTCCTGGACGCGGAGCCTTCCCCAGCGTCCCATTTCGGCAGCGGCTTGGGGGTCTTCGAGCAGGCGGAGGATGGCGCCGGCGATCTCCTCCGGCGAATTCCGGACCAGCCAGCCCGTGCGGCCGTGATCGACCGCCTCCGGCAGGCCCCCGACCGAGCTTGCCACCACCGGCACCGCCGCCGACATCGCCAGCAAAACCGCCGAGCCGAGACCCTCCTCATGGCTGATGTAGACCAGCCCGCAGGCTCGGGCCAGATCCCGCGCCAGATCTTCGGAGAAGCGCACCTGGACGCCGGCCATTGCGGCCGCCTGTCGCACAAGGCTGGTTCCTTTCCGAGGGTCGTCGCTTGCCGGCGCCACCAGAGGCGGTTCGAGCCGCGAGGGTTCACCGAGCGGGACGCCGTCGTAGACAACCGAGATCCGCTCGGGCGGGACCCCGGCCTGAAGAAGCCTGCTTTCGACATAGCGGGACACGGCCAGAAAGTGGGTCGCCCGACGGTACTTCCAGCGTGCGGGGAAGCTCCGTCCGATCGGAAACGCCACGCGGCGAGACACTACAAGCGGCCGACGGGCGAACAGCGCCCCGAGCGTGTGTGCGCGCCCGGTGTGCGCGTGCACCAGATCCACCCTGCCGCCGAGTTTTAAGAGAGAGACGGTTGTGATGGGCGCGGCCTCCAGACCCTCCTGAACCGCCGCGCCGAGCAGGGGGGCGCCTTTCGGGGCCAGCAGCGTCGAGCGCACGCCCGCCGCCGCAAGACCCCGCATCAGGTGGAGCACCTGGTGCTGGCCCCCGCGCATCTGGCGCCCCGTGTCCACATGCAGGATCCACACGCTCATCACCGCGCCGGATTCATGAAGCGCGCCTTCGCGTATTTGACGAAGTTGTACAGCGCGGCCATGTAAGCGATCGCCAGGCCTTCGACGCCGTCCAGAAAGCCGCGCTGAAGCACGTAGGTGCGGAAGAAGGTCCAGGGGGGATCGAGCAGCAGGTGATGCCAACCGATGCGCACCCGCTCGGCGACGAGCTGTTCGGCGGCGAGCGTCGTGTATCGGTTCATCGTCTCCAAGTGCTGCGTGAGCGAGTCGCAGGTGTAGTGCAGCAGATTCGACTGCAAGTGCCCGACGGTGCCGTCCACCCTCACGCTCTCGTGAACGTAACTGCCCATCCACCGCCCCTTGCGACGGTCGTACAGGCGGATCTTGCGGTCCGGATACCAACCTGAATGCAGGATCCACCGGCCCAGATATTGGGCGAGTCGCGGCACCGTGTAAGCGTCGTAGGCGGGCCCGCTCTTGCGAAGCTGCCAGATCTCGCCTTCAAGGGCTTCGCTCAAGGATTCGTCGGCATCGATCGAAAAGATCCAGTCATGGCGCGCCTGCTCGGCTGCGAAGTTCTTCTGTTTGGCGAAGCCCTCCCAGGGATGCTCGATGACGCGCGCCCCGAGCCTTTCGGCGATCTCGACCGTGCGGTCCACCGAGCCGCTGTCGACGACGACCACCTCGTCGAAACACCGCAGGCTTTCGATGGCGCGAGCGATGTTTTTCTGCTCGTTGAAGGTGATGATGGTGGCCGAGATCTTCATCAAAAGCCGTCGCTCATGCGGACCGGCGTCACGGTGAACGAGAGCACGAAGATGACCAGCGCCAGCGCGCCCAGTTTGCGCCGGCCGGGACCCAGATCCGAGCTGTCGTGGATCGAGGGGTGCCGCATGCCCAAGAAGAACAGGATCGCGGCCCAGATCAGCCAGCTTGGCGAGTAGAGCAGGCCCATCGGGATCAGCGCGGCCACGAAGATCCGCGATAGCAGGCGGTGGCGCCGCCCGACGAAGGCGTACAGGATGTGCCCGCCGTCAAGCTGCCCGATCGGCAGCAGATTCAAGGCCGTCGCCAGAATGCCCACCCACGCGGCTCGGGCGATCGGATGCAGGGCGATGTCGGTCGAAGGGATGCCCGGAAAGATGACGCCGGCGAGCAGGCGCTCGAGCAGCGGCACGCCGAAGATCAGCTCGCCCCTCTCGGCGATGCCGGGAATGATCTTCGAATAGGCAAGGCCGATCGCCAGGGCGGGCAAGAGCACGAGGAAGCCTGCCAGGGGCCCGGCGACTCCGATGTCGAAAAGCGCCTTGCGGGTGTAGATCGGCGAGCGAATCCGGATGAAGGCGCCGAAGGTGCCAATGAGCGTCGGTGCGGGCAGGAAGTAGGGGAGCGTGGCGCTGACCCGGTAGTACCGGCACGCAAAGTAATGGCCCAACTCATGCGCGAGAAGGACCAACAGCAAGGGGATCGAGAAGGGAAGTCCCTCAATCAGCCGCGAAGGGTGGGCCAGGGAAACGGCCAGCAGGCTGATGTCGCCCTCGGCGAAGGCCGGAAGATTGTGTTCGAAGTTGTAGGCCATGCGAGCACCCACGACGGTCGTCGTGCCGAACGTGACCAGAAACAACGCAAGGTTCAGCCCGTATCGCCGCCGCCTGCACCGGAAGGCAAGCGTTTCGCTCCGGCCGGTCTCCTCGGTCGGCCTGGTCGAAAACGGCTCCGCCGCGAAGCCCTGGCTTGCCACAAGGGTGCACGCCTACTGCAGCTGTTGCAGCTCCTTGCCCGGTTTGAATCGCACGGCCTTGCCCGGCGGGATGGCCACCTCAGCTCCGGTTCGGGGATTCCGGCCGATCCCCGTCTTGCGCGGCCGCACGTTGAAGATGCCGAAGCCCCGCAACTCGATCCGTTGGCCTTGGCTGAGCGCTCGCTTCATGCTCTCGAAGACTGTCTCGACGGCCATCTCGGCTTTGGTCTTGGTGATCCCCGTCTTGTTGACCACCTCATTGATGATGTCGGCTTTAATCAACGCTGCCTCCTCCCGGCGGCAAGGCCAACCAGGCCGCCTTCCGGCAAGCCCGCTTGGCCGGCAAACTCCATGGTAGGAATAGGGTTACCTCCATGTCAAGCAGAATGGCCGCGCCGGTCGGCCGGAGGCCGGCAAAAAACAGCGAAGCTCGTCGGCGCGCCTACAAGATGTCGAGGACGTCGTCCGGCTCAGAGGCCTGCTCGGCTCGCCGAACCGGCGTCGGCGGCACGCCGAAGGTGACGATCGGCGGCTCGAGGCGAGACAGCGCTCGGATCCTCTCCAGCGCCTCGAGAGCGTTGTTCCGGACTGCGCTAAAGTAGACCCAGCGCGTGGCGCGTGTGATGCCGACGTATAACAGCCGCAGCGTCCGGCCGTCGAGCGGCGCGGGAAAACTTGACCGAACCAGCCTCGGCAGAAGCACAGAGTCGAACGTCAATCCTTTGGCGCTGTGGTACGTTAGGGCCTTCGGCGTTGAGTTGGTGAAGTCCAGGCCGTCCTTGCGAGTCTCGATCGGTATGCCTTGCCTGCGGCAGTCGCGGGCAAAGGCCTCCACTTGCTTGTTCTTCGCAAACAGCACGGCGATGTTGCGGTCCACCAGTTGCCGTTCCCGCAACACCTCGACGAGCCGCTCGCTCTCGTCTTCGAAGTCTTCGGCCTCGTACAGAAAAGGCGTCTGAATATCGGTCTGCGCCGTCCGGCTCTGGCGGAGGAAGGCTTCCCGCTCCGCGGCATCCTCGATGAACTCCGAAGCCACGCGCACGATGTAGGGACTGCAACGAAACGCCTCAAGCAGGACCAGACTGCTGCGCCTTAAGCCGAGCGTGCGGACGATCTCGGCTTCGCCGGAGCCCTCCGGATAGATCTGCTGCTTGTGATCCATCGCCACGGTCACATGCCCGGCCAGGTCCCGGATCAACGCCAAGGCATATTCGTCCAAGTCCTGACCTTCGTCAACCAGCGCGAAATCGAACAGCCGCCGCCCTCTCAGCCGGCGCCGCACAGCATTCCGGATCGCGGCGTAATCCGGAGTCTTCTTGGCGAAATCCCACGGCAAGCTCTCTCCGATTTCCCGCCGGTACGTCTGGACGCACCAGTCATCGAGCGTCGTCACCGCCTCGTCCGGCAAGTCGAGCTCGACCAAAGCCGTGCGAATGTACTCTTTGAGGACGTTGGTGAATACAAAGACATGAAAGCGGTCCGGAGCGACGCCGAACTCCTCGCAGAGGAAGCGAGCGCGATGGAGCAGGATCTGGGTCTTGCCCGAGCCGGGGGCACCCAGGATGACGCGATGCTCGCTCGGGTCGAGCTCGATGGCGCGGATTTGCTCGGCCGTCAATTCATCGCGCGGGATCAGCCAGCCCATGCTCAGTCTTCGTCCATCCCTCGGTCCAGCTCGGGGAGCGGGCCGCCCAAGACGGGCGGTTGCGTCCCTTGTACGGCTAACCTGCGCCGCCACACGTTGGCTTGCTGTTCGAGGGCGCGATCGCCGACGATGCGGGCCGCCTCGGCCAACCACGAGAGCTCGAACTCCGTCTGCGCCTTGAGCGGTGGAAAGCGCTGGATCGCTTCGGCGGCCAAGCGCAGGCAACCCTCCACATCGCCCCGCCGCCGGAGCAAGCGGGCTTCGAGCACGGCGTAGGCCGGCTCGTCGGAGAGACGCCGGGCTCGATCCACGAGCTCGAGCGCCTCCCCGATCTCTCCCCACTACTCCTTGGCGAGCGCCCAGTTGAACGATGTCCCCGACCAAAGATCGGCTTGGTCCGCTTGCCGGAAGAACTCTTCGGCGCGTTTGCGATCGCCCGACTCCCAGCAGCAAAAGGCCATCTTGTTGAACAAGTAGGCCTCGGGCTCCTCGCGCAGGCGGAGGCTGCGGGCGTAGCAGGCGAGCGCTTTCTCGTTCTGGCGGATCTTTCGATAAAGGTCCGCCAGCTCCTCGAACTTTTGCCCGATCTCCTCGCGGCCGAGCTTCGCGGTGCGGAGCTCCTCTTCGAGATCCTCGATGCGGTTCCGAATCGCATTCGGATTGACGACGTGGCTCAGCGGGTTTTCGATCCGGGCCTCGAAGGCAGCCTCCTCGCCGACGCGGCCCATCCGCAAGTCGAGCACTTGATTCTCATCGAAGCGAACGTCCAGCCACAAAGCTGCGCCCTTTTGAATCGGCCCGCGGATCTGCCAGATCTTCTCGAACAAGGGACGCTGCTCTTGGCCGGCGATCACCTGGATCCGGATGTTCCCTTCCGCGCCCGCCTTCACCGTTTCCGGAGCTTTGATCTGGGTGTGTCGCTCGTAGCCGACGGCAGGAAAGGGCAGCTCGGCGCCCTTCGGAACGAGGGTGAGCGGCCCCTGGCGGGTTTCGAGGCAGATGTCATCGTGACAGACCGGCCGAATGAACGGCTTGCCACGCAGCGCCAGGCTGAACGCGTGCAGCGCCGCGCCTTTGGCGATGGCCGTTTGAGCGTCCTCACGGCTCGGGAACTTCAGAATGCGCGCCCGCTCGAAGTAGCCGGCAATCGCATCGGCGACCTGCGGAATCAAGCTGCTGCCGCCGGCGAGCAGGCAGAGATCGATCTGATTTCGATCGAGGCGACCGCGCAACAAGGCGTCCTCGATGGGCGCAAAGATCGAACAGGTGATGCGATATTCGTCCTCGCGGGGGTGGAGCAGGATCGGATCGAGAAACGGCGTGAGCACCCGTTCGAAGTCGACTGCGCCGAGCCTGGGCGATTCCAGCTTCAGCGTGCGGTCGGCGAGCTCGACCGGATAGACGCCCGGCAGCGTCTGGACCACATCCTCCTTGTCGATCTTCTCCCACCGGCCCAGCTTTCTCAGCCGAGCGATTTCAATGGACAGCTTCTGTTTCAAGGCCTCGGCCACGCCGAGCAGGGCAGGTTGGATCCGGTGCCGCTTGTCTTCGAAGCTCAAGGCGAACGAGTCCAAGCCGTTCTGCTCGAGCAGTTGCGGGAGCAGCACCTCATGAATGATCGCCCGGTCGATGTCGCCCCCGCCGAGGCGGTGATAGCGGGAGATTGATAGATGCGCGGCCGTCAACTCCCCGTCCGCGTTCCGGCCGAGTCGAAAGATCGCTACGTCACAGGTTCCTCCGCCGAAGTCGAACACGAGCAGGTTCTTCGCCTGGCCGTGCTCGGGCAAGAAGTTGGTCTCGGAATCGCCCTCTTGGGCCACGTAGGCGAGAAATGCCGCCACCGGCTCGTCCAACAGGTCGCCTTCGGCGAGCAAGATCCCGGCGCGTTGCGCCGCCGAAACCGTATCCTGCCGTTGCGCCACCTGGAAGCTGGCCGGAACGGTCACGACCGTGCGCGCAATCGGCAGTTCCGATTCCGCCCGGGCCGCCGCGTAGAGGAGTTTGAGGATCTCGGCCGCGATGGCGCGGGCCGATTGGAAGCCGGCCGGCGCGCGGTGATAGGTGCGGCGAACCCCCATATCATTCTTGGTTTCGGCAAACCAGCTCTTGTACTCCTCCAGGCCCGCTCCCGGTTGGGCGCGAAGGCGTTTGGCGCCCTCGCCGATCCAGACCTGGTCGCCGTAGAGGGCAACGACGCTCGGCACGAGGACATGGGTGTAGCGGCCCTGGGTGGTCGGCTGATCGACGCTCAAGCATCGGGGCAAGCCGGGCTGCTCGTCTCCCTTCCGGTAAGTAAGCTCACAGACGGTGGAGTTCGTCGTCCCGAGATCGATGCCGATCACGCGCAGCTCATCCGAGGCGTCGGGCCGGGAGGCGCCGGCAGGTTTGCGCACGCTTGCCATGGGCTCACTCGCTTTGTATCAAACGCGGACAACCATTTTAATACCTGGCTGCGGCGTTGCAGGGAGACATCGCGGAGCTGCTGACGCAGCCGGTGGGACCATCGAGCGACAGGCCCGTGGTGCGCCATGAGAGCTTTCGCGGTCAGACAGAGAGCTGCGCGAGGCCGCAGCGGGCGTCGGCGAATGTGGAGGGCCGGCGTGGGGAACTCTTCCAGGTGGGCTCTAACGTGACCAACCTGGAGACGGATAGCCGGGCGGTAGTGCGCTTCTACAGGCGGCGCGGCACGGTCCAGCGGACGGAGGCGTTGTCGGCGCCGGCCGGATAGCCGGTGTCAGGGCCGAGCAAACTGGATGTACAGGCGCGGCAGAGAGCGGCGTGTATCTCGCGGCCCCCTCCGGACCGGGATTTTCGCTTTTCGTCCTGCCGGGGCGGGCGGATGGAGAACCCCGAGCCGGGGCCAACCGGAAGCTATAAGTGAGTGAGAGCGATGTCGGGCTTGACGCTTGGGGGGAGGTATATAATCCGTTTGTCCGGGAGCCAAACTTGGTAAGCCCGGGAAAAAATCGGAGCAAGATTAGTAAGGGAGGCGACGATGCTAACTATACGAACTTGTCTAGCATTGTTGTTGCTCGCGACGTCGCTGGTCGATACCGTGGCGTGCAACGAGCAATACGCGGTCCCGGTGACAGGCCAGAGGTGCTTTGAGGGATGGTGGTGTGAGTCATGGGAGTGCCGGTATTGCCCGGAGTGCATCAACTACTGCGCGTGTGACCGGATCGTGGCCTGTTATTGCAACTGGCAATGGCTGTATTTGGATTCCTGCTGGAATCAGGACTGCGATTCGGGAGGTTGGGGAAAAGCTCCCGCGCGATGCGGTGACGGTCCTCTGTGCCGGAGCTCGGCCGCGGCAGAGCCGCAACGTGTGGCCGGCGGGAAAGAGGTGGGGAAATGAGCAGCAGAATGTCCTCGTCGCTGTTGGTGGCCGGTCTGGCTTTCGGTCAGGCAACGCTGGATGTGGAGTGGCGAGCGCCCATCGGGGAGCTCGAGGAGCGAGTGGACCATCGCGGTTGTGTGTGCCCGGATGGCACGACGGTAGTGACCTTCAGCAACGGCGCTTACAGTCTGGTGGACCGGGAAGGAAGACTAATCGCGCATCGGATTCGGCGGCACGATTTGGCGGGTTCGCTGGCGAGCACCTGCGACAAGGAGGGCAGGGTGTACCTCAGGTCAGACCCTGCGACGGTCCATGTGCTGCGGATCTCCGGTGCCGAGTTGGTTTCCGAGCGCACGTTTCAGATGCCTGGATTGCCCTTTCGCTTCGTTTTGGTTGGGGACACGCTGTGGGTGCTGGGAGCGGCAAACCTCCGGCCATCGGGAAGGCCCGCGTATGTGAGGCTGTTCCGGACGACGGGTGAATTTGTTCGGGCGCCGGATCTCCCGTTGCCGCGACTTGCGGGCAAATCGCCGGTCGCCGTGTTTGCAAACGGCGCGCTGCTGTTCCACCCGATGAGGCAGCAGGTGATCTACATTCCGGCGAACCCGTTCCGATTCTTCTGCTTTGATTTCGATGGGCGCCTGGTCGAAGCAAGAGACGCCGTCGGCACGCGGCACGAGAACGCGGATTTCCGTGGAGTGACGGCCCAAGCGGTGCACTGGTCGGCGGTCGACTGGGTGCGCAATGCGGTTTGTCTGCCCGACGGTCGCGTGGCGGTCCAAGTGATCAAAGGAAATCGGCCCGGGGGCAACGTGAGCTTTTTGGAGCTCTATGACTCGGCCCTCAACTTAATCCAGCGGGACATCCCGATCCCGTTCGACCTCGGCTACATGCTCGGGGCGGATCATCAAGGCGACCTCCGGTTCGGGAACTTCCGTGTCATGGGCGCTTCGATTGTGAAGGTGCGGTTGCGGTAAATAGCGAGCCTTGCGAGCGGCTGGATGGCGTAGTCGAGTGCCATAAAGGTTTCGACGGAAGGCACGCCGATCCGCACTCCGCGCCGGCGCGAAGCCGTGCCCCGACCCATTAAGGGAGATACAGGACCGCTTTGGCCAGCACGATCAGCAGCCCGACCACGCCAAAGGCTGCCACCAGCCCTTGGAGGTCTACCCGGAACCGCCGGTAGAAGTTCCTCCACCCATCCTTGAAGCCCGGATTCAGCAAATGCACGACCAGCAGATCGTGTCCCGGCTCGTTGATCACGCGCTCCTTGCCAGTGGCGGGATCCAGTTCGCTGCGCGTCTCCAGCCGTTCGAAAAACTCCTTGAGAGCGACGGGGCTTTCCGGCTTGGTCAACAGGCTCACGGCGATGAGCACCCCAAAGCCGGCCGCCAGCGCGATGCCAAAGTTCGCCGCATCCCAGTTCAGCCATTTTCCGAATTGCACCCGGCTCAAGTAGAAAAACACGACGCTTGAAACCACCAGGCTGGCGAAGGCGCCGTAGCGGTTGGCCCGCTTCCAGCAAATCCCGCCAAGAAGGCTGATCCCCATGAAGGCCGCGATCGACTCGGTGAACAGGAAGGCTTCGAGTACAATCTCGACCGCGAGGGCGAACCAGACGCCGAGCAGGGTGACGAGCACCCCCGAGATCCGCCCGACCAGCAAGTAGTGCCGGTCGTGGCGGCCGTGAACCAGATAGCGCCGGTAGAAGTTCTGCGTGAACAACGCCCCGCCGTCCACCGTGAAGGCCGAACAGGTGGACATGTTCGCCGCGAGCACCGAGGCGATCATCAGTCCCACGGCGCCGGGAAACAGCAAGTGGCGGGTGGCGTAGCCGAAGGCGTCCTCGCGATCGGCGAGCGTCTCGCCGGACTGGATGAGCATCACGAGCGTGACCATGCCCACCAGCGCCCAGCCGAGCGTGCAGAGACGCTTCGTGAAGTTGCCATAGGTCATGCCGATCCGGCAGCTCCGCTCGTCTTTGCCCGTGCCCACGGCGGCGAGCTGGTGCGGCTGGGCGGTGATGCCGACCAGCCCGTTGATGGTCAGCATGACAATGACGAAGACGCTGATGTCCCCCGGCGTCACCAGCGACAGTAGCTCGGGCCGCAAAGTTTCATGCATGGCCGTGAAGCCGCCGATGCGCTCCAGCCCGATGGGGATCAGCATGAAGGACAACAACAGGATGAAGATGCTCTGGACGAAGTTCGTGTAAGCGACCGAGAACAGCCCGCCGAAGAAACTATAGGCCAGGAAGGCCAACGTCATCGCCAGAACCACCGTGTTCGGCGTCACCCATCCGCCCGTGGCCGCGCTCACCAGCTTGCCCGCCCCCTTGAGCATCGCGCCCATGTTGAAGATGAAGTAGGCCATGGCGAAGATCGTGTAGACGGCGCCCATAAAGGTGCCGTAGCGGTCCTCGTAGACCTCCCCGAGGGTTGTCCGGCGGAAGCGTCGGAACAGCGGCGCCAGAACCCAGTAAAAGGGGGTGATGAACAGGTTCTTCCACTGATACCAGATGGCCGAATAGCCGGATTGGTACACCGCCCCGGCGAGCGACACCGGCATCTCGGCGTGTGTGCCGATGCCAAAGGACTGCCCGACCTGGAGCCAGGCGCTAAAGCGCCGGCTGCCCAGGAAGTAGTCCTCCGTGACCTTCACGCGCCGGACGACGAGGAAACCCACCAGGACGCTCAGGAGGAAGTAGACGGCGATCACCGTCCAGTCGAGGGGATGAAGTGCGGTTGGCATGGTAGTGTAGTAAGGCGGAACCGTTATTATAGCGGCTCTCCACTGCCCGCCTCGACGGCGCCAATCGGGCTGCTGCGGCCTTCCGTTAGCACCAGGCGGTCGCCTCGGCAGCCGTGGGATGATATAGTCGAGTTCCAGAGAGGTCTCTCCGATGAACCGACGCTATTTCTTCCTGAGCACGGCGGCAGCGGCTGCGGGCTTGCGCGCCAGCGGGCTGGCCAGCCCGAACGACACCATCCGCATCGGCATTGCGGGCGTGCGGGGCCAGGGCCGTTCGCACATCCGCGAGTTCGGCGGCATGAAAAACGTTCAGATCGCCGCGCTGTGCGACATTGACGAGAGTGTGCTCGATGCGCGCCTGGCCGAGATCGAAAAGATGGGCCTGCCGCGCCCGGCTCGCTACGTCAGCTTCCGGAAAATGCTTGAGGATCGCACGATCGACGCCGTTTCGATCGCCACCCCGAACCACAGCCACACGCTGCAAACGATCTGGGCGTGCCAGGCGGGCAAGGATGTCTACGTCGAGAAGCCGTGCTCCCATAACATGTTCGAGTCCCGGCAGATCGTCGCCGCGGCGCGCAAGTATAACCGGCTGGTGCAGCACGGGACCAACAGCCGCTCGACGGCCGGCCTGAACGAGGCGGTTCGCCACCTGCGCGAGGGGCTCATCGGGGACATCTATATGGCGCGCGGGCTGTGTTTCAAGTGGCGCGACACCATCGGCCGGGCGCCCGAGGAGCCGGTGCCGCCGGGCGTGCACTACGACGAGTGGCTCGGTCCGGCGCCCGTGCGCCCCTTCACCCGCAACCGGTTCCATTACAACTGGCACTGGTTCTGGGATTACGGCAACGGCGATTTCGGCAACCAGGGCATTCACGAACTCGACATCTGCCGGTGGGGTCTCGGCGTCACCTATCCCTCTAAGGTCAGCGCCATGGGCGGCCATTTCATGTTCGATGACGACCAGGAGACGCCCAACACGCTGGTGGTCACTTACGAATTCAACGGCCGGGGCAACCGGCGCCAGTTGATGGTCTTCGAGGTGCGCCACTGGATCACCAACAATGAGGCGGGAATCGGCGAGCGGGACGGCAAGCGGGGCGGCAACACCGTAGGCAACATCTTCTACGGGTCGAAGGGCTACATGGCCATTGACGGCTACGCCACCTACAAGACGTTCTTGGGCCGGGAACAAGAGCCGGGTCCGGCACGCTCGGAGGGCGGCAGCAACTTCAAGAACTTCATTAACGCCCTCCGCACGCGCCGCCGCGAGGATCTGAACGCCGAGATCGAGGAAGGCGCCATCTCCTGCGACCTGATGCATCTCGGCAACATCGCCTACCGCGTCGGCCGGACTCTCGAGTTCGATCCCGTCACGATGCGGGTGAGGAACGACGAGGAGGCCAATCGGCTGTTCCAGCGCGCCTACCGACCGCCCTACGTGGTTCCGGACCGGGTCTGAATTCAGAGGCCCGCGGCGTCGGGTTCCGCCGGCAGCCTCTCGAGCCGGATACGGGAGATCCGTTTCTTTTCCATCTCGAGCACGGTGAATCTCCAGTTCTCGTAGGCGACGGCCTCTCCGGGCTGCGGGATTTGGCCGAGCCGGTAGAGCAGAAATCCAGCCAGCGTCTCGTAGCCGGCTTCGATGGGCAGCTCGATGCCGAACCGCATCGCGAGCTCCCGGAGCGTGGTGGCGCCGTCGAGTTCGAGGACTTCCGGTGCCGGCTCTTCCGCCGGCGGGTGAACCTCCGCCGGTGCTTCCGCCTTGCCGAAGATCTGCTCCAGCACGTCTGCGAGCGTCACCAGGCCCGCCACGGTCCCATGCTCGTCGACGACGATGGCTAGGCGGGAGCGCTCGCGGCGGAGCGCATCGAGGAGCTGGTTCAGCGGCTTGGTCTCGGGCACAACCAGGGGCCGGCGCATCAGCCGGCGCAGCGGAGAGCCGTCCGGCTGCCGTCCGGCGGCCGTGGGCGCCCGCTTCCAGGCTGCCAGCAGATCCAGGGAGCAGACCAGGCCGACGATCTGTTCCGGGTCGCCTTCGTAAACCGGCAGGCGCCCCAGCCGCCGCTCGCCCATGCGCTCGAGCGCCTCCTCGAGCGAAGCCTCGACGGAAAGGGAAACAATCTCGCCCCGCGGGACCATGACTTCGCGCACCAGGTGATCTTTGAGGTCCAGCACGCGCTGGAGCGCGCCTTCTTCGAAGGCGTCAAGCTGGCCGTGGCGGCGGTGCAGGCTGATGATCAGCCGCAGAGTCTCGGCCGCCTCCCCGCCTCCGAGCAGCTCCCCGCGGAGGCCGAACGCGTGCAGGAAGGCTCGCGCCGAGCGCTCGAGCAGGAAGACGAACGGCGCCGACGCTCGGCCGAAAACCAGCAAGGGCGGCGCGAGCAAAACGGCCCATTTCTCGGCCCTTGCCACGGCCAGGTTCTTCGGCGCCATCTCGGCGAAAGCGGCATGGACGTAGCTGGTTCCGAGCAGCGCCGCGGCGAAGACGGCCGCCCCGGCAAGCCCCGCCGGAGCTTCGCCCGCAAGGGGGCCGCCCATCCGGCCACAGAGGCTCCGGAAGAGCTCCTGCCCGACCCAGCCGAGCGCGAGCGTGGAGGCGGAAATACCGACCTGGATGACCGACAGGAGCCGTTCCGGGTCCGCCAGCAGCCTGAGCGCCGCCCTGGCACCCGCCTGGCCCCCGGCCGCCAGCTCCTTAAGACGCGCCCGGCGGACGCTGGCCAGGGCCACGCCGGCCGCAGCAAAGTAGCCGTTGAGCACCAGGAGCGCAACGAGCCACAGCGCCAGAGCCGCCTCCTCGGAGGAAAACATCGCCTGCGCCTTTCAGGCTAACGCAGCCCGGAGGCGGCCGGTTTGGCTCCTCCGGCACACATGAGAGATAATAGACATTTACGTTAGACGTTGCCTCAACTGGTCCGGCTCCTCGGTCATGCGGATTCAGATTATCTGCCCTTTACCCCCGAACTCGGTATACGGAAGCCAGGTGACAGCCCTCCGGTGGGCCGGTATGCTGCACGGGCTCGACCACAGCGTTGAGCTTTCCCAGCACTACGGCGGCACGATCTGCGATCTTTTGGTGGCGCTGCGCGCCGAAAAAAGCGCCGAAGCCGTGCTCCAGTTTCACAAGCGTCATCCGAGCAAGCACAGCTTCCTGGTGCTCAATGGCCAGGATATCTACGGCGAGGGCTTGCGCTCGGCGACGGTGGTGGACGCCATGCGCGCCGCCGACCGTCTGATCACCTTTCAGCCTCTGGCGGCCGAGCATATTCCGGCGGAGTTTCAGCCGAAACTCCGCACGATTTATCAGTCGGCCGAGCGCACGAGCTGCCAGCCGCGGCCGGACCCGGACTCTTTCCTCGTCAGCGTGGTCGGGCATCTGCGCGCCGACAAGGACCCGCTCCGCACGGCCTTCGCGGCCCGCCGGCTTCCGAAAGCTTCCCGGATCCGCGTCATGCAGGCCGGCGATTGCGAGGCGGCGGACTTGCTGGAGCAGGCCCGCGCCGAAGCCATGGCCAACCCGCGTT
>ENA-ORXB01001669-ORXB01001669.1-sediment-metagenome-genome-assembly--contig:-NODE-1669-length-23878-cov-15.290828_pt1 | contig 23878 bp, 35 predicted proteins | sample MGYA00237863_ERZ511475 | MGnify/ENA primary metagenome ERZ511475 (study PRJEB26305, sample SAMN06343858) | sediment metagenome | isolation source: hot spring sediment | place: Canada: British Columbia... | reverse complement strand
TATAACTTATCACTAAATTTGGCAAAAATTATCACCAAGTTTGGCAAAGATTTTGACAAGGCTTCTAACAAGAAAGTAATTAGCAATGTATCATTCTGATACAATCTTGTATCATTTTGATACAATCTTAAGTCCTTTACACTCAACTATATCTTCGCCTAATTTCTTTAATATGTAATTAACCAGATATTTATCACCATTTAAGCTAATTTTATCAAACAATTTAACATCACCTTTATATCTTAATTTAATTTCATCTCTATTAATTATCAATCTTTCAACAAGGGCATCGCTTAGCAGCCTCCATAATGATTTGTATCCCGAACCAAATGTCGCCGAATTAAAATCCGCTATAAACCACCCTCCGCTCGGTGGATATATATATCCCGGAACATCAATCCAAACATTGCTAAATGATAAATCCGGATTATCTGGTCTTGTCCCTACCAATAGCTCAAATTTCAATGTAATCTGTTTCTTAGGATTTAATAACTGGTTTATTCTCTGATCATATATATAATCATAACGAGCAGTAGGACCTATTCTAATACTAGAAATGACATAATCATAAGCAAGAGTTTTTGAATATTCTAAATCAATTATGTTATAAGGATTTAAATTAATCTGATTAGCAAAAGTAAACTTATTGCATAAGATTAAATTATTCCCCTGAACATATCCTAACAATCCAACGCTATTCAGTATCGCCTTAATAATATCCCCGGCTGTTTGGTAATTTCCGTCAAAAAAATAACTGGGATAAGTTCCCCATCTACCTATACCAGCAACGTATGGTTGATTATTATTAAGTGGGAATGTTTGAGCAGTTCTAAGAGTGACAAAATTACTTGGATAATTATGAATAATACTTAGCCCTGTGATATTAGTCAATAACGAGATTATTGAAGTAACATTGTTATTGCCAATATACTGAGGGAAGTCTTGATAACTCTTTTCTATCCATTCTGTGCTTCTATCCACGAAAGTTAAAGTATAATTCTTATTTTCTGGCTCATATTGAATACTCTCATAATCTAATTTTCCAAAAAATATGGTTTCATTACCCGATTGAATTTGAATAATAGTATACTCAGACAAAAAATAGAATATGTCATTTGGGCAGTAGAAACTAATTTTCAAATTACTGGGGAAAAACAGATTTTCATTATCGTAGTTATCGGCATTGTAGGATACTTCTGGTGGGTCTATTAAATATATTGGATATGTCGCATAATCTTCAACATCAATTGTAATTGTAATAGAATAACCCTTTAATGTAGTTTGAAGGTTAATCGCCATATCGTTTTCGGAATTTATTTTCTAAATCCCAAGATGCATATAAATCGCCCCTTCTAATCTTAAACTCAAGTGAACGATGCCAGTCATCTAATTTACTTATCATCTTATCAAGAGTTTTGTTGTCGTATGCAGTATTGATTTTGGATATAACTGCATTGATTAACATAGCTTGACCTTGTGCATAGTCTATTACAGGGGCAATGATTTCTGGACCTTTTTCCCCCACGAGTGCAAAGCCGCCTCGTTCATAAGCGACACCAGTCGGTGTCGGCGTGGATGCAATCTTAGCAACATTGGAAAGACCTGCAGCTGTAATTAAAGCCGCAAGAATTGGACCAATAATTGGTCCAGCAGTAAGTGCCTTAGTAGCAGCCTCATAAGTGTTCATTGTGGCTATTGCAATGGACGCCAACTTACTTAATGCCGTATGTTTCCCGTATGCACCTGAAATGTAGGATAATGCATCTTTTGTTGCCGATATTCTTTGATTAGTTTCTTCAGCAATTAAATCCAATTTTCTCCGATGATATTCCTCATCAATCGCCATCATCATCTCCTGTGCATTTTCATATTCTCTCACTTTTTCATATTCTTTTTGTCGCCATATTTCAAGTTCTTGCTCCTTGGTTAAACGAGCATATTCCAGAATATCTCCAAACATTACATTCTTAAGTTCTTCTGGTTCTGGCATCTCACCTTCAATTTCAAAAGCAGGAATCTCAGGGACTTCTCTCAATTTTTCCAATTCTTCCCTCAGTTGTATCAATAATTCTTTTTCCTCATAAGTAGCACCCTTAATTGCGTTAATTCTATCCTCAATCCATTGTTGATATTCTGCTTTTGAAATTATCCCCAATTCATAATCTATTTGTTTCTTTTCTAATTCCGAATATTTCTTCCCTCCCTCTTTTTTCTTAATGGTATTATTGACAGAATTAAGTTGTTGCTCATAGATACCTAATAAGTTCTTATTAGCAATAATTTGATTTTCAATTTGGCTCAATTGCTCTTTGATTTGTTTTGTTTTCTCTGTTTCAATCTTAATTTCAAATTCGTTACCTTCTTTATCTCTTTTCTTTTGTTTTTCATAGCTTAATTCTTTCTCAATTTCAAGCTCCTTCTTCCGCAATTCAAGTCTTTCAATTGCTGCTTTTGTATCTTGTAATCCCCATTCGAGTTGCTGTTTGTTTTGTTGAGCAATTACCTCTGCAAACTTAATCTCACTTTCCAATGCTGCATTCTTAACACTTGAATAGTGTTCGTATGCTTTAGAAAGTTCATAGAATGCGTATCCTAATCCTACTATCAATGCACCTAAGCCTGATTTAATCAATGTAGCCTTAAGACCAGTAAGAGTAACACCGAAAAGTTCAATTGACTTAATTGCTGGCATTAATCCTGTCACTCGTAAGGTCACGAATGCCGTAGTGAGTGATGCAATTAATCCAGCAAGTGATGATAAAGTAGGGGATGCATTATTAAGTCTTGCTGTTAAGTCCCCAACCATTGATGTAATTGGTGCAAGTGCTTTTGAAATTAATTCGCCAGTGTTCTCTCGCAGGTCGCCAATTGCATTATTCATTCTTGCGATTGCACCAACTCCACTTTGACCAATTGCAATAGCTTGCCCGCCAATGCGTTCGTTCAACATTGCCAATATTTTATTAAGGTCACCGCTTTTAATTATAGTTTCATCAAGCCCCTTAACATATCTCCCTATTAATCCTATATTTCCTTGGAATAAATCAGCCATTGCTCTTGCAGCAGTGTTTAGGTCTGTCCCCATTACTGTCGCAAGATTAGCAGCTTGGAGCGTTGCTTGTTTTGTTTGCTCAACACTCAATCCCATTGCAAGCAATTGAGCCATAACAGATTGAGTTACATCGTCGCCGTATATTGTGACACGCTGCAGTTGAGATGAATATTCAATAAGTGAATTTAGATTTGTCTCTGTATACTGTCCAGTCTGTTTGAGTGCTGTATTAAGTTTAATTATTGCCGTTTCTTGGCTTTGATACGCCAATATGTGTTTGTGTAATGTCACTGAAAATAAAGAAAAAGTTTCCTTTACCCCTTGAATAACATTTCTTGCATTTTCAAAACCACGAACTAATCTTGTTTCGAACCCGTTTATTTCCTGTGTGCCTAATTTGAAGCTTTTATATAATTGTTGTATATTATCATCGGTTAGTTTTAAAGAAGCTATGGCTTCTTTATTATCAATTACTATCTTTAACTGTATCTCATTCATATGATTAAACTGTGTATTATTATAGTAATATTCGTTGTCTTAGTTCTGTTGAATTTCTTTTTTCCAAACTCTGATGCATTAAACTATATAAATTTTATTGGGGCTGTGATTATTGCATTACTGATTGCATCCAAATTCAAACCTGTTCATTATTCAAGTTTTAATGAAGATGAGCAACATCGTCGTGATGTCTTTAAATATTAGTCACTTTTAATTCTATCCCATTCTTCTATTCTTAGCTTTAACTCATTCAATTCCTTAATCTTAATCATCATCAACCATTGGTAGCAATATTCAATTTCAATGTTCTCAATTAAAGTGATACGACTTAAATCTCCATCTACAAGTTTGAACTTTAGAAGAAACAACGGGTCATCTGGTTCTATACCATAGTCCATCAAAGATGATGCTCTTATACTAATTTCACTCAGACTTTCAAGTTCTTCGATTGCTTGTTCGATTTCTCTGTTGAGTTGCTCGAACTTATCTGAGTATTTTTTATCAAACTCGTCTTTCTTGAAAAAAAATCTTGTATCGCCCGGCTGATTTCTTCAATATCTTCTTCGTATAATTCACCATCTACTTGTTTATCTAATATTAAATTAAGAAGCTGCTTAATTTTATCTTCAACCAATAATTGAATAATAGCATCTTGTGGCTGAGCATTAACACTAAGCAGCTTAAGTATTTCACCCCATTCTTTTAATGTGTATCTTTCTTTAAGCTGATACTCTTGATTGTTAATCTTGTAGCCCATTTGAAATCCTTTCTTTTGAAACGCAAATTCCGCTAAGGGGACGCAAAGATTATTGGTCAATTACAGCACCTTGAAGTAATGGGTGCTGCGTAAGTAATTCGTATAAGCTATTATTAAAATTTATTGAGACTTGATTGAGTTTTAAAAACTTCGTTCCCAGAGGCAGCTTTCCAGACAAGTAGGCTTGTTTCTCATCGTATATATCTAATTGAAACCACACTTTATTATATTCTATGTTAATTAGCTTAAGTTTAATATAGCTACCAATCCCAAATGGTGTTTCTATTTCTTTAATAAGTCCTTTAATTAGAGGTTGATTGACAATAGTCGGGTCTAAGTATGGGTCTGGAGGGATATATCCTTTAAATGAAACAGCACGGTCAACATTAATCCTGCCATAACCATTGCGAATGTCCCAAGGATAAGTTTCCCTGTTTGGTTCAGTTCTATCAGCAGTTACTCTTGCTCGCCATCTTGCCTCCCACCAACTGCAATTAAGAGTATGTTTAATTTTGAGGAGTTTTCCTAAAATAATCCCATTACTATAACTGGATTGGTCTTCGCTTGGCTCTTGTGTTTGCGTTAAATCCCAATCCCAAAACTCTAATCCCTTACCATATTCAGTATTATTCCTACCTTCTTCGTCTCCAGCACCACTGGTAACGATTACTGGTGGCTCTTCTTGATTGAATATTTGCAATTCTTGAAATGAGTTACTCCCCATTGGCATAAAGAATAACACACGAGGATATAATTGCTTAGCATCATTTACATAACTTGCCACGCCTGTTGTGCTGCGTATAAATGCTTCTACATTGGTATTACTGGCAGCGTATTGTATTGCTTCAGTATAGTTTGCGATATTAATAATATCATCTTCGTCATACTCAGGATAAGCAAGCATTATTGCTTGCTTAATGTAAATTCCGTGTGTTTGCCAATAGGCGTCGTTAATTAATATCATATCTGTATAATATTAATCATGATTGAACATGTATTAGGATAATTATTATCCAAAATTAAAGTAATATTGCTCTCTGAATATTGCCTTCGCAAGCTAAAATATTCACCAGTTACATAATTATAACTAACTATCCCTTCTACTATTATCCTCGAACCATCTCCATCGAAAGGAATATATATTATCGGGGTTTCTTCATCTTTATATGGCGTCCCCAATCCGATTTCATTTTTAAAATAATTAAAAAACCATTCACCTAGGTTGTGAATAATTTCTAAAACTGAGTTCTTAATGCCAAACAAATTATTCCAATTATTTTCGCGTTTAATTTTCAATTCCCCATCAATTTGTATCAAATCCCCTTCTTGGAAATCATTCGGGTCTGGCAGCTGGTCCCATACTTGTATATACTTATGACCGAGCAACTTAGGTTCTTGTTGCTGCTGTTGTTGTGGACTTACATTAACAGAACCCCAATAAAGTAACTCAGTTTCTTCTGTTTTTGGATTAATCCAATATAACTTGTATGACACATTACTTAGCCAGAGTTTTTCGCTTTCAATACCCTTGACTTTAACAATGTATTTCTTCCTACCAGTGGTCACAATTTTAATCTGGTCTGAGCTTCCGCCATACTTTTCGCTTTCCTTGTATATGACTGGGTCACGACCATTATACATTGTAAACCATACCTTATCATTAATACCTGCCGAGCTATGTTTGAATTCAAAATTTTTGGTTTCGCCTTGTGTGATTGATATATTTTGCTGTGGCATAATTAAACTCCTTGTAATATTACTTTATTATTAGTATTGTTTACTACCATTGCCGAAAGCGGGAGCTTGCCAGCAAATATTAGTTTAGAAAATTTTTCCTTGTCACCAATTGTAGCTTCTCGTTGTGGAAACAACACACCTTGTTCTATCTTAAACTCAAATCCATCTGTAGCTGTGATACTGCAGGTAGTAAGCAATCCAAGGTCAAGTAAGCCCTTAACTACACTTGCTTTGCTTTCGTAACTTGTTATTTCCAAAGATACATCCAGATAGTTAACAAGGCTTCTATTCCAAATTGTTTTTTCACTCACGGTTTTAATCGAAAGTTTAAAATCTTTAATCCAATTGGTGTCAAAGAAGTTGCTAAAGAAGTTTATCTTGTTGTTTACATATAACCAAGGTGCTAACTGGTCATTTGCACCCCACTGCCTTAAGTTTTGTTTTGCATCGTTAATGATTGACTTACCAGTGTTGTATTCAAATCGTGCTTCAAGTATATGTTTTAATGTTCGCTCATTTGGGTTAAGCTCAAGTTCAAAGTCATAACCAAGATAATTATTAAACCCAAATACGAACACATCGTCATCAGGATTAATGCATTGAGCCTCGCACATCACCGCACCAGATGTGGCATACTGGTGAGCCATATTGATAATGTCGATGCCGTTGTAAATGCTTTCCGCTTCAATCTTAAAATTAATCCAGTTCGGCAATGACCTATCCCAAACATCTTTCACTGGGTCTTCTGTTATTACAAGTTTTGCATCTTTTCTTAATCGGACATGGTGATATGCCTGCGGCGATGGGTTAGTTACTCGGGGCAGTATTGTAAGTGCTTTTATTCCATATTTAACACTCATTATATCCTCCGTAAAATTATGATTGTGAAAATTATTCCAAGTGCAAAAGATAGTATAAGCAATTTGTAATCAATCTTTTCTTTTTGCTCAGTCTTAATATTATTAATTATCAAAGTATCAACACGATAAAATCTAATTGTGTCTGGTTTTGCTTTTACATAAAACTTCTTTTCAATAGGGAAATACTTAATCAAAGTAATTGTATCATTCTTAACAATTTCATTAGTCAAAACCAAAGTATCTGTCACAACTTTTGCTGGTAATTCTTTTTCAATGGGTTTTGGAACAATCTTAACTTCTTCAACTTTAGTCATATACTTTGGCTGTGAACTACAGCCAATCATAAGTAACAGCAATAAAACTGCTGCTCTACTGCTCTTCTGCTCTGCTGCTCTAAATATTTCCATCGAATAAATCTTTCTCTTTTTTTCTTCGCTTAACCAAACCTTTTAATTCAACATACTGACCAGTCTTAGGGTCTTTTGCTTTTGTCCATTTTAAGAACTCGTTGCTTGCAGCTTCATACTTCCCAGAATTCAAAAGAAGTAATAGTGTAGATTTTCTAAAATTTAAGGCTCCAACATTAAAAACGAAGCTTGTTAGAGCATCAAACTGGTTTTGATTTAGAGGCACACGAACAAGTTGATTAACTATCAAGGCAGCTCTTTCAAGATCATCTTGTAGTAATTTGTATGCCTCTTCTTCTGTAATAACCATTCCGGGCTTTGCTGTTCTTGTGTGACCATAGCCTATAGTCCAAACCCCACCAAAATCTCTATAGGCTTTAAGCTCAAGCCCTTCAAACTGCATAATTAATTCTATAGCTTTTTTACTTGGTTTAAGAATTTCTTTAGCCATAATTATTACGTATTCCTGCAACCGTCCGTGCCCAACTGCAGGCTCATATTAAGCCCTTCGCTTGAGAAGATGCACGGCTCTTCTCAAGGAACGGGGGCGTTTATTTATTAATTTAATTGGTTTCAGTATTTCAAAGATGCCGCCCAGCGTGTCTATCTGGACGGCATAGGAGGTTCTGATGAAAGTCAAACTTGTTTATCCACATACAAATCTTTAACAATGAGATCAAGAAAATATGTCCAAACTCCGCCCACTTCTTCCATAAAAGTTTCTTCTGTAAAGTAGATTAGCTCATTCTTGTATTTAAGTCCAGTTAAGCTATCAATCACATATTGAATATATTGCTCAGGTTTCATCTTACCAGGAATATCACGAACTTTAATTACAATGCCAAACTTAAGCGTTCTATCCTGAATAACTTTATTAATTGCTTCTCTGTTTGCATAAGTCGAGCCAGCATATACTACCAGCACTGCACCAATTGGATGCGAAAGTTTATATCCTTCCAAACTCGGCGGTGTCTCAATTGGAATAATATCATTATCACCAAGAAGAGCAATCCGCTCTTTCAATTTTTCTAAGATGAAATGCTTCGCCAGTAATATCTCATTCATAGTATATCATTTATTGGGAATATTCTGCTACTTACATCTTTGTTAATTTTAATAAAGCCATCGTCTTCATCTCTTTCAATAATTGAAATCAACCCCTTTCTTATCTTAAGCAACTTATCAACTGCATCTTCGTATATTTTGATGATACTTTCTGGCATATCTAATCGCATCCTTCTCTTGTATAGATTATAAATCGTAATATCACATATAATCTGCACCAACATATCGGGCAAAGGTGAGGGGAGTGCCTCGTCGTAAACTCCCCTCAAGTAACTCTCAAACTCACTCTCAGCGTCTTCAATTGCCTTATTCAGCCTTTCAGAATTAACACTACCCGTGTTCTCATCATCTGTAAGCCTTATTAACTCCTCAGGCTGAATATACTTCTCAAGTATCTGTTGATTAATGTATTTCATACAACTCTATTGCTCTACTATCCCAATCTAATACCTGTCAATCTTGCTACGCTCTTATCGTTAAGTACTACAGGGCAAACATCGAATTCAACTGAATGAGTATAATGCACACCAACCAATCCAAGGTCTTTCACTTCAACACCAATGTTGGTTGCAATTGTTAAATCCATTGCTTCGCCGAATCGAACTGCATATATACTTGTGCAGTCTGTGCTTGTGCCTTGTGTTTCATTGAATGGCAATACAAGATTACCATCCTTATCAAATCCTGCATTTCGAATTGGAATGCCATTATAGTAAGGCACTGGTTGACCAAATTCGTTCTTCTGAAAATCAATTTGTTCTCGAGCTATGCTCGTCAATCTCGACAGCACATATCCATTCATGAAAATTACTTGTGCACCGCCATCAATCATTTGAATTAACATATCCAAAAATTCAAGAAATTGCTGCTGCGATTTCTTCGCATCATTGGTGTTGCCAAGAACAATTTGATGACCATTGGTGCCGCTGGAAAGGATTTGACTTCCAGGAACAAGTAACTTTAAACCGCTGAATTGATTGTTTGTACCAGTACCATTGAAAAAGTAATTCTGGAATTGTTTCCCAAGATTGCCCGCAAAACTCATAAGCTCTCTGGCACGGATAGATGCTACATCATTACCTCTTCTCTCGTGTGCACGGTCCACAAGGACGCGGTCGCCGAGAATTTTTAAAGTTGGGTTTGCAAAAGCAGGTGTGACGGGTCCAGTTGTGTAGTCACTGTCCAATGCACGGAATTGTCCGCCTGTTGCACTTGCTGCCTTGCGTGTGTAATCTGCATTCCCGGTAATAGAATAGAATTCTGCAAATTCAAGCACGGTCGAGTATTGTATCATCCGTGCTACTACTTGCTGGGTTAATGTGTCCTTGGATGAAATCTCTTGTAATTTCATTGTTTTTCTCCTTGATAGGTTTTCATTTGTTCTGAAATAATTCTTGCAACTTCATTAGTGCTAAGAACTTTGAATTCCTTAGCATTGTCTGGTTCTTTAAATTCACTCCCAACCTGAACCTGAACAGGCATGCTCTCAATAAACTCTTTAAGTTGTTCAACCTTCTTTTCATCTTTTTCCGCAAAATCTTTAGAGAAGCAACCTTCAAACATCTTCTTTAATCCATCAACTTGTTTCGGCAATACTCTCCCTTCTTCAATCTTCTTATTTAAGTATTCATTAAACTCACTCACTGCAAGCTCATATCTTATCTTGTTAATCGTATCTTTCAACTTTTGATTTTCATCTTTTAATTGATTGAGCTCAACTGTCAGCTTTGCAATTGTATCCTGAAGCTGATTGACCAACTCTTGACTCGGCTCTTGAAAGTCTTTCTTTTCATCTTTCTTCTCATCAGGTTCTTCAATATCTGCCCAGTAATCTGTTTCATAATTGAAACTCTCTTCACCATCTTTGAACTCAACATCTGGCAAGCCTTTCACCGCAGGTGGAACTGCCCCAAGAAAACCAACATGCCTCAGTGTTCCATCAGGATAAAGACTAATTGAACGCTTTTTGAACATCCCTTTATTCACCATTTCAACAAACTCTGGCGCAAGTTGCTTTGCCTTCGCATAAAGTGTATTGCCAACTCTTTTAAGTGACTCAATCCAGCCATAAGCTGGTGCATTGGTTTTTGGATGACCAATCACAATCGGTGCTTCGTGCTTGCTCGGGTCATAAGTCTCAATAATCTTATCAAGGTCCGCTTCTGTCCACTCTTTCGTATTACCCGAACTATCTGTGTGTTTCCCTGTTTTGAAAATTGCAAACCACTTTGGCATAATTAACCTCTTTTTGGTGGCAATATCTCTATTGAAGTAATTGGTAAACAAAAGTATCATTCACTGCACAATTCATTAATTATCTATGATTGTATTTCTTAGAATTGAAATGGAATAGAATAAAATAGTAAGTCAACCTTCCAGGTTGACATATAATGAAACAAAAAACTACGGAGCTACTATGGAACCTATTCATCCAGATATTCTCAGCATCCTTGCCAATGGTGGCATATCTCTTATTGTTTTTGTTATCTGGTATATAACTTACAAAACACAAAACAAACAATATGTTGATATTATTGAAAGATTGTTCAAGCAAATAGAGCAAGATGTCAAGTATAAAGAAGTCCTAACCGGCATACTTACAAGAATTGAAGCCGAACTAAAGCAGAGAGGTCACTAATGAGCAACGAGATTTACATCGCAAAAGGTAGAATTGCCGACTTAAAAAAACAATTCGAAGATTATGAACTTCGGGCTGAAAGTCTTCGCATTCAAATAAGAGAACTCCTCAATCCTTATGATAGTTTTGTTGATTTACAACTCGACACAATACTTCTTCTTGTAAGAGAATTCCGCGACTTGCAATTGAAAGCACGCGAGTGCCTCAATCAAATAGAACGCATCAAGAGAGAGTATAACTTATGAACAAGAAGAATGCTGCCATCTACGAAGAAGCTAAGCGTCTTTATGTATATGAGGGTCTTTCAATTGATGCTATTGTTGAAATCTTAAAAAAACAAGTAAGCAGAAAAACTCTTTACAATTGGAAGACAGATTTCAACTGGGATGAGCAAAGGAAAAAGTATCTTGAACAAAATGAAGACATTCAAAAGGAGCTTTACGAGATAGCACGAAACGCAATTAAAGAAGCAAAGGTTAATCCAACTCCGCACAATATCTATGCTGTTGCTAAGGCAATTACTTGTTTGAAATTAATGCAAGGAATTGAACTGAAAGAGAACGCAGATGAACCGAAATCAATTAAACCAGAGACGATCGAGTTTATTAAAAAAGAAATCCTTGGGCTGTAAGCTCGGAATTTTTAAAATCCGTCTTAGATATGTTTATAAAATTGTTTAAAAGCCATTTAAAACCGCTCAGGATTGTTTAAAAATTTTTAGACGACTAAGAATATGCCTAAACAGAGATCGCCCGTTATAAGCCAAAATTCGAAGCCATTAATTGACACAAGCAAATATTTCTTGCCGTACCAGATTAAATGGCTTCAAGACCAATCTCAGATTAAAGTCTGGGAGAAAAGCAGGCGTATCGGTGCAACTTATGTCCAAGCATTCGAAGATGTTTTGGATTGCATCACTGGTAATGTCCCTGCTGTTTGGTTTAGCAGTGCCGATGAAAGTGCAGCTAAAGAATACATTATGTATTGCGCTCAATGGGCTAAGTTATTCGATAAAGGGGCAAGAGACTTAGGCGAGCAAGTTCTACCCGGTGACACGGCTATTAAAACTTTTGTTATTGAGTTTTCAAATGGTAGAAGAATAACAGGTCTTAGTAGTAATCCTAAGGCATTTCGTTCAAAAGGAGGTAAAGTAGTCTTAGATGAATTCGCATTTCACAACGATGCAGTAGCATTGTGGAAAGCAGCTAAACCAGTGATTACTTGGGGTTATCCACTAAGGATATTATCAACCCACCACGGCAAGCAAACTTTATTCTATAAGTTTGTCGAAAGCATCAAATCAGGAAAACTCAATTGGTCATTACACACTACAACAATCTATGATGCAGTCGAACAAGGCTTGGTTGATAAGATTTTAAAAAAGAAAACAACTAAAGAAGAACGAGATGCTTGGCTAAAAGAACAAGAAGAAAACAGCTTCGATAAAACTACTTGGTTAGAAGAATATTGCTGCACACCAGTTGACGAAGCAACTGCGTTCTTATCCTATGAACAAATTTTCGCAATTGAAAGAGAAGGGATAGTAACTCAGGCTTCCAGCCTGAATGATCCTAACATTAACTTGTATATCGGAGTTGATATTGGTCGGAAGAAAGACTTAACAGTAATTTGGATATTGGAAGAAGTTGAAAAGTTTCTTTTCACTCGAAAAGTAATCGAACTTGAAAAAACACCTTTCAAAGCACAGAAAGAAGTTTTATTCCAATATTTGAGTTTACCCGGATTTCGACGAGCTTGCATAGATGCAACTGGTCTTGGTATGCAGCTGGCAGAGGAGAGCCAAGATAGGTTTGGTAGATACAGAGTTGAACCAATTACTTTTACAGGCAAGATTAAAGAGGAACTTGCCTATAACTTATTACGATTAATCGAGGATAGGCAAGTCTTTATTCCACCAGATAAGAACATAAGAGAAGACTTGCATAGTGTCCGCAAGATTACTACTGCGAATAATAATATCAGATTTGATGTCCAGCAAAGCGAAGTAAGCGGACACGCCGATAGATTCTGGGCATTAGCCTTAGCGTGCTATGCTGCCAAAGGAAATAAAGGAGTGGTCTTCGCCAAAAGTAAATCACGAAGAGAAAGTTTAAAGTTGATTGAAAGTTTTTAAAGTAGTTCGAGCATCCTGCTCGAAGAAAAAAGAAAGGAGTTGATATGGATACAAATTATTTAACAACCGAAATCGCCATTCGCCAAAACTTTGAGAAGATATTAAACTACTGGAATATGCTGCCAGACCCAGACCCAATCCTTCGAAAACGCGGTCTCGATATTACGACTTATCGTGAGCTTCTAACCGATCCCCACTTGTTCTCAACAATTCAACAACGCAAAGCTGGTGTATTGAGTCAAGAATGGGAGCTCCAGCAACTTAATTCTAATGAGTTTGAGTTTAATTTCATCAAAGACATTCTCAATTCACTCCCATTAGAAAACATTATTGACCAAATCCTAAATGCCCCATTATTCGGTTATGTTGTATTGGAAATTATCTGGAAAAAACAAGGCAACTACTTAATTCCTGAAAGAATTGAAGAAAAACCTCAAGAGTGGTTCTTCTTCGACCTAAATAACCAACTAAACTTAAAGAAAAACTTCAATGCTACTCTTGGCAGGTTTGAGGGCGAGCCCATTAATCCATTAAAATTCCTTTTAATTCAACATAAACCAACTTATTCCAACCCTTATGGCGAAAGACTACTTTCAAGATGCTTCTGGCCAATTACTTTCAAACGCGGTGGATTGAAGTTTTGGATTACTTTTACCGAAAAGTATGGTCAGCCATTTTTGTTTGGTAAACTCCCACGCGGCAGCAATCAAGAAGATATTGATAACTTACTCAATGCTCTTAATAATATGATACAAGACGCCGTCGCAGTAATACCGGACGATAGCAGCATCGATATTCTTGAAGCGAGTAAAACAACCTCAGTGGAAGTGTTCAAACAATTACTTGACTTTATAAACCAAGAAATCAGCAAAGCTATTCTCACTCAGACACTTACCACCGAAGTAGGAGAGCGTGGCACTTATGCAGCATCTAAAACAATGGAAACTCAGTTGGAGAAAATCCACCTGGCTGACAAACGATTAGTCGAAGCTGCAATTAATCGTCTTATTAACTTAATCTACACGATTAATTTTAACTCAAACGAAAAGCCTAAATTCATCCTCTACCAAGAGCAAGATGTCGATAAGTTGCTTGCTGAAAGAGACCAGATTTTAGTGAATACCGGAATTAAGTTCACAAAAGAATATTACATCAAAAATTACAACCTTGCACCTGAAGATTTTGAATTAAATGTAAACCAAGTTTCCAGCTTCGCCGAAACCCAAGATTTCGCTTACTTAACAAGAGATTTTTTAATTCAAAAAGCTCGAGAAAAACAAGAAAAGCTGGCTTCCGAGCAAACTGCAACAGATAATATTATCAATCAATTGCCCGATAGCCTCCTTCAACTCCAAATTGAACCCGTCTTAAAACCCGTTTTAGAGCTCATTAAAAAAGGCGAAAATTATGATACGATTATGGAAGAACTTGCCAAAACTTACCCTACAATGAAAACTAATCAACTTGAAGACTTATTAACTCGACTTATATTCGTCGCTGAAGCACAAGGACGGGAGAGTGCCCAATGAATGATATTGATGTCCGACTTATATTAGGCAGCAAACCCGAACAAATTATTGAGTATCTTAAGCGAAAAGGTTTTAAAATATCCTGGAATTGGCAGGATGTTTGGAAAGAAGCCCACACAAAAGCCTTCACAGTTGCAAAGGCAATGAAACTCGATATTCTCACCGAGCTCCGCAACGAATTAGAGAAAGCACTCGAGGAAGGTTTAACATTTGAACAATTCAAAAAAAATATTGAACCATCCCTCAAAGCAAAAGGATGGTGGGGAAAAGTAAAAGCTAAAGATGTCCCATCTGATATTGAACTACCTGCTAATATCGACCCAGAAAAAGAAGTTTTACTTGGCTCACCTTGGCGACTTAAAACCATCTACCGCACCAATCTCGATGTCGCTTATTCAGCCGGTCATTACAAGGCAATGATTGATAACATTGAAGACCACCCTTACTGGTTGTATAACGCCGTCCTTGATAGTAAAACAAGACCATCACACCGCGCTCTCCACGGAAAAGTTTTTCGCGCCGATGACCCTATCTGGGATAAAATCTATCCACCAAATGGGTGGAACTGCCGCTGCACTGTTATCCCTCTTGATGATGATGATTTAAAAGAACTAAACTTAGATAAACCTTCAAGGTTGAGTGGTAAGGAACAAGAAAGTTTACTCAAAAATTTTAAAATCGATAAAGGCTGGGACTATAACCCCGGTAAGTCCGCTCTTGAATTTGACAGCGATTTCGGAACTTTTGAAATCTATAAAAAACAACCTACTTTCTCCAATTACAAACGGCCAAAATTCAACAAAATTGATGACTCAATGTTTGAAGAAATAAAAGAACTATTCCCCACCGTCAGTGATATTGGTGAAAAAAAATTCTGGACTTTGGTAAATGATTATTTCCAATTTCAAAACAAAAACTACATTAATATTAAAACTTATAATAATGAAAATGCCCTTCTATCAACCAATACAATTAAATACTTAATCTCTAAAAAAGATGGTAGAGAAAGATTCCTCCCTCTTCTGGATAAAACCTTACAATCTCCTTATGAAGTCTATTTAAGTCTGTATAAATCTGACAAAGGGTTTGTTGAATATCGTAAACATTATATTGGATTATTCAAGGACAAAAAGAAAAGAAATTATTATATCATCGTGAAGGAGAAGAAAGACTCTTTCATCGTATGGAATGCATTCCCAAACCCAAAAAATATTGATGATTATAGGAAAGGAACTCTTTTATATGCAAAAGGGACTTAAAGTTCCGTGCCTTTAAGCCCCCTCCAATGAAGTTAACGCCACGGAGCAACTTCACTGGTTAATCGACATTTCAATTTAAAAATTCATTCGCCCTTTGTCAATGCACTAATTATTTTCTTCTTTATCTTCTCCAAATCATCATTATTCAATTGCATAAATGGTCGGGCTGGTATATTCACTTTCTTATTCCTGCCTGCCTGTCCACCATAATGATGTATCGCCGCGTAAATTAAATTAGTGCTTACCTGTGCATAATTTTCACCATAACTACTCACTATACTTCGCTTCAATTGTCCTGTCCGTTGCAATATTGGTCCTGTGTAACCCTTCTTCTGCCTTTGCATCCAAGTTTTCAAACTAAGTGGCTGCCATTTCTTCCCTAATCTCGCACCTTCTGTTTCAAAATTTTTCAAAACCGCCGTTCGCATTGTCTCCGCAATTGCTACCATTAACTTATTGTCACCACTTAGTTTCTTCTTTAATAATTCCAATATCTCCGGCGATTTAAATTCATTCTCCATCGAATAACCCTTTCTCACAAGTTACCTTTTCATTGCCTATTTCATAAACAAGTCTCTCGCTTATTCCAAGTTTTCTCGCAAGTTCCTTTGCCCCAATTTTACCATAATGTTTTCTAATGTATTCCTTCTTCATTTCTAATATTGGCTTCTCACTAATGTAAATGGCTGTCTTCCCGAAATATTCCAATATCTTTATGAGATTATCAATCCCAATAATCTTTTCAAGCTCCGCAAGGTCACCCGTTAGGTGTTTTCTATAATCAATTTCTTTTATCCATTCAAGGTTCAAGGTTCTCTCCTTTTTTCTTTTTTAAACTTTTAATAGCATTAACAACTTTTCTAATATCGCTCATATACAACCATTCCAACTTATCAGCTCCTGTAATCTTTTTTACAAACTTTCTCAGTGCCTCCTCGTTCTTCTGGTCAACTAATGGATGTGTCATCCACATCGCTTCTATCATCCTCAATTGCTTCGGTGTCGCCATATATTCACCACGCACCTCATCCCATCTTACACCCAACTCTTCATACTTTCTACTTAATGTATTGCTCTCTTGTGTGCTGCCGTCTTCCAGACGGTTCACTTTTTGGCTCTCTTGTGTGCTGCCGTCTTCCAGACGGTTCACTTTTTGTTGAATTAAACTCTCCATCTTCCTTATCAACTCAACGCCTCTCCAGTAACTCAGCTCCTTACTACTTTCAACTCCATAGCTGGCTAACATTGTTCTGTATTCTTCTTCACTCATACCAGCCTGGCGTTTTATCCAATGGATTTTTCTTATCATCCCTTTGCTTATTCCCATCTTCACCTCTTTGCATTTCAAAAAATAAGCTGAGCTGTTCCGCCTGGTTCCTACCAAGCGGAACAGCCTTCCATAAGCTCACTGCCTTACCACTTCGATGCGATTGACCAATATCATAGAATTCAACCAACCCCATCTCGCGAAGCTCCTTCACTCGCGGTGTTATTGTGTGCGGATACACTCCAAGCTCAATCGCAATCTCTTCAGTGCTAATCGGTCCTAACCTTCTAATTATGTCATATACTTTCTCTTGCATATTGCCCAGCTTAGGCAACTCCTGAATGTAACTAATATCTCTTATCTTCTCAGAGAAATATCCTTCTCTAACTTTTGTCTTTCTCATTTGTTATATACCATATAGTGATATTTCAATTCATCCCAATTGAAATATTTACTCTCTCTCTTCTTCTGTTTCCTCAACTTCTTATTATCCCATAATTCAATGCCTTTTTTATACAATAGCGAGTTTATTCTCCACATTTCTAATCCATACCTTTTTGCAATTTTTTCGCGAGTAATACCATTCCTGTAATCTCTTATTATTGCATCAATCGTTCCAGCATCAAGTTTATTGGTATCCCACACCTTAATCCCTCGTCTGCTCAATATCGACCAGATTGATTTCGGAGAGTACCCCTTAGCAATTAACTCCGCTCTCGTAATTTTACGCTGCCGATACAACTCAAACCAATCAACCTTCTCTCCCTTCATATCGCTCTAATCTCCTGAATAATGTCCTTTGCTGGGAAAGATAATCCGACTTCTTAGCTGAATAAAACACCGCTTTAACGCTCTGTTTAATATCCTGTAAAGTAACTTTCACAGCCTTATTGAAAGTCCGCCAAACTAATTTCCAATGCGATTTTACTGCTCTCGAAATCATCGCAACCTCCATCATCCCTTAATGCCAAAAAACTTCCTATAATCAGGCACTTCAGCTAACATAGTCTCCAGTGAACTGGCTGGAATGTAGCTGTCAAAAGTTTCTTTCTCCTTAATCACAACTCTGCCTTCTTTCTCTTCAAGCTCTTTGATTTCTTCAATCATCTTGCGAAGTTTTTTAAGTTCTTCTTCAACTTGCGGTGTGTATTTGCGTTCAACTTTCTTTGTAAGATGATATTCAACTCCATCTACTACTGCCTTGCCATCATCTGTTCTTTTTAATTCCCGCAAACATTCGTCTTTCAATTCTTTCAATATGTTCTCATAAGCCAATTTTTTCTTCAAGTATTTGCTGTAAAGTTTTAAAGCCCTCATTTTTTTATCCTTTCATTTTTGTTTGTCAAATCAGTTATATCTGTCTTATCAACAATAATTGTAATCTCGCCAATGTAAAGCATCGCAACAAATGCAAACATCAAACCAAGCAATATTCCTGTAATCAACACAAGTATTATCAGAGCTGTCATAACACACCTCCCACTTCATACCTGTCATCCTTCTTCCCTTCATATTTGAGTTTTAATTGCTCCAACATTTCATTCTGTCTTTTGGTCTCTTCCTCTAAAATGCAGTTTCTAATCGCCAAGTCACTCAAGGCACTCGCCCAGCAAAGCGATGCAACTACTAAACCAATCATCGCTCCTATCATTAGTCCAATTATGAATGTTATCATTGTTTCCTCCTTATTTTTTTAAGTTAAAAACTGTTATTACTACGCTGTTTTGTAAAATCATTCCAACTCTCTTCTTCCTGTGAATTAATAACACACCATTCTCATTGTCTGCCACATATTCTGCTTTCTTAATGTAACTGCATATCTTCTTCTTAATTGTATCATCCGGGTATTCACCAAACCGCTTCTTAAACCTTTCAATTGCGTGCTTACTTATCCTAACTCTCATAGCAACAACATCTCCGCTGCCGATTTTACAAGCCTATCTGTAATTTCCTTCTTGCCCGACCTTGCAGCTCGGCTCGTTCTCAATATCAACTTCTCCAATTTTCTCCCATTACCCTTTGCCAACTCGTGGAATGTCTTGTATGTCCCATTAGTCATCGGAAACACCGTCTGAACAACCATCTTCGTGTCACTCTCACTCCATTCATCTAATTGCAATACCATTCCTACTCTACTATATAGCTGCTTGAACTCTCCGCGTTTTCCTCGCAAGTTCGCAATTAGTCTTGGCAGCCCAACCAATAGCAATCCTACTCCAGTTTTGTCATATAGTCGTCTTATCATATCCAATGCCCTATATGGCAGATTCTCAGCCTCATCAATTATTATCATTCTACCACTATCTCTCAATCTCTCACAACAATCCGAGAATAAGTCATATATACTTCCAGTCCCATCAAGTCCTATCTTTTTGTGTAATTCTCGAAAGAATACTTTCGTCGTGTAACTCAAATCAGCCTCAATCAATATCACATCCGGGTTCTGTCTTGCATATTCCTTAATTGCTTTTGTCTTACCTGTCCCAGCTTCTCCAACGATTACACCAATTTCATTTTCAATGTGACAGGTCCTCGCTATTTGAAACACCATCTCAGCATTAGTAATCGGGCAAAATGGAATGCTCTCCTTAGGCATTGCTTCTATCTCTTCCTGCCTCATTAAGAAAGAAGCAATTGCCCACTCTAACTTGGCAATGTCTCCAGTATACTTGCCATTAAGATAAGTCGAAACTACAGCTGCAGAATAGCCAATCTGCTTAGCTATTTTATTGATGCTAACATCTTTCTTCTCAATAAAATCTCGAAGTTTTTCAAAAATTGTAGCACGACCATCCTGGTCGTTCTTAACGCTGCGGCTTTCTAAGTCGCCTAATGTATTTTTATCAACTACTTTATTAATTTTGTTCATACAACCTCCATTTTTTATTTCTTCTCGCCCTCGATGTATTTCATCGGGGGCTTTGTGTTTTGACTTTCATCACTCTTGTCTTCTGTGACCACTTTTACCTTCTCAATCAATCTGCTGCCATCATAATTATATTCTATCCTATACAAACCCTTAATCTCTTTGTCTTGAACAACCTTTGTCTTAACTCCACCAAATTCAAACTCAACATCACAATCATATCTGGCAGCTATACTCACCGCATCCATTACAGCATTTCTCTGGAATGTCCCAGGTAAGAATGTGATAATAATTTTATCTATCATCTCTCCTCCTTTCTGTTTAGTAATCTTTCAACTGGATTTTCAAATGGATTTTCGTAACCAATCAACTTCATATATTCCCTAATCGCCTTCTTCTTCCTCTCCATTTCACTCTCTTTCTTCTTCTTATCTGCCCTCTCTGTCTTCTCCGTCTTCGCTGTCTTATCCACCTCTTCAACACGCATCGCCACAATCGCCTTAAACTCTTCCACCGTCTCTCTCTTCATCCTCTGCTTCTCAATCAATGCCTCCTGAAGCATCGCCACATCTTCCTCTGTCCCAAGCAGTCTCGCAGCCGGATGGTATCTCATATCTTCCTTGCTCGCTATAAACAAGAACCTCTCCTTCTCATCCAATACCAATATGTCCCGATCGTCCCAAATGTCATATTTAATCACAACCCTACTGCCGATTATTCTTGGCATTTCTTCATTATAGTAATAGTTGCCTCTGAACCTTATCCCATTCTTCGTAATTATTCTTGTCTCATCACTCAACATCAAATAATTAAGCTCGCTCTTGCTTATTATTCTACCCTTCAATCTCTCCGGCTGGCTTTTAAGTTTGTTTATGGAATGCATAAAAATTTCCGCCGGACACAAACCCTTATATTGCCCATCCTGATGCGGTTGCTCTGCATATTCCTTGATGTATTCCTGAAGTGTCGCCGCCAAACTCTCAACTTCAATAGGCGTATTATCAAACAATCTCTTATGCAGCTTCTCATTCCTGAGTAACATCGCTGGCTTCCCAGATATACTCGTTCCAGTATATGCCGGCAATCTCCTCTCCATCTCTCCCAATGTCCTAAACCACCTCTCCACCGTCTTGCTCTGCCCGTGATAAGGTGTTGCATACATTACTTCAATCCCAAGTTTCCCGAATAATCCCGGAATAATTGTATCTCTAAAATCCTTCACCCCATTGAAATATTTCGCTCTAAATGCCTTCCCATTATCCAAGTATACCACCCTTGGCACAAACCCAACTTCTTTCCCGTCACCTTCTGTATATGGATTAATAAAGAATCTCCCCAACAACAATATCGTTCTTCTTAATGCACTCGCAATCGCCTGAACATTCTCCGTCGGCATTATCTCCCAACCCAATGGCATCGATGACTTAAAATCAAAAAACATTATTAAAGTCATCCTTTGCGGCTTACCAGTAAGCGGATTAATTACCATAACATTCAATGTATGTCCATCCGCCACCACAATATCACCGGCTTCCACTCTATCCTTATCACGCAGTATATCTTTCATAATCTTATCATTAAACGCCTTCATCCCGTATCTCCCCAGCGTCCATAAATCCACATTCTTTTTGCTCCACTCGTTAATAAACCTTCTGTATGTCACATCCGACTTGATTGCTATCCCGCGTTTTAAAAATTCTTCTTTTGCCTGCTTGATGATTTCACTAATTAAGGGGCGGTTCGGATTCAAAATCAGCGGTATCAAAATCTCAGCTTCTCTATTCGATATTGTCCTATTCGTCCTCTCTATCTTATTCCAGCCCGGCTCCAAAACACTAAGCTCCCACCCATTGTCTTTCAGAAGCTTATACCACCTATACACGCTCCTCACACTAATCGGTCCAATAATGTCCAGTAGCGTCTTGTACATACCCGCATTAAAACTCACAACAAAATTCTCAACCGCTCGCACCTTCCTACTTGAGTTCATTAGCACCATATCCAACATTCTGCACACCTGATACTTAGCCAAAGCCTCTTCGCTAATATCATTTGCCCCGCTGATTGGTTTTATCTCTTCCTTCCCAGTGATGAGTTCTAAAATCCTGTTACATTTATCCCAATCCCCAATGCTTTCGTAGTACCGAAACATACTTTCAACGCTAATCTCATACCCCCATCCGCCATTCATTTTCACCTTTCGTGTCTCAAAATGATACAGTTTGATATGTTTTTTAATAGTCTGTTTTTTTATCCCTAATCGGTTGCTACCTTCAGAAACATTAATCCAAAGCCCAACATGACTTAAATTATTATTTTCTAAAGAGTTATCATCGGTTGCTACCTTTTCTCCTCGGTTGCCTCCTTGGTTGCCACCTTTGATTAAAAGGTGGCAACCGCAATCAGTCAAATTTTCGTCCAATTCCGTCTTATAAAGTCTTAATTCTTCGTTCTGGTTCATAGCTCAAGCTCCATTTGTCCGCTATAGGTTTTCTCACAATATTTCTTTGCCTCTGCGGACCTCTGCATCACCTTTTGCAACGCTTCCACCACTTCATCATATCTCGTCTTATCCGGCTTATCCAAAAACTTTTTAAGCTTCCTCACCGCATCGGTGGTAATATCCTGATAATCACTTACCAAGCTTATTCCATCTACTTTTGGATTCCTCACTCTCGGCTGCTTGATTAGAATAAAACCACATACCTGTGCAAGATGCTCTAATATCCTGTAATCATTAGTTGCTTTCATTAATGGAATGACATAATCGAGTGGAAATTTAACACCACTCTCATCTAATGGTAAGCCTGCTCTATACAAGTAACTCGCACTAATTCCAATCTCATCAGCAATTTGCTCTACCGATTTCTTATTTCGGTGAATAGTTTCGTATAAAATCATTTTAATCGTTCTGAAAAGTGCCATTAAAAACTTTCTCCAAAATTTTAATTGACATTAATTCAAACTCAAACTATTTTTGTAAGAACAAAAAAAGCGGCTTAAATGCCCATTTTTCAAGGATTTAAGCCGCATTTTTGATTATTTCTATAATTTTTTGCAGTAATTTATCGTTCTTTCTTTTACCTGATAGAATTAGCGAGATATAAGAGTAATGAACACCTAAACGTCTTGCTATTTCAGATTGATTTATAAGTTTCTTATCAATCTTCGCTAATTCATTTTTTAGTGACTCGTTTTGCTGGGTCATTTTTTTATTAAAATAATGTCAAAATTCTTTTACAAATATAGGTAATTACCTAATACTTGTCAAGAGATTTTTTAGGTAATTATAAAATTTTTTTATGACAATAGGTGAAAAACTTCGTTTTTTTGCAGAAAATTATATTGGCTCGGTTTCTAAACTTGCTGAATTACTTGATATGAAACCACCAAGTCTTTATGTTTATCTTAATAATGAAAGTATACCTGGTGGAGATATATTAAGAAAGCTCAAAGATTTAGGTTGCGACATTAATTGGTTACTAACGGATGATGATAAACCACCACCAGAGACATTAGAATCTTTGCAGGCTCGCCTTAAGCAGCTCGAGGAGGAGAATGCCAGACTTAGGGATAGTATTGGCCGTATACTTCTCCTCGCTCAAGAGGTAAATAAACAAAAAAAAAGCAAACCAAAGCCAAAAAAGTAGCTAAAAAAGTTTTGCCAAAATTGTGTAAAAAAGTGCAAAAAAGTGTAAAAACCTTTGCCAAACTCTTTTTTTGCACTTTCGCTGTAACTCATTGTAACTCAATACGTTACGCCAGGTAAGAACTTAATATGCTTTTGCCAAATTACCTGAAAAATTATA
>ENA-ORXB01001668-ORXB01001668.1-sediment-metagenome-genome-assembly--contig:-NODE-1668-length-23886-cov-4.105338_pt1 | contig 23886 bp, 18 predicted proteins | sample MGYA00237863_ERZ511475 | MGnify/ENA primary metagenome ERZ511475 (study PRJEB26305, sample SAMN06343858) | sediment metagenome | isolation source: hot spring sediment | place: Canada: British Columbia... | reverse complement strand
CGGAGGGGGGCTATGCACCGACCGGGTCGGTGGTACAGTACCTGCGGCAGACCGGTGACCCCGTGAGCCGCACGAGCAGCGAGGGGCTCCTTCCGGGCGACGGGAACGCAGGGCTGCTCTTCGGGTTCCGGGATGTCACCGGCAACGGGCCGTTGCGGCTCGCGGCCTACGAGACCTTCCTGGAGCGGGTGCCCGAGCTGCGCTGGTGGCAGCTTCTCGACGTGCGGCAGGTAGTGACGAGACGGCTCCTGGATCACGGCGCGCTACACCTCGTGCTCGAGGAGGGCGACCGACGCCTGTACCGGATCGACCTGGGCCAGCGCCATGTGTGGATCTGCCACGACTATCGCCTGGCGACGGACCAGGATGCGGCCATTGAGATGACGGCCGACCCGCAGCTGGAACCTCTCGCCTCGGCGGTGCTGGAGCGCCCGCCGGATCCGCTCCCCAAGCCGGCGACGGGGCCCGAGGAGGCCACGGTCGTCAGCTTTGGCCGACAGCGGGTGGTCGTCGAGGCAAACCTGAGCGCGCCGGGCATCGTGGTGCTGAGCGAGGTGGATTACCCCGGTTGGAGGGTCTGGGCCAACGGCCGGCCGGTGCCGACGCTGCGCGCCTACGGACTGCTGCGGGCGGTAGCGCTGCCGGCGGGCCAATGGCATCTAGAGTGGCGCTTCCAGCCGCTGAGCGCCTATCTCGGGCTGGCGCTGTCCGCGCTGACCCTGGCGGGGCTCGTGGCAGTCTGGCTGGCGCAGCGATTTGCCGCCCGGCGCGCCGTAGCAAAGGCCGGGATCTCGGGCCTCTAGCATTGAGGACGGGGGGTGGAGATGAGTGTCAAGCGAGCGGAAGGCCCCGACAGCCCGGCGGCGACGCGACTCAGGACCCTGTCCGGGCGCCTGGTGTTGCCCGCCATCCTGCTCGTGGCCTTTGCCCTGCGCGTGTTCCGCCTCGGCGACAAGAACATCTGGTGGGATGAGGGGCTCGCCATCTGGGCCGTGCGCAAGAGCCTGCTCGGCACGACCCTCTGGACCGCGGGCGATGTGCACCCGCCGCTCTACTTCTGGACCTTGTGGGCCTGGGTCCGCCTGGCCGGCGAGACCGAGTTCGCCGCTCGCTTTATCTCCGCGATCTGGGGCGTGCTCACCGTAGCGGTCGCCTACGTCCTGGGCGTGCGTGTCGGCGGTCGCCGCGTCGGGCTGCTCGGCGCGACGCTTCTCGCCGTCTCCCGCTTCCACGTCTGGTGGTCGCAGGAGATGCGCATGTACATCCTGGCGACGCTGGCAGCGACGGCGACCCTCTACACCGCCGTGCGCTGGCTGGAGGAAGAGTCCACCAGGCAGGGGAGATGGCCGGACAGGTGGCTGTTGGGGTACATCCTGGCAGCGACGGCAAGCCTGTACACCATCTATGTGGCGGCGCTGGCCCCGCTGGTGGCCAATGGCTATGCGGCAGTCGCGCTGGCGCGCCTGCCGAATGAGCGCCGTGGGCGGGTCGCCCTGCGCTGGCTGACGGCGCAGGCCGTCGCCGTGCTCCTGTTCATCCCGTGGCTGCTCCTCGCCTTGCCCCGCATGCAGACCTGGTCGGTCGCCGAGCCCTTCAGCTTCCGCCTCTTCCTCAAGCTCTATGCGGTTCTGCTCAGCCTGGGCCTCTCGACCGACATCGAGCGCTACACGGCCCTCGTGCTCCCCTTTGCGGCGGTGCTCCTGGCCGGCCTCGCAACCCTCGCGTGGCGACGACGCGACCCCGGCCTGGCCGCGGGCCGGGCCGTCTGGCTCTTCCTGCTGGCCCTGGGGCTCCTGCCGCTGACCATCTTTGTGCTCACCCGGACCCCACACCTGTTCTACACCCCCAGGGTCGAGGCGCGCTACCTCCTCCTCTTCGCCCCTCTCTTCTACCTCTTCCTCGCCTGGTCGGTCGCCCGCCTGGCCGCACGCTGGCGACCGCTGGCGCTCGTCGCCGTCGCCGTGACCCTGGCCCCGATGCTGGCCTTCCTTCCCGGGTACTATACCGACCGCTACCTGAAGGACGACGCCCAGACCATGGCCTACATCCTCGGAGCCTGTGCCCGCCCCGAGGACGCCATCCTCCTGATCTCCGGGAACCGGTACCCCATCTTTGGCTACTATTACGAGCGCCTCGTCCCGCGCGGGCGGCAACTGCCGGTCATCCGCCTGCCGCGCACCTCGCGCTTTACCGAGGAGAACGTGGCCTCCCAGCTCGAGGAGGCCATCGGCGGCCGGCGGCGCTTCTGGGTAGTGGCCTACGAGGTCGGCATACAGGACCCCTCCTTCCTCAGCCTGGCCTGGCTGGATGCGCACTATCCGCGGGCCTTCACCCACGAGATGGGGCACAACGCCCTCATCCTGTATGGCGATGCGCCGGAGCCGCTCCTCGCGGAGCGAGCAGGGCTGCGGCCGCAGCATCCGCTGGCAGTGCAGGCGGGAGGCTTGGAGCTCCTCGGCTATGACCTCCCGGTGCTGGAGTACCAGGCCGGGGACACGGTGGACCTCGGCCTGTACCATGCGGGCGAGGCGCCGACGACGGTGCGGATCGACTGGATGCGCGCCTCAGGAGAGCGCCTCGACACCGTCACCATGGAGTGGCCGGCCACCGGCTCCGCCGTCCGCCGCGCCACGGCCCGCTTCGACGTCTGGCCGTGGTATCCTGCTGGGGCCACGTACTTCCTCCTGAGCTGGTCCGGGGCGGACGGAACCTCGCACAACCTGCAGTTGGAGGGGCCGCACATCCGCTCAGGTCCGGGCTCCATCCGCGTCGAGGGGATCGCTCAGCCACTGGAGGTTACGCTGGCGGGAGGGATCCACCTGCGGGGGTACGATTTGCACCGGCCTGTGCGCGATGGGATCGTCGAGGCGCGGGCCGGGGAGGAGCTGGTGCTGGACCTCTTCTGGGACGCAACGGAAGCGGTTGGACAGGACTATACCGTCTTCACGCAGCTGGTCGGATCCACCCACAATCCGGATACGGGCGGGCCGGTCTGGGGGCAGCACGACGGTGAGCCGGTAGGCGGCTCCTATCCGACGGGGCGGTGGAAGCCGGGGCAGACGGTCGTCGACCGGCACGTGCTCAAGATCGACCCCGATGCGCCGGCCGGCGAGTATGAACTGCACGTGGGCATGTACCTGCTGGCCACGCTGGAGCGGCTGCCGGTGCAACGCGCCGATGGGAGCGGGTGGAGCGATCACGTCGTGCTGGCACGTGTGCGGGTGAGCGGGCGTTGAGCCCCGTGCAGCCTCCGGCCCCGACCAGCCCGACAGCCTCACAGTGGGAGAGGCCGTGATGCGCATCGCGCTGGATGTGCAATCGACCCTTGGCCGACCAACCGGCATCGGGCAGTACACGAAGCAACTGCTCGCCGCGTTGCGGCGTGTGGCGCCCGGGCACGAGTTCGTAGAGCTGAACTGGGGCCGCGACGTGATCATGCGCACCGATCGGCGCCTGCGCTGGCAGCAGTGGGAGCTGCCGCGCCGGGCCAGGGCCGTTGGGGCGGATCTGTTGCACGTGACCGGCTTTGACGCCCCCCGTCTTCGGCCCTGCCCCGTCGTCCTGACCGTGCACGATCTGGTCGGGATGCTCTTCCCACACAACCTGCCTCCCGTAGCCCGCCTGTACTGGTCCCGGTGGCTCCCGCATTCGGTCCGCTGGGCCACGCGCCTCATCGCCGACTCGCAGCATACGCGGGCTGACCTGATCCGGCTGCTCGGTGTGGCGCCGGAGCGCATCGAGGTGGTCTATCTCGGAGTAGACGACAGCTTACGCCCGGTGACGGACCTTGAGCGGCTTGCCGCAGTCCGGCAGCGCTACGGCATTGCGGACCGCCTCATCCTCTACCTGGGGACGCTCGAGCCGCGCAAGGGCCTCGACACGCTGATCGCGGCGTTCGCGCAGGTGGCCGCGGACCTGCCGCACCACCTCGTCATTGCCGGTAAGGAGGGGTGGTACACCGGGCCGCTCTTCCGCCAGGTGCGGACCCTCGGCCTGGAGCGTCGAGTGCACTTCACCGGCTATGTCGCAGCGGAGGATCAGGCTGCGCTCTACAGCCTGGCAGACCTCTTTGTCTTTCCCTCGCGCTACGAAGGGTTTGGCCTGCCGGTGCTGGAGGCGATGGCCTGCGGGACCCCCGTCGTCTGCTCGAAGGCCGCCAGCCTGCCGGAGGTAGCGGGGGATGCGGCCGTGCTCATCCCGCCGGAGGATGCCGGGGCTCTCGCCGCGGCCGTGCTCAAGGTGCTGCAGGATGGCACCCTGCGGCAAGGCCTGCGCGAGCGGGGGCTCGAGAGGGCGCGCAGGTTCACGTGGGAGGAGACGGCCCGCCGCACCCTGGCCATCTACGAGCAGGTGACGTGAGGAGGCGGGGGATGCAGGTCTGCCTGGATGCTTCGCCCGCCGTGTACGGCCGCGGCGGGATCGGGCGATACACGCAGGAGCTCATCGGCGCCCTTGTGGCGCTCGACGGGGGCATCGAGCTCACCCTCTCCTATAACCGGACGCGGCGGGGAAAGGATGCTACGGGACCGCGCCTGGTGCCTCCCCTGGAGGACCTCCCACGGCTGACGACGCCGCTCCCCGACAAGCCGTGGCGCCTGAGCGTGCTGCTCGCCCATCTCCTGCGGATGCCGCAGGATCGGCTCTTTGCCGGGGTCGACCTCTTCCACGCAACCGACCACGTTCTCCCATATCTGGCTGGGGTGCGGACGGTCTTTACACTGCACGACCTGACCTTTCGCCTCTGCCCCGAGACACACTCACCCGCGAACCGCTGGTACCTGACCCTGATGATGGGCCGCTTTCTGCGGGCGGCGGGGACCGTCATTGCCGTCTCCGAGTGCACGAGGCAGGACGCCGTGCGCCTGTACGGGCTGGAGGAGTCGCGGGTGCGCGTGATCTACCCTGGGGTCGGGCCGCAGTTCCGCCCGGCTGACCCGGGCAAGGTCGCCGCCATCCGGCGCCGGTATGGCCTCCCGGAACGGCTGATCCTCTACGTCGGGACGATCGAGCCCCGGAAGAACCTGCCAGCGCTGCTGCGGGCCTACAGTGCCCTGCGTCGACGGGGCTGTGAGCATCGCCTGGCGATCGTGGGGCGCGAGGGCTGGCGCAGCCATGGCTTCTGGGGGACGCTCAAGGAGCTTGGGCTGGGTGGGGAGGTCCTCATGCCCGGCTACGTCCCGGATGCCGACCTTCCGGCCCTGTATGGCGCGGCGGAGGTGTTTGTCTTCCCGTCGCTGTACGAGGGCTTTGGGCTGCCGGTGCTCGAGGCCATGGCGTGCGGCACCCCCGTCGTCTGCTCTGCCGTCTCGAGCCTGCCGGAGGTAGCGGGGGAAGCGGCACTCCTGGTTCCTCCGGAAGATGCCGGGGCCCTGGCTGCTGCCATAGAGCGTGTGCTGGGGGACCCAGCCCTCAGAGCGAGGCTGCGGGCGGAGGGGCTCGCCCGCGCCCGGCGTTTCACCTGGGAGGCCGCGGCGCGGGCTACGCTGGAGGTGTATGCGGGGCTCTGTCGCTGAGAGCCTGCCCGAAGCGCATCTCCGGCGGCCGCAGAAGCCTCCCATTCCGGCGCGACGTTGCCAGTAGAGGTTGAAAGCCTCCCCGGTGCGGCCGTCACGCGGCAGCCTTCCCTCGGCCCGCAGGGGCGCCGCCCCGAGCCGGGGCTACCTCCAGGGTCGCCTCGGCCTCGACCATCTCCCACGGGTCGGCCTCCGGTCGGGCGGCGAGGACGCGCCCCTCGATCGCGGCGCCCTGTGCCAGCAGCCGGCTGAGAACCGCGTTCTTCCGCCTCGGGACGTAGCCGAGCTTGTGTCTGCCAGAATAGACCGCGACCGCGCGAGGGTCGTGGGGGTTATCGGGCTCGGCACGCAGCATGAGCGCATCGCCGGGGCGGAGCCGCGTCACGACCTCCGGCCCCTCGTAGTATCGAAAGCCCGCGATGTGGAAGCGCTCGAGTCGGAAGCAGCAGCACGGCTGCGGCGCAGGGGACGTGCCGGCTCCGCCGATAGCTGGCAGGGCCAGCAGGCCAAGAAGCTGACGGACAAAGCTGCGGCGGGTCACAGACATCTCACACCTCCCGGCGGCTCGCCGAGTCACCAATAGCTGTACCGACGCCCCCAGCATAGCATGAGACTTGGTCAGAAACTGTCGGGGGCGACATTGTCCCTCGGGATTCTGCCGGCCGGAGGCGGGAACGCCCCTACCCCATCCCCTCTACCCCCTTCCCCGCCGCTTGCGCGGCGGGGAAGGGGGCGTCTTTTCGTGTAAGGGGGTGTCCGCGGGCGGCGAAGCCGCCCGCGGACACCCCCTTTATTTGGATTCCCCGCCCCCGCCGCGACGGGGGCGGGGTTAGGGGTGGGGGTCCCTCGATGGGCAATGCCCTCGCCCTGCGAGCGAAGAGGGCTGTCCGTCCCTGAAGGCACCGGGGGTAGGGGTCTCCATCAACAGTTCGGCCAACCCCGCCCCAAGAACCGAACTACACCCGAGGGATTCCCTCCCTTGAATCGGACCCCAAACTGTAGTATACTCGCTCGCCGACGTAATCAGCCGTTTGCGGGGAAGGAGCGCTGCATGAAGGTCTCTTGTCTGCAGGAGAACCTGGCCAGGGGCCTCTCCATTGTCGGGCGGGCCGTGGGAGCGCGCACCACGCTGCCCGTGCTCTCCAACGTCCTGGTGGCGACCGACGACTCGCGCCTCAAGCTCTCGGCAACCAACCTGGAGCTGGGCATCAACTGCTGGATCGGCGCCAAGGTCGAGCAGGACGGGGCCATCACCGTTCCGGCGCGCCTGTTCACCGAGCTGGTGAACTCGCTGCCCCCTGACCGCATCGACATGGAGCTGCAGACCCGCACCCAGACCCTCAACCTGCGCTGTGGCCGCTCCGAGGCCTCCATCAAGGGCATCGACGCGCAAGAGTTCCCCATCGTCTCGGCGGGCGAGGACGGCCGTGCCGTGTCCATCGACGCCGAGACCCTGCGCGAGATGATCGCCCAGGTCACCCTAGCCGCCGCTACCGACGAGACGCGCCCGGTGCTGACCGGAGTGCTGACCGCCATCACGCCGACCGGCATTACCATGGCGGCCGCGGACGGCTACCGCCTGTCGGTCCGCTCGGCTGAGCTGACGGCGCCACCGGAGGCCGAGGCCCGGGTCATCATCCCGGCGCGGGCGCTACAGGAGCTGGCCCGCATCAGCGCCGATGAGCAAGAGCCCATCAAGATCATCATCTCGCCCTCGCGCAGCCAGGCGTTCTTCCGCCTGAGCAACATCGACCTAGTCACCCAGCTGATCGAGGGCACCTTCCCGGACTATGAGAAGATCATCCCGCGCTCCCGTACCACGCGCACCGTCCTCAACGTTGGCGAGTTCCAGAAAGCCGTGCGCCTGGCCTCGCTTTTCGCCCGGGACTCGAACAACGTCGTCCGCCTGAAGGTCGAGCCGGCCGGGGACCTGGCCCCGGGCCGTGTGATTGTGTCGGCGACCTCGTCGGAGCTGGGCTCGAACGTGAGCGAGCTGGAGGCGACCATCGAGGGAGAGCCGATCGAGATCGCCTTCAACTCCCGCTTCCTCGCCGACGTGCTCGGCGTGCTGGACGCAGCCGAGGTCGCCCTGGATACGAACACGCCGACCAGCCCGGGAGTGCTCACGCCCGTTGGCGGAGAGTCGTTCCTGCATGTCATCATGCCCATGCACCTGAACCGATGAGGGGCAAGTGGCGCTTTCCGGAGGCCGCTCCAGGCCAGCGCAGGGTGTGCGCAGTCACTGCGGGCTGACGCCCGATAGGGGGTCATCGCCTGCCGGGGCTTGCGCCTCGAAGAGTGTGGGATGTATCTGAAGCACCTGTCGCTGACCAACTTTCGGAACTATGCGCGGCTGGAGCGGGACTTGCCGGAGCGCGTAATCCTCGTACAGGGGCAGAACGCGCAGGGCAAGACGAACCTGCTGGAGGCCATCTACTACCTCGCGACCAGCCGCTCGCCGATCATCGCTTCGGACCGCCACCTCATCAACTGGAGTGCAGCTGCCGAGCCGCTGCCCTACGCCCGCCTGGTTGGGGATGTGGAGCGGACCTCGGGGGGCGTGCACCTGGAGGTCACGCTGGTGCGAGAGCCCGCCGGCCCCGAGAACCCCGCGGGCCGGGTCGTGCGCCGCATCCGACTGAACGGCGTCGAGCGGCGGGCCATTGACCTCCTCGGCCAGCTCAATGTCGTCCTCTTTCTCCCTCAGGATATCGACCTGGTGGCGGGCGCGCCGGCCCTGCGCCGTCGCTACCTCGATGTCACCCTCTGCCAGGTTGACCCCGCCTACTGCCGGCACCTTCAGCGCTATAACCGCGCCCTGGAGCAGCGCAATCACCTGCTGCGCAGGCTGCGCGAGCACCGCGACGACCCGGCGCAGCTGGCGTACTGGGATGAGCAACTGGCCCGCTGGGGCGCGCTCATCAGCCGGCGACGCGAGAGGGCGGTGAGCGACCTGGAGGCCGCAGCGACGGCCATCCATGGGGAGTTGACCGGGGGCAGCGAGCGCCTGGACCTGCGCTACGAGGCGTCGCTTGCCCTGCCGCAGACCGAGGCCGCTCCCGCAGCTGCCGGGCCGGACCAACCCCAGCCGGCGCTCTACGCGGCGGCGCTCGAAGGCATCGCCCGTGCAAGGCAACGCGACCTGGCCTCCGGCGTGACGACGGTCGGCCCGCATCGGGACGAGCTGCGCTTTGTGGCCAACGGTGTCGACCTCGGATTGCTTGGCTCCCGCGGCCAGCAGCGGACGGCTGCCCTCGCCCTCAAGCTGGCCGAGGTGCGCTTCATGGCCGCGCAGACGGGGGAGATGCCTATCCTCCTGCTCGACGATGTCATGTCCGAGCTCGACCGGACGCGCGGGCAGTACCTGCTAGAGGCCCTTGCCGGGGCGAGGCAGGTCGTGATCACCACCACCGACCTTGAGGTCTTTCCCCCCGAGTTCGTGCGGCAGACCGTCCGCTGGCAGGTGCGCGAGGGCACCATCAGCGAGGCACCCTCCTGACCTTCCGCCGCGCGGCTACGCTTCGTCCAGCAGCGTCTGAGCGTCGAACAGGTGAAAGTGGGTCACATACCGCTCCATGGAGCGGGCGATGCGCGCCACCACAAAGTGGTGCGGGTCCGGCATGGCAGCCGCGAGATTCTCGTAGAGGTGCTGCCGCGCCTCGCGCACCCGCGGATCGGTCCAGATATAGCGCGCACCGGTCTGCACCAGCCAGGCCCGCCGCTTTGGGGGCAAGTCGCGCAGGTCGCGGCCCTGCTCCTCGGGGCGAAGCCACTTCCGCCAGCGCCCGGACTCGTCAACCGCCTCTTCCAGCGCCTCCATCATGCGCGAGGCCTTGCGCAGGGGCCGGCCGCGGAGCATATCGGCCTCGCGAGCCGATAGCTCCTCGAGGGCCAGATACTCCTCGGTAGTGAACTCGGGGCCGACGTTGGCGCCACCCATGCCGCTCTCGGGGTAGGCGGCGGGGTTCTCCACCCAGTCCGTGTAGTGGCCCTTGATGAGCGACCCCAGGGGAGCTACGATCTCGTAGAGGCGCCGGGCAACCACGGGGTCAAAGACCGGGTTCCCGAGGTCGGTGCCGACCTTGCCGACGATGAGGCACGGCCATGCCTCGCCGAGGCCCTCCTCATCCAGCCGCCGGCGCAGGCCGTGGACAAAGCCGCGAAAGCTGTCGAGATTGGCGAAACCGCCGTGGACCTCCTCCGTCCCGACCTCGTAGGATACCGGGTCGAGGCCGAGCCGCTGGCGCTCCGCCTCGCAGTGGGCAATCAGCTCAACCGTGCGCTCGAGCACCGTCTCGATAGCGATCGCCTGGCCCGGGGGAAGCTCTCGATCGACCGTAGGATCGATGTGGAGGAGCGCGTAGCCGGCCTCGAGGCAGGCGGTGAGAGACGCCTTGACCTCGGCCATCGTCTCGGCGAGGGACAGGCGTTCGGTCGTGTGCCGATCCTTGAGCCAGGGTCCGCCGTGGTCAAGGCACGGGTAGAGGGGCGTGCGGCACGCATAACTGGCCGCATGGGTCTGTAGCTCGCGCACAAAGTGGGCGGGCGTCCAGCCGGTGTAGCCGCCGTCGCGGTCGACCTGATTGAGCGTGGCCGCAAAGAGCATGGGCGTGCTGTTGTTCGCCGCGACCATGACGGCGGCTTCGAGCACAGCGCTCGAGTTGGGGCAGACGGCCAAGAGCGTCAGCTGGCCGCGGCCCTGTTGCCGCAGGCGGATGATGCGGGCGACTACCTCTCGCAAAGGCAACATGCCGTCACCTCAGACCGATGTGCGCAGCACCGGCAAGCCGGGTGCGGATTGTCGGGACCGGAACCCTCTACTCGGCTGCGGCCTGTGCCGCGGCCCGGAGCGGCCGCTTGGCGGGGATGCCCGGCCGGCGGGGGTAGGCAGGCGGCGTATGGGCGACCTTGTCGATGACCACCAGCGCCCGCCGCTCGCGCTGGCCGGGGAGCGAGACCTCCTTGATCTCGCGCAGCCTCCCGCCGAGCTGCTCCATGGCCGCGCGGGCATCCTCCACCTCCCGCTCGGCCTCCGGGCCCTTTTGGGCGATAAAGCGGCCGCCGACGCGGCAGAAGGGCAGGCAGTACTCGCTCAGCACCGGCAGGTCGGCGACGGCGCGGGCGACGACCACGTCAAAGCGCTCACGATAGGCCGGGTTGCGCCCGAGCGACTCGGCCCGGTCCCACACCACCTCCACCTGCTTGAGGCCGAGCACGTCCACAATGTGCAGCAGGAACTCGACCTTTTTCCGCGTGGCCTCGAGGAGGGTCAAGCGCAGCTCGGGGCAGACGATCTTGAGCGGGACGCCCGGAAAGCCGGCCCCCGCCCCGACGTCGAGGCATTGCCAGGGCTGCGGCTGGCAGACGATGGGCAACTCGCAGCCCACGACCTCGCGGCTCCAGCCGGGCAGGGCGAGCAGGCAGGAGAGGGAGTCGAGGAAGTGGCGCAGCTGCACCTCCTCGTACCCGACCACGGTGGTGAGGTTGAAGCGCCGGTTCCACTCCACCAGCTCCTCATAGTATCGCTGAAAGAGCCGGATGTGCTCTGCCGTGAGGCGCAACCCCAATAGCGACGCCCCGTACTCCAGCTTGGCCATCGCCTTCATCGCTCGCGGCCACCTCCGGAGCGCATTATAGCACAGGAGGCGATGGGCGGCCAGACCGCCGCCGGAGTGCTACGCCTTACCCCCCAAGGGGCGACGCGGCGCGTCGCCCTTTGGGCACTTGACACGTTGCGCCGCCCCAAGTACAATATGCGTGCTTGCGATGCATGCCGAGGTAGCTCAGTTGGTAGAGCACGCGACTGAAAATTGCGGTGTCCCCAGTTCGATCCTGGGCCTCGGCACTGACCGGGGCACTCGCCCCCGGCGAGCGGAAGTGGCTCAGCGGTAGAGCATCTCCTTGCCAAGGAGAGGGTCGCGGGTTCAAATCCCGTCTTCCGCTCCTCAAGAGCATGCATGAGGGCTGGTTCCACGGAACCAGCCCTCAGCGTGTCCGGGGCACGAGGTGCCTTTACACACCGATCGTTTGTGCTATAATGCCACTCGAAAGGAGTCGATCGCCTTGGAATACACGACTGAGACCGTCGCTCCTCGCGAGGTCGAGTTCACCATCCATCCCGAGGCCGAGAAGGTTGACGAGGCCAGGCGCCAGGCCGCGCGCAGGGTCTCCCAGCGCGTGCGCATCCCGGGGTTCCGGCCGGGCCGGGCACCCTATGCCCTGGTCGAGCGCACCGTAGGCAAAGAGTTCCTGACGGAAGAGGCGGTGGAGATCCTCGCGCCTGATCTCCTCAAGCGCGTCATGGAGGAGACCGGCTACGAGCCGTTCGACCGCCCGACTCTCCGGATCAGCCAACAAGAGCCGCTCGAGCTCAAGATCCGCGTGCCGCTGCAGCCGACGGTTGAGCTGCCCGACTATCATGCCATGCGGATAGAACCCGAGCCCGAGGTGCAGGTGACGCCGGAGCAGGTGCAAGAGCTGCTGGACAGTCTCCGCGAGGACCACGGCACCTGGGTGCCGGTCGAGAGGCCGGCCCAGATGGGCGACCAGGTCATCGCGGATATCAAGGGCACGTCTGACGGTGAGACGCTCTTTGACGAGAAAGAGGCCGAGTTCGAGCTGACCGAGGCGCTCAGCCCCGCCGGTCTGGCCGAGGGGGTCACGGGGATGAGCGTCGGGGAGACGCGCCAGGTAGCGGTGACCTATCCGGCCGACTTCCGGGAGGAGCGCCTGGCGGGCAAATCCGTTGACGTGACGGTGACTCTGCGCGGGGTGAAGGAGCGGCGGTTGCCCGAGCTCGACGACGAGTTCGCGCGCACAGTTGGCGACTTTGCGGCCCTCGAGGAGTTGCGCTCGCGGCTCGGGGAGGGACTGAAAGCCGAGAGGCAGGCCGAGGCCGAGGCCCGCCTTGCCTTGCGGGTGCTGGACGCGGTCGTCCAGCAGTCGCGGCTGGAGTATCCGAACCAGGCGGTCGAGCAGGAGATCGACCGCATGATCCGGCAGCGCGAGAATCGCCTGCGGCAGCAGGGCTTTACGCTGGAGGCCTATCTCAGGGTCGTGCACAAGTCGCTCGCGCAGCTGCGGGATGAGCTGCGGCCGGAGGCGGAGGAGACGCTGCGGCGCCAACTCGTCCTCAACGAGGTAGCCCGCGCCGAGAACATCGAGATCAGCGCCGCGGAGGCGGGCACGGAGGCGGCGCGCATTGCCGAGTCCTACGGCGAGCGCGCCGATGAGATGCGGCGGTTGCTCATGCGGGAGGATATCCTAGGGGCCATCGTGGCCGACCTGAGGGAACGCAAGGCGCTGGCCCGCCTGGTCGACATCGTCTCGGGCAGGGCCGAGGGCAAGGGCGAGGGCGCCGAGGCTCCGGCTCCTCAAGAGGGGGCCGAGGAAACGCCGGCAACCGGGGAGCAGCAGTCCGGATAGCCGGGTTGTAGGTATTGGTTTGGAAGTACTGCAGGAGGACTGGGATGAGTGCTCTAATCCCAATGGTTATCGAGACTACCGGGCGCGGCGAGCGCGCCTACGACATTTATTCGTTGCTTCTGAAGAACCGGATCATATTCCTTGGAACCGCCATCGACGACACGGTCGCCAACCTGATCGTGGCGCAGTTGCTCTATCTGGACACTGAGGATCCCACAAAGCCGATCTCGCTGTACATCCACAGCCCGGGCGGCATCATCTATGCCGGGCTGGCAATCTATGATACGATGCAGAGCGTAACGGCTCCGGTTTCGACCATCGCCGTCGGGGCGACGGCCAGCATGGCGACGGTGCTGCTTGCTGCGGGGACCAAGGGCCGTCGGTACGCTCTGCCCAACGCTACGGTGCACATGCACCCGGCGGGTGGCGGCGTGCAGGGGTACGCGCCGGACGTGGAGATCCAGGCGCGCGAGCTGCTGCGGATGCAGAACAAGATCCAGGAAATCCTGTCGCGCCACACCGGCCAGCCCAAGGAGCGCATTGCGGCGGACTTTGATCGGGACTACTATATGGATGCGCAGGGCGCCGTCGAGTACGGCATCGTCGACGAGATCATCACCCCGCGCAGCAAGGCGCTGACGCCAGAGGGACTCAAGAGCTAAGGATCACGCGCGGACCGGTCGGCCGCATGGGACCCCGGAGCGGCCGGCCGGTCCCCGCAGGTGCCTTGGAGAGAGGGACCATGCAGGGCTGCTCTTTCTGCGGACGCCCGCAGGAGCAAGTGAGTAGGCTCATAGCGGGCCCCGGATCGGTCTACATCTGCGACCAGTGCGTCGAGCTCTGCAAAGAGATCCTCGACGAAGAGTTGGCCGCGTCTCAGGTCCAGGAAACGTCGACCCGGGCCGTGCCCTCGCCGCGGGATATCTACCTGGGTCTCGACCAGTACGTGGTCGCCCAGGACCGGGCGAAGAAGGTGCTCTCGGTAGCCGTCTATAATCACTACAAGCGCACCCAGCTTCCGCCGGGAGCGGACGACGTCGAGCTGCAGAAGAGCAACATCCTGCTCATCGGGCCGACCGGCTGCGGCAAGACTCTCCTGGCCCAGACGCTGGCCAGGATCCTGGATGTGCCGTTCTCCATCGCCGATGCCACCTCTCTCACCGAGGCCGGGTATGTGGGCGAGGATGTGGAGAACATCCTGCTGCGGCTGATCCAGGCGGCGGACTATAACCTGCCACGGGCCGAGCGGGGGATCGTCTACATCGACGAGATCGACAAGATCGCCCGCAAGAGCGGCGACAATCCTTCGATCACGCGTGACGTGTCGGGCGAGGGCGTCCAGCAGGCGCTGCTCAAGATCCTCGAGGGGACGGTGGCGAACGTACCCCCGCAGGGGGGACGTAAGCACCCGCACCAGGAGTTCATCCAGCTCAACACGACGAACATCCTCTTCATCTGCGGCGGTGCCTTCGACGGTCTGGAGGACGTGATCGCTCAGCGGATCGGCAAGAAGGGCATCCTCGGCTTCCGCAACGACGAGGAGCAGGAGGTGCAGTCGCTGAACACCGCGGAGCTCCTGCGGAGGGTGTCGCCCGATGACCTGCTGCAATATGGCCTGATCCCCGAGTTTGTGGGGCGGCTGCCGGTCGTTGTCAGCGTCGATCCATTGGACGAGGAGCAGCTCATTCAGGTGCTGACGCGACCCAAGAATGCGCTCGTACGGCAGTATCAGCGCCTGTTCGCGCTCGATGGCGTGGAGTTGGTGTTCACGCCGGAGGCGCTGCGGGTTACGGCGCAGGAGGCGCTGCGGCACCGCATGGGAGCGCGTGGGCTGCGGACGATCATCGAGGAGACGCTCCTCGACGTCATGTACACCATCCCGTCGCGGCCGGAGGTGCGCCGATGTGTGATCGATGCCGACACGATCCGCCGGCGCACACCGCCCAAGCTGTATGGCGAAGACGACACGCTCCTGGACTGGGAGCTGAGCGAGACGGCCTGACCCCGCACATCACCTCTCCCTTCCTATGGACTGGCGCTCCGACCCTGCAAGGGTTGGGGCGCCTTTGATTCTGGGGTAGCCCCCGGGAGATCGTGTGACAGGCGTCTTCGGCCATTCGAAGCAATCCTGACATCCGAAAGCGTTCGGGGACTCGCGAGGCGCCCCTACGCCAGCCCTGCAGGCTGGCCCGCAATGACGGCGAGGGCGCCGGGCAGGCCCCTGGTCTGATGGCTGGGTGTAGCTCAACTGGGGTAGGCTCATCTGCACTACTGCTGATGAGCACCCCCACCCCCGCGGCCCTTGCGTTTGGCCTTTTGGAGGAGCCCCCTACATGTGGTATGGCGAGCGCACGGCGCCCCCTACGTGTGGAGCCTTCCCGGGCGCACGACGCCGGAGGGCTTTAACCGCCAAAAGGCCAAACTCGAGGGCCCTTTCTGGAGTGGGGTATTGGGCGGGGCGCGCTACGCGCGCCCCGCCCAATACCCCACTCCGAATATCTCTCCTCCCCCGGCGGAGGCCGCGGCCTCCGCCGGGGGAGGAGACGGAGGAGGGGCTGGTGACAGCTTGGCTGAGTGCGAACTGCCGCAGAGTTGAACTGCACCTGTCAGGGCTTCGGGGCTTGACAGTTGGAACAAGTGTTCTTATGATGTTACCAAAGCTCATCTCCAGCGGAGGCCGACCATGGTGGACCTCATCGCCAAGGCCACGCAGTTGGGCCGCGCCGCGCAGTACGACCTGTGCGGGGCCTGTGGCCCAAGCGCAAGCCGGGTCCGGGATGACCTCGGTCGCTGGATCTACCCGGCAGCCCTCCCGGATGGCCGCACCGTACGCCTCTTCAAGGTACTCCTCACCAATGTCTGCGAGCGCGACTGCGCCTACTGTGCCAACCGGGCCGGACGGGACGGCCGCCGCACCAGCCTTACGCCGGACGAGCTGGCGGCGGTGTTTGACGAGCTCGTGCGGCGGGACTTGGCCACGGGCCTCTTCCTGAGCTCGGCGGTGTGCGGCTCGGTTGCAAGCGCCATGGAGCGCATGATTGCCGCGGTCGAGATTGTGCGCCGCAGGTACCAGTTCGGGGGATACGTGCACCTCAAGATCCTGCCAGGGGCGGAACGCGCGGCTGTTGAGAGAGCGACGCAGCTGGCACAGCGCGTGTCGGTGAACCTCGAGGCGCCGAACGCCGAGCGCCTCGCCCGCCTCAGCACGACGAAGGACTTTGAGCGGGACCTCCTCGAACGGATGCGTTGGGCGCGCGAGTTCATGCTGGCGCAGGGCACGGCCCGGGCCGGGCAGACGACCCAGTTCGTGGTCGGGGCTGCCGGCGAGAGCGACCGCGAGATCATCACGACCACCAGCCGGCTGTACCGCGAGCTGCGGCTCGCGCGAGCCTACTTTAGCGCCTTCCAGCCGGTACCGGGGACTCCGCTGGAGGGCCTGCCCCCGACACCGACCATCCGCGAGCACCGGCTCTATCAGTGCGACTTCTTACTGCGGAGCTACGGCTTTGACCACGAGGAGATCGTGTACGACTCGCTCGGCAATCTGCCCCTCGATGCGGACCCCAAGCTGGTCTGGGCAAAACGTCACCCGGAGTGGTTCCCCGTTGACATAAATCGTGCCGACCGAGAGGCACTGCTCCGCGTGCCGGGGATCGGCCCACGGTCGGCGGCGCGCATTCTCTCAGCGCGCCGGCACGGCACGCTGCGCGATCTGGAATCGCTACGCCGGCTTGGGGTCGTGGTCCAGCGAGCGGCGCCCTTTGTGCTTCTCGCCGGCAGACGGCCGCCGACGCAGCTGACGCTCTGGCCGCAGGAGGAGATGCAGCCCGCCGGGCCTGTGGGAGGCTCAGGGCTCCGCTGAGGGATCCTCCGAGCCCTCGTCCTCGCTCGGAGGACTGAGGAAGGTCGCCCGGCGGATGGCCCCGTCACCGTAGCGGCTGCGGATGTGGTCGAGGGCCTTGCTGAGGCGCGTCCAGCGCCTGTCGTCGTCGTCAAAGAGCCCGGGCTGATAGACGGGCACCTCGACAAGGCCTGAGACGCTGATGCCAAGAAGGCGTACCGGCGTGCCCTCGTGCCAGGTCGCGCGCAGGAGCTCTCGCGCCTGCCGAAGGATGGTGGGCGCAAGATCGGTTGGTCGCTCGAGGGTTGAGCGCCGTGTGACCGTCCGAAAGTCGTGGTACCGGAGCTTGAGGCCGATGACGCGCCCCTGCAGGCCGAGGTCGCGCAGGCGGGCGGCTACCTGATCGCTGAGGGCAAGCAGGTGCTTCTCGAGCTCTTCGCCGTCGGTCAGGTCGCGAGCAAAGGTGCGCTCGTTGCTGACCGACCGTCGCCGGCCTTCCACGGCTACCGGGCGGTTGTCGATGCCCCGCGCATGGTCGTAGAGGATGGCCCCTTGATTGCCAAAGGCGAGGACGAGCGCCTCCTTCGGTACGGTCGCGAGCGCGCCGATAGTATGCAACCCGAGGTCGTGCAGGCGACGAGCGGCCACCTCGCCCACGCCCCAGAGTTGCTCGACGGGCAGGGGAGCGAGGAAGGCGGCTTCCTCCCCAGGGGGCACGATGACCAGCCCTCGAGGCTTGCGCAGCCCAGAGGCGATCTTGGCGACGAGCTTGCTCGCGGCGACGCCGACGGAGCAGGGGAGATGGCACTCGTCGAGGATGCGCTGCTGGATGGTGCGGGCGAGCAGGTCGGCCGGTCCCCACAGGCGTTCGCAGCCGGTGACGTCGAGAAAGGCCTCGTCGATCGAGACCTGCTCGACGAGCGGGGTGTACTCCTCGAGGATGGCCATGACCTGCCGCGAGTAGCGGCTGTACTCCCGGTAGTGGCCGTGCCGGACGATGGCGTGCGGGCAGAGGTGCAGCGCGACCGCCATCGGCATCGCCGAGCGCACGCCGAAGGCGCGGGCCGCATAGGAGGCGGACGAGACGACGCCTCGGCCCTGCGGGTCGCCTCCGACAATGATCGGCTTGCCGGCTATGGCAGGGTCGAGCAGCTCCTCGACCGAGGCAAAGAAGGCGTCGAGGTCCACGTGGATGATGGTGCGCCGGGGTAGTTCCATCGGCGGCTCCGCCTCCTCCGCACTGCTTCCCACGCGCCGGCGCCTGCGGGGTATGCTGGCGTGCGAGCAGGGCCTGTGCTACAATCAGTATAGTACGTTTCGGGCTCTGATGGGAAGGACGGGAGGGCCATGTACGCCTTGCGTGAGCGGCTGGAAGAGAACGAGCTACGGATGCTGGCCCCGTACGCCGTAAAGAGTCGGCACACGCGGGGTCGGCTGTATCCCGAGGCCGAGCATCCGTACCGCAGCGCCTTCCAGCGTGATCGCGACCGCATCATCCACACCACTGCCTTCAGGCGGCTCGAGTACAAGACACAGGTCTTTGTGAACTATGAGGGTGACCACTACCGCACCCGGCTGACGCACACTCTGGAGACGGCCCAGATCGCGCGCAGCATTGCCCGCGTGCTCATGCTCAATGAGGACCTTACCGAGGCGGTTGCCCTTGCCCACGACCTGGGCCATACGCCCTTTGGCCACGCCGGCGAGACGGCCCTGCACGCCGTGATGGAAGGGCATGGAGGCTTTAATCACAACAGCCAGAGTCTGCGGGTGGTGGAGTACCTCGAACGCCGGTACCCGGCCTTTCCGGGCCTGAACCTGACCTGGGAGGTCCGCGAGGGTATCGTCAAGCACACGACCGAGTACGATGCCTGCGATGCTCGGGGCTACGAGCCGGAGCGCCGGCCTACCCTCGAGGCGCAGGTCGTAAACGCAGCCGACGAGATCGCCTTCAACGCCCACGATGTGGACGATGGCCTGCGCTCAGGTCTGATCGAGCCGGCCGATCTGGCCCGCGTGACGATCTGGCGAAAGGTGTGTGAGCGGGCGGGCGTATCCGCAGAGGCCTCGGACGAGCTGAGCTGGCGCTCGGCGATTCGCGAGCTGATCAACATGGAGGTGACCGACCTGGTGCAGAGCGCGGCCGGGGCGCTGGAGGCGCACGGTATCGACAGTCCGGAGGCAGCCCGCGAGCACCCGGCGAGCCTCATTGCCTTCTCGCCGGCGATGGGCGAGATGAACTCGGAGCTGCGGAGCTTTTTACAGACTCACCTCTACCGACACTATCGCGTGGTGCGCATGGCCGTTAAGGCGCAGCGCCTGGTAACGGACCTTTTCCGGACCTACGTGCAGGAGCCGACGCAACTGCCGAACCCCATTCAGGCCCGGCTGCAGGAGGGGGACCCCTACCGTGTGGTGTGCGACTATGTCGCAGGGATGACCGATCGCTTTGCCCTGGAGGAGTATCGGAGGCTGTTCGACCCCGAGGTTCGCACCTGATCGGGTGGGGCGCCGGGGAACGGCGTTCCCGGCGCCCCGGGAACGCAACTGCTAGACTGCCTGCTCGGGCGTGATCAGCACCGGCGTCAGCTCTACGGAAAAGCTGGTGAAGTAGCTCTGAGGTGGCAGGTCGCCCCCGCCGTAGGCCATGTCGAGGATGCGCCCATCCAGCCTGAGCGTGGAGGTCTGGACGCTGAACGTTCCGCCGACCTGGGCCTGGATCATCTCTCCGCGCGATGCCAGCTTGGTTCGGAGGGCGGCATCCGAGGCGGCGTGGGCGCTGGCGAGGACGATCGACACGGTGCGGATGTCGGTCTTGTCGAAGAGCCAGACCTCAAAGGCGGTGACCCGCTGCACGTCGCCGCCGCCGATGGTCTCGGCCATGCCCAGACCGCACTCCCCGAGAAAGTCCCCAAGGGGCGACTCGATCCCGAAGGACATGTCAAAGTCTACATCGCCAAGGTTGTAGGTGGCGACAAAGGGACCGATCGTCCCGTGCTCCTCGACCACCGCGGGTGGCGGGGCCGCGACCGTCGGCGCCGGGCCGGGGGTTACGGGCTGGGCGGCGGGCGGCGTCGGCGTGGCCGGTCGCGGCTGGACGGCCGCTACCGTGGCGACGCGCTCCCCGAGGGGTTCCTCGGCGGTCGTCCGCGACTGCAGGAAGTAGACGAGCAGCAACAGGCCAGCGAGGCAGACAAGGACAAGGATCACCAGACCAAAGATGCGCAGCAGGCGGCTGAGCATCGGCTGGGGCGCCCGTGGCGGGCTCGGCAGAGTGCCGGTCGCTGGCTCGGAGCCGGTCTCGGAGCTGGTGATGACGCTCGCCAACACCTGCAGCCGGTTGCCGCCATCGATATCGCCGGCAGAGATGCGCGCCTGGCCCATCTGCTGCAGCTCCTGCGCCACCTGCTGGAGGCTCTGCCCGGATAGGGCCGCCGCCTCCAGTCGCGAGCGGGCTGCGGCCGCGTCGCCGGTCACCGCGTAGGACTCGGCGACCATCTCCAGGTACACGCGCCGGTAGGCCTCCTGGAGGTCAGCAGGGCGGGCGTTCCCGACCCATTGCACCGGCCACAACCCCCAGCCAAGCACGACCAGGCCCACGAACACGCCGACAAGGAAGGCGACGACGAGCAAGGCCGCGACGTTCCGTTGGGCGATATCCTTCATCCGCGTCATATGAACACCTCTTCCCGTACTGCGATCGTGTCAAAGCCCGGGGCTGCCCCCAACTTCAGTTCCCGCGGCGCCCGCGGACGGTGCCCGGGGGTCGGTGGCGGGGCCGCCCGGAACGACTCTGACGATGGCGTGGGCCTACTGGGCGATGACCGGCTGCTTGGAGGCACCGGTCAGGACCTCTATCCCGGTCTCGGTGACGACGACCAGGTCTTCGATGCGGACTCCTCCCCACCCCGGGAGATAGATGCCCGGCTCGACGGTAATCACGTTGCCAGGCTGGAGTTGGTCCTCGCTCCGCATCCCGGCGCTGGGGCGCTCGTGCACTTCCAGCCCGACGCCGTGGCCGAGCCCGTGGCCGAAGGCCTCGCCAAAGCGCGCGTCCGCTATTACTTGTCGCGCAAGCGCGTCCGCTTCCTTCCCGAGGAGCCCGGGGCGGATGCTGCGCTCGGCTGCCTCCTGTGCCGCCAGAACGATAGCATGGATCTCCCGGAACCGGTCGTCGGGTTGCCCGATGCAAACGGTGCGGGTCGCATCGGAACAGTAGCCATCGACCTTGGCGCCCAGGTCCAGGACGATGGGCTCGCCCGGCACCAGAGGCCGGTCGGAGGGCACGGCATGGGGCATGGCGCCATTGGGCCCGCCGGCGACTATCAAAGGGAAGGCGACATCATCGGCCCCATGGGTGCGGATGTAGACCTCCAGCTCCCAGGCCAGCTCGCGCTCGGTCATCCCCGGGCGGATGAGGGAGGGCAGGGCCGCAAGGGCGGCATCGACGATCTCGACGGCGCGCCGGATGGAGGCGATCTCCTGTGGGGTCTTGACGGCGCGCAGGTCCTCGACCCAACCCTTGACCGGCAACAGCTCGATCCCTTCGGCCTTGGCGAGCTCCTGATACAGGGCATAGGTGATGCTCGTGCTCTCAAAGGCCACGCGCCTCACGCCGATCTGGCGGACGAGGTCGGCGAATCCGGCCGCAAGCGTGCTCGTGAGCTTGAAGAGCTCCCAACCGGCCGCCTGTCGCTCGACCTGCTCGTAGTAGCGAAAGTCTGTCAGGATGAGCGTTGCCTCCGGGGTGATGAGGAGCGAGGCATCCTCCCCGGCCGTAAAGCCGCTCAGGTAGCGGACGTTGGCGGCGTGCTTTACGAGAAGAGCGTCGGCTCCCTCGGCGGCGAGCCGCTCCCGCAGCGTGGCGATGCGCGTGTCTGTCACGGTACCTCCTTGGCTGGATCGTCGCGGGGTGTCTCGCTTTGGGCGCGCGGGTGGGCCTTCAGGTAGACGGCGCGAACCCGGCTGCGGGACACATGGGTGTACACCTGGGTAGTCGAAAGCTGGGCGTGGCCCAACAGCTCCTGCACGACCCTGAGGTCGGCGCCTCCATCGAGGAGATGGGTTGCGAAGGTATGGCGGAGAACGTGCGGGGTGATGCGCTTGTCGAATCCGGCCTTGATGGCGCACTCGCGGAGCATGGCCTGCACACTCCTCGCGGTCAGCCGGCCGCCCCGGCGGTTCAGGAACAACGCGCGCTGGCGGCTCTCCTTGCGGAGGAAGAGGCGACGCCCCTCGCGTATGTACCGGTCGAGCCACTCCCTTGCCGGCGCGCCGAGGAGCGCCAGCCGCTCCTTGCTGCCCTTGCCCAGAACGCGCAGCTCGCCCCGGCCCGCATTGTAGTCCTCGAGGTCAAGGCCGACGAGCTCGCTGACCCTGAGGCCCCCGGCATAGAGCACTTCGAGGATGGCGCGGTTACGCAGGGCTACCGCTGCCCTCAGGCCGTCAGGCGAGCCGTCGGCGGGCAGGCTCACGAGGGCGGCGGCCTCGGGCACGGCTAGGACGCTAGGGAGGCGTCGCTTGACCTTGGGTGCCTGTGCCTGCATGATCGTGAATGGGTTGGTGGCGGCCCAACCTTCCCGTTGGAGGTAGCTTCCGAAGGAGTGGACCTCGGCGACGCGCCGCGCGATAGAGCCGCGGGCGTAGCCGCGAGCCGAGAGCCAGGCCAGGTAACCTCTCAGGACCTCGCGGTCGACCTGCGCCCAGTCCACCACATTCTCGCTCAGGAGATAGCGCAGGAACTCGCGCACCTCGCGGCCATAGTTGCGCAGGGTGTACGGCGACGCACTGCGCTCAGCCTCGAGGTAGCGCAAGAACCCACGCACCTGCATCTCCATGTGGGGGGGAAGCCTGTCCGGCAACTCAACCGCCGGGCCCGACCGGGGAGGCACTCTCCTCTCCCTCCTGCGCCGGGACTTGATGGCCACAGCGCACGCACTTGAGCCAGCCCTTGCGGTCGACGGCCAGCAGGCCGCCGCAGGCAGGGCAGGGCTGTGCGACCGGGCGCTTCCACATCGTATAGCTGCACTCCGGGTATCTGGCACAGCCGTAGAACGTTCTTCCGCGGCGCGTTCGCCGCTCGACGAGCTCGCCGCCACACTCTGGGCAGGCTACGCCAAGCCTGATCAGGTAGGGCCGGGTGTTGCGGCAGGCCGGAAAGTTGCTGCAGCCGATGAACTTGCCGAACCGGCCGTGCCGCACGACCATGGGATGACCGCACTTCTCACAGACCTCACCGGTCTCCTCGACCTGGAGCTCGACGCGGGGCATCTCCCGCTCGGCCTCGAGCACGCGACGCTCGAAGGGGCCATAAAACCCGCGGAGCACCTCCACCCAGTTGGCCGAGCCCTCGGCGATACGGTCGAGGTCGCTCTCCATCCGCGCCGTGAAGCCGGTATCGACGACCTCCGGGAAGTGCTGCACGAGGAGGTCATTGACGATGTAGCCAAGATCGGTGGGCACGAGGTGCCGGTTCTCCCGGGCGACGTAGCCGCGCTCTTGTATGGTTGAGAGGATAGGAGCGTAGGTGCTCGGACGCCCGATGCCATACTCCTCCAGCGCCTTGACGAGGGTCGCCTCGGTGTAGCGTGGAGGCGGCTGGGTAAAGTGCTGCTCCGGGATGAGGCGGACGAGGTCGACCACCTCGCCCTTTTCGACGGGAGGCAGCGGCGGACCCTCCTCGGCAGCGGGGGCGTCCTCGTCGCGTGCTTCCTCGTAGACGGCGAGAAAGCCCGGGAAGCGTAGCGATGAGCCGCTGGCGCGAAAGAGGTAGCGCCAATCCCTGGTCGCTGCTTCCGGCTCGCTCAGGCTCGCCTCGGCAGGGGGCTGCGGGGGTTTGCCCGCCTTGACGTCAACCGTCATGGTGTCGTACACGGCCGGGGCCATCTGGCTGGCGACAAAGCGCCTCCAGATCAGCTCGTACAGGCGGTACTGATCGCGGTCGAGATAGGGCTTGAGGGCCTCGGGTTCGCGCCGCACGGACGTGGGCCGGATGGCCTCGTGGGCCTCCTGGGCTCCCTTGGTGCGCGTGCGATAGACCGGGGGCCTCTCGGGCACAAACCGCTCGCCGTAGCGCCTGATGACATAATCCCGTGCCTCGGCCTGGGC
>ENA-ORXB01001667-ORXB01001667.1-sediment-metagenome-genome-assembly--contig:-NODE-1667-length-23905-cov-10.752140_pt1 | contig 23905 bp, 23 predicted proteins | sample MGYA00237863_ERZ511475 | MGnify/ENA primary metagenome ERZ511475 (study PRJEB26305, sample SAMN06343858) | sediment metagenome | isolation source: hot spring sediment | place: Canada: British Columbia... | reverse complement strand
ATCTCTGGGACAAAGCGCGGCAGGATCCATACGTCCTGGAACGTCCCCAACATGACGACGAACGCCAGCGGCCAGGAGATGAGCATCCACCGCCCCTGGCGCCGGATCTCCCGCTGGCGCGCCACCCGCTCCCGGTCGAGCGCCGCGGCGCCCTCCAACTTCTCAGACGCCTCGTACCCTACTCTGCTCATAAGAAAAGTAGCCTTGAGTGCCGAAAGAAGCTCTTCATCACGTCCGGATGGCGGTTCACCCGGCGTCCCTCCCGGGTCACTTCGTGCTGAATGGCCCGGAGGGTGTCGGGGGCGAAGTTCGCCAAGCGCCCGTACTTGAGGTAGGCCCAGCCCTGGTCGACGGGGTTGAGCTCCGGCGCATATGGGGGGAACCATTCGACGTGCCACTGCGGCCGGCGCGTGAGCCAGGCGCGGACCTCCCGGTGGGTGTGCGGCTTGGCGTGGTCCCACAGGAGCACCGCCGCGCCCCGCTGGTGCCGGTGCAGGTGACGGAGAAAGTGCAGGACCTGGGGGCCCCGAATGTTGATCTTGGGATGGAGGGTCAGATAGAGGGTGATCCGGCGGCGGCGTGGCGAGACGACCAGGGCGCCGATGGCGGAGACCTTCTCATGCGACCGGGTGCGGAGGGGGAGCAGCGGGGGCCTCCCCCGCAGCGCCCAGGTCCGGCGGAGGACCGGCGTCATCAGAAACCCGGTTTCGTCCAGGCAGATCAGGCGGGCCCGGCGGCGGGTCAGTTTTTTTGGTTCATCCGGCAAAACCGGGGAATGCGCCCATGATCTTGAGGAAGAAGTACTCGTCGTCCCGGTAGCCGAAGGCCATGCGCTTGAGCACCTTGATCCTGTTGTTGATGCCCTCCAGGAGGCTGGTGTGCAGGGGGTAGCGGCAGTGGGCCAGGATCCTCGCCAGCTTGCTCTTGAGGTTTCGGGCGAATGCCTTGAGCGGTGGGATCCGGCTGCGGATCGCCCGGTGGTACCAGTCGTCGAAGAAGCGCCGGGCGGCCCCGGGATAGGTGTAGTCCCAGAGGTGCTTCAGGTCGTCCTTGAGGACATAGGCGGTGGCGAGGCGGCGGTTCGCAGCCAACAGGTCCCGGAGGGTCACCCGATCTGCAGGGCGGACGTTCTCGTAGTTCCGCAGGAGCAGCCAGCGGGCGCCCTTGATCACCTTCCGCGCCTTCGGCTGATGGCGCAGCCGATTCGCCTCATCCACGCGCACCCGGTCAATGACCTCGCGGCCGTACTTGGCCACGACGTGGAACAGGTCGCACACGATCGCCGCCTGCGGCGCCTGGGCCCGGACCTCCTCCTCGTAGGCCGGATTCATGTCCATGACCACGGCCTGCAGGCGCTGGCAGCCCTCTGGACCCAACTGGACGAAGAACGGCCGGATGTCCTCCCGGCCGCGCCCCCGCCCGACCCAGAGGACCCGCTTGCGGGTCGGGTCCACGATCACCGTGGCGTAGCGATGCCCCTTGCGGAGCGCAAACTCGTCCAGGGCGATCACCGTGACCGCCGAGAGGTCCACCGGAAGCAGGCGCGCCGCCAAGGCCGCCTTGTCCAGCGCCTTCACGGTATCCCAGTCCAGGCCGTACCAGTCCGCGACATGCTGGATGGGGAGGACCTGGCACAGGCGCACCACGCTGTCCGCCAGGCGCCGCGTGACCCGCGCCCAGGGCGAGAGCCAGGGCAGGGCTTCCACCTTCGGACCGCAGGCCGGGCAGACGACCCGATAGCGGGAGAACCACACGAACGTCTCCGCATCGAGGATCGGGAGATCGCGCACACAGCGGCGGGTAACCTCATGGACGTGCGTGCAGCACTGCCCGCAGCCCGAACAGGTGAACGTCCGGGCGGTGCGCACCAACTCCAGGTGCACCTGGGCGGGGCGGTCGGCGGTGGCAACCAGACGCTTCACCGATTGCACCGTATAGCCTTCCCAGCCGGCGAGCAGGTCGGTAGAGTAAGGGTGAGGCAAGGAGGCGCTCCTTTCCCTGAGGGGTGTGTGTACACGTCCTCAAGGATACGGATGGGCTGCCTTGCCTCCCTGCTTTCAGGCCCAGGGCACCCCGGTTTTGCCGGATGAACCGTATATGAAGGGCTTCAATGGGGCCGCCGTCTCTCAACGGCGGAAATGCCGGTTCCTCGACGGGCTGCTCGACGAAATCCGACTCTGGCTTCAATGGGGCCGCCGTCTCTCAACGGCGGAAATCCGAGACGAACGAGGAGGAGGGATTGCTGATGAAGCTTCAATGGGGCCGCCGTCTCTCAACGGCGGAGATGAGGGAATGCTTCATTCGCTCTCCAGTCCGTTGGGCTGGGGCTTCAATGGGGCCGCCGTCTCTCAACGGCGGAAATAGGTCCGCGTCCGGCGTCACGGCCCACGTGGCCAGCGCGCTTCAATGGGGCCGCCGTCTCTCAACGGCGGAAATCATGCACGCATGCATCTGTCAAGAGGCCAGAGGCAAGCTTCAATGGGGCCGCCGTCTCTCAACGGCGGAAATCGTATCGAGGAAAGAACATCTCTGATCTCCGCATGGCTTCAATGGGGCCGCCGTCTCTCAACGGCGGAAATCAGGCACTGGGGCCAATCGCGGACGGGGCCGACATCTTGGCCGCTTCAATGGGGCCGCCGTCTCTCAACGGCGGAAATTTGTGGAGTTTGGCGAAGAAGCTTGCGGAGAAGAGGCTTCAATGGGGCCGCCGTCTCTCAACGGCGGAAATAGTATACAGATCAGGAAATCGCCTGGGCCATTGAACGCTTCAATGGGGCCGCCGTCTCTCAACGGCGGAAATCTGGTTCGTCCCGCGGTAGGTCACGTACACGCCGCCCTCGCTTCAATGGGGCCGCCGTCTCTCAACGGCGGAAATCCGGATGCTCCGTCTCCTCATCGTCGGGGCGCGGTTGCTTCAATGGGGCCGCCGTCTCTCAACGGCGGAAATTGCCTTCCGAATCGGCGTCCGCGCCGAGGCGGCACCGCTTCAATGGGGCCGCCGTCTCTCAACGGCGGAAATGATATAGACCCACTTGAGGAATTCGTCGGCTGCCCCCAGGGCTTCAATGGGGCCGCCGTCTCTCAACGGCGGAAATGGTCAACCCCCGGGAGAGGAGGGAAAGAAGATGAAAGGCTTCAATGGGGCCGCCGTCTCTCAACGGCGGAAATGTCCGGGGAGAGAGTCCCACCTGGACCCACAAGGACCGCTTCAATGGGGCCGCCGTCTCTCAACGGCGGAAATCCTGTGCCGGCGCCGGAGCCCCGGCGGGGATGCGGACGCTTCAATGGGGCCGCCGTCTCTCAACGGCGGAAATTGGCCGCGCCGATGCCGGTATATGAGCGGGCCATGCTTCAATGGGGCCGCCGTCTCTCAACGGCGGAAATTCCAATTGTGCACCACAGTTGGGGCGACCTGCTGATAGTCCACGTTCCAAGGCCGAGCCCGCTTCAATGGGGCCGCCGTCTCTCAACGGCGGAAATTCTGCCGGGGACAGAGCCAGCGCAGGGCACGACACGGCTTCAATGGGGCCGCCGTCTCTCAACGGCGGAAATTCGGCTCCGGAACGGGCTCGCCCCGGATGGCCGCTGCTTCAATGGGGCCGCCGTCTCTCAACGGCGGAAATGAGGAGATGCCGACATTCCCGTTCAAGGTTCCTAGGCTTCAATGGGGCCGCCGTCTCTCAACGGCGGAAATTTCGGAGCGAATAGCCTGTTTGCGCTGGACTCCGGAGGCTTCAATGGGGCCGCCGTCTCTCAACGGCGGAAATATAGCGGTGCTGGCCTTCCTGGCGTGGCTGTTGTCCTCGCTTCAATGGGGCCGCCGTCTCTCAACGGCGGAAATCTGGTAAGCCTCCCGCTCCTTCAAGCGGTTAGCCTCTGGCTTCAATGGGGCCGCCGTCTCTCAACGGCGGAAATTCCTCCACGGCGGCTATCCCGGCCCTGATGGCAGGGCTTCAATGGGGCCGCCGTCTCTCAACGGCGGAAATCTGTCCCAGACGACGCAGTGCCCGGCCTTGTACCAAAGCTTCAATGGGGCCGCCGTCTCTCAACGGCGGAAATAGGTTCGACGATACGACGCCGGAGAAGGCGTTTTGGGCTTCAATGGGGCCGCCGTCTCTCAACGGCGGAAATCACCCCTGAGGGGGTCAAGCGGTTCGCCGCCGAGGCGCTTCAATGGGGCCGCCGTCTCTCAACGGCGGAAATCGGGAAACCTGACTCGGGCCTGCTTAGCGGCAAGAGCTTCAATGGGGCCGCCGTCTCTCAACGGCGGAAATTTCCTGCCACCGCCGGAGGATATCCGACGGCACCTGAGCTTCAATGGGGCCGCCGTCTCTCAACGGCGGAAATACCGATGATTGACCCAGCAGTGCTGCTGCGAGACCTGCGCTTCAATGGGGCCGCCGTCTCTCAACGGCGGAAATGTGGAGGAGGATATGGACCTCACCATCACCGCCGACATCCTGCTTCAATGGGGCCGCCGTCTCTCAACGGCGGAAATGCATATCCGTCGATCTCCATGTGGCCACGGGCGTCGGCTTCAATGGGGCCGCCGTCTCTCAACGGCGGAAATCGCCACTTGTGCGTGATGAGATGGCACGGCGGAGGTGGCTTCAATGGGGCCGCCGTCTCTCAACGGCGGAAATGAGGAGGCGCTGGCCCAGGAGCGGGCCGTGCAGGCGCTTCAATGGGGCCGCCGTCTCTCAACGGCGGAAATCGTGTCCGTCGTGGCTGCCTGGACCGTTGAGGTGACCTGCTTCAATGGGGCCGCCGTCTCTCAACGGCGGAAATGCCGCCACGCGCAGGCCCCGGAGCACGCCGCCACGGCCGCTTCAATGGGGCCGCCGTCTCTCAACGGCGGAAATCACGTAACTCAGCGACCACAGGCTCACCACAGTGTCGCTTCAATGGGGCCGCCGTCTCTCAACGGCGGAAATCGAGTTCTGACGAAGGTGACTATTGACTAGCAAGCTCGCTTCAATGGGGCCGCCGTCTCTCAACGGCGGAAATGTGAGCACAGCCTCCCCGTCCAGCACCGCTTGCGCGCTTCAATGGGGCCGCCGTCTCTCAACGGCGGAAATAGTACATCACCGTCGCTGAGTCCTGCATACAGAAGAAGCTTCAATGGGGCCGCCGTCTCTCAACGGCGGAAATTTCGGCGCGCAGATCGTCGAGCCGCCGTTTGACTTCAGCGCTTCAATGGGGCCGCCGTCTCTCAACGGCGGAAATCAGCAGCCCCTGCACGCGCTGCAGGATGCGCTGGACGCTTCAATGGGGCCGCCGTCTCTCAACGGCGGAAATTCGATCAGGACCGAGCCGCGGAAGTTCTGCAGACTGCAGCTTCAATGGGGCCGCCGTCTCTCAACGGCGGAAATGTTCCAGGACTGGACACGGCCTGACCGCACGGGCGAGGCTTCAATGGGGCCGCCGTCTCTCAACGGCGGAAATCCGGGAGGGAGCGGAATGTCTGCCACAGAGCACTAGCTTCAATGGGGCCGCCGTCTCTCAACGGCGGAAATCACTACCCGCCGCCAGAAACGCCACGAGGATGACGGGCTTCAATGGGGCCGCCGTCTCTCAACGGCGGAAATGCCACCTCCGTGGGGGCCACGCCGTCCCGGGTGATTTGCTTCAATGGGGCCGCCGTCTCTCAACGGCGGAAATTTGAAGTAGCGCCGCCGGCCGCCCCGCACCTGGACGGCTTCAATGGGGCCGCCGTCTCTCAACGGCGGAAATGCGAGACATCACTCATCGAGATCGCCTCCTCGACGACGGCTTCAATGGGGCCGCCGTCTCTCAACGGCGGAAATTCTCCGAAGGTGGTGGACCAACCCGTGACCGACGCCGCTTCAATGGGGCCGCCGTCTCTCAACGGCGGAAATGGGAGATGCAGCAGACGCGGCGCCGCGGCAAGAAGCAGCTTCAATGGGGCCGCCGTCTCTCAACGGCGGAAATTTGAGAAAGCGGCACAAGGGGGGTCTGTGTCGCTTTGCTAGCTTCAATGGGGCCGCCGTCTCTCAACGGCGGAAATCCGGCGAGGCCCACGTCGGGATCGGCTCCCCGAAGGACGCTTCAATGGGGCCGCCGTCTCTCAACGGCGGAAATGACATCTGCGCCGTGCTTCGCCGGGTGCGGGGGTTCCTGCTTCAATGGGGCCGCCGTCTCTCAACGGCGGAAATCATCAACCCCTGGGCCAGCGCAAGGCGCTGGTCATAGGCTTCAATGGGGCCGCCGTCTCTCAACGGCGGAAATGTGGTTGTGCACCAGGATGACCGCGGCCGCTCCAAGGCTTCAATGGGGCCGCCGTCTCTCAACGGCGGAAATGTACGTCCTGGAGGTCTGGGCCGGTCGCGTGCAGCCGCTTCAATGGGGCCGCCGTCTCTCAACGGCGGAAATCCTACTTCGTGCCCCCGCTCCCGACGACCACAGACGAGCTTCAATGGGGCCGCCGTCTCTCAACGGCGGAAATCATGTGGCTCCGGATTGATGACACCCTTTCGACCCACCCGCTTCAATGGGGCCGCCGTCTCTCAACGGCGGAAATAGGTCGACAGACAACGGTGCCACCTGGGCACAGGTTTAGCTTCAATGGGGCCGCCGTCTCTCAACGGCGGAAATGTGCTCATCCTCCCGGAGGGTGAACGGAGCCGGCAGCCGCTTCAATGGGGCCGCCGTCTCTCAACGGCGGAAATAGGATATGATCGTCAGTTGTTCTTGGTGCCACGAGCCGCTTCAATGGGGCCGCCGTCTCTCAACGGCGGAAATTACCAGAGGAACATCAATGAACTCTGGCGTAAGCTCGCTTCAATGGGGCCGCCGTCTCTCAACGGCGGAAATGATTTCGTGAAGGTTGCGCGAGCGGTGATCAGGCAGAACGCTTCAATGGGGCCGCCGTCTCTCAACGGCGGAAATTTGAGCGTCAGGTCAGCGTTCCGCACCGTGACGGAGAGCGTGTGCTTCAATGGGGCCGCCGTCTCTCAACGGCGGAAATTTACGAGCGGTTCCCGTTCACCGGGTGGCCGGACCGCTTCAATGGGGCCGCCGTCTCTCAACGGCGGAAATCCGGTGGCGGCTCATCAGACGCGGCGCCGCAGCAGGAAATAGGAGCGCTTCAATGGGGCCGCCGTCTCTCAACGGCGGAAATGGGGATCTCGCCGTACCCGCGCATCATCCTCAAGGCGCTTCAATGGGGCCGCCGTCTCTCAACGGCGGAAATGGCGCGATCTGGGAAGCCGCTTGCTACAATGCCTCTTGGCGCCCGCTGCGAGCGGCCACTCAAAGGCAAAGGCGCAGCCCTCTCCCCAGGATCGCCTTGGGCGTGAAAAGTCAGGCGCTAAGCCTTCTTGGGGGCTGCGAGCGCCTCCCGGCAAAGGGCCCGGGACCTGACCGCTCGCAGCCCCTCGTCGGGCTATTTACTTGTCAAGGTCCGACGACCTCTTGATTGCTCAGCTACACCACTTTGTACCGCTGAGGAGCCGCAAAAGCCCGGTTAGCCAGGCTTCGAATGCGCTTTAGGGCCCGCCCGCGGGCGGGACCCAGGTCGATGATGTGCACCCAGTCCTCGGGTACTTTCACCACCCGCAGGAGAGCCTCCTCCATCAGGAGGCGTTCCTGCTCAGAGAGGTCGCAGACAAAGACAGAGTACTGCAATGGATCCCCGTACCCTAACATCGTACCGTGCGTCTTCCGCAGTCGTTTAGGTTCGCGAACGTCATAGCAGACGATGAACCGGTGGCGTTCGGTGTCAGGCATCCGGTCAGCGCGTAATGAACGGCCGGTAAGCCGTCAACTCGCCGGCGACGCCACGCGCCAGCAGGCGAGCCTGAATCTCCAGAACCCGGCGGTAGCTCACCGAGTAACCAAAAGTCGGGTGCGTGACCAGTGTCTCCAGTCTGGCCTCGTAGGCCTCGATGACCTTCCGTCGCGCAGATTGCTTGAGGGCGCAACCGGTGCCTCTTTGGATGAAGTCATCCCGATCTACCATGCCATTGTTGATCACCGTCAGGACGACGGAGTCGCCCACCAAAGGGCGGAACTCCTCGGCGAGGTCGAGTGCCAGGGAGGGACGGCCGTAATGAATCTGATGAAAGAACCCGATGTAGGGGTCGAGTCCCACGGCGATCACCGCTGCCACGCAGTCTTTCAGCAAAAGAGAGTATAGAAACGAGAGCAAAGCATTCACCGGATCTCGCGGCGGGCGGCGGTTTCGTTCGGCGAAATCGAAGGCAAGGTTCGGCCGCAGCATCCCGGGCAAGAGCGAGAAGTACAGGCGGGCAGCCGTGCCCTCAATTCCGAGCAGCGCTTGCAGAGACGAGGTGCGCAGTGCGCTCCTTGACAGGCGCCCCAACTCGTTCACCGCCCGCCAGGGACGCTCGCGGTGGTTTCTGCGCAGCATGGTGCGTTGATTCCGAATCTTCCCCCACACAAAGCTCCTCGCCAGGGGCAATGACGCTTCAGGGTTCATTGACATGCGGTATTGGGCCAGTCGGAGAAGGACGTTCCCCTGGTGAGGGCTGCCTGTCACAGCCGACAGCCATCCGCCGTAGGTGAAATGGAGGACGAGACCGCCGCGGGCGACGATGGCCCGAATAGCCTGCGCGCTCATCTGAGCATTGCCGAAGAGGGCTACGTGCGAGACATCGATCAACCTGGCAAAAGTCTCGGGTTGGCTCGGTGCGCGAACGACGAGGCGCTCGCCAACCTTGCCCACAGTGGTTCCTTGAGTCACGACATAGAGGGGCCCTGCCTCATCCCGCGCAGGGACGAGGCGACGGACCTCCCCCAGCTCGATGCCACGCAACAGGTTGACCTCATCGGGAAGGCAGATCCCGACGAGAGAACAGCGAGGGCACTTGGGGCTGTCTACCAACGGCGGCGGGGGCAGGGGATCCGTCAGGGCCTGACGGATCCCCTGAACGGCCTCGAGCGTTCGCTCAACCAGTGCTGAATCGAACGGGACAACAAAGCGCTGTCGGGTGGTGGCATAGTAGACTACGCCTTCGTTGCACGTGTAGCCGTTCTCTCGCAAGATCAGACCCTGGACGCAGAGTTGCACACGGTCCGGTTCCCAGGGCCCGTCGCGTCCAGGAGACCCTTTCTTATAGTCCACCGGCCGTACCTGGCCTCGGTCCCCCTCAAGGAGGTCAATCTTCGCAATCAACCCAAGGGCTGGAGCCGAAAGCAAAACACCTCGGGCCACCACTCGGTCCTCAGGAGCCAGGTCCGTCGCTTCAGGTAGGGCTCCCTCTTCACGGTCGACACGTCTGTGTACCGCCGCTCCCTCGAGGGTATCGACGCTGTGTGCGAATTCACCCTGGACCCATTCGAGGAAGAAGAGGCGAGGACAATAGACAAACTCGTTGACCATCCGGGCCGGAATTAGTTCGGATGCATCATCGGGAGCGGACATTCTGCCGATCGCTCGAAGTCCCGTTAAGAGTTGAACACATCAGACACCATTGCGTCCTCTTCTCACAACCTTCGCTTCTTGCGGCCCACCGGCAGACGCTGCTGTCATAGTGCCCCTCGTTCCTCCCCCATCGGTCGACATACCCCATACCCCCGATACCTACCTGCCCCAATGAGTAGCGGGCCGCGCACGGGCTCCTCAAAGACCAGGATGGCGTGGGCGTGGCGGCGGTCGGTCCCGTCCTTCCGCTGCAGGCGGGGGAAGACGTGGGCGGGCGGCACGCCCAGGTGTGCCGAGACCGAGGTCACGACGACCTCGCGGGGCCGCGGTAAGCCGACGGCCCGACAGGCTTCAGCAATCATCCCAGCTACCTCCCGCTGGTAGGCAACCCGATTGTTCTCCTTAGGGTGCCTATCGAACGCCACCGGCGTTACTGTTGACCAGTGCGTGGCGCCTGCCAGGTGTGCGGTCCACGCCTCCGCCTGCAGGTTCCGCGGTGGCCGGTCCCCCAACTCCCGAACGAGGCTCCACACACCGAGGCCGCCCAGTCGGAGTTGGGCCACGCGCCCCAGGACCCGAAAGACCTGACGCCGCTCCTCGGCGTCGAGGTCCGCCGGGAGAACCGCGGCCAACCCCAAGAGGTGCCCGTCTGCATGCGGGTGCCCGACGAAGGCCAATGGGACGAGCGCGAGGTGCGGTCCTTCCAGAGGTCCGCCGTCCCGATCGTGGCCGCTGACGATCTCCCGGACCCGCTCGGGCATGTCGTTCGCCTGGCTCACGAGCGCCTCCCGCCACCGCTGGATGACCCCGAGCACTGCCTGCAGGCCGAGGGCGGCGAACGGCCCACTGCGCCTCTCCAGGCCGAAGACGACGAGGTGAGGGCTGAAGACTGTCCCCATGGCAGTTGCTTGTCCCTCTCCTCGTGGCGGCCGCGCGTAGCCTTGGTAAAGCGCGACCTGCGGACGGAGCTGTTCCGGTCGTCTCCCGCCGAACTCCTCCTTGAGCCGCTTTCGCGCCGTCCGCTGCGCCTTTCTGTCGGACACATCCTCGGCAGCGACTGTTGGCGAAGTGTAGGCCTCGACCGCCGCGGCATTGTACCGACGCTCGAGGTCCTCCAGCGTCCCCGGCCCGGCTACCCGCAAGTGTATCTCGGCCCGCTCGTCGTCGGGGACCCATGTCACCTCGCTCACCTCCTCGGGTCGGGCCACCCACATCTGGACGAAGGAGCTGGAGTGTCCGATGCGGGTGACCTTGGCGCAAAGTGACTCCAGCGCGGCGGCCATGGAATGCTCGGCGATGACGTCCGGCCAAACCAGGTGTACGATGTCCTCCTCCAACCATGCCCGGGCGAACGTCCTCGGCTGGCGGTCCCGAGCGATCTGCGGGATCGACTGGATCACCGCGGTCGGGGGCTTGGAGACCTCTCCCGGCTTGTCGTTCACCGGCACGTAGTGAGTTACAACGGCCCGTGGCCAGCTGGCCGACACGCGCAGCCCGGGCGGCCGAAGGGACTCCAGCCACAGCAGCGCTTGGCGCTCCCGGGGATCCGCTCCGGTCTGGAAGTGCGCAGCGGCCAGGGCCATGAAGACCCGTGCCGGATGCGGCGGCCATTCGGGACGATCGCGGGCGTCCGGCTCAGAGGCCGCAACGAACCCGTTCAGATACCAGATCCCGAGCGCGAACATCTCAGGAGACCCCCACCGCCTCCTTGGCCGCTTCGAGCTGGCTCAGACGCACCAGCTTGACCAGCTCCTGCGAGGGCTTGAGGACGACAGGCTCCGCCAGCCAGGGCAGCCCCTTCTCAAGGGCTGTCTTCACTGCCTCCTTGAAGAGGCCGACGGCAGCATCGCCCGTCAGGGAAAACCGTCTCGGATCCTCCCCCGGCCGGTCCAGGAGCTCCCACACCATCGGACCGTCCGGCCAGAGCAGGCACCGGGACCGCAGGTTCGTCCCGGCTTCGAAAGCCAGCGTGGCCGCCGCCAGACCCAGGGCAGCCAGTGTCATCCGGGCGGCGAGGTCGACTGCGCTGTCCGCCTTGCCGTTGAGGGGGAACCGCAACCGGCGGAGGCAGATGAGCGAGAGCGTGGTCGTCTGCTCCGCGTACTCAATGGTCACACCGTCGTAGTAGTTGGCCTCGGTCTTCCGGTCCCGCTGCTCTGGGAACGGCACGCTGGAGTGGTTGATCTCGGACGGACGCACAGCGCCCTTTTCCCCACCCTCTGCGACCCGGAGAAGTGATTTGTCCTCGTCCCGGAAAACGAGGACGTCCCTACTGATCTCGAGCGGATCCCGCCGGACCCCGCGTCGCAGGTCGCCCACCTCAACGCCGACCCCAACGATCTCTGATACGATGGCCCGCTCGAACTTCGGCCCTAGCCCTCCCTTGGGCCCGGTCGAGTCCCACATCCCGAAGACCAGCGCTGTTGGGCAGAGCTCAAAGAGCGGGGTCGCGTTGGCCAGCCTCACCGTGTTAAGAGCCTTTCCTCGCTCCGACCTACGAAACTTCGTACCGTTCAGCTCGCTGTCTCGCAGGATCGCATCCGCTAGTCGGTGAGGTACCTGCAGGCTCGTGATCTTGCCCACCTTTTCGATGAGCCGCCCGGCTGCCTCATCGGCCTCAAGATTGCCCGTCGGGTCGTGGTCGGAGAAGTCCACGACCACTAGGGGGAGTGAGATCCTTCCCGCGTCGACCGCCTCCTGCAGTGCGAGCTCCATCCGGTTTGCTTGACTCTGCACGCTGTCGAGGAGTACGCAAGTCACCGGCTCGACGCGGCCGGGGACCCGACGCTTCTCGATAGCGTAGACAGCCCCTGCAAAGGTGGGCGGGAAGACCTTGTCTCCCGGCCCCCCGGCGGGCTGGAGCCGACGTCGGCATCGGAAGGCCGCAGCAGAGCCCTCCATCGCGGATCGGAGGATGTCAAGTTCCAGTGATCCCATCGCGCCCCCTTTGCCGCTCATAACCCCTCACCCCCTTGGAAGACTCCGGAACGCAAGCCGGGAGATCTGCCGAACTCCAGCATCTTGCCTGGCTATTTGGCTGACACACACAGAAGTTTGGCGCGCACTACGCCACCCCCTGGGCGGCCGAGAAGTTTACCTTTTGGTTGACACCCGTTCCGACCTCAACCCGCTGGGCTCGGTAAACGGCCACAACCCCTCGGGCGCGCAGACTGAAGGCATCGGGCAGCTCTTCGAATAACTGCCGGAGCTGGACCAGTGACCGAACACCATCCACGCTTAACGGACACTCCCAAAAGGGCCATGTGAAGTATCTTTCTCGAAGATCCCATCCAGCCGTTGCCAGGCCTCGTCCGACCGGAGCGGTGGGGAAGAGGACCAGAGCGCGGTAGGCTAGGAGGTTGGCCATCCACATAGTGCGGGGCTTGTTCCCCGGCGCGGTCGGGTCGCGATCCATAAGCGCATATCGGCGATCCTCAATGGGATCCCAGCGCATGGAAAGGCCTTCATCGCCGTAGTCCCAAGGCATGAAGAGAGTGCGGTAAATCCTCTCCGAGGTCACACGGATCACGAGCTGCCGCACGGTGTCGAGGAAGAACTGATGTCCCGACCCGGTGATGAAGCAGAACGGAGTAGGCTGGATGCTATCGGAATTCTTCTGGCAGACGACGTCGGTGCCGAAGGACGCGAGTAGGTCGAGGGCTTCGCGGTTCGATCGGTTCGCTGTCGCAGCGAGGCCTACGGCATGTTCCCGATACTCTTTGCTCGTACAGTCGATTCGCTTCCCGAGCGCAAGCTCTGGTCGAGGTATGGCTTCTCGGAGAGCCGTGAGCCATCGGCGGCGCTTCTCTTCATACTCGTACTCCAGAGGACGAAGCTCTCGCTCCAGGGCCTGGATCCGCTCGTTCCCGCGCAGACCTCGCTTCCTGATCTCATCGCGCTTCTTCCTGATCGCTGTCTTGGCCAGCTCCATCTCCTTCTGCGCCGCTGCCCGTCGCGCCTCGGCATCCTCGGGCACCAGCCTGCCCCGGAGGGAGTCGGCTACGATGCTCGCCAGCTCCTGCTCGTCCTCCGCATCGACGCCGCTAAGGATCGGCACCCAGCGGTGGGCGCGCTTCCAATGGAGTCTGGGTTCACCGACGCGAGTTTCATGGAGACTCACGAGCGTCCCTACTGCGGCGAGGAACCCCAAAGGATTCGCCCCATCCAGACCGACGAGCTCGAACGACTGAGGCATCAAGCATCACCCGCCTCTGCCAGCATGAAGTTGCTCGCGTACCAGTCAGCGAGCCTCAAGAGCGCCTCCAGATACGTCAGCCCCCACCATCCGTAGCGACGGGTCAGGCGCCAAAAGCGTTCGACGATGCCCGAGTCGAGTCGGTGCGCCGGCGGAGACGATGTCCGGGCGTCCGGATCCATCCTGACCTCGGTCCCCGCCAGGATCCCGGAGACCTCAGGAGGCGAAGGATCCACGACAACCGGGGCCAAGGGTCGTCCGTGGCCGTGATGACTGGCGATCAAGTGGAGGACGAGGTCCGCCAGGAGGTCGTCCGCGGGGAGGGTGGCGAACCGCCGAGCAAGCTCCAGCGAGGCCATCTCGTGACGGAAGCTCTCAGGTAGGCCGCTTGCCTCGCGAATCGCGCGGCGTCGGACAGGCGAGGTAGGGACGCTAGCCGACTTCGCGATGGGAACGATGGCCGTAGCCGCCGCGACCTCGTCCCCCTGACGCAGCAGCACCTGGAAGCGTGGGTCGAGCTTCCCGGCGTCGTGCCAGAGAGCCGCGAGGGCAAGGGCGTCGTGCAGACTCGCCGGGAGGCACCGCGTAGCGAGCCTCTCCGCAGCGCGACGGACCAGCTGCGAGTGCTCGCCCAGGGAGACCTCTCCATCCGCAGCGGACGCGAGGTCGTCGTCATCGGCGAACAGGTCCGGCTCGGCCTCGCGACGATTTGCGGCCCGCGCCACGAGGATCAAGCCGCCCGCCGGGTGCTCGAGCACCCGCCCGCGGCGCACCGCCTCAAGCAGCTTCAGCCACCACTCCGGAGGTGGCTGAGGGGATTCAGCGTCCTGCGGTCGGTACTCCAGGACCGCCTGAATGGCGTCCTGGATCGCGTCGCGGTCGGGAGCCGGCGACGTGGCGAGTTCGACGAGGTCTCTGAGCGGCGGACAGTCGAGCCAGGGCCCCAGCACCGTCGGGTTCAGGCGCACGGCGGCCGGTTGCCCCACGGCGACCCGCGCGGCCTCCCATAGGTCGAGTTCCTCATGGCCCGACGCCTTCGCGCGCGTCGCCTGCCCAAGGCCCTCAATGCCGTAAGAGGCAGGGACCACGAGCACGTCACCCGGGCTGATGTCGGCCCCGCTCGTAACGACGCGCGACCGGTCGCGGCCCCGCCAAAGCAGGCACGGACGGATCCCGTCCCGGGTCCCTTCCCTCTCGCTCCCGAGACCCTCCACGTCCGGAGAGTCGTCGACCGCAGGCTGCTGAGCGAGCCATGCCCGTACGCGCCAGAGCGGTGCCTGCAGCATCTCCCCGGTAACCGGCGGGCAGAGGGCGATCGTCTCGAGCCACGATCCGGTATCGCCCACCGGGAGGTCACAGCGCCAGACCACGGAAACCTCCGGGGGACCGGGCTGTCCGTGCAGATAGAAGGCGACATCCGGCTCGGGATGGGGAGACGGCGCGGTTTGGCACAGGAGATCGAGGTGGGCCGGGAGGAGGATTGGGGCATCGGGGCTCGGGCCAAGGAGCGATGAGAGGTCCTCGACCTCGCGCACGCGCCGGTCGAGGGCCTCTACTCCCATGTCGATGACTAGGCGCCCCTCTCTATCCGTCGTTGCCTGCTCCTTGAGCCATCGCCAAGTCGCGGCCAACGCAGGACCGTAGACGGGGTCCGGTTCCTCCGCTTCCACGTCGGCCTCACGGGCCAAAATGACAGCGGGCGCTGGCTGGTCCGCCCCAAACCTTGCCAGACGTCCGAAGCGCTGACGGAGGGCGTCCAGGCTGGCGCACTCCGTGACGAGGGCGTCGAAGCTGAAGTCAGCGCCGACCTCCAGGCACTGGGTTGCAACGGCCACGACAGGACGCTCGGGCTCCTCCGGCTCGTTCGCCCTGAGGTATCGGCCCCAGCGCTGGACGAGGTCGTCACGTTCGAAGGGGCGAATTCGCCCCGTCAGGAGAATTACGTCGGCCCGGTCAGCCAGGCCGCCCTGCAGGTCTCCCGCCACCTCCATGGCGGTGCGGACCCGGTTCACCATGACGGCGACACGGCGTCTGCCCTCTTCGATAAACTGCGCGGCGCACTCGACAGCGCGAGTGACGAGCGGGTCGTGGTCCGCCGCCCGCTGACGGTCGAGGGCGACTAGATCGGCCAGCTTCGAGGTCCGGAGCCTGTGGCGCAGCTCGGGGTGATCCAGAGCCCTGCCGCGGTCCAAGCCGGGGAAGACGGTTGCCGGAGGAAGACCCTGAGGCGGCGTGGCCGACATAATTAGGAAGCCGAATGGGGTCGGCAGGGGCTCCTCGGCCCACACGGGGCCGCGGTAGCGTCGGATGGCCTCGAGGGTCTGCATGAAGGGGACCGCGCAGTGGGCCTCGTCGAGGATGATGAGGCTATCGTTGGCCGCGAGCCCGGCGAGGATGGGCGCAGTGAGCAGACTGTGTCCGTAGCCCCGGAACAGGAGTCGAGAGCCCACCTGGTCCACGGTGGAGGTGATGACCGCAGGCTGGGAAGGGATGCGGGCCCAGCCGTCATCGCGGAGGATTCCCCCTCGGAGCCGGCCTACCGCCAGGGGGCGTTCGGTCCCGGAAAGCCCCCGTAGGCGGTCGGCGACATCTTTGAGGGGGCCGGTTGTTGCCCCTGCGAGCTTGTTTGCGATGCTGGTTGCACGCTTGAAGGCCTCGTCCACGACGATGCGCCGGTCCACGACGAACCAAATCCGCCGCGGGGCAGTCCGTTCGGCGAGCGCGCGCTCGGCCTGGGCGGCGAGGGCGTAGACGGCGATGTCGATGCAGCCCGTCTTGCCGGAGGCCGTTGGCAGGTCAAGAGCTTGGGGCCATTCCCCGGAGGCCACGCGCTGGGCCAACATGGCCTGCCAGGGGAATGGGTCACGGCCCCAGAGGGTCCGAAAGTACTCTCCGAAATCGGGCAAGCTCCAAACGGTCTCTCCGTCCATCATCGGGGTCTTTCCGTCCCACCAAGATGGTGATCAGGAGGCATGCACAAGCTATCCCTCGCCCCTGGGGCCCTCGTCGGAAGCAAGGAGCAGCGTAAGGTGAGGTGGTGGCTCACCTTGACGACGGCCGATGCCCGGTACCAGCTCCGCACTAAGCTCACGAGCCTGGGATCCAGGCAGCAGACAGCAGAGGGCCTCGCGAGCCCCCTGGACGTCGGCTGGCTGGGCCTGAAGAGAATCGGGTGCCCATCAGGAAGCTCTCGCGATCGCTTGCCCTTCCTTAGTAGGGAGTGCTGCCCACAACCCCGAGTCCATAAGCCTCCACCCTCCTGGCTGACCGGCCACCGACCCGGGCCTCCAATAAGCCGAGTTGACGGACCGGGGGCCGACGCCGCGATCCCACCCCGCCAGCACTTCAAGCCCGCCGCGCATCTCGATCGCGTCGGGAACAATAGCGTGAGCGAGCACGCGCTCGGTCGTGAGCGCGGGGTCTGTGTTTTCGATGCTTACCGGTGCGCTGAACACCCGTGCGGTGGAGTCCCACGCGACCCGCCGAACACGACCGAGACCGTATCGGGTGTCGCCGCCGAGAAAAAGTTCCTCGACCTCCTCGACCGCCCCTTGGATGCCGGAGCCCTCGCGCACCAACAGGTAGCCCACCAGGCCAACCGGTTTTACGTCGCCCGTCGACGTTCGCCAGTGCTCGCCCATGCACTCGGTCTCCCGGAGCGTGCCCTCTGCGGCAGCGTCCGAGGCCGGATCGATGGCGGTGCCGGGTCGCGCCACGAGCAAGCGCGACCGCATCACTCGGTCGGGGAGGCCGTTGCTGTCCTGGTCGTCCTCCCGCTGCCAGACGAGACCCTGGCGGGGCTCGTACCGCGGGAGCCACGCCTGCCAGTTGTTCCCGGTCTGCTCGGCCGGATAGAGGTAGGTGAGTCGCAGATCCCGTCGGATCGCCTCCCCGACCTCCTCGTAGGAGGGAAAGCCCGTCCCCTGGCGTCGGGCCACCTCTGCGGTAAGAGCGCCCCCAGACGGCGCGTGCCAGCACGTAGAGGCGGCCGCGATTGAGGCTCCCCGACGGCGACATGCCAACGTGGAGGGGCGCTTGGAGCTGCCAGACCCAGCGGATCGGAGTCCAGCTCATCGACGCCCTTCAGTCGATGCGCCGCGAGCCTTGACGTGGTAGCGCCCGTAGACGAGGGCCTGTCGCAGAAGGTCGCGGGCGAAGAGGAGATCGTCGAGGTTCTGGCTCAGACTCTCAAGCGAGGCAAACACGTCGCCGCCATGAAGGAGAGGCGATCCCTGCGGCATACGGTGCAGGAACTCGGCGCACGTGGCGCTTGCGCGGTCCGCGCTCTGTCCTCCCCGGGCCTTCAGGTAGAGGAAGAAAGCGTACACCCCCTGCTCCTCAAGGACGGCCAACGCGTCGTTCAGGAGCTTCTCATCAACCCCGTCCTCGCCGGACAGGTGCTGACCGAGCTTCGCGCACTCGAGATCGAGGTTCTCCACCGTCATTGCGCCTCCCGGGATGCGGGGGAGGGCTCCTGCTTCGGAAGGAGGACGCGCAGTCTCCCCATCCCGCGCGTTCCCATCCCGCCGACCCCCAGGTGTTCGAGGTACCGGTGGGCGTCCTTGACAACGGCGTGGACGTCCCCGATCGTGACCTGTTGGCCCTGGCCCTTGAACGCCACTTCCGACGATCCCACCCGGAAGTGCACGGGGTTCTTGCAGGTGACCTCCCAGCAGAGCACGGTGGTGCGAGGGAGGGCCTCGTATGAGAACAGCAATCCTTCCTCTGCCGCCCCGGTCGCCGGGTCGATGGCGACGGACGTCCGCACTTCCAGGTTGCTGTTCACCACGTGGGTGAAGAGCTTGTCGGGGAGGACTCCCAGATGCCGACCGATCTCGTCGAGCACACCGAGGTTCGTGAGGTCGGTCTGTACCTGTTGCCAGCTCGAAAGGGACCTGACCGGCAGGAGGAGCCAGCCCAGGTTGAGCGGGCGCCCGCCGTCCTGGTCGCGGTAGAGAGCATCGTCGGTAACCCCGTCCGCTCTCACGCCAGCCGCTCGAAGGGCCAGCGGACAGGTCACCCACAGCGGTCCCTCCCGCGTCGCCACAGGGAAGAGGAGGACGTGGGCGTCGCTGAAGGCGGCGAGGCCTGCGAAGCCTCCCGCGCTGTCCTGACCGCGGGCGAACCCGAAGACGGTGCAGATCGGGCAACTCGCCTGGCCGCAGTGCCCGCCTTGCCCGCCCGCGCGCGGCTGCCCGACGCCGGCACAATGGGGGAAGCGGTTCTTGGCCATGGCGGCGTAGGTGCGATAGACGCCCGCGAGGCTCGACCCAGGGATCTTGGGGACACGCGTGACCGGGTCGCGCACGATGGTCAAGTCGACCCGGCCCAGCCGGGCCCCGCCGGTCCGCACGTGGATCGGGTCGAGCGCCATCCCCAGATGGCGAAAGGTCTGGAAGCTCTCAGCCATGTCTCACCTCGCCCCCCGTCTCTTTGAGCACCGACAGATGCCAGTCCAGTGCCCACTCCAAGATCCCGTCGCGTGCAGCCTCGACCAAGGCGCGGAGGGCTGGCCCTTCGGCACCGAGTCGGTCGGCCAGGACCGCCTCGGCCAGCCTCGCCCAGGCCTGTTCCGCGCCTGGAGCCCAGCGGCCGTCGGGGCCTTGCCAGGCCTCGCGCCGGCTAACGAGCTCTGCCCGGACGGCATGGAGGGCGGCCATGCTCGGTGCGGCCCGGCGGACCAGCTCCCATGAGGCGCCCATCTCGCTCCAGTCCGCGAGCGGCCTGAGGCGGACCAGTTCGAAGCGTCGGCCTGCGCTGTCCAGGAACACCGTCGCCACCCGTGCCGGCTGGACCTGGACCTCGTCGCCAGGCCGTAGATCTAGCGCGTGACGGTAGACCTGGCCTTCAGGGTGGGGGAAGTCACGCGGAAAGCGAAGGCGGTCGTCGGTCACGGCGAGGTACGGGTAGAAGACGTCGAGGCGGCCGTCGGGCAGCGCGACCGGAATGGTCCGGAGCTCGCTGCCGCCGTCGGGACGCAGGAAGACGAGAGAGACTACACCGCCTCGTTCGTCGCGGTGGCGCACCCGCCACGTCTGGGACTCCCCGCCATCGATCCCGTGTTCGATCGTGCGCACGGCCTCGAGAACCGCTTGGAGGGGGAGCTTCTGCGGGAACCCGACGATGCCGGCGGAGAGGGGCAGGCGGTCCCAGACGCGCCCGAACTCCTCGTTCCACATCTCGATCGCTCGGTCGAGGCAGCCAGACGCGGCTTCCAGAGGCACGAGGGCGCGGAAGCGGAGCGGGCTCAGCTCCAGGAGAACGACGGGGTAGTAGATCCGGAGCGGGCCAGCTTCTTTGACGTCCGCGATCCGCAACGTGCGCGCGACGCGATCGTCCCCCCTGAGCTGGATCTCGCGTCCCTTGATATCATCGCGGCTCGCCTGGGCCGCCAGCAGGCGCGCCAGGTTGGACGTCGTCAGGAACCGCCTGTCGCGGTAGAGGACGTCCACTAGCGTGCCGTTCAGGTGGCCTTCGTAGATCTCGCCGTCCTCCCAGCCTCTATCTGCCGAGCCCCCGTCAGGAATGAGCACGAGGCGACGCACTCGCCAGTGGTTCGGACTCCTGGCGGCGAGCTGCCGAAACTCGGCGGCCAGGGTGGCGAAGAACTCCTCGGCCTGCTGCCAGAAGCGGTAGACGCGGCCCGGCGAGGGGAGCTTAGTGAAGAGCTGGTGGACGACCCAGTGGGCGCGGGCGGCCTCGTCCAGCTTGTCCCAGCTCGGTGCGTCGGAGCGATCCTCGACGATCTTGGCGAAGAAGCTTGGCCAGTCGCTGTCGTGGCGGTAGCCCTCTTGGAGGCTTGTGAGCACCGGATCCTTCTGGTCGTACGCACCCAGCTTTCGACGCACGTAGTCGATGAGGCTCTCGAACGGCTCGGCGGGGTCGATGGGGTTGTCGCGGCCATCCAGCGTCGGGTTAAACCTCCGCCACTCGCTGATCGCCTGGGTCCGCAGGCTGTCCATCCGTCGCCCGTCGAGCCAAGGCTCGATGTCGAGGCTGAGGGTGATGAGCGCGAGGCGGCCGCTGGCATCGGCGACCTCGTTCACCCAGATCGTGTCCGTCCCCAGCTTGCCGTTGAGCCAGGCATCCAGCCGACCGCGCCGGCGCCTCCCGCAGACGGCGCAGGGACGTTTCTTGTCATCAGGTCGACTGTTCAGGCGCACCAGGCAGACGGGGCACACGTGACCACCGTTCTGGTCGTCCTGGATGCGCCAGCTCCGGTGGAGCGGCATGGCGAGCGAAGACCGGGCCTGTCGGGTCTCCCGGACCATCGGGACGAGGCTGCGGGTCGGCTCGCTGATCCGGCAGAGCGGCGGGGTTTCCAGCTCCAGCTCCCGCGCAATCCGCTCCACCTCGGCCTGTAGCCACGATTCCCAGGAAGGTATCCTGAGGTCGCCATCCGCGGTGGATCGCTTGGATCGCTCCCCGGGGAACGAGAAGACCTCCACGCTCGTGTCGCCGTAGAGGAGCGAGCCGATGGCCAGGTCCACCTCGACCAGCTTGCGGACGCGATCGAAGAACTCTCGGATCGCCGCCCACGCACCCGTCCAGTCACCGATGCGCACCGCCCGGGCCTCGTAGTGGTCGGAGCCGACCCCGACGGTCAGCAACCGCCAGCGCGTCGTCTGCTTCAGCTCGGTCGAGTCCCCCGGGAATGCCTTCCCCTCGAGCAGGGCTCCGGCCACCGCGCTCTTGAAGAGGGCGGCGGCAACGTAGGACTGGTCCCAGAGGGTGACGTCGTTGTTGGGGAGCCGCGTCTCGGCGATGGTGAAGGAAAACGCTGCACGCAGGAGGCTCTTGGGACCGGCGGCCGAGTCGCGCCACCTGCGCCATGCACCGACATCTCCCGTGTCTCCCTGACCGAGTTGCCTTATCTCCTCGAGAATGCGACGAGCCTCGTCGAGCAGCCGGCGCCAGCCGGCTATCGTGAGGACTTCAGGTGGGTCGGCCAGGAGGTTGCGGCGCGGCTCGCCGAAGGCCGATGCGAGCCACACGTGCGTGGCGTCCTGCTTCAGGTACTGAGACGCCCGCGGCGGGACGTTCTTCTCGATGCCCGAGACGATCCCGTGGGCCGCCTGGAGAAGCCCCAGCAAGCCGCTATCACGCTCCCGGTGCTTGCTCACGAAGTCCGTCAGGGTCGCGGGCCACGGTATCGGGGCGCCGTTCACCGAAGGGAAGCGGGATCGCACCCAGCCGAGCATTTCATCCCACGGAAAGGGTGGGCTCTCGTGCTCGTACCAGCGAAGGTCTTTGTAGCCTGTGTCCTGACCGCCTTGAGCCTGCAGGAACGGTAGCGGTCACGCGCCTCGTTGCGCTCCTGCGAGCCTCGCGCGGACCACGACGTGCACCCGTCGATGAAGCCGGAAGTCAGCCCAGTCGGGAGCCGGCCGTCAGTTGGACAGGCTCTTTGTGAGGCGAGCTCGGCGTACAGGTCGAACCTCATGTGGTGGTGCGCCCTCCCAGCAATTGACTGAGGATCGACTCCCCGTCCATAAACTCGTCACGCCGCAGGCGGGGCCAAGCCGTCTCGAGGCGCCGTTGCATCTGCTCCAGAGTGATGCGGTCCGGATCGGCGAACCCGAAGGTCCGTGCCGGATCCTTGAAGCTGAAGACCTTCTTGCTTTCCTGCTGGCTTCCGGCCAGCCAGCTGTTCACGGCCCGATCGGGGGCCTCCAACTCTCGGGCCCGGCTTTTCTGCTCTCTCCGCCCGAGGATCTTGTTGAAGGTGCTCCGATCAGTGTCCTGTCGTGCCAGGTACCGGCCGTTCACGCAGCAGAAGCTGCTCAGCGACGCCCAACCGAACCCACCCTGTGGGGGCCTTCGCCAGCGCTGGTGGCGAACGTAGGACGCAAGCTGGCGGCGAGAAACGGGCTCGAGCACGGGGCCGCTCTCAACCTCTACGAGTCCATGGTCGCGGTGGTGCGGCAGGGTTGACCGGCGGGCTTCGTCAGACGGCTTGAGGACGGTCTTGCCTCCCATGGCTCCGTATCCGGCGATGAGCCGAAGCGTGAGATCGAGGAGGGCCCACTCCTCCCGTGCGATGGCGCGCAAGGGCGTAAACCGGAGAACGAACCGTGTGTCCTTGCTAATCTTGTGGCCCAGAACCTTGCCCTCGGCGTCTCTCACCTCGAAGCGGAACTTTCGGGCCCAGCCGGTACAGCCGAAGAGTTCGCAGACCGGGCAGCGTCGATCGTCGTCCGGGCAACGGTTGTTACTGTCGGTGGGGTCGCAGGCCGCCCCGTCGAGCCCCCGCACGAGCACTTCACACCACCAACGGATGGAGCCGAGCAGGCCGGTGGGAATGACCCGTTCCCCTTTCCCGTCCACGTCGCCAGACCAGAGGTCGGTTCGCGCATTGAGATGCCACTCCTTGACGTCCGCAGGGGCGCTCATGGGTAGACCTCCTGGGGGAGGACAACCTCGCTGACCCGTTGTGCGCTTGCGAGCGCCTCCTGCGTCTTTCCCGGCAACGGCTCCTGAGGTTCACCGAGGCTCCAGAACACCCGTGCCAGGAGCGTGAACTCTTCGGCTTGCCTTGCGAAGGGAGGCCTTCCAGACTTCCTCCACGGCCTGCTGACCATCCAAGACCGCGCGCTCCCGTTGCGGCCCCGGATCCCAAGCAAGACGGCGGCGCAGTCCAAGTCCGCCAGGGCTCGGCGGCGTCCAGCCTGCCACTGCACGATCCTGCCAGGATCTCCAGGCAATGGGCGTAACCCGAAACCCCGCGCCCTGGTTCCCCGCCCGGCTCCGGGACAGTTCTGTAGGGTTGCTTGCAACACGAAGCCTTGACTTCTTTCGAGACGTCCGACGTTCGGCGCCAGCAGAGGCGATTTCAAGGCTTGAATCACGAAATGGCAAACATTCAGCATTCCGCAGAAAAGTTAGCACCTCAATTACTTCATCTCTGCGGGGACTCCCTTCTCTGCGGGGCCTCTGCGGGACGCCACCTCCGCCAGACCCGCGAGAATCCGCCCGCTGTGGCCCCCGGATGGGCTTTACATCGAATGGTACTTATGCCGAATAGTCCCGCTCTGTGCGGTATTTGTCAAGAGGTCTGACCAATCCGGCTACGGGCTATATGGGCAGGGTTCTTTAATCTCGCCGCGAAAGGGTAGATATTACCAACTCAAGTGCCCATCTTGGTTCGAAAATCCGACAAAAGGGGGGAATTCTATGCGGACAGTGGTTCAGGCGAGGGCAGGGGTAGCTTCCCTGGCCCTCGTCCTTATACTGGCCCTCGGGCCTGCTGCTGCGGCGCCAACGATCCGTCTCTCCATCGCGACCGGCGGGACCGGCGGGGTATA
>ENA-ORXB01001666-ORXB01001666.1-sediment-metagenome-genome-assembly--contig:-NODE-1666-length-23912-cov-5.705265_pt1 | contig 23912 bp, 19 predicted proteins | sample MGYA00237863_ERZ511475 | MGnify/ENA primary metagenome ERZ511475 (study PRJEB26305, sample SAMN06343858) | sediment metagenome | isolation source: hot spring sediment | place: Canada: British Columbia... | reverse complement strand
GTTCGGCTGTTCGCCGATGAAAGCGGTACGTGAGCTGGGTTTAGACCGTCGTGAGACAGGTCGGTCCCTATCTGCTGTGGGCGGAGGAAACTTGAGGGGCTTTCTCCCTAGTACGAGAGGACTGGGAGGGACACACCTCTGGTGTGCCAGTTGTCGCGCTAGCGGCACCGCTGGGTAGCCACGTGTGGACGGGATAAACGCTGAAAGCATATAAGCGTGAAACCTCCCCCAAGATCAGGTTTCCTGCCGAAAGGCGAAGGCTCCTGGAAGACGACCAGGTTGATAGGCCGGACGTGCAAGTGCAGCAATGCACTCAGCTAACCGGTACTAACAGCCGAGCGCTTGGCCGCATTGCTCACTCTCTCGTGTCCCTCTGCCTGCCAGATATTCCCAAACACACTCCCGCTTGCCCTCTGCAAGCGCTACCGACTATGCCGGTGACCATACCCTAGCGGAAACACCCGTTCCCATTCCGAACACGGCCGTGAAACGCTTAGGGGCCGATGGTAGTCCGTCCAGGGCGAGAGTAGGTCATTGCCGGCACCCTCTTCCTTCCCTGAACCCCGGTTCCATACCGAACCGGGGTTCTTCGATTTTACAACGTTCCTTCCTCCCTCTCCGTCGGCTGTTACTCAAACCTTTTCTTCTACTTCACTTCAACTTCCTTTCCCTGACCGACGAGTTCAGCCATCCGCCGTCATCTCCACACCTCCATCTGTGCTCGCGTGAGAGAAACTGTTTTTTGGGTGAACGAGTCCTCTCATTCCGAGGCAAGTTGGCTGTCGATGAACCAGAAACCGTCGCGTTCGACCGCTGTTCCCAGTGTGATTTGCACGGGATAGCGGAACATCGGCCCGGCCACGCAGAGGGTGTGAAACTCGCCCTGTTCGCCACAGGGGTCCACATCGGAGGGAAGGTCCTGGAGGAATTGCCGCGTGTACCACCGGCCGATCCACCGTTGGGGCGGGTCCAGGCGCCGGGGATCGATGCATACTACCGCGGCTTGCAGTCCTGCCGCCAGCATAGTTTCCGCCAGTGCCGCTGTGTCTTGGGGACGTCCCCACAGGGGGAATAGCGGTCGCAAACCCACTTGGCCTAACTGTTGTTCCCGATAAGCTCGGACATCCTCCAGGAACAGATCCCCGAAGGCGACGGCTGTGATGCCGGCTTGGCGGGCACAAGTGCACCAGCGGAGCATACGCTCCTCGTATTCGACGTTGCTGCACGGCCAGGGCAAGGGGATTTCCCAGAGAGGCAAACCAGCGGCGCGAGCCTGTGCCCGGAGAACCTCCCGACGCACTCCATGCATGGCCACGCGGCCGAAGGCCTCATTGACGGTTGTCAATAGGCCGACCACTTCGACGTCGTCCCGCTGGCGCAAGACATGAAGCATCCAGGCGGAATCCTTACCACTGCTCCATGAGACCAAAACACGCTCTTTCATGGCTGGGACAAAAAAAGCTCATTCATGGGTAGGATCGGAGTCGTGTATTTCCTGGGACCGGATTCCGTCCGAGATCGGGCTTTTTCCCTCCCCAATTTGGAGAGATTGGGTTCGCGTGCTATATCGCTTCATCCAACTGGCTGTCCAGCAGGTCCGTCACAAACATGTGGCCCGGCTTGTGGGTGATGGCCAGTGGGGGGCGGGCGTGTAACAACGCGGCTTGCGGGGTGACGCCGCAGGCCCAGAATAGCGGAATTTCATCGGCTTCGACGGGGACCGGATCGCCATAGTCCGGACGGAGAAGGTCAGAGATACCGATCGCCGCGGGCTGGCCTAAATGGACCGGAGCGCCATGTGCGCGTGGATAGCGCCGGGTGATCTGAATCGCCCGGATGACATGTTGAGGCGGGAAAGGCCGCATGGACACCACCAACGGGCCGTGGAAGCGCCCGGCGGCTTGGCACGGAATGTTGGTGCGGAACATGGGCACATTGCGGCCAAGTTCGATGTGCCGCACGCGCAGACCCGCTTGCAGGAGGGCGGCCTCGAAGGTGAAAGAGCAGCCTAGAAGAAAAGCGACCGAGTCTTCGCGCCACCATCTGGTGATCTCCGAGACTTCCGCCACGCATTCTCCGCGTTCCCAGATGCGGTAGGCCGGCAGGTCGGTGCGCAGATCGCTGCCGGGGGCGACCAGCCGGGCTTCCGGATCGCCGGGATCGGTGACCTCCAGGATCGGACAGGCCTGTGGGTTCCGCTGGCAGAAGAGCAAAAAGTCGAAGGCCCAATCGCGCGGCAAGATGACCAAATTGGCCTGAACATATCCCAGCGCTAAGCCGCTCGTCGGTCCGCTAAGTTCGCCGCGGCGGCAGGCCTGCCGAACCTCCGCCCCGGTCGCCCGTTGCCACTTGGAAGGGTTCACCATGCTAGCATCTCCCGCATCCGTATCAGCGGCTCAATGTACGCCTCCCACGCCAACCCATCCACACTCACCTCAGGCCGCCCTGTCACACCGTCCACCAGTAGACCCTCGCGGACCATTATTTCCAGAAGATGGCGCTCCGCTTGGGGATCGAACAATCCCGGCGGCGGCTTTTGTCGACGCAAGAGAAACAAACCGGCCGCCAGAGCGTAACTTCCCCAATTGCTCACTCCGGCGACGATCAGGTAATCGGTGGCAATCCGGCAATGAATCTGCCGTCCCAGGGGAATGTTGTCCGCCAGGATTGCCGGGTCGATCTTGCCCATGCCGATTTCATTCCCCCCATCTCCAATGCCAATTGTCACGGGGGAGTTATTGGCGTCCGCTGCCGGATTTGCATTGTCAATCCAGCGGTGGACAGGTCCCATCTGTTCGGTAATGTCCACGCCGCGCATCGTCAGGCATCGACCCTCGGCATTGGGTCCGGCTCGTTCGATAAAGACGTAATGGGTTGGAAAGTATCCCAGCAGATGAGATGAAGGCCTATCCCAGGCGTCCGCAGTAGGAGGGGGCAGTTCACAGAGCCAATCTCCCGGCAGGTCACAGTAGCGCAGTCCCGCGCGCATGGCGGCGATGCCCGGCGGATCCGTGGCAATCCGAGCGGGAATCCCCAGCGCAGCGCAGGTCCTCAGCAGGAATAAGGCACCGAGGGGACCATCGGTTTCGTGACCGGGCGGGTCGGCAGTAGGGATAAAAAAGCCCGTCACGATGGCCAAGCGAGGGGCGGGGTGATGCGTGAGGTTCTGGCACGCCGAGGCCAAATCCGTTGCCGTAGCGGTGAACAGATTGCAGTGTGGATTGCGACTCAAACCCCGCCGACCAGGATCGGTGTGAATGATCCCTGGGAGGACGTTGAGCGGGGGCGGAGAACTCAGACGCATTCCAGCTTGCATGGCTAACTAAGAGTCCACCGGTTGCTCACCGGCTTGGCGTGACGAGTTCAACGGTTCCGGTCAGTTTATGCCGTCCTGGGAGAGTTGGCTGTGCCGCCAAGTTTATGAAAGAGACAAGTCGAATGGAGAAACAAGGCGGTTTTCACAGGGACACGTTTTGCAGCAGGTAGGCGAAGCGCCCCAGCCAGTAACGGGGCAGGGGGGCGGTGATCGTGATCGGCTCCCGCGTCGTGGGATGGAAGAAAGTCAGGCTTCGGGCATGCAGGGCGATGGCGTGGCCCAAGCGGTAGGGGCTGCCGTATCTGTTGTCCCCGTAGATCGGGTAGCCGCGGGAGGCCAGTTGGACGCGGAGCTGGTGTTTGCGGCCGGTATGAGGACGTAACTCCAAGAGGATTAGCCGCTGGTGCCGAGCCTTGACTTGGAACATCACGCTCACGCGTTGGGAACGCGGTGTGGGCGCCGGAGTCACCGCCACGCGCGGCACGGCTGGCTCTTTTATTAGCCAATCCTCCAGGATGCCGCTCTCCTGCCGCTGCCAAGGAGCCTTCGTGGAAGTGGGACAGAGGGCGGGTTCCTCGACGACGGCCCAGTACACCTTCTCAACCGCGCCGAGGCGGAATTGTTCGCACAGGCGGGCCGCCGCCTTGCTGGTCCGCGCGAAAAGCAAGGCACCAGTAACCGGTTTATCCAACCGATGCACCACTCCGAGGAAAACGTTGCCCGGCTTACGATACTTCTCCTTGAGATAGCTTTTGACCAGTCGATCAACCGTCTCTTCCTTCCCCTGATAGTGGGTGGTGGGCCAGCCGGCGGGCTTATTCAACGCCAGGCAGTGATTGTCCTCGTACAGGATATCCAGATAGTCCGCAAAAAAGGTCATGCCGGGATTCCCATAGGCACGTTATTTTCGGTGCGGGTAGGGCACCTACAGTTACATTACCATACCGAAGAAGGAGGATTGGAATACACGACAAGTTGGTGGTTGATTTCCACATGGCGGGTCTGTACCATGGTACCCCCTTCGGACATGGGAAGAGAAGGACACAGACAACCTACTTCCCTTCTTACACCGGCAAACGGCGGGGCGGACAGGGAACGGTTTGGCTCAGTTGCTGAGCGAGGGACAACAAGGCTTCCTCCTGCCAACGAGGACCGATGAGTTGCACCGCCAGCGGCAACCCGTCGGAAGTCCAGGCGATGGGAAACGTGACCACCGGCAGTCCCAGGTAGCTCCAGGGGGATTGGAAGGCGGGATCGCCTGTGGTGTCCCGCGGTGGAGGGGTGCCAGGGGTTGCTGGCAGTGCAAGCCAGCCGCCGGCGCGCAGCAGCCATGCATCGATTTCCCGCCGAGCTTGGCGGAGGTGTTGCCGGGCCTCGTGATAGCTCCAGGCCGAGTGGTTCAGTCCGTCGCGGATCAATTGTGTGATTTTGGGCGGATAGTCGTCGGGATGCCGCTGCCAGCGCCCGTGGTGAAAGGCGGCTGCTTCCACTGCGAGGATGACGGCGTGATGGCGGCGAATTTCCACGAGGGGAATCGGCAAGGGTGTTTCCAGCCACTGCCAACCGGCCTGTTCGAGCTGTTGTTGCCACTGTTTGAAGGCCCGATGCATGACTGGTTCCAAACGCGGATCCTGCAAGTATTCCGGCAGGGTCAGCAAAAGTCTTCCAGGACTCTCTAGAAGTGGGGGGATTCCCATTGGGGCGGGCCGCAACGCGCTCCAGAGGATTTGCAAGTCCTCCAGATGACCCGCCATCAGGCCGACGTGGTCCAAGGAGGGGGCTAAGGGCAGAATCCCACGCGTGGAAAGCTGGCCGAACGTCGGTTTAAGCGCCCAGATGCCGCAGTAAGCAGCCGGACGGATGACAGAACCGCCGGTTTGGCTTCCCAAGGCGAGAGGAACCATTCCCGCCGCTACAGCCGCCGCTGAGCCGCTGGAGCTGCCGCCGGGAGTCCGTTCCGTCTGCCAGGGGTTGCAAGTCGGAGGCGGATCGAGGTAGGCGTAAGGCGTGGTGACGGTCTTGCCGAGGATGACAGCGCCGGCCTGGCGCAGTTGCCGGACGATGGGAGCATCCTGGCGCGCATAACTATTGGCCCAGCGCTGAGAACCGCAGCCGGTGGGCAGATCGAAAACATCGATGATGTCCTTGATGCCGATCGGAATGCCATGGAGGGGACCGCGCCAGTGCCCCCGCTGCGCTTCCTCATCGAGCCGTTGCGCCTCCTGGAGTGCCCCACTGGCATCGACCGCTGCCCAGGCGTGAATCTGCCCCTCGGCATCCGCGATGCGCTTCAGGAACTGCTCCGCCAGTTGCCGGACCGAGAGCTGGCCTTGCCGGAGCGCCTCCCCCACTCCCGATATCCTTGCGGACGATACCATAATGCCTGTACTCCCCTGGACAGCTTGCAAGGAGCTAATCATGCGGAAAGTGCGTATTGCCATCTTAGGCGGCTCAGGATACACAGCGGGGGAACTTCTCAAAATCTTGCTGCGGCATCCCGGCGTCGAGATTGCCGCGATCACCTCCCGCCAGAAGGAATCAATCGCCGATCTGCACCCCTTTCTCTATGGCCGCTTGGAACGGATGTGCGAACCGTTTGATCCGGACGCCTTGGTTGCTCAAGGTGTGGAAGCGGCTTTCAGTTGCCTGCCGCACGGGGCCAGCATGGAATCCATACCTCCTCTGCTGGAGCGGGGGATTCGGGTGATCGATCTCAGTGCCGACTATCGCCTGCGAGACCCGGCCGTGTACGAACAGTGGTATAAGGAACCGCACCACGATCTGCGGAACCTGGAACATGCAGTTTACGGCCTGCCGGAAATCTATGGCGACCGGATTCCCCAAGCCCGCTTGATTGCCAACCCTGGTTGTTATCCGCAAACGGCAATTCTGGGACTAGCTCCTCTGGTGGCCGAACGCTGGATCGACCTGACCAGCATCATCATTGACAGCAAAAGCGGGGTAAGCGGGGGCGGACGCACGCCCAAGCTGACCTTCCACTTTCCCGAATGCAACGAAAGCGTGTCCGCCTACGGCATCGGCGTCCACCGCCACACACCAGAAATCGAACAGGTGCTCAGCGACTTGGCCGGGCAGAGCGTGACTGTGGTTTTCACGCCGCACTTAATTCCGATGGACCGCGGCATCCTGAGCACGATTTACGCTGTGCCGACGCGGCCTATCACGCTCTCGCAGCTCCAGGAGCTATACCGCAGTTACTACCGGGAGCTGCCTTTCATCCGCCTGCGACAGCAACCGCCCGCAACGAAGGACACGGCCCATAGCAACTTCCTGGACATCTTCCTCCAGCCGGTGCGCGGAGGCCGCCTGGTGATCGTGACGGCGGAGGACAATCTGGTCCGCGGAGCGAGCGGAGTGGCCGTGCAAAACTTCAACCGCATGTTCGGCTTCGCGGAAACGACCGCTCTGCTGCCCTAAGGCCCTCCTGCCGGGGGAGGTGGAAACGGTCCTGCTGCCCTGAAGCTGCCGTGAGAGTCTAATACGATCATGCCAGCACAGGGACAGCGGGACCGAAGAATCTATTTGCTCCCTAGCAATTGCGCCTGTGGTGGGAGGCGGAGAAAGGTAGCGTCGTCGTTCGGATCGGTCTTGAGCGGTTGTGGTAAAGCGCGTTCGGGAATCTGCCAACCGAGATTGCCTTCCCCGCAACCCGGCGCCCGAGCGTTGTCTCGGATTTGTAGCCCCTCCAGCGGGCCGCCCCCGCCCTCGCCCTTGCCGATTTCCCGGACCGAGAAGAAGTAATTTCCGTTGATCTGCCAGCTATATTTCCCTGGCGTTTCCTTAACGCCACTGGCGGCCTTGGGCACCTGCCGATCCCACACCAGTCCCTCGGCACAATTTGCGAGGACATTACGCTGAAATGTTCCCTGACAGGCCCCTTTCAGGGGGACAGGACCCAGCTTCAGCGCACTGCGGATCTGGAAAAACCGCCCGTCGCTGATGAGAACATTCTGGCTGTTGCCCTCCAGGCGGATACCCACGGAGTTGTTATTCCCCTCGAAGCGGCAGTCGGTGATCTGGAGGTGTTGCGTGCTGGCGTTGAGGGCAGCCAAATGGACCCCGATCTGTTCCGGCTTGTGCAGCAAAAAGCGGACTTGGCGGATGTGAACCGGTTGCTCCGCACTTCCCGTGACGTTTTGACAGCGCACAGCCGCCAAGGAACAGCGCTGCAAGGTGATCTGTTCCAGGACGACTCCCGGAACGATACCGCTCAGGAACACTCCATTCGCCGCCAGGTCTGCACCGTCGAGCACGAGCTTTTGCAGTTGGACTCCTTCGACGCCGGAGATTTCCAGCATGGGTTTGCCGCCGCCGGTGGCTTCCCAAACGGGATAGGTATCTCCCGGAAGGCCGCCGCGAATGGTGATATTTTTGTGGCGTTGGCGGTCCAAGCGCAGCGGCGGTTCGCTAATTTTGGCTTCACGGACGAGGATCAGATCGCCCGGTGCTGCTTTGAGCAGGGCCTCGCGCAAAGACGGAACCGTATTCAGCTCGCCTGTTGCCTTGGTGACAATCCACGTGCGTTGGCCGGAAGTGGACCCCGCACCCGGAGTTTGAGGGGAGGTAGTTGGAGAGGAAGAACCTTTGAGGAAGTACCAGGCGATCGCCACCCCTGCTGTGGCCAAGAGCAATCCGGAACCGGCTAGGACGATCAACCGTGAGGAGCGGGAGGCGGCGGTGGCAGAGCGACGACTTACGCGCAGAGGTGTAGCCGTGCTGGTGGATTGGACGGCGGCAGCAGTTGTTTCCACGCTCAATTGCTCCGAGAGGCTTTCCCACACGGCCGCGGGAGCCACCGGAGCCACGAGAGACACCCCCCCTGTTTCCGCAGAGTTAGGGGAAGCTCCGCTGGTCCCCAACGCGGCAGAAGGCGTAAGGGCAGCGCCTGAAGACAGAGGCGGGGAGGGGGGAAGAGCGGCTACGCCAGGGTACAGTTCCGAGGCACTCGGCGGCGGCGTCTGAGGCGGTGGAGGATGGGGAACCCCAGCAGGTCCCAGAGACGGGAGCGTTGACACGGACGAGCTGTTTCCCGAGACGGGAGACGGGGACGGAGTGATCGGTGTAATCGGACCTGCAGCAACTTGCGGTCGCGCCCCTCCTCCAGCCGCACGGGACAAAGCGGGCAATTCCTGTTCGCTTGGCGGGGGAATGGGAACGGTGACCCACGGTGCCAGAGCCTGCATCAATTCTGCGGGGGTTTGATAGCGCTCCTCTGGTTTCTTCTTCATCATCTTGTCGATGATGGCGATAATCTCCGGAGGCACATCGGATCGATAAGCCGAGATCGGCTTGGGATCGCGCGTCTGATGCCAGATCAGCTTCTGCGTCACGGTCCCTTCCGGAAACGGAGGTTGACCGGTGAGCAAGTAATAGAAGGTGGCGCCGAGAGAGTAAATGTCGGTCCGAATGTCCACCGTGTGGCTGTCTACCGCTTGTTCGGGCGAGAGATAATCCGCCGTGCCAAGGATGTTTTCGTCGTACTTTTTGGTTAGCTCATCTGTGTCATGGAAAAAGCGAGCCAATCCCAGGTCCAGAATCTTCACCATTCCATGGCGATCGACCAGGATGTTACTGGGCTTGATGTCGCGATGGATCAAACCGATCTCGTGGACGTGATTGAGGCCGACGGCAGCACCGTAGATGTAGTGGCAGGCTCGCAGTACCGGCAGAGGACCGATCTTTTTGACCAGCTCCTGCAAGCTGACGCCGTCCACATACTCCATGACCAGAAAGTGCAGGTTTTCCGCTTGGTCGATGTCATAGGCGCGGACGAGATTGGGATGATCGACGGCGGCGATAGCACGGGCTTCCCGATAAAAGCGTTCCAACCCAGCCGGGTCTTGCGCCTTCGTGGTCGGAAGGACTTTGATGGCTACCCGACGGCGCATCAAGATGTGCTCACACAAAAAAACCTGCCCCATCCCGCCGGAGCCGAGTTTCTCTAACACCTTGTACTTGCCTATGGTGAAGCGCTTGTATTTACCCTGGAGGATCTGTTCCGCCTGGAAGTAGGTCAAAAGCCCCTCGTGTACCATCAAGCCCGCCAAGCGAGCGGGGTCGGAAGGGATGCCGCTGCTACCCTCGGCCAATTTTTTCAGGAACTCCCGCACGCGGGGCTCTTCGACAACCCCGCTTTTGAGCACCAAATCGACAAACTCCGAGGCAGTAGTTGGAGCGGGCATGGTGTGATGATCTCAACGCCAAGTGAAAACATTCCCGCAATAGATTATTGGCCACCCTCTGCGGTTGACTATTGTCCAACGCCTCTCTTGGCCGCTTCTTCTCTCAGTATACCCCATTTTTTTTCAGAGAATGTACCGTTTCGTCATGAGATGTGACCCGTCGTCTTCGAGATTGAAGCTTCCAAAGAACATCCCATTAAGCCTACTGTCGTAAAACTCAAGAGACAGCGTAATAGCTCAGCCTAGGGCACCGCGACCGAGCAGGTAGGCCAGGTACAATGCCGTGGCGAAAAGCAAAAGGAGTGCTGCCAAGAGGAGCCAGAAGGGCCAGTGGAGCGAACGGTAGCGAACAGAAGCCTGTGGTGCGGCAGAGGATGTATCGACCGGTGTCGCAGGAGCTGGGGTGAACGGCAGGGTCGGGGCCGCCGAGGAGCGAGCGGTCGAAGCAGGGCCGACAGGCACCGTGATTTCTCCGCTGGGATGGGAGGAACTGCTGGGTAAAGGACCGAAGGTGACGGTGCTTTGGGACAGGGTTGCGGAAGCGGAGGTTGGCGGCGGTGTGGTGGTGCCGCGGGCCAAGGCGGTGCGTGGCGTGCTGAACAGCAGGCGGGCCAAGGGGACCGCATTGGGTTGGGGTGTGCTAGGGCCGGCAATCATGCGGACCAGCGGGCAATGTTGCGGCATTTCTCGCGCCGGCGGCGGCTCAATCGGCTGGTGCACCCATTCGCTGAGGGCTTCCACCACTTCCACGGGCTGCTGGAAGCGATCCGCGGGATTCTTAGCCATCATGACCCGCAAGACTTTGAGCATATTCGGCGGCACATCCTTGCGGAACGACTCCACGGGCCGGGGCTGCCGCGTCTGATGGGCCACAAGCTTGGCCGTGACCGTCCCTTCGGGAAAGGGGGGTTGGCCGGTGAGCAGGAAGTAAAAGGTAGCTCCCAGGGAGTAGATGTCGGCTCGAATATCCACGATGTTGCTCACCGCCTGCTCGGGAGCCAGATAATCCGCCGTTCCTAGGACGCATTTCTCGTCGTACTTCTCCGTCACGCAATCCTGCTGTTTGTTGAAGAACCGGGCCAGACCCATGTCCAACACTTTGATACAGCCGTGGCGGTCGAGCAGCAGATTGCCGGGTTTGATGTCCCGATGGACCATGCCCAATTCGTGGCCATGTTGCAAACCCAGGGCCGCCTGAGCAATGTAATGGGCGGCGCGGAGCGGATCAAACAGCCGTTTTTCCAGCACGTAGCGGGCCACGATCTCCTGCAAGCTCGTACCATCGACATATTCCATCACCAGGAAGTGTAGTTGCTCAAACTTGTCGATGTCGTAGGCTCGGACGATGTTAGGGTGATCCAGAGCGGCGACGGCACGGGCTTCGCGGTAGAAACGCTCCTCGTGAGAGGGATCGGAGAGCTTTTCGATCGGCAGCACTTTGAGGGCCACTAGGCGGCGCATGAGCATGTGTTCGCACAGATAGACGGCCCCCATTCCTCCGACACCGATCAGCTCCAGCAGCTTATACTTGCCAGCGATGGTAAAACGCTTGTATCGCCCTAACTTCAGTTGTTTCGCCTGGAAGTAGGTGAGCAACCCTTCTCGGATCAGCAGGTTCGCCAGGGGATCGAGTTGCTGGGGTAAAGTGCCGTTTTGGCGATGGCGTTGTAAGACCTCGTCCAAACGGACTTCCGGCACCAGTTGGCTGCGCCGCAAGAGGTCGAGGAACTCGGCGGCTGTACTGGGGGGTGGCATAGGTGTGCCATTTCAGGGTGTACGGGTGAGAAGCCATCCACTCCCACCACGCCATAACATACATCATAAACTAGCAGACGGTGGGGCGGCTGGCGAGATGGCGTTGCGAATTCCTCACCGACGTGATGTGATGGATGCATCGATACATTCCCTCCGCCCCTCCGGACCTTCCCCCCGCCCCTTCGCTCCGGGCTGGGTTTGTTGAGGAAGCATGAATGGACGGTACGAAAAACCCACTTCCGCAAGAGCAGAACTCACTTCCAGAGGAATGGGTGCAGATCAAGGGCGTGTGTCCGCATGATTGCCCGGACACTTGCGGCTGGGTGGTGACCGTGGATCGTCGCACGGGGCGCGCTGTGGACCTGCGCGGCGACCCTGACCATCCCTTCACGCGCGGCTTTCTCTGCCAAAAAGTAGCGCGCTATCTGGAGCGGGTGTACCACCGCGAGCGGCTGCTCTATCCCTTGCAGCGGGTGGGGCCGAAGGGGGCGGGACAATTCCGCAGAATCAGTTGGCCAGAGGCGATCGCACAGATCGCGGATCGTTTCCGGACCATCATCGCCGAGGATGGCCCGCAGGCAATTCTGCCGTACAGCTACGCCGGCACGATGGGCAAGTTGATGTACGGCAGCCTGGATCGACGTTTTTTCCACCGCCTAGGAGCCAGCGTGCTGGCGCGGACCATCTGCTCGACAGCAGGGGAAGAAGGCTGCAACATCACCCTGGGCACGCGTGCTATGATCGACCCGGAGGCGGCGGTGCACTGCCGCTACATCATCAATTGGGGGTCGAATACCGCCGTGACCAATGTGCACTTCTGGCGGATTGAGCATGAGGCCCGCCGCCAGGGCGCCCGGATCGTGACCATCGATCCGTATCGCTCCCCCACGGCGGCCCGATCCGACTGGTGGCTGCCCATCCGCCCCGGGACAGATGCCGCTTTAGCCTTGGGACTGATGCACATCATCTTCCGGGAAAACTGGCAGGACGCCGATTATTTGCAGCGCTATTGCGTAGGAGCGGAGGCTTTGCGTGAGCGCGTCCTGCGGGACTATCCCGTGGAGCGAGTGTCTCACATCACGGGGTTGCCCGTGGCGGACATCGAACAACTGGCCCGCGAGTATGCCTGTGCCCGCTCTGTGTTTGGCGGCCCCGCCTTGATCCGGCTCAACTATGGTGTGCAGCGGCACGGCGGCGGGGCCATGGCTGTGCGCGCCATCACCTGCCTGCCCGCACTGACAGGCGACTGGCGTTATCCCGGCGCCGGGGCGTTTCTGAGCACCAGTAAGGCTTATGGCTTTGACGATACCGCTCTGACCCGTCCGGACCTCATTCCTCCTGGTACGCGAGTCATCAATATGGTGCAGTTGGCGGAAGCCTTGCTTGGCGAATTGGAGGGGCCGCCCATCCGCGCGCTCTTTGTCTATAATGCCAACCCGGCGACAGTCTGCCCCGATCAGAATCGGGTGCGGGCCGGCTTGGCACGCGAAGACTTGTTCACAGTGGTGCACGATCTCTTTCTGACCGACACCGCCGCCTACGCCGACATCGTTCTGCCGGCTACATCCCAACTCGAACACTTCGATCTGCACAGCAGTTACGGCCATTTGTACGTTCAGGCCAACAATCCCGCGATCGCTCCGCTCGGCGAGGCCAAACCGAATACGGAGGTGTTCCGCCTGCTAGCTCAGGCGATGGGTTTGGAAGAGCAGCTCTGGGCGGACGATGACGAAACACTGGCAGCGCTCTGCTTGCATGGGCGCGGGCCGCTGGAAGGAATCACACTCGCGGCGGTACGGTCCGGTCCGGTGCGCTTGAATCTGCCCCGTCCCTGGGCACCGTTTGCGGAGGGGAAATTTCCGACACCCTCCGGAAAGTGCGAGCTATACTCCGAACGGGAAGCCCGTGCGGGCAGAGACCCGCTGCCCCACTATGTTCCCCCGCATGAGGACCCGCAGACGCGCCCCGAACTGGCCGCACGTTACCCCTTGCAATTGCTCTCACCCCCCGCACCGAGTTTCCTCAATTCCACTTTCGTCAACGTCGATTCCCTGCGTCAGCAAGCCGGGGAGCCGACTTTGGAAATCCATCCTCAGGATGCCGAGTCGCGGCAGATTCGTACCGGCGATTGGGTCGTCATTTTCAACGACCGGGGTCGATTTCGCGCCAAAGCCAAAGTCGGACCGACCGTCCGTCCCGGAGTCGTCGTTTCGCTGGGCAATTGGTGGAAGCGTTACGCCCCCGATGGCGCCAACAGTAACGCCACGACGAGCACCGCACTGTCGGACCTCGGCGGCGGGGCCACGTTCTTCGACAACTTGGTGGAAGTGCGCCGGGCAGAGGAGGCGGAGCAGCGCGTCGGCCCTGGAGCAAAGCAAGGCGTCAGCCCCGGAGTCGGTTCCCGGTCGCCGGAGAGCTAATCGGCCAGGGCTTGCTCCAAATCGTGGCGGAGGTCTTGCAGGTCTTCGATCCCAATGCTCAGGCGGACGAGGGCTTCATCGATGCCGCGGGCTTCCCGCAGTTCGCGGGGAATGCTGGCGTGGGTCATCGTGGCCGGATGGCAGGCCAGGGATTCGACGCCGCCCAAGCTCTCCGCCAGGCTGATCAGGCGCAGGTGAGAGAGGAACCGTCGGGCTTTCTCGCCGCCGCCTCGCAGGCGCAGGGACAGCATCCCCCCAAAGTGCCGCATTTGTCGGCGGGCGATCTCGTGGCCCGGATGGCTCGATAGGCCCGGATAATACACCTGCTCCACCGCCGGATGGTTAGCCAGCCACTCGGCCAAGGCCTGCGCGTTGGTACTGTGCCGCTCCATCCGCAGGGCTAATGTCTTGAGACCCCGCAGGACTAGAAAGGCATCGAAAGGACTGGGAACAGCACCTGCCGCGTTCTGATAAAACCGGATCGGCTCCAGCAGCTCGCGACGGCCTACGACGCAACCCCCGATGACATCGGAATGCCCGCCCAGATACTTGGTCGTGCTGTGAACGACCAAATCCGCACCTAAACGCAGCGGCTGCTGGAGATAAGGGGAGGCGAAGGTGTTGTCCACGGCCAGGGGAACGTTGGAACGGCGGGCTACGTCTGCGATGGCGGCAATGTCGAGGATGCGGAGCAGGGGATTGGTCGGCGTTTCGATCCACACCAGGCGGGTGCGCGGGGTGATGTGGGCAGCAAAACCCGCGGGGGATGGGTCGTCGATATATCGTGCGGCGAGACCCCACGGCTGAAAGACTTTTTCCAGCAGTCGGAAGGTGCCGCCATAAAGGTCCGCCGCGGCGAGGACTTCATCGCCGGGACGCAGCAGGGAAGCGAACACCGCCGTGGTCGCTGCCAAACCGGAGGCGAACGCCAGGGCCATCTCCCCATCTTCCAGAGCGGCCAAGGCGGTTTCCAAAGCCTTGCGGGTCGGGTTGCTGCTGCGGCTGTATTCGTACCCCTTGTGCACGCCGGGGGCCGCCTGTGTATAGGTGCTCGTGGCATAAATCGGGACGATCGTGGCTCCCGTGGCCGGGTCGGCTTCCTGACCGGCGTGAATCGCACGCGTGGAAAAACCCCACGCTGCATAATTACGGGGATCATCTGGCGGCATGGCTGCTCCTTCTCCTGATCCTGTGCATCTGCTGGAGATTGCAGCAGTAGGATTTCCGGATCTCCCTGGCTTACGCTATCGCGCGGGGCGGATGGCACCCTTAGGATCACGAGGATGGCGCTTCCTCGCTGGGTTCGGTTTTGCTGTGGGTGCGCGTTTCGTCCCAGTATTGAATCAAGTCGATCCGAGTGATGATGTCCAGAACCTGATCGCGATCCGTGGCCAGCACGCCGCTGTAGCCGGCCAGCAGCAAGCGATATACTTCGTCCAGGTCCGTGTGGAGGTCCACAAGGGGCAAAGGCCGCGCCATGACCTCCCGAATGGTGACCTGTGTGGGGTCCCGGCCATCGTGGAGCAGGCGGGCCAAGGTGATCTCCTGGATGCTGCCGATGGCGCGCCCTTGTTCCAGGACAGGCAATTGGGAGACGCCGAGACGTTCCATCAGGTGAATCGCCTCATCGGCGGTAGCATCAGGCTGAATGATGGCCAATTGCCTGGGTCCGCGGCGCTGGAGCAGGTCGGCCACCGAGTGCCGCTGAGTCTGGCGATAGGTGAGTTGGTTTTCTGCCAGCCAGTTGTCATCGAAGAATTTGCTCAGGTAATTGCGGCCGGTGTCGCAGCCAATTGTGACAACCAGATGTTCCGGGCCTAGGCGGCGGGCGTAACGCAAGGCCGCTGCCACGTTCGTGCCGCTGCTGCCGCCCAGGAGCAATCCCTCCCGGCGGGCCAACTGCCGGGCGATATGGAAGGACTCCGCGTCGCTGATCCGCTCCCACTCGTCCACATACTGGCTGGAAAATGTCTTGGGCACAAAGTCCTCGCCGATCCCTTCGACTTTCCAGGGTTTGGGCGTACCCCCCGACAAGACCGAGCCTTCGGGATCGGCACCCACCACGCGGATGTTCGGATTGCGTTCCTTGAGGTAGCGCGCCACGCCGGTGATAGTCCCGCCAGTCCCGACGCCGGCGACAAAGACGGTGACCTTTCCTTTGGTTTGCTCCCAGATTTCCGGCCCCGTAGTCAGGTAGTGGATCTCCGGATTGGAGAGATTGCCAAATTGGTTGGGCCGCCAGGCTCCGGGAATCTCGCGCGCCAGCCGGTCGGCAACGCCGTTGTAACTTTCCGGCGAATCAGGCGGGACGTTAGTCGGCGTTATGACCACCTCCGCTCCGTAAGCTTTGAGCAGCGCGATTTTTTCCTGGGACATTTTGTCCGGCAACACGCAGATGCAGCGGTAGCCGCGTACAGCCGCGACCATTGCCAGGCCGACTCCCGTGTTGCCCGCCGTCGCCTCGATGATCGTGCCGCCGGGAGCGAGCAATCCTTTCCGCTCGGCATCCTGGATCATCGCCCAGGCCACCCGGTCTTTGATACTTCCGCCCGGATTGGCTGACTCGATCTTCACGGCCACGCGTGCCTGCAAGCCTTGCGTCAGCCGCTGCAACAGCACCAGGGGTGTGTGCCCAATGGCGTCCAGAATCGACTCGTGCATCCTCGCCTCGCTGTTCCCCGAAGCCTACCGGTGTCTTACCAACTCCACGTTCCCGAAAGTATAGTTGCCATCTTCTGGGTATGTGTGACTGACTTCCGTCTTGCCATTGTCCGCATTTCTCGCAAGCTGTACAAGACGAGGCGGATGTGGGAACCTCCCAGATGGACCGGAGTGGCTGTTCCAGGCCGCGGAGTGGCCGACTGTGGCCAAGGATGGGGGCAGGACTATCTTCGATCGCTCCTGAGAGCGAGTTTCCAATGGTGATGACCTGAGACGGCAAATCCGCTATTTCCCACCCGCTGAACCAGAGCAAAGACGCGCAGGATGGAAGGTGGACTTGCGACGCGCGGGAGGGGCTATAGCCCTCTGGCAGTCCAGGGTATAGATTGAAGCGATTGGGGAACATTTTCAGTTGGAAATCCGGCACCGGACATGAGCTTGCCTTCCCAGTCCGTCGCATTGTTACAAGCGGCGCGGGAGTTGGTCCAAAACCTGCCCGCTGACGCCGTCCTATTGCTGACGGAGACCAGCCTGCCGTGGGAGGATGTGGCCCGCATTTTGGGAGATTGCAAACTGCTCGTGGCAGCGGTCAACCCCGCCTTGACCCGTTCCCTCCGCGATCGGGAAGGTTGGATTGTTGTCGATGTCGATTCGGAACCCCGCCCGACCCAAGAACGGATGAATGCTGCCTTACTCCGCGCCGTCACCGAAAAGCACTTGCAACCCGGCGCCCACGTGGTGGCCCTGTACAACGGTATCGCTACTCTGGAGGATGGACCTGAACCCATTGACACCCTCAGTGTCATTCACTTGGGCGAACATTTGGAACGGCTCACACCCCAAGATTTGCGCGTGTTGGCGGATGCTGCTCCCCTCGATGTTCTGCGTGCGGTGGTGGAATTGGCCACAGAAATTGGACGGGAAGGACGGGAAGGACAACCCATCGGCACCATCCTGGTCGTGGGCGATACCCGCAAAGTGCTAAGCCTATCGCGCTTCCAAAACTTCAACCCGTTTCGGGGTTATAGCCGGGCGGAAAGAGATGTGCGCAAGCGGGATGTCCGCGAGCAAATCAAGGAGATCGCCAAGCTGGATGGTGCCATCCTGATCAGCCGGGATGGGATCGCCGAAGCTGCCTGCCTCCATCTCAATGCCCGCACCGATGGTGTCAACTTGCGCAAGGGCTTTGGTTCCCGCCATCTGGCCGCCGCAGCGATCAGCAAGCACACAAACGCGGTGGCCTTTGCAGTCAGTCAGTCCTCCGGCTCGGTCCGCGTCTTCAAAAAAGGCGAGGAAGTGCTTCACATTGAGCCATTGGCCCGCCCCCACATCTGGCAGCCTTTCCGGTTGGAAACCCACGAGCCGGAACGCTAGGCGTTGCCAGCATCCCCCAGCATATCCTGCGACTCTCGGAATCCTCCAACCTTACGGCAGAGCTACCCCCCGAAACGTGGCATTCTGCATAGCTCATCTCCTGAAAAAGTCTTCGCTTCTCCCGTCGGGAAAATGCAATGAACCCACCCTAATGGACACAGGATGGGTTCAACGGATGACACCCAGAACTTCAGCCGAAGACCGCGCCGGAACGTTACAGCGGGAGGCCGCTTAGGAGTTGGGATGGTCATCGCTGTTGAGAGGCGGCCACTCCTTCTCCAAGCCTTCCTCTTCAATCAATTCCAACTGCTCCGGTGTAAGCTGATACTTTTCCATAATGCGCTGTTTGGATTCCGGTACGGGAATCCCTTGGTCTTGGGCCTTGACAAGTGCCTGGAAAATGGACTTCCGCTGTTTGAGCGTCAAAGTTTTGATGGTCATAGTACACAAATCCTCCCTCAGGTGCAGAACTGGGCCAACACCCTAACGCGCTGGCGTATCAGGCAACCGGATCTCTCTGCGATGGATGCTGGGCGAAAAAAGAGATGCGGTTATAGAAATATACGCTACCGGAGGTGTCGGATTCGAGTAAAAAATGTCAAATCGGGCAATTTTTTGCCCGCTGGTTCCCCCTACCTTCCTCCGACCGTGAGGTCACCCATGCGGCACATGGCTCTAATTGCTTGTCTGATTGCTAGTTGCGGTTCAGGAATCTGCACCCTGGCCCAGCCGGTAAAGACCGCATCCTCCCAACCGCCGATGCCCAGCCTGGTTCCGAAATCGCTTGACCTTTCTCTGCGAGATACGGCTCAGTCTCCAGGGAAGTCCAAGATTCTCGCCAGACAGAAACAGATTGATGGATTTTTGAATAATTCGCTCCCCGGCCTGGTTCGCTTGTATCAAGAACTGCATGCCCACCCCGAATTGTCCTTGCAGGAGGAAAAAACAGCGGCCCGGCTCGCCCAGGAGATGCGCCAGCTCGGTTGGGACGTCACGGAAAAGGTCGGCGGGCATGGCGTCGTGGCGGTTTTGAAGAATGGCCGCGGCCCTGTCGTTCTCGTGCGCACGGACATGGATGCCCTGCCGATCATCGAACAGACCGGCTTGCCCTATGCCAGCAAGGTCCGCACGCGGGACCGCTGGGGGCAGGAAGTGGGGGTGATGCATGCCTGCGGGCACGACATGCATATGGCCTGTTGGGTGGGAACAGCACAGGTTCTGACCGCACTGAAAGGGGAATGGAGCGGGACGCTGCTGTTTGTGGCCCAACCCGCTGAGGAGATTGTCGCGGGCGCCCGGCGGATGTTGGAAGACGGCTTATACCGGCGCTTCCCCAAGCCGGATTATGCCTTGGCTTTACACTGCGATGCCCATTTGCCGGTTGGGACCGTGGCCTATCGGGCTGGCTTGAGTTTGGCCGCCTCGGACGCCGTGGACATCGTCGTCAAAGGTCAAGGCGGTCATGGAGCTGCCCCGCATCTGACCGTGGACCCGGTTGTTCTGGCCGCCCGGATTATCCTGGACTTGCAGACCATCGTGAGCCGGGAGGTCAATCCGATTGATCCGGTCGTGATCACTGTCGGTTCGATCCACGGCGGCACCAAACACAACATCATCCCCAATGAGGTCCGCCTGCAATTGACGGTGCGTACAACCCGGACCGAGACGCGGGATCATGTCCTGCGAGCGATTGAGCGGATCTGCCGGGCTGTGGCCGCCAGTGCGCGAGCACCGGAGCCGGAAATCCGGGTCCGCCTCGATGAGTACACCCCGCCGACGGTCAATGACCCGGCCCTGACCGAGCGGTGCGTGCGCGTGTTCCAGACAATTCTGGGACCGGAAAATGTCCGCGAACGTCCCCCAGTCATGGGTGCCGAGGACTTCGGGCGATACGCCGCGGAAAATACGCCGATCTTCATCTTCTTTTTGGGGACAGTCGAACCGGAGCGTTACGCCGCTGCTCAAAAGCCCGGAGCGGCACCGCTGCCCGGCCTCCACACCGACCGTTTTGCCCCAGTTCCCGAACCAACTCTGAAAACCGGAGTGCGCTGCATGGCCTCTGCGGTTCTGGATTTGCTTAGCCGGTAAGAGGAGGCAAAGAATACAGGGGGAAGGGGGCAGCAGCAAAGGAGTAGGAGAAGGGGAGAGCGACGGCTTCCTACGCTGTTCGGTTCAGTTGTCCCGTTCATCCGTGTCCCATGCTGCCTGCCGCGAGACAGGAAGGACAGACGAGACCTGCCACCGTGCGAGAGATGCCGCCAGGTAGTGGAGAGAGAGAGGACGGCGTAGTTACCCTAGGGCTGCGGATGGTTTAGCCTTGAGGAGCGGAGGTGGTCCGCAGCCGAGCGCGCTTGCGTCCTAAGCGGAGGATGAGGCCATCCTGCGGTGTCAGCGTAGCTTTGACGTCCGTAATTTTCACTCGATCAGGGCCATAATTGACGGCCCCCTCCTCGATTTTCCGCCGGGCTTCGCTTTTGCTGGCCGCTAAACCGCTGGCGACGAGCAAGTCCACAACGGGGACGTTCGCCGCTGTGGACCACTCCGCCGGCAGGCGGACTTCCGGCATCTGTTCGGGGTCGCCTTTTTCCTCGAATTGCCGCCGCCATTCTTCCAGGCATTGCTGCGCAGCATCTTCCCCATAGAAGAAGCGAACGATGTCGGCGGCTAAGGTTTTTTTGGCTTCGTTGGGCTTGCCGGAGAGGATGGCCTGGATTTCAGCCTCGGTGCGATCCGTCAGCAGCGTGAACCATTCGGGCATCAGTTCGTCCGGGATGCGCATGGTTTTGCCGAACATCTCTTGAGGCGGTTCGCTGACGCCGATGTAATTGCCCACGCTCTTGCCCATTTTTTTCACTCCATCGGTGCCGCGCAGGATGGGCATGGTCAGGCACACTTGGGGTTTCTGCCCTGCTGTCCGTTGCAGATCGCGCCCGACCATGAGGTTGTACAACTGCTCGGTCCCGCCGAGTTCCACATCCGCCCGGACTTCCACCGAGTCCCAGCCTTGAAGCAAGGGATAGAGGCACTCGTGGAGGTAAATGGGGCTATTCGCCTGGAGGCGCTTGCTGAAATCGTCGCGTTCGAGCAGGCGCTGGACGGTGGTCTGGCCAAGCAGGCGCAGGAAGTCGGGGAAGCGGAAGCGGTCGAACCACTCATGATTGGCCCGGACTTCCGCCGCTTGGATGTCGATGATCTTGGCGATTTGCTCCAAGTAGGTCCGCGCGTTTCTCTCGATCTGTTCCGGGGTCAGCCCTTGGCGGCTGGCATCGCGCCCGCTGGGGTCGCCGACTGCGGCGGTGGCCGTGCCGATGATCAGCACCGCTCGGTGCCCCAACTGCTGGAATTGCCGGAGCTTGCGCAGGGGAACCGTATGCCCCAGGTGGACATCGAAACCGGTCGGATCAATCCCGTACTTGATGCGCAAGGGCTGCCCCGTTTGGCAGCTCCATTCGAGTCGAGCGCGTAATTCTTCGAGGGTTTCAATTTGGGCCACGCCTCGCAGCAGGATGCGGAGTTGTTCGTCAACGGGAGGAAACATAGGCTCACCACCTTGTGCTATCGTCACCGATTGAGCAAATAATCTCCGGGAATGGTCCGTATCACTCACGTGATCTTCGGCCTGATACCGTACAGGATGAGATTTTCGGCAGTGAGGTCAAGACGAGGCGGAGTCAGAGTAGGGTCGATGCTAGCGGTGGGTTCAGATTTTCTCAGCAAGAGTCTCTTCAGGAAAAGAACTGGAATCGTCCTTGGGCCTCGAAGGCATTGGGGATGTGGTGGATGAGGGGATAACGGGCGTGGGGCGGCCAAGCAACGGCAACAATATCGAAGCGGACGGGGACTTGCCCCAAGGCTCGATAGCGCTGGAGGAAGGCGAGGGCCGCGTGTGTCAGTTTCTGTTGTTTGCGCGCATCGACCGAGGCGATGATCTCCTGAAGGGCTTCGGGCCGGGAGGATTGAGTCGAGCGGACCTCGACAACGACCAAGGTCTCCCCGTCCAGAGCGAGTAGGTCGATCTCGCCGGGCGAGAGGCGGAGATTGGCAGCGAGGAGGGTAAACCCCAGGCGGCGGAGATGAGCAGCAACTGCCCGTTCGCAGCGATGGCCAAACCACCGCCGCCACCAAGGCCAACGGGTGAAGTGTTCGGGGGGAGCATCAGGGGTAGGGCGGAGTGCCCGACGCCAGCGCTGCCACCAAGAAGGGGAAGAGTCCCGTGCGGAGTCGTGCCGCTCCGGTGAGGAGAGGGATGGCGGATTACTTCTTTTTGCCCTTGGCACCGGTGTTACCACTCGCTTGGGCTTCGCGTTTAGCTTTCTTCTTCTGAGCGGACTTACTGGTTCCGCCCTCAGCCGCCGCTTTAGCCGCCGCTTCGGCAGCGGCCTTGGCCGCCTCTTCCGCAGCACGCCGGAGTTCCTCGTCGATCCGGGCTTGCCGTTCCTTATCCTCCCGGATGCGGGTAGCCTTCCCGACTCGGTCCCGCAAGTAGTAGAGTTTCGCCCGGCGGACTTTGCCCGCTTTCTTGACCACTATCTTCGCAATGCGCGGGGAATGCAAGGGGAAAATGCGCTCCACGCCTTCACCCTGGACAATACGGCGCACCGTGAACGTCTCCCGGACGCCATCATGTTGCCGGGCGATCACGTCCCCCTCAAAAACCTGGATGCGCTCCTTGGGACCGTCCAGGATTCGCTGGTGGACTTCCACCCGATCGCCGATACGGAAATCGGGTATGTCCGTGCGCAGGTACTGTTGTTCGACATGCCGTAGCAGTGTGCCGATCATGATAGATCTCTCCTGGATGAGAAAGTTTTGCCCGGATTTGGGGCTGCTTTGGTGTTTGGGAGCACTCTGTTCTCAACGTCTCCGGGTAGGTTAGGGTGTTGCGGTCTCGGCCGGCGGGGGAGAGTGAAGTTCCGTAGCTTGCTGCGGTGCGTCCACAAGAGAGGGCCGGAGGCGCCTCTGCTGGCTACGGAGAGCGGCCTGCTCCTGCCGCCACGCTGCGATAGCCGCGTGGTTGCCACTCAATAACACCGGCGGAACCGCATGTCCGCGGTACACCCTCGGCCGGGTGTATTGCGGGTATTCCAGCTCGCCGGGGGTGTTGTGCGATTCTTCCGCCGTGCTTTGCTCATCGCCCAGCACCCCAGGAATCAGGCGAATCACACAGTCGATGATGACCATCGCGGGAACTTCTCCTCCGTTGCAGATGTAATCGCCGATGGAAATCTCCCAGGGGTGGAGAATGTCCCGGATGCGTTCATCGAATCCTTCGTATCGCCCGCACACGAGCAGCAAGCGGGGTTCCTGAGCCAACCGCCGGACCAAGGGTTGGGTCAGGCGTTCCCCGGCAGGGGTCAGCAGAACGACTTGGCCCGGAGGTTGCGCCTGCGCTTGTACGGCTTCCACACATTCCACGACCGGAGGTGCCATCAGCACCATTCCCGGTCCGCCTCCGAAGGGTCGGTCATCCACTTTGTGGTGCTTGTCATGGGACCAATCCCGGATATTCCACAGGCGGACTTGCACCAGGCCTTTTGCGATGGCGTCGTCCAGAAGGCTGTGGCGCAGGTAACTGTCGAATATGCCGGGGAATAGGGTGAGCACATCAAAGCGGATCACGCCCTCCTCCTCGATTCCCGCCAGCGGGGCGTCAGGTTGTGGGGGCGGTGGGGGCTGGCGGCGACACTTCCGTGCCCGAAGCCGTTGCAGAGGCTTGCCGAGCGGCGGCCTGTTCCGCCTCAATCGCTTCCCATTTCTTCATGTACTTGCGGAACAGCACCTTGCAGTGGTCCGTCGGTTGGGCGCCCACGCTCAGCCAGTATTTGATCCGGCTCGGACGCAGCGTCACCGCCGCATCGGGATCGGGCACATGGGGATCGTAGGTGCCCAGCTCCTCCAGGACCTTGCCATCACGGGGCTGCCGGGAATCCATCGCACAAATGCGGTAATACAGCCGGTGGCGCCGCCCCATCTGCTTCAAACGAATGCGCACTCCCACAGCACATACCCTCGGAGATTCTGTTCCGAAAGCTCACACCCACATGAGATAAGAAAGTATACTGAGGCAGGCCGCGCTTGGCTACATGTCCCCCTGCTTTCGAGTATGGAGGGTCTGACCAGAAATTCTGGCGGGTCTAAGCTGGGATTTTGGCTTGAATTAGCCAGTAGGCCTGCCATTGACCC
>ENA-ORXB01001664-ORXB01001664.1-sediment-metagenome-genome-assembly--contig:-NODE-1664-length-23914-cov-6.257667_pt1 | contig 23914 bp, 26 predicted proteins | sample MGYA00237863_ERZ511475 | MGnify/ENA primary metagenome ERZ511475 (study PRJEB26305, sample SAMN06343858) | sediment metagenome | isolation source: hot spring sediment | place: Canada: British Columbia... | reverse complement strand
GGAGCTACGCGAGAAGCACGAGGAGGCCCTAGCCGAATACGAGGCCGAGCTGGCCCGCTGGGAGGCTGCCAAGCGCGGTGAGCGTGGCCCCAAACCCAAGCGGCCCATCCCCAAGCGGTTATTGGCACAGGACACCACCCGCGAGGCTCTATCTGATTTGTTAGGGAACAACCCCGGTATTCTTGCTTACCACGATGAGCTAAGCGGTTTGTTTGTGGAGTGGAACCGCGAGGAAAAAAAGAAAGACCGCGCTTTTTACTTAGCCAGTTACAACGCGACCCCTACCCCAATAGACCGGGTGATACGCGGCTATATGTTCGTTGAGAGGCCGGTGCTGTCCCTAATCGGGTTCATCCAGCCCGGCCCCTTTCGTGAACGGGTACTAGAGGCTCAAAACGGGGACGGTAAAGGAGCAGACGGCTTATTGCAGCGCTTCATCGTGGTTACAGCCCAGGAGCGGCCCTGGCAGGACGACCGCCCGGCTATCAGGGCTGAGCTACGCACTCGGTATCACCTCCTGGTTGCGCGCATTTGGGACATGCTGCAGGCAGGTGGGGAAAAGACCCTGCGCTTCGACCCCGAGGCGCAAGCGCTTTGGTACCAGTGGGAGAACCAGACTCGGCGCGCGATGGAGAACCCCGACCACCCCGAGGCCTGGAAGGCCCTGCTGGGGAAGCGCATGGGCCTGACCGCCCGACTTGCGGCTGTACTCGCCGCTACGTGGGAGGAGTACGGCCCGGTGAGCGTTGCCACCCTCAAGCGGGCTATCGCCCTGGTGAGGTGGTTAGAACCTCACGCCCGGCGCATCTGGCACCGGGCGCTATCCGGCAACGATGAGCCGGTCATCAAGCTGGCCCGCAAACTCCAAAGCGGGGTGCTGGAAGTTGCGGGTAAGCGGTTGGAAACCTTCACCGAGCGAGATATTACCCGCAACCAGGTAGCGGGGATTGCCCTGGTCGGGGAAGCCCGCCGGGTGCTAGCCTCCCTGGTAGAGGCTGGTTGGCTAATCCAGGACGGCAAGACCTACCGCGTCAACCCACGGGTGAAGGAGGTGGGGGATGTTTGAGCTTGAAGATTTGCTGGCGGATTTGGCGGAGTTGAGCAAACACAACACCCCCCCCACCCGCAAACCCGCAAACCCTCAAGAAAACACGCCCAGGACGACAGAAGAGGTTGCGGGTACACTACCCGCAACCCACCCGCAAGCACCCGCAAGCACCCGCAACCTACCCGCAAATGCGGGTGTTTGCGGGTTGATGCGGGTTGATGCGGGTAAGCAACCCGCACACGAAAACGCCGTGCAGGACGAGGAAAACCCCAACCTTGCGGGTTTGCGGGTTGAAGGCGTATTTGTTGAGCAAAAGCCAACCCGCGACCCCGACCCCTCAGGCTGCCCTACCCACTGGCAGAGGGTGCCCGAACTACCCCCTCGAGGCTCGAGGGTGGCTATGGTAGACGAGGCGGGGTTTGGGAGGCTATACCGCTTCAAGGTCAAAGGGGTGTGGTACTTGCTGAAGTTTCTACCCCCCTTTGACGGTAGGGTGTCCCTGACCGACCAGCAAGGAAGGGTGAGGGTGCTGGCTTCCCTGGATGAGGCCGCTGGCTTCCTGGCCCTGGTGACAGAGGACGAGGAGGATGTGTTGGTGATATGAGCCGCTACCCCCACCTACCCGCTGCCCTGCTGGGGCTGCTCGAGGTTGGCCCCTGGGAAGGAACCTCCACCGAGCTTTACATCGCCCTCGAGCCCTACCGGGTAGAGCCCTGGCCCGCTAACCCGGTAGCCCTATCCCTGTGGTTGAAGCACCACGCTGAGGCGCACGGTATCCAGGTGGAAGCCCATCACACCGGGGAGCGCCGGGTGTTGCGGCTGGCACGGGTGGCTAACGGGTTGAAGGGTGCAAGCGAACCGGAACATAGCGGCACGATTCCGCCGCATACCGCCGCGTTTTGGAGCTTCCCCACCTGGGGGGCTTTACGTGAAGGCCTTCCGGAGGTGTTTGACGCCCACCCCTCTGAGATGACTTTTACCCTCGCGTACCGTTACCCGAACTGGCAAAGCGCGAGGGTGGTCAAGCGCTTCTTTCTCGAGTCTGAAGCAGCGGAGGATTCCTTACGCTACCCCCAGGTGTGCGAGGTGCGTATCTACCCCGGTGAGGTGGATATAGCCACCGTGTGGCCTATGGAGAATAGGATTGAGTATGCCGAGCTTTGACTACGAACGCGCCGCCACCATCCTGGCCGAGGCCGCATTCTCGGACGACCAGAGTGTGTGTCAGCGTCACGGAATCACGGATAGGACGCTGCGCCGCTATCGTGCGCGGCTGCTGTCCGACCCGCGTCTGTCCGCTTTCGTCCAGGAGCGGCAAGCGCGGCTTGCTGAGCAGTGGGCACACGAGCTGGCACCCGCTATCGGTGCGGCTGTTCGGTTTCTCCGGCAAGCCGCACAAAGCGCTGACCCCACCAACCCCGCCGCAATCCGCGCTGTGGCCGAGGCCCTGAAAGCGTTGGCCGAGATAGACATGACCCGCGATATGCTTCGCTCTCGAGTTGGAGGTGACACGTGGGACTTTGGGAAAAACTAAGGCGACTTGAACGGATACAACAAACTGGTGAACGCAGCATCACGCTTCACCGTTCGTACGCGCTGAATAGCGAGCTACACCCGACCCCGGAGCAGCTACGGAAAGCCGAGGCGCTGTGCGAGCAGGCCCGCCGCGAACACCCACGCGCGGTGCTGATTGTTCGTTTTGGCCCCGAGGGGGAGGTCACAGTCACACCCGCAAGGAGGATGCCTACGCTTGGTGCAAAAGCGCCTCATCGTGGCTGAGGCGCTAAAGACCTAAAACACCACCCCTCTTGACCCTTGGGAGGGGGGATTTATCGGTCAAAACAAAAGCGTACTTACTTTACTAAGTGCGCTTTTTGGTAGGCAACCGTGTATAATCCCTATATGCCAAAGGGTGAGAAGCTGCATCTGGTAAGACCCCCACGTGAGGCCCTAGCCGCCCGGTGGGGGTTGCGATTGTTTGAGGACGGAGAGACTGGTGAGCGGGTTTATATCCGTGCCCTTGCCGTGGTACTCGAGCGGTTCAAAGCGCTACCCCCGGACAAGCGGGGCCGGGTGGTGGAGGCCGGGCTCGAGGCTTTAGGGCTGTTGGAGGTGCAGGATGAGCAAGAAGCGAACCGCTAACCTGCAAGGCAACGTCAGGCAACGCCCTAACGGGCTGTGGGAATGCCGCTTTTATGTAACCGAGCCGGACGGCATACACCGCCGCCGGGTATCGGTGTATGCGCCTAGCCAGAAGGAGGCCCTGCAAAAAGCCCACGAGTACCAGGTACAGCACAGCCGGGGGCTGGTAGCGCGTCCTGACCGCCGCCGTTTCGGGGACTTCGCCAAGGAGGTACTGGAGCGCCATACCCGAGGCAAGGCCCCCAACACCAGGCGCAACTACCAGCGCGAGCTAGCCCTGGCCCTGGAGCACCTGGGGGACATCCCCTTGCAGAAACTCACCCCCCACAACCTGCGCCGGATGCTGGATCGGATTGGCGAAAAGCACAGCCCCCGCACCCTGGGTAAGGTGCTGGAGCGCGTCCGGCTGGTGCTGCGGGAAGCGCTGGCCCTCGAGCTCATCCACCGTGACCCGAGCGCTGCGGTACGGCTACCCCGAGCGTCAGAGCGGGATAAGGCCGCGCAACACCTGGAGCCCCCACAAGTGCGGCTGTTGCTGGAGTATGCCGAGGCTTCCAAAAGCCCGACTATGGCCCTGTTGCTGCGGGTGCTGGTACAGCTAGGGCTACGCAAAGGGGAGGCGCTGGGGCTGCAATGGCGGGACGTGGACTTCAAGGAGGCCACCCTGCGGGTGGAGCGGCAATACACCCTGCAAGGCAACAAAGCCGATATAGGCCCCTTGAAGACCCGTGCGGCAAGGCGGGTGCTTCCGCTACCGGCTGACCTGCTTGCACGGCTTCAGGCCCGCTATGAAGCCCTGTGCAGCGAGGGCTTCCGGCCCCAAGACCTGCAAAACGCTTTTGTGTTCGGGCTGGACAGGCCGCTGGACGTGAACGCACCCAACCACTTTTTGCACCGCCTGGTGGAGCGCATACGGGCTGACCACCCCGAGTTTCCCGAGGTACGCATCCACGATTTACGCCACACCGCTGCCTCGCTGATGCTGGCCAGGGGCCTTGACCTGTCCCTGGTAGCCGACAAGCTGGGCCACGCCACCCCGAGCGTCACCCTTGGCGTGTACCGTCACCTGTTGCAGGAAGAGCGCAGGGCCGGGGTGTTGGCTTTGGAAGACCTGTTGAGCGGCTCCCGTCACCGAGCCTAGCTCGAGCCCCAATGGGGGTATGGCGTGGGGGTACAAGCGAAAACCGGAGCCTTAGCGACTCCGGTTTTTCTCGTCCTGGTGCTGGTGGGCGATGTAGGATTTGAACCTACGACCCCACGCGTGTGAAGCGTGTGCTCTCCCGCTGAGCTAATCGCCCGCTACCAGCCTGCTCGCGCAAGCGCACTCAAAAGGGTAACACCCGCCAGGGGGCCTGTCAAGGCCGCGCTGGGTATGATAAACGCCATGGAACAGGCCTTGCTTGTAAAAATCGGCGGCAGCCTCAAAGAGGCTGGTGAGCTGCTCGATGAGCTCAGCGCCTACCCAGGCCCCCTGGTGCTGGTACATGGGGGCGGCCCGCGCATTGCTGAGTGGTTAAACCGGATGGGTTTTGAAACCCATTTTCACCGGGGGCTGCGCATCACCCCCCCAGAGCAGATGGAAGTGGTCGAGATGGTGCTCACCACCCTGGGAAAATACCTCGCCGAAGGGCTTTCCCGACGCGGGCGGCCTAGCATAGCCCTGACCGGACGGGATGCGGGGCTGCTCGAGGCCCAGCCGCTAGACCCCCTCCTGGGCCGGGTCGGCGAGGTCACAGCGGTGCATACCCAGGTTATCCACAAACTATTGCAGGCCGGGCTGACCCCCCTGATCGCCCCCATTGGCCTGGATGCCCAGGGCCCGCTCAACATCAACGCCGATACCGCTGCCGGCGCCATAGCCGGAGCGCTTCACCTGCCGGCCATCTTCCTAACCGATGTGGTGGGTGTGCTGCGCGAGGCCAAAGACCCCTCGAGCCGCTTCCCCCAGCTCAACCCAGCCCAGGTACAGGCCCTGATTCAGGAAGGCACCATTTCCGGGGGCATGATACCCAAAGTGGAGGCCGCCCTCAATGCGCTGCACAAAGGCGCTCCCTGGGCCGCCATCGCCAAGGGCACCCAGGGCATCCTGCAGCAAGTTTTGGAGGGCAGCGCCGGCACCCGGGTTGTGGGCGGGTAAAGTTTGACGGTGCATAGCCATAGGTGGCAGAATCGCCTTTATGCGGGCAGTATGGATGGCGTCTAGGGGCGGCCCGGAGGTTTTGCGCTACGGAGAGATCGCGCCCCCTGTGCTAGAAGCCGGTCAGGTGCGGATCGCCGTAAAAGCCGTGGCCCTCAACCACCTCGACGTGTGGGTACGGAAGGGCGTTGCCAGTCCCAAGCTCCCCCTGCCCCACATCCTCGGGTGTGACATCGCCGGTGTGGTGGAGTCGGTTGGGGCGGGTGTCAGCGGGGTAGCCCCGGGGGATGCGGTGGTCGTGAACCCTGGGGTCTCCTGTGGCCGCTGCGCACGCTGTCTGGGCGGACAGGACAACCTCTGCGCCGGGTATCAAATTCTGGGCGAGCACCGCTGGGGCGGCTACGCGGAACTGGTCGTCGTCCCAGCGGCCAACATCCTGCCCAAACCAGCCCGGCTAAGCTGGCTCGAGGCCGCTTCGCTGCCCCTCACTTTTCTGACCGCCTGGCAGATGGTGGTGGACAAGCTACAGGTTCGCCCCGGCGAGGATGTGCTGGTCATGGCAGCGGGCGCAGGGGTCTCGGTCGCCGCCATCCAGATTGCCAAGTTGCACGGGGCACGGGTCATCGCCACAGCCAGCAGCGACGAAAAGCTGGCCCAGGCCAAAGCCCTCGGCGCCGACGAGGGGGTCAACTACAGCCAACCCGACTGGTACAAAGAGGTTCGCCGGCTCACCGGGGGTAAAGGGGCCGATGCAGTGGTCGACCATACCGGGGCCCAGTACTGGGAGGGGGTCATCAAGGCCACCGCCTGGGGCGGGCGGATCAGCCTGGTTGGGGCTTCTTCGGGGTATGAGGCCACCACCCCCCTCTCGCACATCTTTTACCGGCAGCTCTCCATTTTTGGCTCCACCATGGCCTCCAAAAGCCGCCTTTTCCCCATTTTGCAGTTCGTGGCGGAGGGGCGCTTGCGCCCGGTGATCGGCGCCACCCTACCCCTTAGCCAGGCCGCTGAAGGCCACCGGCTGCTGGAGGAGCGCCGCGTGTTTGGCAAGGTGGTCTTGGAGGTGTAGCTGGACGGTTTTGCTCTATTTCCGTACCAGGATGAAAAAAAATCAATTTATCTTTGATTCTTAATACTCAGTTCGAATAACACCCTCACAATCCGCGAACATCCTGCTATTTTCGCTCATAAGCAGGCGGTCTGGGTCTTGTGGCTCTGCACGTATACCAGCGCAGCACGTACCGCATGGGGCTGCGCTCGCAGGGGCCGGTCTGGGGACGGATCGAGCAAATAAGCCTCGATGCCGTGCAAAAGAAGGGTTTTGAACAGTTCTTCCTTTGCGCGCCAATCGTCCGCCACCTGCACATCCAGGCCCGCCAAAACCGTTACGCTGCTTGGAAATTGGCGGGCAATGTCGCATGATGTAAAGAGCAGAGCTAGGGGTGGCCCTGTCTTGATTAGTAGCGGTCGCTCGAGCGTACCGAGGTAGTAGATTGGGCCGTCTAGGTGTAGCATACACATCTAGCGTAGCGGTTAACCCCTCCGCAAACCAGGAAGCGAGATAGAAGACGATGAAGACGGCTTTGTTTATTGACGGATCCTACATGTACGACGCGGCCAAGCGTCTAGGGTGGAACATTGACCACCGGAAGGCGATTGGAGTTTTTTCCAAACCCGAAGACCTGTATAACGCTTTCTATTACGCCCCCGTCACCGATAGCAACGATGAGCGTCAGCAAAAATTCCTCGATGCGTTGGTGTTCATGGGCTATACCGTGCGCAGCCGCGAGACCCACGGCGACCCCCGCTTCGAAGCCATGATTGCCACCGACCTGCTCGTTACCGCACCCCGCTGGGAACGGGCAGTGGTAGCCAGCGGTTCGGGTGACCTGGCCCACACCCTGTCGGCCCTGCGGGCCCAGGGTAAAGAGATTCACCTGCTGGGTGTACCCGAGCTCACCGACCTCGAGCTGCGCAATCAAAGCGACCGTTACCTCGACCTGCGCGAGCTACAGGCCCAGCTCGAGCGCACCGGGGGCGGGCGGCGCAGCTACCCCAGCGTCGCCGAGGATAGTTTTACCAGCGAGGAGCAAAGCAGCCTGGCCCGTCGGCTGATGGAAAACCTCGAGGACGAGCTGCATTAACCCCTCGCTCAACAGGCGCACCCCTACCCACGGGTAGGGGTTTTTACGTCCATTCCTTGATGGGAATCAGCTCGCCCCCCTCCACCGCCTTGCGCGTGGGACGGTAGGCGCGGTCGAACCAGATTTCCAGCACAGCCCGATCCAGGTGCTGGGGCGATACGATAATCTTGCGCACATAGTACCCCCCCTCATCGGAGGCAGAAATCTCATTGCCCTTGGTAAGCCGCAGCTCCACGATATCGCCGCTTCGCGCCGTGCGCACCCGCACACGGAAGGCCGACTCACCCTCCCGCTGGACATGCTCATCCGGTTTGCGAAAAAAGCTGAACATACCCTTAGTTTACGCCCCTAGCGCAGTACCTCCCCGGGTTTAATCCGCAGAGCCCGCCAAAGCGGTAAGAGAGAGGCTAAAAGCACCACCAGCAGGCTCATCGCTGAGACCCAGATAAAATCTGAGGATCGGATCTCCACCGGCAGGCGGGTCAGGAAATACAGCTCGCCGGGAATCTCCACAGGCCGCCAGGCAAAGTAGCTGGAAAGGCCAAAGCCCAGCAGGTTGCCCACAGCAATGCCCAGCACTCCCAGCACCAGACCCTCGAGGGCAAACACCCCCGCCACCTGACCCGCCCTGGCACCCATCACCCGCAGCAGGGCGATATCCGGGGTTTTCTCGATGACTGTGAGCACCAGCACGCTGGCCATACCCAGGGCCGCCACCACCACAATTAAGAAAACCACAATACCAATCACCCGTTTTTGCAAGGCCAATTGCTCGATCAGGGTGCGGTTGCTGGACTGCCAGGTCTGGGGAAAGTAGTGCGAACCGGCCAGGGCCTGCCCCACCTGGGGGGCCTGTTCGGCATCGCGCAAGCGGAGCTGGTAACCCGAGAGGGCGGTAGGGGCCTCCATCAGAGCGCGAACATCCTGCAAAGGAACAAAAGCAAAGCCCGCATCCAGAAGGTAGTTCCCCGTCTGGAAAGTGCCCACCACTCTCAGTTCGATGCGCTTTTGATTGATGGAAACCAGGAACAATCGATCACCTGGGTAAGCCCCCAGGCTTCGCGCCAGGGCGCTGCCCAGCACGATGGTTCCGGGCTTTAGCTGGCCCAGATCCAGCTCGGGATAAACCGCCTGGCCCCCTTCCCCAAGCCCTATCAGGGTGGCGAAGTCGGCCCCAGCACTGCGGCCATCCCCTGCCCTGCGGGTCAGGAGGGCTTTGGTCAGGAAGACCGGGGCCTGGCCCACCACCTGGGGGTGAGGGGGGGGTGGAGGGCTTTCCTCAGGATTGAGGCTCTGCAGGTAGATGTGAGGCACCGCCTTGAGGGTGGCCTCAACCAGCCCCTTGATAAAGCCATTGGTCAGGGAGAGGGCGGTGGTCAGCACCATAATGCCCACCGCCACCCCCAACAGGCTGATCAGGCTCTGGGTACGACGGTGGCGCAGGTGGCGTAAAGCAAGGAACCAGACGAAACGCATAGGGTTGGGGTAAGGGTCGGATGGCGCACGCCAGGCCTCGTCAATTCCTGGGCGTGGCCCCCCTCATCTTATCCCCTGCCCCGCTGGATAACCGTTACCCGAACATAGCGCACCCCAAAGCGGATGGCCGTACTGCGGTCGGGTAGCCAGACATCGAGTTGTTCGCGCTTGCGGGGGTGCATGGTATCTTCCACAACAAAAACCCGGTTTTTGAACAGGTAGTCGAAGCGGCCTTTGTTTCTGCCACCCGGGGTGCCCAGATCCTCGAGCATCACCTTTGAACCATAGGGCAGCTCGCGCAACATGTCCCGGCTCACTGCGATGATGCCAATGCGGGTGCGCGCACCGGTGGCGGTAATAAAGGGGGTGCTGTCGGTTTCGCGAACCGAGGAAGTATAGGCCGTGGCCTTGAGGGTCATCACCTTGGGTGCTTGAGCCCAGCTCAATCCAAACGCCGTAATCAGCAAGATTAAAGTTGAAATTGCTCGGGGCAATAGCCGTCTCATACGCCCCTGAGGTTAGGAGGGTAGTTCTCAGGTTCTCTTAGAACGAAGCGTTACATCTCTCATTTAATAGGGCCATTGACCGGGGTTGCTAGATGGGGCTTGTTTTTTTTATCTCAAATAAGAGCTATTCGCAGTTTTGCTTTATGAGTTTAAGCTAAAGCATTCCTTTATTTTTCTCATCCAAGCCCTGATCTCTCCCTGACAAAGTTTGGGGGTTTTAAGGGGTTGTTTTATTGTGCCAGACAGTCTTTCCTTCAAAAAATACACTCGTACGCCCGTAACGCCGAGGGCCGGCTGTAGCAAGTTCCGCCGGCCCTCTGCAACGCATAACTTCTAAGCAACCCCCAAGGCATCCGAATCAACGCTACTCCAGCACAGCCAGGTAGTCGTAGAGATCGGGGCCGCCGGGGTGGACTTCCAGGCTAAGGTCGGGGAAAGCCTGGGCAATTCGATCGGTCAGAGCATCCAGAGCTTCTTTGCTCACCGTGGCCCCGTGGAAAATGATGAGTATTTCGTACTCACTTTCCTGAACCGCCAGGCTGACCAGTTTAAACAAGACCTCCTCGGGGCTATCGGCGGCCAGCACCAGCTTGTCGTCGCGCAAACCGATGGGCTGCCCTTCGATCACGCTAACCCCGCCAATTTCCACGCTACGGCTGGCCCGGGTCACCTCCAGGGTGGCGGCCCGCTTAGAAGCCTCTTCCATGGCCGGTAGGAGCTCGCTCGAGGGTAGGTCGGGCTGGTACGTTACGCTGGCCGCCAGCCCCTGCCCCATGGTACGGGTAGGTATCACGTGGACGGTCTTCCCCTCAGCCAGGCCCGCAGCCTGCTGGGCCGACATAATTACATTGCTGTTGTTGGGCAGCACGATGACCTCGGGGTTGGGCAGGCTGCGGATGGCGTCCAGGATATCCTGTACGCTGGGGTTGGCGGTCTGACCCCCAGCCACCACCCGCGCCCCAAACCCCCGGAAGGCCTTAACCAGCCCCCAGCCGTTGGCAACCACCACCAGGCCGGTGGGCGGCGGCGCCTCGTCAGCGGCCCCAGCCATAGAAAGAATTTCGGTGTGCTGCTGGGACATATCCTCCACCTTGGTGCGGATCATCCGGCCGTAGCGAGCAACCGTCGCCAGCAAGCCGTCGGGGTCGTTGGTGTGGATATGGCCCTTAACGTAACCCTCGGCTCCTACCACCAGCAAGGAGTCGCCAAAGGACAAAACCGCTTCGCGGATTTTCTCGATGGGCTCCGCCACCCCCTCCATCAGGAACTCTGTACAGTAGCCGAACTCCTCTTCTTCGAAGGCGGTCTGGGCGTAGCGCTCGATTTTGGGTGGTTCCGGCAGGGGCCGATCCTTGAGGTAGCCCTCGAGGCCCTCGATCAAGTGCAGCAAACCCACCCCACCGGCATCCACCACCCCGGCCTGCTTGAGCACCGGCAGCAGCTCAGGGGTGCGCAGGGAGGCTTCGCGGCCCCTCTGCAAAGCCCCTTGTAAGACCTCCTCGAGGCTGGCCGCTCCCTTTTCGACTGCTTCACGCGCCCCCTCAGCCGCCGCACGGGAAACCGTCAGGATGGTACCCTCCACCGGTTTCATCACCGCCCTGTAGCCCATACGGGAACCCTCCTCGAGGGCCTGCGCCAGCAGTGCGGGGGAGATTGAGGTCGCGTCTTTGATGCACTCCGCGAAACCCTTAAGGATTTGGGAGGTGATAACCCCTGAGTTCCCTCGAGCCCCCAGCAACGAGCCATAGCTGATGGCTCGAGCCACCTCCCCCATTTTGCTGGTGTCGGTCAGGTCTAGCTCCCGCCGCACCGACTGTAGCGTGAGGTGCATGTTGGTGCCGGTATCGCCATCGGGTACCGGGTAGACGTTAAGGGCATTGACCTCCTCCACGTACACCGCGAACCAGTCGGTGGCGTAGCGAAAAGCCTTAGCCAGTTCGGCGGGTGAAAGGCTGCTAGCCACGGCTCACCCCTACCACGTGCACACGCACGCTAGAAAGCTCGGCCCCAGCCAGGCTCTTGGCAGCCCAGCGCACCCGCTCGCCAATGCTATCGACCACAGCGGGTATGCGGGCTCCAAAAGCAACCACCACATACAAATCGGCCTGGTATTTTCCACCAGCGGCTGGGTCGGGCTTAACCACCACCCCTTCGCTGGCCTCACTTCGGCCCAAGATACGGCTAATGGATTCGCGGATGCCCGCAGGGCTCATGCCCAGCACACCCGGCACCTCGTGCGCGGCCAGGGCCAAAATAGCGGCCAGCGCACTTTCCGTTACGATGATCTCTCCTTTCAACACATGCCTCCAGATTTGCTTGGTCTTGCCTGCAACCTCAGCCTTTTATAGCCCTTTGGGGTATGTGTCAGGGTTGGCTGGGTTAGGGCAACTATAACGCACCCCGAAGCAGTTTCCAAGCCATCGGTTGCAACAGGGCCTGTGGTCAACGCACAAATCCCGGCCAGCATCGAATCCAGGATGGTTCGAAGAGGCCCCGGCGGCCTGGGGGTTGGTTGTATGTGCTAGCGCCCGCTCTCAACCAGCGTGGCCTCCAAACGACCGAAGTCGCGCCCAAAAACAAAGCGTACAGGGGTTCGCTGGGGGTTCTGGCGGTACCAGACCTCGACCAGCACATCGTCTCGAGCAAAACGATAGCCCACCAGGCCGTTGCTGGCTGGCAAGACTTCCAGTTGCCCCTGGGCAGGTTTGGGGTAGTCCACCGCGACGATCTGCCGCGTCTCGGGATGCAGGCGCAGGTAGTAGATAAGAGCAAGCTGATCCAGCAGTTGATCGTTTGGGCTGACCCAGCCGGTCTGGCTGCCATCGGGGTGGATCACCCGGGCCCACGAACCGCTGTTTTCCTGCCGCTCGTATATGAGCCGGGTGGTGCCCCTGAGCGGCTCGGTCAGGTTTTGCCAGAAGCGGTCGGTGCGAAAGTCGAAGCCGACGTAGCTTTCGGACTCGAGCCCATACCCCAGGGTTTTAGCCAGTCCGGTGGGCTCGAGTTTGAGCCGATAACGCCAGCCACCCTCCACCAGGTCTGCGCCCAGGTAAAGCCGGCCCACCCCGAGGCCCTGCCAGGTGAGGTTGTAGGTCAGCCGCTCGCCCGGCGGCCACGGCACACCCTGGGCCAGCGCCAGCAACCCGATTCCGGCTGCTACCAGCGGTGCAAGGCGGCTCAACATGGCGGTATCCCCAGGCTACTGTACCCGTTTTGAGCCGTTCAGTATACAAGGCTGTACTATGGTGCGATAGGATGGTCTTTCTATCAGATTTTCCAAAAAACTGCAGAACGCACGGTTCAATTACGGCAAAGCCCCGGTTTCTTCACACCCTCATACGGCAAAACCTCGCTGCGCAGGAGGGCCTGTGAAGCGGGTGGTGCTGGCCTTTGGAACCCGGCCGGAGGCCATCAAGATGGCCCCGGTCATCTTCGCCATGCGCAAACAAACCGGCATCGAGAGTGTGGTGCTTTCAACCGGACAGCACCGCACCCAGCTCGAGGACGCCCTGCGGGTGTTTGGCATCGAGCCCGACGCTGATCTACAGGTAATGACCGACCGCCAGACCCTCCCCGACCTGATGGGGCGCATCGTACCGGCAGCGGCCGCCAAGCTCAGGGAACTTCGCGCCGATTATGTGATGGTGCACGGCGATACCCTGACCACTTTTGCCGTAACCCTGGCCGCTTTCTTCGAGCAGATTCCGGTAGCACACGTGGAGGCCGGGCTGCGCAGCTTCAATATGCTCGAGCCCTTCCCCGAGGAGGCCAACCGCCGTCTGACCGACGTGCTCACCGACCTGGATCTGCCCCCCACCCATACCTCCAGGGCCAACCTCCTGCGCGAGGGCAAACCCGCCCAGAACATCATCGTAACCGGCCAGACCGAGGTGGATGCGGTGCTCTATGCCAGCGAGCGCGGCACACCACCACCGCTACCTAAGGACAGGCGCATCGTGACCGTAACCATGCACCGCCGCGAAAACCTCCCCTTTATGCACGAGCTGGCCTCGGCCCTGGCGCGGGTAGCTCGAGCGCACCCCGAGTGTCATTTTGTATACCCCGTGCATCTCAACCCGGCGGTGCGGGAGGCGGTCTACCCAGTGCTGCAACAGGTGCCCAACTTCACGCTGCTCGAGCCCCTGGAGTTTGGGGCCATGGCCGGTTTAATGAAGCGCTCCACCCTGCTCGTAACCGACTCCGGTGGGGTTCAGGAGAGCGGGGCCACCCTGGGGGTGCCGGTGGTGGTGTTGCGCAACGTGACCGAGCGGCCCGAGGGGCTCGAGGTGGGGGCCCTCAAGCTGGCTGGAACCGACCCCGAGCAGGTGTTTGCCACCATCGACACCCTGCTTTCGGACGAGGCTGCCCTGGAGGCCATGCGCCACCGCCCCAACCCCTACGGCGACGGCCAGGCCGGGGAACGCTGCGCCCAGGGGGTGGCCTGGCGCCTGGGCCTGGCCGAGCGCCCCGCCGACTGGGAAGGGCACCCTGTTTCCAGCAAAGGAGCCGCCCACCCATGAACCCGAGCAACCCCCAGGTGTCGATCCAAACCGAGCTGGGCGAGATCATCCTCGAGCTTTTCCCCGCCCAGGCCCCCCACACGGTGGCTAATTTTCTGCGCTATGTGGACGAACAGCGCTACCAGGGCGCAACCTTTTACCGCACCGTGCGCCTGGACAACCAGGCCCAGAGCCCCGTCAAGATCGAGGTCATTCAGGGCGGGCTGGGCATGGGCGAACACCTGGCCAAGCTGCCGCCCATCGCTCTGGAAACCACCGCCCAGACCGGGCTCCGGCACCAAGATGGCACGGTTTCGATGGCCCGCCTCGAGCCCAACTCGGCCCAGTCCGAATTTTTCATCTGCATTGGCGACCAACCCGAACTCGACTATGGCGGCCGGCGCAACCCCGATGGCCTGGGGTTTGCCGCCTTTGGCTGGGTGGTGCGGGGCATGGAGGTGGTTCACCGCATCCATCAACGGCCCGCGGGGGGCGAGACCCCACCCGTTCAGGGGCAGTGGCTGCTGGAGCCTGTTAGAATTTTTTCGGTTAATCGCGTATAGTAAATACACTTTGGGTTGACTAGACTATGCGCACCGGTGAAGGTTATTTTTCAGGCGCGTTTGGGGCAAGGTTATTCTATCGGTGCTGGCGGCCCGAAGAACCCAGAGCAGTTTTGGTGATCATTCACGGGTTTGGTGAGCACAGCGGGCGCTACACCGACCTGGCAACCCACCTGGCGTCTCGAGGCTTCGCAGTATATGCCTTCGATCTGCGGGGGCACGGCTGCTCACCCGGTCAGCGCGGGCACGTTGATACCTGGCGTGATTACTGGTACGACCTGGCGTTTTTTCGCAATGTGGTTGAGAGCTACGAACGCCAGACACCCCTGTTCATCTACGGCCACAGCATGGGCAGTCTGGTGGTGCTGGACTACCTGACCTATCAGACATCAGGCTTGCAAGGCGCCATCCTGAGCGGGGTGCTGCTCGAGCCCGGCAAGGTGGCCAACCCCCTGCTGGCAGGGATTGCACACCTGCTTTCCAGGTACCACCCCACCTTCTCGCTCCGGCTGGGACTCGATGCGCGCGCCCTTTCCCGCGATCCGGGGGTGGTCGAGGCCTACCGCAAAGACCCACTGGTGCACAATCAGGCCAGCGCCCGCTGGGGTAGCGAGGTGCTCAAGACCATTGCTTCGGTCAAGGCCCAGATCAAAAACATTCGCGACCCATTGCTCATCCTGCACGGCGAGGCCGATACCATCAACCGTGTAGAGGGCGCGCGCTGGCTATTCCGCGAGGCCGCTTCCATCGACAAAGAGCTCCGCGTCTACCCCGAAGGCTATCACGAGCCCCACAACGACCTGCAAAAAGAACAGGTACTGCACGATATAACCGACTGGCTCCAGCGGCACCTATAAAGGCATCAGCGGCGTTCCACTGTCAGGGCTTTGCGCTGGGCCTCTTCCAGGGCCTGGCGGGGGTTGGCGCCGCCCTTCAAAACGCGTTCGAGGGCCTCTTCCAGGAAGCCGTACCACAGGGTTACCTCGGGGTCTTGCGCCCAGAGCGCGGCCTGCTCGAGGCCCCCCAGCACCACCCGGCGGCGGGGGTCTTCGCGGTAGAAATCCTCCAGCAAGGGCTGGGCCGAACGGCGCAGGGGCAGGCAGTAGGTGGCCTGAACCCAGGCTGCCTGCACAGCCGGCTCCATCCAGTAGCGCCACAGCGCCACCGCCCCGCGGGCCTGGGCCTCGCTGGCCCCGCGCAGCACCATCAGGTTGCCCCCGGCCAGCGGCAGCTTTCCGTCGGGGGTGCGGGGCAGCGGGGCCACCCCCAGCCGGAAAGGAATGGGGGTGCGCTTTTCCAGGGTGGGCCAGACGGTGATGGGGGCCACCCCCATAAACACCTTGGTGCGCACAAAATCCACCATGGCAAAGGGGGCCTCGGCGATGTTGCGGCTCACCGCGCTGCCCGAGCGCACCAGGTTCTGCAGGTACTCGAGGCTCTGCACCACCTTGGCATCGGTAAAGTTGGGCCGGCCCTCGCGCACCAGTTGCCCGCCCCGGCTCATCACCACCGCATTAAAGCTGTAAACGTCGCTCACTACGATAAAACCCTTGGCCGAGCGGGTGGTGAGCGTCTGGGCCGCCGCGGCCAGGGCCTCCCAGCTTTGTGGGGGGTTGAGGCGACGGCTGGCCAGTTGGTCGGCGTTGAAGAAAAGCACCGGCAGGTGCAGTTCCACCGGCAGGGCATAGGTTCGGCCCCGCCAGCGCCCGGCCTCGAGCAGCCCCGGATAAAAGTCGCCCGGCAAAGCCCCAAGGTACTCGTCCAGCGGCAGGGCCAGGTTTTCCTGCACCGCCCGGCTCACAAACGAAACCTCGCCGTAGTAGAGCGGGGGCGCATTGCCAGCGCGAATGGCCGCGGTGAGTTTAATACCCCCTTCGCGCAGATCGCCCACATACTGTGGCAGCACACGGTAGTCGCGCTGCCGGCTGTTGAAGTCGGCCACAATTTTTTCCAGGGCCTCCCGTGCTGGGGGCTCGAGGGTGTGCCAGAAGGCAATGTCCACAGGTCGTTGGGCGTAAGCAGCGCCGCCCAGCAACAACAGCAAAAGGAAGGCTCGGAACGCAGCGTTCACGGGCCAAGTTTAGGGCATCTTTCTGAACAATCGCTGAAGGCTTCCGGCAGCCCCGGCTGGCTATAACGGCGGATCAAACCGCCCATCAATGGCTGTCCAGCCCCCATCCACAAACAGAATGGTGCCGGTGATGTAGGAAGCCGCCGGCGAAGCCAGAAAAACCACCGCCGCTGCCACCTCCTCGGGGCGGCCCCAGCGCCGCAGGATGTTGCGCTCGGCGTAGGCTTTGTACCAGTCGGGCTTGCCTTTGATGGGGGCGGTAAGGGGGGTGTCGATCACCCCAGGGCCAATTGCGTTGGCCCGCACCCCTTTGGGGCCAAGTTCCACGGCCAGGCCCCGGATGAGCTGCACCGTCCCAGCCTTGGTCATGGCATAGACCGACTGCCCCGGCTCCACCACCAGCGAGCGGATGGAGGAAAATGCAATGAGCGAGCCCCCGCCCTGCCCGGCCATGACCCGGCCCGCTTCGGTGAGCAGGTTGAAGGTGCCTTTGAGGTTGAGGTTCACCACCCGGTCGAACTCCTCGCCGGTATAGTTCAAAGCAGGCTTGCGCACGTTGATGCTGGGCGTGGTCACGGCCACATCGAGCCGCCCGTGGCGTTCCAAAATGCCCTTAATCAGACCCTTGACCGCCTCGAGGTCGGTGATGTCCACCGGGCTGGCCTCGGCCCGGCCCCCATTGGCCTCAATCCGGCCGGCGGTTTCAGCGGCCAGCTCGGCCTGCGCATCCGCCACCACCACGGTGGCCCCCTGGGCCGCCAGGGCCTCGCAGGAGGCCTGTCCAATCCCCGAGCCGCCCCCTACCACCAACGCCACCTTGCCATCCAGCCGGAACATCTCTGCGTAGTTCATGGTTCCCCCCTTAGCTCCTTTTCCTGGGGTCGAGGTAGTCCCGCAACCCGTCGCCCAGCAGGTTGAAGCCCAGCACCGCCAGGCCAATGGCCAGACCGGGAAAAATGACCGGGTACGGTGTCAGCTCCTGGTAGCTCTGCGCCTCGCGCAGCATCCGGCCCCAACTGGGGTTGGGGGGCTGGGTGCCCAGGCCCAGGTACGAAAGCGCGGCTTCGGCCAGAATTGCCACGGCAAAGGCCAGGCTGGCCTGCACCACCAGCGGCCCAATGATGTTGGGGAGCACATGGCGCAGCATAATGCGCCCATTGCCCATGCCCAGGGCCCTGGCCGCCTCGATGTAGGGCAGGGCTTTGACCGAGAGCACCCCGGCCCGGGCCACCCGGGCAAAGGCTGGCACCGCGGCCAGGCCAATCGCCACCATCGAGGTGGTTACGCCGGGGTTGAAGATGGCCGCCAGCAAGAGGGCGATGAGCAGGGCCGGAAGGGCGTAGAGGGCCTCGAGCAGCACCAACAGAATCTGGTCGAGCCAGCCCCCAAAATACCCCGCCAGCACCCCCAGCAGAAGCCCTGCCGACAACCCGATGCCCACCGCCACCAGGCCCACGTAGAGCGCGTTCTGGGCCCCGGCCAGCACCCTTGCCAGGGTGTCCCGTCCCAGGATATCGGTGCCGAGGGGATGCCCTGGGGAAAAGATGGGGGCCAGGCGGTTGGGGGTGGTGGCGTTGGGGTCGGTGGGGTTGAGCGCGCTGGCCAGCACCATCAGCAGAATGAGCAAAATCAGGAAGGCCCCCACCCTGAGGGCGATGGGCAGCCGGGCCCACCCCGAGGTTTTTTTGAACGGTTTGGCCGGTACAGCCCGATCAGGCATAACTCACCCTTGGGTCGAGCAACCCATACAACAAGTCCACCAACAGGTTCATCAGCACGATGAAGGCCGCAATCACCAGCACCACCCCCTGCACCAACGGGTAGTCGCGGGCGCTGATGGCGGTGAGCGAGAGCGAGCCCAGGCCCGGAATCCCAAAAACCGTCTCCACCACCACCGTGGCGATGAGCAGGCTGGCGAACTCGAGCCCCAGCACCGTCACCACCGGCAGGGCCGCGTTGCGCAGGGCGTGTTTGTACAGCACCACCCGCTCGGTCAGCCCCTTGGCCCGGGCGGTACGGATAAAGTCCTGCGAGAGCACCTCGAGCACACTCCCCCGCACCAGCCGCACCAGAAACGAGGCGCTGGCCAGCGCCACGGTGAGCACCGGCAGCACCAGGGCCGCCAGCGCGCGCTCCGGGTTCTCCCAGCCCCCGATAGGAAAACTGGTGGGCAGGGGCAGCCTGAGCCAGACGATGAAGATGTAGATGAACATCAGCCCCACCCAGAACGAGGGCAGCACGATGCCCAGCAACGAGGCCACCGAGACCCCCAGGTCGATGGGGCTGCCAGCCTTGCGGGCCGCCAGGATGCCCATGGGCACGGCCAGGATGGTCGCCAGCAGCAGCGAGGCCACCACGATGGGCAGGGTGATGCCCAGCCGGGCCACAATCAGCTCCGAGATGGGCTGCTCATAGCGGATGGACTGGCCCAGGTCGCCCCGCAGCACCCCGCCCAGCCAGCTTATGTAGCGCTCGAGCGGCGGTTTATCCAGGCCTAGCCGGGCCTCGAGGGCCTCGAGGTCGGCGGGCGTGGCCTCAATCCCCAGAATGGCCTGGGCCGGGTTGCCGGGAATCAGCAGCAACGCCCCAAACACCAGCAGCGTCGCCAGCCACAGGGTGACGAGGGCCAAGCCAAGGCGACGAAGCGTGTAGGCGAACATAGTTAGAGATCAAGGGTCGAGGGTCTCGAGCCGAAACGCCCTTGACACTCGACCCTCAAGGCCCACGTTAGCTAGCTACTGCCGTACCCACACCTCGGCCACGCTGATGCCCGGTGACAAGAAGCCATCCGGCCAGTTCTGCACACGGGCCCGGTAGGCGCCCAGGGCGGGCAGGCTCATAGTCCAGACCCCCGCGGCATCCTCAGCCAGCAGGCGCTGGGCTGCTGCCAGGGCCTCGCAGGCCTTGGTCTGGTTGGGGGCCCGCAGGTACTGGGTGAAGAGCTGCTGGAAGCGCGGGTTGTTATAACGCCAGTAGTAACGGGGGTTGGCGTAGTTGCCAATGTCGTTGGCCTCCACGTGCCCGATGATGGTCATGGCGTAGTCGGCCTGCGAGAAGACCCGCTGGATCCAGGTGTTGAAGTCGGTGACCTGGATGGTGACCTGCAACGGCCCTAGCTTGTTGAGCTGGGCCACCATGGCCTCGCCGATGCGGCGCTCGTAGGGGAACTCGGCGGCCAGGTTGAAGGTAAAGCGCAGGGGGTTCTGGTTGGTGAAACCGGCCTCGGCCAAGAGACGGCGGGCCTCGTCGGGGTTGTAGGCGTTGAAGTTGCTCAAATCCACGTAGCAGGCCTCACCCGGCGAGCGCATGGAGCCGATCTTGGTTCCATAGCCCAGCATGGCCCCCTGGATCAGCTCGTCCTTGTTGGTCGCCAGGGTGATGGCCCGGCGCACCCGCACGTCGTTGAAGGGGGGGCGGCTGTTGTTGAAACCGGCCACCGCTTCGGCCGTCCCGGAGCCCGAGAACACCTTGAAGTTGCTATCGCGCGAAAGCACCACCGCGTTCTCGGGCAGCAGGCTGTAGGCGATCACGTCCAGGTCGCCGGCCCGCAGACCGGCCAGTTGGGCATCCCCATCGCCCAGGAAGCGGAAGTTGACCCGATCCAGGTAGGGCAGGCCCTGCACGTAGTAGTTGGGGTTGCGCTCGAGCCGCACCGCCACCCCCCGCTCCCAGGCCGCAAAGCGGAAGGGACCGGTGCCAATGGGCTGCACCCGCTGCTCAGCCAGGGGGCGCTGCCGGGGGCCAATCAGCGACTCGGGGCGTGAAAGAATGAACAGGAAGTCGTTGTTGGGCTGGCGCAGGCTAAACACCACCGTGTTGGGGTTGGGGCTGGTGACGCTGGCGATGTCGCGGTACAGGTCGGGGCGCAGGTGGCCGGAGGCCCGGGTATCGGGGTTGCGGGCCCGGTTGAACTTAGCCAGCACGTCCTGGGCGGTAAAGTCGGAGCCGTCGTGGAACTTTACGCCCTGGCGTAGGGTAAAGGTGTAGGTCAGGCCCGAGTTGGAGACCACCCAGCGGGTGGCCAGCGAGGGCACGATCTCGCCCTTGGGGTTGCGCTTGACCAGACCCTGCAGCACGTTGTCGTAGACCACACGCGAAATGTCGGCACCCGCAACCTGGGTGGGATCCCAGGCCGCCGGCTCGGTCTGGATGGCGATGGTGAGGCTACCACCGCGCTGCTGGGCCCAGGCCAGCCCAACAAGAGCCAAGACACCGATGAGCAACCAACGTTTCATCACGATTCCTCCTTGGATTGTTGTGGGAATGTCGCGATTTATGGCCGCGTCGCGCGGGTGAACCCGGTATCTCGGAACTTCACCATACTAGGTCGGGTTTTCTCCACCCTTCCTATCCGAAAAAAGCCTACCCGATACGCTTTTTTCGGCCTCGCTCGCAAGGAGACAATACCACAATTTCCCCCCAGGGAAAAAGCCTGCCCTACCCGGCCAGCATCAGCACCCCCACGGCGGCATACAGCCGGGCTGCAGCCAGCAATTCTTCAATCTCTATGTACTCATCGGCCTGATGGGGCATGGTTTTACCGCCCGGCCCAAGGGTCACGATGGGCAGCCCAGCCCAGGCCCGCAAGAAAGTGCCGTCGGTGGCGCCCGGCACACCCCCATACCGAACCGGCATCTGCAAAAGCTGCAGGCCCCGTTCCACCGCCCGCACCAGTGCGCTCTCGCGTGGGGTTTCGGTGGCAGGGCGGTCTTCGAAGACCTCGAGGCTCGCGCTGACCCCGGCCTCCAGGCTCTCTTCCAGGGCCCGCCGAAGCCGGGCCTCGAGGGCCCGGTGATCCTGTCCGGGGTTGGTGCGGATGTCCAGCCCCACCCGCACCCGGTCGGGCATCACGTTGAACTGCCCCTCCCCAGCCCCCGCCTGGAAGACCGTCGGGGTAATCCAGGGCAGGCCCAGGTACTCGTGCTGGCTTTCCGCCTGCAAGGCCGCTTGCAGCCTACCGAGCTCCACCACAAATCTGGAGGCCGACGGGATGGGGTTGGCCCCAGCATAGGGCATGGCCCCGTGGGCCATTTTGCCGTGAAAGTGCACCCAGACCCGCATAGCCCCTTTTTGCCACAGGCACACCTGGTTTTCCTCGGGCTCGCAGATGATGGCCCCGGCGAAGCCCTCGGCATAACCCGCACGAATAAAGGCCTTGATGCCAATCATCAGGCCCTCTTCGTCGCAGGGAATGCACAGCCGCAGGGTTTTGTGGGGCGGGCCCAGCACCTTTTGCACCGCCACCGCCGCACAGATGGCCGCAGCCAGCCCGCCTTTCATATCGCAGGCCCCGCGCCCGTAAATTTTTCCGTCCACAACCCGGGCCTCGTAGGGGGGGATCGCCCATTGATCCAGCCGACCGTGCGTGACCACATCGGTATGGCCCTCCAGAATCAGCCCCCCCGCGCCCTGCCCCAGGTCGGCAATCAGGTTGGGGCGGCCCGGCGCCACCCTCTGCACGGTGGTCTTGAAACCGCGCTCGCGCAGGTAGGGCTCCAGGAAATCCACCACCGGCTGCTCCCCCGGCCCCGGATAGTAGCTTGCAATGCGAACCAGGGCCCGGGTCAGGCGCACCAGTTCGTCGGTGTCTACAGCCTGGGCCGCGCTTTGGGCCAGTTGCTCCTTATCCATATTCAGCCCACCCTCATGGTTGGGGTCTTCAGCGATCGTATAAGTCCCGGTAGGCAACCAGCCCGCCCACCGAGTAAGCATGCAGCACCCCATGCACCAGGGCCCGGGCGAACACATCGGCGGCCACCGCGCCAATCCGGCTGAGTTCAGCGGGGCCGTTAATCTCTACCTCGCCGGTGGCTAGGCAGAAGATGACATCGCCGTCGAACATGGTGTGGGCCGGGAAAACCGCTCGAGCGATGCCGTCGTGGGCCATCTGGGCCACCTTCTGGGCCTGGGCTTTGCTCAGCCTGGCGTTGGTGGCTACGCAGCCTATTACCGTGTTGCTGCGCACAAAGGCGTCGGCGAAGACCCCGGTGTAGTCTGGGGCCGACAAGTGCCGGGGGGGGTGCTTGAGCTGGAACTCGCCCTGCTGCTCCAGGAAACGCGCGTAGAGCTCGCCGGTTACCGGATCGTGGGCCCGCCCATGGGCGTTGGCCGCCACCAGGGCCCCCACCACCACCCCACCGGGCAGCTCGAGGCTGGCGGTGCCCACCCCCCCTTTCAGCCCCCCGTTGCGGGCGCCCGTGCCCACCCCCACCACCCCTTGCTCCACCGGCCCGCCCTTCAGGTTCTGGGCCGCCCAGTAGCCGTACTGGGCATTGGGGCGCACCGTGGCGCTGCCCACCAGCAAATCGAAAATCACCGCCGCCGGCACGATGGGCACCACGGTCTGGGTGGTGGCGTTACCCACCGGGTAGCCCTGGCCGCGCTCCTCGAGCCAGCGCATTACCCCTGAAGCGGCCTCGAGGCCATAAGCACTCCCCCCCGAGAGCACAACGGCCTGCACCCGCTCGACCAGGTTAACCGGGTTAAGCAGATCGGTTTCACGCGTGCCCGGTGCGCTACCGCGCACATCCACCCCTGCCACCGCGCCGTTTTCAGGATAGATAACCGTAACCCCTGTGAGGTGCTCGAGGTCGGTGTAGTGGCCTACCTGGATGCCTGGAACATCGGTGATGGCGTTAAACCGGCCCGGCTTCATGGACAGACCCAGCATAACAAATAAGGCTACCCCGGCTCTAACTCCAGCTCGCCCCCCGCCGCCACAAAGCCCATCCGCTTATGGCTCCCGTCGCACAAAGGTTTGTCTTCCGAGTGGCCGCAGCGGCATAAAGCCAGCTTGGCCCGCTCGAGCACCCGCACCTCCCCACCCAGCCGGTACCGGCTGCCCTCGGGCAGGTCAATCACCAGCGGCCCGTTCTCACGCAAGCGAATCCGCATATGCCCAGTTTAGGGCATTCAAACGCCCACAAAGACCGACCAGAGGCCAAAACTGACCTCGAGAAGGCTCACATGCCCGTGAAATATCTCAAGGCTACCGTTAGAGTAAAAGAGCTTATGTCAAACCTCGAGTTCCCTCCTTACATCAAGAGTGAACGGGTCAAGCACTGGATCGCCGAAGCAGTCGCGCTATGCAAACCCGATGCGGTGCACTTCTGCGACGGCTCGGAAGAGGAGTACAACGCCCTGTGCGATCAGCTCGTGGAGGCCGGCACCTTCATCCGCCTCAACCCCAAGCTGCGCCCCAACAGCTTCCTGGCCCGCTCCGACCCCAGCGACGTCGCGCGGGTAGAAGACCGCACCTTCATCTGCTCCATCAACAAAGAAGACGCCGGCCCCACCAACAACTGGGTCAACCCCAAAGAAATGCACGC
>ENA-ORXB01001662-ORXB01001662.1-sediment-metagenome-genome-assembly--contig:-NODE-1662-length-23928-cov-4.697413_pt1 | contig 23928 bp, 25 predicted proteins | sample MGYA00237863_ERZ511475 | MGnify/ENA primary metagenome ERZ511475 (study PRJEB26305, sample SAMN06343858) | sediment metagenome | isolation source: hot spring sediment | place: Canada: British Columbia... | reverse complement strand
GTAGCCCCGAATTCATTCGGTGGGTTGCTTGCGTCCCTTGCGCCGCATTCCGCAGAACATCCATGGGTCACATTAGGGACGAGAAGTGGCGCGAACGGGGTGTTGGCGCCCTCGCCAACACCCCACACAACCTCAGAACGGCGGCTGCACGCCGCAGGAACTGCCGATCTCCTCCAGTGAAGCAGCGACCTTGGGGTGCAAGGGAATCCCCTCAGCCTGCCGGCGCGCGGCCATCTCGAACTCTTTCTCGCCATGGATGTAGATGCGCGTCGCTCCCGCCGCTTTGTCCGCATTGCGCAGCCGGTCGAGGAGGTCGTCCATATCCCGGCGGAACTCTTCGAGGGGTCGAAAGGCGTCGATCCGGAAAGCGCCGAAAAAGTGGCCGATGTTGGCAGGCAGCGGGGTGCCGTCCGGGCGCTTCGGGTAGGTGAGGTTGGCATAGGCCGAGCCCGAGAGCACACCGGAGAGGATGTCGACCAGAAGTGCGAGCCCGTAACCTTTGTGTCCGCTCAGGAGCTCGCCCTCGCCGCCCAGCGGCAGGAGCCCTCCATTGGCGCGCATGGTCAGGTTCTTCAGCACCCGCGTGGCGTCAGTCGTGCTCGCCCCGGTCTCGTCGGTCGCCCATCCATGGGGCATCGGCTTTCCCAGCCGATCATAGACCTCGAGCTTGCCCCGGGGTACCGTCGAGGTCGCCATGTCGAGCACAAAGGCCGGGCTCCGGCCGGCAGGGACGGCCACAGCGATGGGGTTCGTGCCCAACAGGGCGTTCCGGCTGAAGGTAGGCACCACGAGCGCGTCCGAGTTGGTCGTCGAGACGCCGATCATATCCTCTTCCAGCGCCATCATGGCATAGTAGCCGGCGATGCCATAGTGGTTCGAGTTCCGAACGGAGGCAAAGCCCGTGCCTACCGCACGCGCCTTCTCCATGGCCTTGCGCATCGCCCGGGCGCTCACCGGCTGGCCGAGGCCGCCATCGGCATCCAGGGTGATGGTCGCGGGCGTCTCGACCAACACGCGCACGTTCGGACGGGTGCGCATCACCCCATCCCTGATGCCGTCCACGTAGCGCTTGAGCCGCGCCACACCGTGCGAGTCAATCCCCCGCAGGTCCGCCGCGACCAGCACATCCGCCGTGATGGCGGCATCCTCCTCCGTCACGCCAAGGCGCACGAACACTTCCCTGCAAAAAGCCCGCAAGGGCTCTGCGAAGACTGTTATGGGACCTTCCGCTGGCATGGTCCGCGCCCTCTGCTCTCCCCTCTGGCTGCGCTCAGGCCTCCGGCGGCACCGGCGCAATGACACCTTCCCGCATCAAGAGCTCTGCCATCTCCCGGCTGCGGCGGATGGTCGCCTCGGCCTTGGCGTACAGCTCCTCGCGCGTCAGCGACAGGCGCGCCACACCCTGCTCTTGCGCCTTCATACCGACCGCGACCGCCTCCCGCGGGAAGACCTCCCACTCCTCCATGGTTGGAGCGATGTTGTCTTCGTCGATGCCCCGATCCTCGGCACACTTGGCGAGCTCCTGCGCCGCGGCGAGGCACATCTCGTCGGTAATGGTGCGGGCGCGCACGTCCAACGCCCCGCGGAATATGCCGGGGAAGCCCAGCGAGTTGTTGAGCTGATTCGGCAGGTCCGAGCGGCCGGTGCCCACGATGCGTGCCCCCGCCTCCTTGGCATCCCACGGCCAGATCTCCGGCACCGGATTGGCGCAGGGGAACACGATCGCGTCCTTGGCCATGCGCGCCACCCACTCGCGCTTGATCGTATCCGGCCCGGGCTTGGAGAAGGCAATCACCACATCGGCTCCGCGCATCGCCTCACCCGCGTCGCCCTCCCGCTCCTCGCGGTTCGACTGCTCGCACAGCATCCACTTGTCCGGGAACTGATCGCGCGCCTCGTAGACGTCCTTCCGTTTCCGGCTCAGGATGCCCTTGCTGTCGACGGCGATGAGTTGCTCCATGTTCACGCCGCTTGCCCTCAGCAGCCTGACCGTCGCGACATTCGCCGCGCCCATGCCGATCAGCGCAATCCGGATGTTGTCCATGCGCTTGCCGACAATCTTGAGCGCGTTGATGAGCCCGGCGAGGAGCACGGTGGCCGTCCCCTGCTGGTCATCGTGCCAGACCGGAATCTCCACCGAGGGGTCGGCTCGCAGCGTATCAAGGACGGTGAAGCATTTGGGCTGCTCGATATCCTCGAGGTTGATCCCGCCGAAGGAGGGCTGGATGAGCTTGACCGTGCGGATGATCTCTTCAGCATCGCGCGTATCCAGGCAGAGCGGCACCGCGTCGACGCCTCCGAGGTACTTGAAGAGCAGGGCCTTCCCTTCCATGACGGGCAGGCCGGCCCGCGGGCCGATGTTACCGAGGCCAAGGACGCGGGTCCCATCCGAGACGACGGCGACGGTGTTGGCCCGGTTCGTGTGCTCGTAGGAGAGGTCGGGGTTCGCGGCAATGGCACGACACGGCGCGGCGACGCCCGGCGTGTACCAGATGGCAAAGTCGTTCATGTCGCGGATCACGCACTTGGGCGCGGTCTGCACCTTGCCCTTGAAGAACGGGTGCAGGCGCATGGCGTCTTCCGCCGGCTTGCTGGCGCGGGCCAGCATATCCTCCTTGCTCAACATGGGCATGCCTCCTAGCTGTGCCCTGCCGAGAGCTTGCGGGGAGCAACCGAAGCGAAGAGGGCCGACTACAGTCCGGGCGGCACAGCAGGGGACCCGGCTGGCCCGGCGCTCGCCTCCGCTCCATTGCGCGTCTGTTCCTCCGCGTCGAGGACTTTCCTGAGGGCCGCAATGGCCACCTCCAGCATCGGCTCCTCAGGCTCGCGGGTCGTGAGCCGCTGCAACCACAGGCCAGGCGCCACCAGAACTCGGAAGAAGGGATGGCGCTGGTGCCTGGCAGAAAAGCGCATGACCTCGTAGGCCAGGCCAGCGACTATGGGTATGAGGACCAGCCGCGAGAGCGCCCGCAGCCACAGAGCTGGCCGGCCAAGCAACGAACCCAGAAGCACAAAGATCAGCGCGACCAGAAGCAGAAAGGCCGTTCCGCAGCGCACGTGCGCCACCGGGTAGCGGCGCACTTCCTGCGGCTCGAGGGGGGCGCCGGCTTCGTAGGCGTTCACCGTCTTGTGCTCGGCGCCATGGTAGGCAAAGAGGCGCTGCATGTCGGGAAGCCGGGCGGCTGCCGCCAGGTAACCGACGAGGAGGGCGAGACGCACCAGACCCTCGATGAGGTTGCTCAGCCAGGAAAAAGCGAGCACAGAGTCGAACAGGCGGACGATGAGGACAGGAATGACGAAGAACAGCCCAATGCCGATCGCCAGAGAGACACCAATCGTCCCCCAGGCGACCGGGCCACTGAGCTGGGCCTCCGGCTGGTCACTCAGGGCTACATCCGCCGAGTACAGGAGGGTGCGGGTGCCGAGGACAAGCGCGTCCCAGAGCATGGTCAGACCGCGCAGGAAGGGCGTACGTGAGATGACTCCCCGGTAGACGTGCCTGTTGAGGGGCTCGCAGTGGAGCACGATCTGGCCTTTGGGGTCGCGGACGGCAACCGCGAAATGCTCGGCGCCGCGCATCATCACGCCTTCGATGACCGCCTGGCCGCCGTAGTACACTGTGCTCACCGCCGCACCTCGGGGACTAGCTGTGGCCGCGTCTCAGAAAAAGACAGAGTGCTGAGCACTCTGTCTGATTCCATCGCAGCCGGGACCTCTACGCTCCTGCGGATGGACCCGTCTCGCCAGCAGGTCCCTCCTCGGCGCGAGCCCCCTCTTCACCCTCTTCTGCCTCGCCGGGCTCGCCCGGAACCTCGATGACGACCTGCTGCACCCGCCTTCGCGCCCGCTTGCGCTCGCGTGCTGCCATCCGCGACTCGAGCTCGCGCCGCTGGCCGAGCCGGCGCTCAAAGCGCTCGACCTGCCCGGCGGTGTCGACAATGCGCTGCTCGCCCGTGAAGAAGGGATGGCACACCGAGCACATGTCGGTGCGGATCTCAGGCTTGGTCGAGCCCGTGGTCCACGTCTCGCCGCAAGCGCAGATCACTTTGGCGTTGGGGTAGTATTTCGGATGGATATCTTTCTTCACAGCTAGCCTACTCTCTCCGGATACACGCTAACCCGCTTGCGACCGGAGGTCTGCGGGATGAACTCGAACTTGACGAACCCATCAATGGTGGCAAAGAGCGTGTGGTCCTTGCCGAGGCCCACATTGCGCCCGGGATGGATGTGTGTGCCACGCTGCCGGACGATGATCGTCCCCGCCCGGACGAGCTGTCCGTCGTAGCGCTTGACGCCCAGGCGCTTGGACTCGCTCTCACGTCCGTTGCGGCTGGAGCCGCCGCCCTTCTTGTGTGCCATAACTCGCTCGCTCCCGTACCGTTTCAGCGCCTGCTAGACGAGGATACGCTCGATCCGCAGGCGGGTGTATAGCTGACGATGCCCGGCCCGGCGTCGGTAGCGGATCTTGGGCTTGTATTTGAAGATCCTGATCTTGCGCCCCTTACCATGGTCGAGGACCGTGGCCTCGACGCGCGCCCCCTCGACGAGGGGCGTACCGACGCGCACATCGCCACCATCGGCGACCATCAGCACGCGGTCAAGGCTCACCTTCTCGCCCTCGGGCACCGACAGCTTCTCAACGTCTATAACTTCGCCTTCGGCAACGCGATACTGCTTGCCGCCGCTCTCAACAATCGCGTACACGATGCCTGCTACCTCCCAATGGTCTGCGACCTCGAAGCGCCTTTGCCGACCAGCAAACGTCCATTATACAGGCTGTGCGGCGCCTTGTCAAAGCACGCACGCATCCGCTCGGCTGGCGGAGCGGGCAGACCCGCCTGACAGCGACGGCCACATCAGCCCGTCGCGCAGACCTTGCCCGCGACCATCACGGTCGCGACCGGGTTCGTGCCAAACCGGTAGGCCAGCTCGCGATAGTCCTCCGCATCGAGGATCAGCAGATCGGCGGACTTGCCGGCAACCAGGCTCCCGACCTCGTGGGCGCGCTTCAGGGAATAGGCAGCGTTGAGGGTTGCGGCCACGACGGCCTCTGCGGGCGTCAGCCCCACAGCCCTGCAAGCCAGGGCGATCACAAACGGCATCGACTCGCCGGGCGCCGTGCCGGGGTTGCAGTCGGTCGCCAGGGCAACGATGGCCCGCGCCTCGACCCAGGCGCGGCCGTTGGCGTAGGCCTTTTTCCCGAGACCGAAGGCTGTACCCGGCAGCAGCACCGCGGCCACGTCCGAGGCGGCGAGGAGGGCCCTATCCCCTTCCGGGGTGACCATGAGGTGGTCGGCCGAGGCCGCTTCGAGCTCAACTGCCAGGCGCGTGGCCCCCAGCGAGGCGAACTCGTCGGCGTGTACCCGTAGCCCCAGCCCCAACTCCCGTGCCCGCCGCAGGATGCGCTCCGTCTGCGCGAGTGTAAAGGCTCCTTCGTCACAGAAGACGTCGCAGTACTCGGCCAGGCCCCGCACCTGCGGCAGCATCTCCTCGACCAGATCGACATAGGCCTCCGCCCGGCCATCGAACTCGGGCGGCACGGCGTGGGCGCCCAGGAAGGTCGGCACCAGCCTCACGGGCTGTGTCGCCGCCAGCGTGCGGATCAGGCGCAGGAGGCGCAGCTCGTGCTCCGGGTCGAGACCGTAGCCGCTCTTGACTTCGGCGGTAGTCGTCCCATGGGCGAGCATGCGCCGGAGGCGTCGCTCTGTCTGCGACAGAACCTCCCTGTCGCTTGCGGCGCGGGTCGCCCGCACGGTGCTGCGGATTCCGCCCCCCGAGGCCATGATCTCCTCGTAGGTAGCGCCTTTCAGCCGCAGCTCGAACTCGTCGATCCGGTTCCCCGCATGGATCACGTGCGTGTGGGGATCCACGAACCCCGGCATGACGACCCGCCCGCCGGCGTCCAGTTCCTCATCGGCCTCGTACTGCGCCCGCACGGCGTCCTCGGGCCCGGCCGCAAGTATCCTGCCGCCTCGGATGGCCACAGCCCCGCGCCGCACGAGCCCGAGGTCCGACATGGCCGCCCCCCGCCGAGGCGCAGGCCGGTCCAGGGTCAGGAGTTGCCCGGCGTTCGCTACCAGGAGATCCGCTTTGCAGGCCATATCTGCCCCCTGCGCCACCAAAGCGCCACCCACAACCGGCGTGCCATCCGGCCGCTCGCGACCCTGCCACTACCCGACCGGCGGCTGCCACAGGGCGCCGAGGAGTGAGCTGAGCCACAGGAAGCGATCCGTGACCAGAAGCACCCCCATGAGGACCAACAGCACACCCCCGACGACCTCCACGGCTCCCAGGTAGCGGTTGAGCCGCCGGAGGTACGCCGAGACCGCCTCCAGCGCCAGGCCCGCGAGCAGGAATGGGATGCCCAGGCCCAGCGAGTAGACCGCCAGCAGGAAGGCCCCGCGGCCTACCGTGCCGGCACTGCCGGCCAGGAGCAGGATCGCCATGAGGTAGGGTCCGACGCAAGGCGTCCACCCGGCTGCAAAGATCATGCCGACCAGGAGCGAGGTCAGCAGGCCCTTGCGCTGAAGCTGCCCGCCCCCGAGGCGCAGCTCGCGCTGCAGCAAGGGTATACGCACGAGCCCGGTCAGGTGCACGCCCAGGACGATCAGCACCAGCCCTCCCAGGCGCGCAAACCACGGCGTCGCCCGTTCGAGGCCGCCTGCCAGCCTCCCCAGGAGGTTCAGCGGCCCGCTCCGGCTGGCCGCCAGCATGCCCGCGAGCCCGGCAAGCGACCCCAGCAGCACAAAGACCGCGCCAAAGCCAAGCACAAATGCGGCGGCATGGCTGACCGTATGGAGCCGCGAGGTCGGCCGCCCGGCCACTGCACCGCTGAGGTAGCCGATGTACACCGGCACCAGTGGAAGCACACACGGCGACACGAAGGATAGAAGCCCAGCCATGAAGGCCAGGCCCGCGCTCAGGTTATCGATCGGCAACACCCCCGTCCTCCAGGGTCCCGAGCGCCGTGCTGGCCGCCTCCCTCATGCCTCGCTCGAGGAGGGGATAGACGAACCAGATCACGGCCAGGGCAAAGAGCAGCCCGGTGAGGGTCCTCCTCTCCCAGTTGCTCTCGGCCAGACCAACAAGCTGTGCCAGCCCATCGACGGCCATCGGCGCCGACATGAGCAGGGCGACCTGCCAGCGAAGGGGTCTCGCCCGCCGGCGCAGCAGGCCGAAAAGAAGCCCGCCGACCAGCCAGCCGGCGTAGATGGCCACGTCGCGCTCGCAAAACGCGACCTTGTACCCCAGCTCCGGGTTTCCCACATAGCGCAGCGGCGTTACGCTGCCCAGCGCCGCGTTCAGCTCATCCAGGCTGTACACAAGCTTCGGCCCGCCGATGAAGAACGAGCGCTCGGGAAGCTGATGGCAGAGCGGGGTGTAGGCGCGGTAGAGGAGCCCCCCGGCCCGCGTATACCCCTGCAGCATGAGCACAGGGGCGAGCAGCGCCCCGAGGAGGACCAGCGCCATGGCCGTGTTGACCAGGGCCAGCCAGTGCCGCGTCACCCACAAGACCGTATGATTGACGAGGCGGACGAGCCGCTCGACGCGCCCGCTCACGGTACCCTTACCTTCCCAGATGCCTGTGCCGGTCCTCGCTCGCTGGAGGCAGGCTCTTGCGCAGTTCGCAGATCTCTTGCCGCAACCGCACCTGCTCCCCTGCTATCCAGGCGAGGTAGCCAAACAGGGCCGCCCAGATCACGGCATATGCGGCCACCAACGGCCAGAGCCCCTGCATCACAGCACGCTCCTCTGCAGAGATTCTAGCTCATCTCGCAGCTCGCTCAAGTGCACCCGCACCACCATGAGCGAGGCGAAGAGGAACGCAAACGCCACCAGCGAGATGAGCAGGGCCACGAGCATCCGCGGCTCCATGTGCGCCCCCTTGTCGTCGAACACCGCCGGATGGATCGTCCGCCACCAGCGGATGGACAGGGCCACGATCGGCACGTCTGCGAAGCCGATGATGCCCAGCACTGCCGCCAGGCGCGCACGGCGCGCCTCGTCCTCAACGCTTCGCCTCACCAGCAGGTACCCGGCATAGATCAGCCAGAGCACCAGCATCGTCGTCAGGCGCGGATCCCACGTCCACCAGGTGTTCCATGCAGTCCGGGCCCACAGGACGCCGGTGACGAGCACCAGGCCGGCGAAGAGCTCGCCGATCTCGGCGGCGGCGCACGCCACCCGGTCCCAAGCAGGGCGTCGGCCTATCAGATAGGCCAGGCTAGCACCGAAGGTCACGCCAAAGGCGACAAACGCCATGGCCGCGGCCGGCACATGGGAAGTAGAAGATGCGCTGCACCGGGCCCATGACGCGCTCCGCAGGCGCATAGATGAACGCCGCAGCGATCGCCGCCTCCATCGCCAGCGCCGGCAGCGCCACAAGCGCCCGAGGCAGCCGCTCGTGGAATGGCATCGGCTATCCCTCCATGACGTAAGCAAAGAGCAGATAGGCCACGGCCCCCAGGGTCAGATCAAAGGCCGCCATCAGCCGGAGCCAGGCCGCCACGGTGCTCAGACCCCCGCCTTCGATCACCCCACCGGTGGCCATGACTGCGCCGATCACCAGCGGCACCGCCACCGGCAGAAGCAGCACGGGCAAGAGCGCCTCCCGCCCACGCGCGTGCACGACCATCGCCGAAAGCAGCGTCCCGACCCCGGCCAGGCCGGCCGTCCCCAGCGGCAGGATGAGCAGCAGGCCCGGCCGCAGCAGGTTGACCCCCAGAAACAGGCTGAAGCATGGGAGCAACGCCACTCCGGCCCCCAGCATCGTGAGCGCGTTGGCCGCCGCCTTGGCGGCGTAGACCAGGCCCGCATTCAGCGGCACGAGCATCAGGCCCTCAAGGCCTCCGTCCTCTTGCTCGCGGGCCATGGAGCAGCTCAGGCCCAGGGTTCCGGCGAAAGCCAGCGTCACCCACAAGGCGCCGGGCGCCACCTCGCGCGCGCCGCCTGCTCGCCCCATGGCCAGGCTCAAGATGATGCCCGCCATGACGCCGAAAAGCAGCATCGCCGCGAACGATTCTCTCGTGCGCCACTCCAGGGTCAGGTCCTTGCAGACCAGCGCCCAGGCCTTCCGCCACGCGCTCATGCGCATCGGCCCCCAGTCGCCTCGGTATATAGACGTCGCAGAGCCGACGGCTCGACCCCACGCGCCCGCACCTCGAGGCAGATGCGGCCCCCGCTGAGGATACCCAACCGGTCGCCGACCTGCAAAGCCTGCTCCGGGTCATGGGTGGTCAGGAGCACCGTCCCTCCCGCCTGCACCTGTTGCTCGGCGACGCGCTGCAGATACCCCGCCCCCCAGCTATCAAGCCCGCTGAACGGCTCGTCGAGGAGCAAAACGCGCGGCCGGTGCAGCATGGCCCTCGCGAGGGCGAGCCGTTGTCGCATGCCGCGCGAGAGCGTCCGCACGAGGTCTGCTGCGCGGCCGCCCAACCCAACCTCCTCCAGCGCCTCCCGGACCCGCGCCCGTGGGTCATCAAGGTCGTGCAGCCGGGCGTACAGGAGGAGGCTTTCCTCGGCGGTGAGGTCGCCGTAGAGCAGGCTCTGGTGCAGGACGACCCCGATCAGGCGCCGCACCTCAGCCGGGCGCCCGCAGACATCCGCACTGCCGATCAGTACACGCCCGGCAGATGGCGGCTCGAGCGTAGCCAGGACGCGGATCAGAGTCGTCTTCCCCGCGCCGTTCGGCCCCAGCAGGGCGTAGACCTCGCCGCTAGCCAGCCTGAGGTCGACGCCGCGCAGTGCCACGGTTCGGCCGAACCGCTTTTCGAGCCCTATCGCCTCTACGAGTGGGCTCCGAGGCGACCACTCTTTGCTGTGCATGGCTCTCAACGGTCTGGGAGCTTGAGAGCAACCCGATCAGGCGCTCCACGAGCTCGCCGCGCCTCTTGTGATATCTCCCTTCCGCCAGCTCTCCGGCGTCATAACGCTCGTCCAGGTCCGCGATCGAGCCGACAAGGCGCCGCGCCTCTCTCGCCATCACCAGTGACGCACGTACCGGCGCCAGAGAGAGCGGCTCCGCACGCGTGCGCCGCAGGTGCAGGGCTACCGCCAACCCTAAGAGCGCCCAGGCCCCGAGGGGCACAAGACCCCAGGTCCAGGGCACCGGTCCGGCCCCGGCCGGAGGCTCGATAGCCCCTACAGGGCCGCGCTCTGCTGTCGCCGCCTGCTTCAGCCCTCTGAAGCGCAGGACGACCTCGGTGCCTCTCTCCAGCGAGCGGCCGCCGAGGTGCTCGTACGTCGCCCCGGAGGTCTCCCGGATGCCGAGGCGCTCAAGCAGCGGGGCGTCAACACCGGCACCGGGCGTCGCCACGAGGACGTCGAGAGCATCGGTCGGATACTGGATCGGCTTGAGCAGGCTGTAGGTTGGGCTGTCGCAGGGAAGAGCATACGAGACCACATACTCGTGCTCACCGGGCACTACCGGTCGGGTATCGGCCAGGCCGTCGCCGGTTCGGACCATGGCCAAGGCTGCGGGCGGCGTCGTGACCGACACATCGGTCGCGCCGGCGGGCAGCGGGACCCGGGCGGTCGCCCGCTTGCCGGGCACGATCTCCTCGCTGCCGACGAAGGTTCGGTCTCCGTCGTTGACGAGCACGACCATCTCGGTCACTTCCAGCTCACCGTTGCCCATCTCGATGATCATGTGGCTTCGCGCCACCCGCAGCGCCGAGTCGTCGGCCGTCGTCTCGTACACCAGAATGTCGCCGTTATAGTCCGTCCCTACCGAGAGGTCCAGCAGAACGCTTCCATACTCAACGCCCAGATACTCCACACTGGCGACCGCCGTCCAGCCTCCGCCGGTTGGCACGCCGCTGAAGCGAAAGATGCCTCGCTCATCGGTAGTCGTCTCCAGAGTCTGCTTGAGCGCGTTGCCGGAGTAAAGGTACAGGCGCACCGGCAACCCCTGGAGGACCGCGTCGGCCCCCGTAGTGCTATTGATCACCTGGCCCTGCACCACACCATCCTCCGCACGGACAGGAAGCGGCAGGGCGAGCAGGGCTGCGAGGACGACCAGCGCAAATGGCATTCTGGCACTCATCGCTCTCGCCCCCCTGGCACCGCGGCGCCACATTGCGTGCAAAAGCGGTCGCCCAGACGGTAGCGCGCGCCGCAGTGCACGCAGATAGCCGGGTGGGGCTGCCCGCAGCGGGCACAGTAGTGGTCGCCGGGGCGGAAGGGCTTACCGCAGGCCTGGCAGAGCACACGTCTGCCCGCACGCGTCCGCCGGCGCTCATCGCGCACGGACGCCACCCACGCCTCGATCTGGCCTTCGAGATCGGTACGGGAGGTGCGTGCCGTAGCCGTCGGGGTGCCGGCGCAGGCCCGGCCGAGGAGCCGCTCCAGCGCCCACTCGGCCTCGCTCTCGTACAGGATGCCGCCGACCTCCACCTCTTCCGCCTCGGCCGGCGCAGCCCCCGGTTTCCTCTCCGAGCATTGGCGGAGGAGTGGATAGCTCACATAGCCCACGGCCGCAGCGGCCAGCAGCAACGCAAGCCCGCTCATCGGCGCCTCACCCCGCCTGCAGCGGCCGCCCGTAGACTGGGATGCTTTGCCGGCCACACCGCCAGGGCAGCCGCCGGCAGGATGGCGGCACCACCGACCCAGAGCCAGAGCATCAACGGGTGCAATCGCACCCGGAAGGTTGCGCTGCTCGCACCCTCGGCGATGCCGGTGACGGCCACGTACAGGTCATCCCGCAGCGTGCTGCGCAGGGCAACCTCGGCGACATAGTCGCGCACGCTGTGATGGTAGTTGTACTCGGGACGCAGCGTCGCAATGCGCCGACCGCCAGCGTACACACCGACGGTGGCGACGTGCCGCTCCTTCGCCGGCAGTATCTCCGACGACAGCGCCTCGAAGCGCACCTCGTAGGGCCCGACGGTGACCGACTCGCCGCGCTGCAGCGTAACCTCGCGCTCGATGCTGTAGAGCCCGTGCCCGGCGACCCCCGCTGCAAGGATGGCCGCGCCGAGGTGCGCAACGAGCATACCATAGCGCCGGCGGTTCGTGCGCAGGTGCCCGGCCTCGACCGCCCACGGCGCCACGCTGCCCAGCCGCTGCCAGGCGCTGACGCTCCGCAAGAGCTCTTGCACACTGCCGGCTGCAGCAAAGGCAATCACGGCGAAGGCAAGGGCTGCCGGAGCGCTGAAGCGCCGCATGCCCGCGAGGACCAGCCACGTCCCGAGGCCGGCGCCGACGGGGACGAGCACCAGCCGCAACACCTCCGCCTCGGTCCGTCGCCAGCTCAGCAGAGGCGCAAGGCCCAACAGGAGCAATCCGGCCAGGGCAAGCGGCCGGCTCACCCGCTCAAAGAAGGCCCCGCCCAGCGTGATGCGCACCCCCCACAGCGCCTGCGTGAATACGGGAAACAGCGTCCCCAAGAGGATCGCCACTGCCAGACCGACGAGGAGCAGGTTGCCGACCAGGATTGCTCCCTCGCGCGAAAGGGCCTGCTCTACCGCCTCAGCACCGCGCAGCTCCCTTCGCCGCCGCAGCAGGAGCCAAGTACAGGCGAGGGCCGCCACAACGAGGTAGCCCCCGACCAGGTATCCTGCCTGCGAGGGCGCGAACGAGTGCAGCGACCCGCCGACGGGATCCGCCCGCGCGATCAGTGTTCCCAGCATGCAGAGCAGGAAGGTGCCGATCGCCAGGGCAGCGGCGGACATCCTGAAGACCCCGCGCCGTTCCCAGGCCGCTACGACATGCAGCAGCGCAGTTCCGGCCAGCCAGGGAATGAGCGAGGCATTCTCGACCGGATCCCAGGTCCAGAACCCTCCCCACGCCGGCTCGAGGTAGGCCCAGCGGGCCCCGATCAGGATGCCAAGGCCGAGAGCGGCCCAGGCGACGAGACTCCAGCCCCGCAGGCTCCTCAGCCATTGTCGATCAAAGCGGCCGCCTATCAGCGCCCCGACGACGTAGGCGAAGGGCACGGCATAGGCCGCATAGCCTGCCAGGAGCGCCGGCGGGTGAAAGACCATCGCCAGGTTCTCCAGCAGAGGGTTCAGACCACGGCCATCCGCAGCCCGTGCCGGGAGGAGGATGAAAGGCGTGCTCACCGTACAGAGCACGAGCGCAGAGAATCCCTGCGTGAGGCTGATGGCCGCGAGGGAGTAAGCCTGTACCTCTCTGGCCCACGCCCACCGGCTGCGGCCGACGAACAGCGCGCAGAAGGAGACCAGCCACAGCCACACCAGGAGCGAGCCCTCCGGCCCGGCCCAGAGGGCCGACGCCGCGTACAGGGTGCTCAGAGACGAGCTCACATGCTCGTAGACATAGAGCACCTGATAGTCACGGCCAAGGAGCAGCCCGGCCAGCGCCACAACCGCCAGACTCACCAGCCCAAAGGTCGCCAGCGAGGCGCGTCGGGCGCTCTGCAAGAGTCCGGGCCGCTGCCATCGCATGCCAAGGACGGCTGCCGCCGCCCCGTAGGTGGCCATGGCCAGGGCGAGCAGCAGGGCTGCCCGGCCGGCTTCAGCAATCATCGTCGCTGTGCCTCAGCCGCATCGGCCGGTCCCGCCGACTCATATCGCGATGGGCACTTGAGGAGCACCGCCTGCGCCTCAAACACGCTATCGGGTCGCAGCCTGCCCTCCACAATAACCTGGGCGCCATCTCGGAACATCTCCGGTCGGGCGCCCATGTACTCAACTCGCAAGGTATAGCCACCATCCCTGAGCTCGAAGGCCAGCAGGGGGCGCGAGGCATCATAGACGACCGAGCGGCCGACAAGGGTGCCCTGCACCCGCACGGCCTGCCCGATGGCCGCGCTCCCCCGCGCCACGAGCTCAGGGATGGTAAGCGCGTAGAGCACCGCCCCCTGCATGCTGGAGGCGATGAGGTAGATCGTCGCCGCTGCCGCGACAAGCGAGATGACAAGAACCTTCCACAGGGGCCGGTCCGGGCGCCTGTCGGCGCCCCCGTCGGTCACCCCTCTCATCTCCTCCCTCTACGCCCACGCGGCTCCGGATAGCCGCCCACGCCTTCGGGAAAGGCTTCGTCAGCCGCATGATTGCTTCCGCCCGGCTCCGTACAGCTCATCTGAGGAGGCCTTCGACCAGCCGGCGAACGGCCGAGCCGGGTAACGGCCCGCCTACGATGACCTGCTGAATTACGCCATCGCCATCGATGACGAACGTGGTCGGAAAACCCCGCACGCCGTACTGCCGCAGGACCTCCCGCTCCTCGTCAACGAGCACCGGGAAGGTCAGGCCGAACTCCTCCACAAAGCTCTGCACGCGCTCCCTTCCCTCGCCCCCATTGACTGCCACCACGACAAAGCCCCGGTCACGCAGTTCCTCATAGACGGCCTGCATGTCAGGCATCTCCGCCCGGCAGGGGCCGCACCAGGTCGCCCAAAAGTTCAGGAGCACCACGCGCCCCCGGTAATCCCGCAGGCTCTGCTCTCCGCCCTCCAGCGCCGGCAGCGAGAAATCCGGGGCGACTTCTCCCTTCTGCGTGCCCACCTTGGCATCCGGCCCACACCCCACTACGAGGGCGACTACCGCCAATGCCAGAACCCCGCGCAGCAGTCGGCCTGCCAAGGTAGCGGATGGCTCTCTCACCCGATCCAGCCGTGATGCACGCTCCTGCATGGCTTCCACCATCCCTCTTACCACGAAGCACGGGTGCTCCTCAGGCCGCACTGCTACAGCACGACCGTCAGCAGCCACACTCCGAGGACAACAAACGCAACCGCAGTCAGCAGCTTGATCAGCGCAGTATGCTTGTTCGCCAGGACCGCCAGCCGGGCCGACCCCGCCCCGAGCGCCGCGACCACGAACACGACGATCAGCGGCAGGACGAACACCAGGTTGTACAGCACCAGGTACGACGCCGCCTGCAGCCTCAGCTCCGGGCGGCCCAGCACAAAGAGGATGGTTGGCAGGTACACCTGCCCGGTGCATGCCAGCTCGAGGACCGACACGACCAGGCCCGTCACCGCTGCCATCCCCACAAAGGCCGGCCGCGAGGTGTTCTCGCGGATGACACGGTGCACCTGTCGCTGCAGGGCCTTGGGCAACCGCAGCCGCATCGCCTCGGGCTTGCTCCGCCGGGCCTGCCAGGCATCGTGCACGCTGAGAACCGCAAACGCCAGGCACAGCACTGCCATCAGCCCGTAGATCACGCGGCCCACGACCGCGAGACCCGAGACAGCCTGCAGGAACCGCAGCGCCCCCAGGCCCACGAGCAGGTAGGCCAGGAAGACCCCACCCGTGAACGCCGCGCCGGTCAGCAGCAGGTCGCGCCGCGAGCGGCCGACAAAGCTCAGGTACGAGATGAAGAAGAGGATCGTGGCGAAAGCACAGGGATTCAGGCCATCGATCAGACCCGCGCCGACGACGGTCAGGACGCCGAAGGACCTGAACCGCCGTACTATGCTCTCGGCGGCCGACTCTGGCCTGACCGTCTCCCACACCGGCGGCGCCCCGGTCTCCGCATAGCGCTCGATCACGGCCTCGAGGCGCGGCAGGGTGATCTCGCTGCCGACCAGTGCATCGTCGCCCACAAAGATGGCCGGCGTTACGAGCCGCTGCTCGCCGGGAAGGCTCGCCCGCTCCGCCAGCGCCTCATTCAGGGCATGCTCTTTGCTTATGTCAAAGGCTACCACACGGAGCCCCGGGAACCGGGCACGCAGGAGCTCAAGATCGTAGGCCACACGCTCGCATTGCCGGCAACCTGCCTGATAGAAGTAGGCCAGGTTGATGATCGCCTCCCCTGCCGGGGTCGCCGTCGGCGGCGGAGTTCCCGCGGCGACCGGCAGGTCCGGCGTGGGAAAGTCGGTTCCTCCCGCCTCCAGGTACTTCTCGACCAGCCGCTCCAGCCCGGAGCGAACGGCTTCCTCGCCGACCAGCACATCGCTGCCGATAAAGACCTCGGGCAATCCGACGTTCTCAACGCCATAGCGCTCCTCGAGCGCGAGGAGCACCCGGTAGTTAGCCGGCTCGCGGATGTCGAACTTGAGCAACTCGAGCTGCGTGCCAAAGCGCGCTTCCAGCGCCGGCAGCACGTCCTTTCCGATCGCCTCGCAATGGCTGCACTCCGGCGAGTAGAAGTAAAAGCCGTGCACGACACCATCGGCCCGCGCCGCCAGAGAGCCGCCCAGGAACAGCGCAGCTCCGAGCAGCACGCCGACCAGCGCCTGCAGCTTCCTTCGACATGCGGTCGTGGCCATTGCAGGGCTTGCCTCCCTATCCACACCTGTCCCCGACAGGTTGGAGTGGCATTCTACCACGGCCGACCCGAATCGACAACCTCTTTTGGCCAAAGCGGGCAGACTCTATCCGGTTAGAGTGAGGTGGGTTTTCGGGGTGAGGGGATAGTGGAATGCATGACGCCGGCATGGTACCGGCACCCGCCCCGCAAGTTGCACCCCCGCCGGATAAGTAGTATGCTGACCACAGAGGCCATAGCCGCGCCTCGGTCGGCACGCCGCGCACGGCCCCTGTGACCCCCGGGCCCCCTTTCCGCAAGGAGGCGGCAGAATGGAGTCGGACCGGATCGTATTCCACGGCACCCTCGCGGAGCTCCTCGACAAGGTGGAGCGGGGCGAGATGGTGCCCAGGCTGCAGGCCTCCCATGCTCCCCCCTGCAAGTTCTGGACGGCCTTTCAGGTGCTCAACGGCATCCGCCACATGGTCCCGGTCATCCACGGGCCCAAGGGCTGCACCTACTCTGTGGCGGCCAGCTACAAGATGCCAGGCTGCGAGTACCGCGGCGTGCCCTTTGAGCCTACGACCTGCACGGCACAGAACGAGGTCGACGTCGTCTACGGCGGCGAGGGCAAGCTCCTCGAGGCGGTGAGAGAGGCCGACCGGCGCTACAACCCCGACCTGATCGTCATCCTCTCTTGCTGCTGCTCGGGGATCACTGGCGACGACGTCGAGGGAGTCGCGCATACCGCTTCGCGAGAGGTCAGAGCCCGGGTGCTCGCCATCCGCAGCGAGGGCTTTGGCGGGGACTTTCGCAGCGGCTACGAGGATGCCTTCCGCGTGGTCATGGACCTGATGGAGCCGCGCCGCGAGATCATGAAGGGCTACATCAACATCATCGGCGCCCGGGAGGGGCCGACCTACACCGAGTGGTCACAGGACCTCGACGAGCTCACCCGCCTCCTCGCCGCCATCGGCGTGCGGGTGAACGGCGTGCTCTGCGGAGGCTGCACCGTGGAGCAACTGCGCCGCGCCCCCTCGGTAGAGCTGAACGCATCCTGGTGCTACGACTGGGGCCAAAAGTTCGGCGACCTGATGGAGGCGCGCTTTGGTGTGCCATACGCACGCACCGGGCAGCCCTATGGCCTTGCCGCCACGGAGGAGTGGGCTCTGGGTGTGGCCGTGCCCCTCGGGCTCGAGGAGCGCGCCAGAGAGGTGCTCCGAAAGGAGGCAGAGGCGGTCGCTCCCGAGCTTGAGACGCTGCGTCGTTGCTTCGAGGGCAAGACGGCCTTGATCGAGATCTCCGAGTTCCCGGGGCCCATCCGGGCCCTGTCGCTCGCTCGCATGACGCAGGAGCTCGGCGCCCACCCCATCGTGATCAACCTGCACCCCTACACCGTCAAGGAGCGCATGCCCTCGATCAAGTTCCTCCTCCAGCGAGGGCAGAACCCCGAGGTCATCCTCACCAAAGGCCTCTTTGCGCTCGGGAGCTTTGCCTCCTCCTCTGAGACGCAGGCCGAGGTCGAGGACATCGCCCGGCAGTACGATCGGGCGATCTATGTCGGCACGCCGCTGCGCCAGCCCGGAGTACCGCAGCTCAACATGACGACGATCACAGGCTTTCCACAGTACGGCTTTGCCGGGATACGGAACATGGCGCGGCTGGTGCAGTCGGGCCTCGCCCACGCCTCCCGGCCCCGCTCCCGGCTCTTCCGGCAGGTTCTGTATGGCGACTGACCACCATCGCCCGGATGCCTTCAGCGGCGGACCCTCCGCCGCCGGCGACGCCGACGAGGCTGCGCGCCCGCGCGCCGACCGTCCGCGCGAGCGCTGCCACGATCCCTACCTGCGCTGCGCTCTCTACGGCGCGGCCCAGGCTACGCTCGGTGTGAGGGGCTGCTGCGTGCTCTCGCATTCGCCGCAGGGCTGCTTTCAGCTCGTCGACGCCGCCTTCGGCTGGCAGGATGCCGACTATACCGAGACGCTCACCCTCTGCACCAAGCTCTGCGAGGACGAGATCGTGCACGGCGGCGAGGACCTCTTGGAGCGTACGATCCTCGAGGCCCGCGACCTCGACGTGCCGGTCATGTTTGTGCTGACAGCCTGCGGCCCCGAGATCGTCGGCGACGATGTGACGGCCGTCTGCGAGCACGTCGCGCCGCGGGTAGGCTTTCGGATCGTGCCCGTGCTGTGCGCGGGCTTTCGTGGCGACCAGTACCACGGCACCGATATCGCCCTCGAGGCGATGCTCGAGCACCTCGAGCCGGATGAGCGGCCTCTGCGACGGCCGCGCTCGGTGTGCCTCCTCGCCCCGCACGCCAACTGTAACCCCACTTGGATGGGAGACCTGGCCTGGGTGCAGGAGGTCCTCGCCCGCCTCGGAGCGACCGTGGTCGCCACGCTGACCCACGAGACCTTGCCTGCAGAGCTCGAGCGCGTCCCTGAGGCCGAGGCCTGCCTGGTCCTAAGCCACGATGCCGGCCAGCGGGCCGCGGACTGGCTAGCCCGGCGCTATGGCATCGAGCAGTGGTGCCGGGGGGTGCCGCTTCCTATCGGCTTCAGCAACACCCGTCGCTGGCTCACCGAGCTGGGCGCCCGCCTCGGCGCTGCCTCCGAAGTGGAGCGCATCATCGCCGAGGGAGAGCGAGCCGTCGTCGCGGCCTGCCGCCGCAAGGGGCTGGAGCAGTCGGCCTTTCACCGTGCACCGGTCGCCATCGTGGCTGACGCCACCGTCGGCATCCCCCTGGTGCGCTTCATCACCGAGGACCTCGAGATGATTCCCCGACTCGTCTGTCTGCGCTCAGGGCAGCCGGCGACGCGGGACCTCCTGGCCCGGGAACTCGCCGACCTGGGCCTGCAGCCGCGAGTCGAGTTCGAGGCAGACGTCTATCGGGCGAGGCAGGCACTCGCCGAGGTGAGGCCTGAGATGGTCCTCGGCTCTAACATCGAGCGGCACGCCGTCGAGGCCCTTGGCATCCCCTTCGTCTTTCGCATCGCCGATCCGATCTCGCGGTTTCGCATGGTCAACCGGGCCTACTTTGGATACACCGGCATGCTCAACCTCATCGAGTGCATGCAGAACGACTGGTGGGACCGGTACCGCTCCCGCGACCGACGTTACCGGGCGAGGTGGTAGATGAGGCAGATTGCCATCTATGGCAAGGGTGGCATCGGCAAAAGCACGGTTGCTTCGAACCTGAGCATGGCCTTCCGCGAGCAGGGCCTCGAGGTGATGCAGGTCGGTTGCGACCCGAAGAGAGACTCAACCCGCTGCCTGACCGGCGGCCGCATGATCCCGACGGTCCTCGAGACGCTCCGGGAACACCTTCGTGCCGGCCGCGACCAGACCGCCGTCACGCTGTCCGACATCGTCTTTGTCGGCGACCGGGGCGTGCGGTGCGTGGAGTCGGGCGGGCCGGAGCCGGGGATCGGCTGCGCAGGACGCGGGGTCCTCACCGCCCTGCAGATACTGAGGGACCTCAAGGCCTTCGATACCTTTGGCGTGGATGTGGTCGTCTACGACATCCTCGGCGACGTGGTCTGCGGTGGCTTTGCCCAGCCGATCCGGGAGGGCTATGCCGAAGAGATCTACCTCCTCTGCTCGGGCTCGTTCATGAGCCTCTACGCCGCCAACAATATCGCCAAGGGAATCCAGCGCCTTGCCAGGCGCGGCGAGGCCGGCCTCGCCGGCATCATCTGCAACAGCGCTGGCGACGAGGCGTTTGAGAGGCGAGTCCTGACGGCCTTCGCGGCCGCCCTTGGCACCGAGTTGGTCGCAACGGTGCCCCGTAGCCCCGTGATCCAGGCCTGTGAGGTCGAAGGGCGGACGGTCCTGGAGCACTCGCCGCACTCACAGGAGGCGGAGGTTTTCCGTGCCCTGGCCTCGCAGATCCTTGCCCGCCACACCCGCGTCATCCCGACGCCCATCGAGGACATGTCCGAGCTTGAGGCGCTCTACCGGCGGCACCTGGCGTAGCCTGCGGAAGGGAGAGAACAGCGGTGACGGCGTCAGGCGGAGAGTCAAAAGGCGTAATGCAGCTGCACCCCTGCTTCAGCGAGCGAGCCCACGACCGCATCGGCCGTGTTCACCTGCCGGTCGCGCCTGCCTGTAACGTGCGCTGCGCCTACTGCGACCGCCGGATCTGCACCCACCTCAGCGCCCAACACCCGGGGTGGGCCCGCGAGGTTCTGCGCCCTCAGGCGGCGCTCGAGCGCGTCCGCGCGTTGGTTGGCGCGGCCGCAAGAGCTTACCCCTTTGTCGTCGGCATTGCGGGGCCCGGCGAGCCACTGGTCAACGAGGAGACCTTCGAAGCGCTCGACCTTGTGCACCGCGAGTTTCCCTCGCTCGTGCTCTGCGTCAGCTCGAACGGCCTGCTGCTGAGAGAGTGCCTGCCTCAGCTCATGCGGGCGGGCGTGAGGGCGGTGACCGTGACCATGAGTGCACTTGACCCCCAGGTAGGGCAGGCGATCTATGCGTGGGTGCGCCACAATGGGGTCGTGTATCGGGGGGCGGAGGCGGCAGAGCTGATGATAAGGAGCCAGCTTGCGGGAATCGAAGCCGCCCTTGCCGCAGGGCTGGCGGTGAAGGTCAACAGCGTCCTGATCCCCGGCCTGAATGAGGATCATCTGCCGGCGCTGGCGCGCTGCCTGCAGGAGGTCGGCGTGCCGCTCATGAACATCATGCCGCTGATCCCTGCGGGGCTCATGCGCAGCCGGCGCGCGCCGACTTGCGAAGAGCTGCGCGCCGTCCGCGAGCGCTGCGGGCGCTACGTTGTGCAGTTCCGTCGCTGCGAGCACTGCCGGGCTGATGTCGTCGCCATACCGGGCGTTGACGCGCGGTGTCGGGCGGCTCAGGCGCGCTGAGCGCGCCCCGTCCGCCCGACACCGCCGAAAGACCGTAGCATCCTCCGTCAGGCGCCGCGTCCCCTGACCGCAACGCCAGGCATTCCCCGACTACCCGTACAGCGGCCCGAAAGCAGCGCAGGCCCGAAAGTCGGCGCCCTGCGGATCCATGGCCCCAAAGGCACCCCAGACGCTCGGGCGGAAGATCCTCTCCTCCGGCACGTTGTGCATGGCTACGGGGATGCGCAGCATGCTCGCCAGCGTGATCAGCTCTGCGCCGATGTGCCCGTAGGAGAAGGCCCCATGGTTGGCGCCCCAGTTATACATCACCGAATAGACGTCCTTAAAGGGGCCGCTGCCCGTGAGGTTGGGGGCGAACCAGGTGGTCGGCCAGGTCGGATCGGTGCGCTCGTTGAGGATGTGGTGCACCTCGTCGGGCAGATCAACCGTCCAGCCCTCCGCAATCTGCAGCACGGGGCCGAGCCCCTTGATCAGGTTGACCCGGGCCATGGTCACGGGCATCCCGCCGACGGTGCGGAACCCTGACGAGAACCCTCCGCCCCGGAAGTAGCCAACCCGTGCGGGATACCAGGTGGTCGCATCCAGGCAGGCTGCCGCCTCCTCCGGCGTGATCTCCCAGAAGGGCTTCATGGCGGGCTGGCCGTTGATCCGCTGCAGGCCGGTACCGTCCAGCGCCGCCGCGCCCGAGTTGATGAGGTGGATAATCCCGCCTGCGGCGCGGCCGGTCAGCTCGTAGCCCGTCACCCGCTTGACGGCCTCCGGGCTCCAGTAGGTCCGCACGTCGGCAAAGACCTGCGCCGTGTTGGTGAGCAGATGCCCAAAGAGCATCACCACCCCATTGAGAGAGTCGTTCTCCGTCGCCACCAGGTAGGGCTGGCGTATGCCGTTCCAGTCGAACGACGAGTTGAGGATCGCCTCCATAAAGTCGCCGTTCGGGAAGTGATCGGTCCACTGCCGCTGCCCTTGGAAGCCGGCCAGGATGGCGTTGTGCCCGAGGGCCTCCTCGCCAAAGCCCATCTCGGCGAGCCGCGGGTTGCCGACCATCAGATCCCGGGCGATGATCGCCATCTTGACAACCGTCTCCCAGTCCCTGTCCTTCTGGCTCCGGCTGCGCTGCTCCTCGGGGCTGTTATAGTCCTTGCCCTCGCGGCAGTTGGCCTTCACCCAGGCCAGGGCGCGGGCGTACTCCTCCTTGTCGTAGATGCCCTCCTCCATGCGGCGCACGAACTCGCTCATGTCGATCATCTCGACCCGCATGCCGAGGTAGCTCTCGAAGAAGCCGGTGTCGACGATCGACCCGGCGATGCCCATCGAGACCCCGCCCATGGCCAGGTACGACTTGCCGCGCATGGTGGCAACGGCCAGGCCGGCCCGCGCGAACTGGATGAGCTTTTCACGCACATCCGGCGGGATCGAGCGGTCACCAGCATCCTGCACATCGCGACCGTAGATGCTGAAGGCGGGCAGGCCCTTCTGATTGTGTGCGGCAAGCACCGCGGCGAGATAGACCGCCCCCGGCCGCTCGGTGCCGTTGAACCCCCACACCGCCTTGGGGATGAGGGGATCCATATCCATCGTCTCGGCGCCATAGCACCAGCACGGCGTCACCGTGATGGAGACCCCGACCCCCTCCCGCTCGAACTTGGCCGCGGTCTGGGCGGCCTCGGCCACGCCGCCGATGCAGGTATCGGCAATCACACACTCGACCGGGAGGCCGTTAGCGTGGCGCAGGTTCTCGCTCAGGAGCTGAGCCACGGCTTGTGCCATGGCCATCGTCTGCCCCTCAAGCGACTCGCGCACGCCCCTCCGGCGGCCATCGATGGCCGGGCGAATGCCGATCTTGGGCAGCCGGCCGATGAGCCGATCCTGTGGCGGGTTCACCTTGAGGTCCTTCACGTTCGCCATAATGATCCCTCCTCATCCTCAAGCGGCACGGCGGCAGCCGGCTACGGGCGCGCAATCAGGGCCGAGATCCTGGCCTCCATGGACGCTGCCGCCTCGGGGGTCAGCGCCCCCATCTCCATCTCACAGCGGAGAACGCCCCCGCCGGGAAGGACCTTCACATTGCCCTTGGCCTTCTCGGCGAGGTATCCCTCCGGCTCCGCGGTCGCCGGAAGGACCAGGCCGAGCGCATCCTGGTCGGGTGTGCGGCAGATCCAGCGCACTCCCTTCTCCAGCTCGGCCGGCCGATGCCGGATATAGTCAGCGGACCCATCCGGATGGACCTGCATGGCATGGGCCCAGCCCTCCTCATCGGCCAGATAGTCGATGGTGAAGACGACCTCCGGGTCGAAGAGGAGGTCCGGTGCGAGAACATTGTGCAGCGCGGGCTCACGCTCGAGCCGGTCGAGAAACTCGACATAGCCCGGCTTGGGCCGGACGTGCGAGGGGATGGAGCGTCGCACGCGCACATGCTCGGGCGTGCAGAGCGCGCTATAGACCAGCCGCCCGTTGTCGACCGGCAAAAAGTTCACGTGCGCCATGTACATCAGCTCCATCTCGGTGCGCTTCAGGTTCGCGATCGTCATCGAGACGTTGATGAGCGATGAGCCGGCGTGCAGCGTGACGAGCGGTGAAGCGACATAGTTGCAACTGAATGCCACCGTATGCTGGTAGCTGCCGCCAAGGGCGAGGTATGGCCCTCGCCCATCGGTGCCGACGACCAGGTGCGCCTCCTGATAGGGCGCGTTCGGCAGCTCGCCGTGAAGCGGATGGGTGTCCTCCTTTGAGGGGACGCCCATCGCCGTAGCGCCGCAGTGCAGCAGGAAGCCGCCGTAGGTCTCCAGGTATTGCCGGGTAGGGCGCGGCTCGGCGAACATGGACCGCATCGTGAGGTTGCGCCCGAGGAACTCGGCCGACCAGATCTGTTGCCCCTGGAAAGGCAACATCACCAGCTCGCCCAACTCGTTGC
>ENA-ORXB01001660-ORXB01001660.1-sediment-metagenome-genome-assembly--contig:-NODE-1660-length-23949-cov-4.308897_pt1 | contig 23949 bp, 14 predicted proteins | sample MGYA00237863_ERZ511475 | MGnify/ENA primary metagenome ERZ511475 (study PRJEB26305, sample SAMN06343858) | sediment metagenome | isolation source: hot spring sediment | place: Canada: British Columbia... | reverse complement strand
CCTGGTCGTGGCACAGCTACGCCGAGGCGCGGGAGCGGGCCGCCGAGCTGCAGGAGCGGCAGGGCAAGCTCAATCAGGTGCTGAAGGACCTGGATGCGGCCTACAATGAGCTGGCTGCCATGAACCGCAAGCTTGCGGCCAGCAAGGCCGTGGCCGAGGAGGCCCGGCGCGCCAAGGCCGAGTTCGTCGCCAATGTCAGCCACGAGCTGCGCACGCCGATCAACATGATCATCGGCTTTACCGAGGTCATCCTGCGCAACCCTCGCACCTATGCCAGAGGAGGCCTGCCGCCTGCGCTCCTCGCCGATCTCGAGGTGGTCCTCCGCAACGCACAACACCTTTCAGACCTCATCAATGACATTCTCGACCTCAGCCAGATCGAGGTCGGCCGCATGGGGCTGGCCAAGGAGTGGACTAGGCTCACCGATACCGCCCGCGAGGCGGTCGCTGCCATCGAACCGCTCGCCAGGATGCGCGGGCTCTCCATCGGGCTGGACATGGACACAGACCTGCCGCCGGTGCTCATCGACCGGACCCGCGTGCGTCAGGTCCTGCTGAACCTCCTCAGCAACGCCGTGCGCTTTACGGAAAAGGGCGAGATCAGGGTGAGCATTAGGCGCCGGGATGGGCAGGTCGCCGTCTCGGTCCGCGACACGGGGCCCGGGATCGCGCGGGAGGATATCCCCAAGCTCTTTGAGCCGTTCCGCCAGCTCGATGGCTCCATCCGGCGGCGCTATGGTGGCACCGGCCTCGGCCTGCACATCTCGCGCACCTTTGTCACGTTGCACGGCGGCGAGATGGCCGTGGAGAGCGAGCCGGGGCAGGGCACAACCTTTACCTTTACCCTGCCGATCGAAGACACCGTCCCCTTCTCGCCGCTGCAAGGGAGTGCCGCGCCCGCTCCCGATGCACTGCGCCCGCGGCTGACCCTGGTGGTGACCGAGCCACAGCCGGCCCTCGAGGGGCTGCTAAGGCGCTACGTGGATGAGGGTGCCATCGTCCACGCTGCCGACCTGCAGGAGGCAGCGCGGATCAGCCGCTCGCAGCCGACCTCGGCGATCGTGCTGCGTGCCGGCAATGCCCGCGAGGCCTTTCGGTGGCTGGAGCGGGCGGGCACGGTCAACTATGGCGCGCCGCTGATCGCCTGCGCCCTGCCGGGCGCGCTGGAGGCCTACAGTGAGGAGCTCGGCCTTGCGGGCTATCTCCTCAAGCCGGTGCGCCAGCAGCAGCTGCTGGACGCGCTGGCCGGAGTGCCGGGCGCGCAGAACGTCCTTGTCGTTGACGATGATCGCGACTTTTTGCGGTTGTTCGCACGGATGCTCAGGTCGGCACGCCGTCACTACACCGTGTGGCAGGCGGCCAGCGCCGAGGAGGCCCTCGCACTCCTCGCCGATCGTCGCCCGGACGCCATATTCGTTGATGTGCTCCTCCCGGATCTCAACGGTCCACAGCTTGTGGAACGCATCCGGTCGCAGGAGGCCCTGCGGGATATCCCCATCTTCTTTGTCACCGCACAGGACGCGGCAGGCAGACCGCTGGTCGCCAGCTTCCTGGGGATCGCCCACCACGGGGGGCTTTCGGCCGATGAGTTGATGCGGTGCATCCAGGCGGTCGGGCGGGCGCTGAGCGGTGCTATTCCACCAGCCGATCGAGAGCAGACAGAAGCGCCGTCTGGCTGACGGGCTTGTGGAGGAACTCGGCGGCGCCCAGTGACAGCGCCAACTCGCGATCGGTGAGGATGGTCGCCACGATGACCGGGATGCGCTCAAGGCGCGGGTGCGCCTTGAGCAGGCTGAGGACCTCCCAGCCATCCTGTGCGGGCATCATCACGTCCAGCACGATGGCGCGCGGCTCGACCTCGGGCGCGAGCGTCAGCGCTTCCTGTCCGCTGCGGGCGACGACGGGCTGGTAGCGGCTGTCGGCAAGGTAGCGGGCGAAGAGGCGGGCCGTGTCGGGGTTGTCGTCGACGATCAGCACCGGCAGGCGGCGCGAGACCGGCACACGGACGTCGATGGTCAGCCCGAGCTGGCCGTCGGGCGTCACGCTCAGGCTGCCGCTGTGCATGGCCAGCAGCCGGCATGGGATGGCCAGTGCGTCGCCATCGGCCGCGACCGGGGGCAATGCCCCCTCGCGAGCGCGCACGGCGATCCGCAGCACCACGACCGTATCCAAGCTGCGGCACTGAACCCCTACCGATCCGCCGGGTACGAGCCCTACCGCATACGACAGTGTGCTCACCAGTATCTGCCGCAGGGCTGACCGGTGGATGCTGAGAGGCGGCAGGTCGGTCGGCAGGTCGAGGGCAAAGCGTACGCCCTGCGCCGTGAGAAGACGGTTCAGGACCTTGACGACCCCCGGCATCACCTCGTTAAGGCTCACCTGCTGCGGTGTGCGCTCGCGCTCGATCCAGGCCAGATTGGCGTTGACATCGGCCTGCTGTCCGACGTCCTCGGCTTCCCCGGGCGCCGGCCCTTCCACTTCATCGATGTGGTAATGCTCCCATAGCCAGTTGGCCAGGAGACGGATGGCGCGGGCCTGTTGGCGGCGGAAGTGGCGCTCTCCAAAGCCGAGTTGGCTCGCAACCTCGCCGACACCCATTCCTTGAGCAAAGCGGTAGAAAAGCATCTGATAGGTGCGCCAGGCCGGGGCCGTCGGCGGCGTGCCGGCGGGGGGCCGGAGGGCCTGGATGGCATCGAGGAGCATTTGGTGCAGGGTGCCCTTGCCGGTGTAGCCGGGCTCGGCCCGCAGCCATCGGCCCAGAGGCAGGTCCCGGAGGCGCTCATAGTCGTACAGGTGCACGAGCGCCTGGCGCACCTGCTCCTCAAAGACGGCCCGTGTGATCATGGCGAGACCATGAAGGAATCGAACACGCGGGCGATCTCCTCGCGGCCGGCGCCGCTCATGAGGAGCAGCCAGAGCAGGATGCGCGCCTTGGGACCATCGAGGGCGCCGGCAGGGATCAGCCCACGGGCGAGGAGGTCCGACTCGGAGCCGGTAAAGCCATAGGTCTTGCGAAGGACCTCCCCGCAGCCGGTGCGCGAGGCGAGCACTACGGGCATGCCGGTGGCGAGGTGGCCGAGCGTCTCGGCCAGCGGCGCCGGTGCGTGGCCGCCGCCGAGCGCCTCTACCACCAGGCCGGCGTAGCCCAGCTCCTCGACGGCTCGCAGGAGCCGCCCGTCGTCGCCAAGGCTCAGGGTAACGAGGGCTACGGGGCGGTCTGGCGGGACCTCCGGGAGAGTCACGTGCCGCCGGCCGACCGGCCGGGCGACAATCCGCACCCGCCCTTCGGCGACCCAGCCGATCGGCCCGGCAAGGCGGGAGCGAAAGGTGCCGATACTCTGGGTGTGCGTCTTTTGGACAAAGCGGGCGGCATGGACCTCGTCGGCAAAGACCACCAGGGCGCCAAGACCCCGGGCCTCGGGGCTGGCGGCGACCTGCACGGCGGCCAGGAGGTTGGCGGGGCCATCGGCCCCCGGCTGGGTGGGGTTGCGCATGGCGCCGGTCACGACGACGGGGCCATCCCCGGGCACGAGGAGGTCCAGCCCGAAGGCAACCTCCTCGATGGTGTCGGTGCCCTGAGTCACGACGATGCCGTCGGCGCCCGCCTCGAACAGGCGCCGCGCTTCAGCAGCGACGGCGAGCAGGTCGGCGAGGCTGAGGCTGGAGCCCGCAACCATGCGCAGCGACGACGCCGAGATGCGAGCGACGCGTGTCAGCGATGGCAGGGCTGCGGTCAGTTCCTCGGCGGTCAGTGAGGGCAAGACGCCAAGGTCACCGCTCGCGGCCATGGAGATTGTGCCGCCGAGGCCGATGATGTGGACGCTGGGGAGGGCCATACCGTTCCTCCTGGCGATGGCGAGAGAGGCAGGGGCCTACAGTCTCCGTGGGTGGGACGCAAACGCCCCTTGTAGCCGGGGCGAGTATACGCCTTCTGTGGCGGTCCTGGCAAAGTGGCGGGAGCGGCGTGCAGGCGGTCCTCATGGGGGTCCGGCGAGCGGGACTGAATGACCCGGTGATTGCGCCGCCGCCTGGCAGTCCAGAAGTGTCGGGCGGAGCGTGCCGGGCCTCGGTCCTTCGCGTCGGGAGACCCCCTAGCGTTCCCCCGAGACGGGGAATAGGTGGGCAAGCTCGCCGGGAGCAAGATGGCTGCAGAGGGCGAAGCGATCCTATCCCGGGGTTATTCCTGCTGGAGGGGGTGTCCGCGGGCGGCGAAGCCGCCCGCGGACACCCCCTCCTACCTGGATTTCCCCGCCCCCGCCGCGGCGGGGGTGGGGCAAGGGGTGGGGGCACTTCCCTCGGAGGAGACACCCTCGATGGACGGAGCCCTCGGAAGCGCTCGCACTATTGCCTCAAGACCACGCCTAGTTGCTGGCGTTGCCTTTCTCCACCAGCAACCGGTAGCTGGCCGGGAAGGAGGTGTCCTCCGGCAGGTGGTTGCTGACGATGATGGTAACCCGGTCGCTGTTCAGGTTCAGCGTGTTCAGAACGGTCCGGTCGCGCTGGTAGACGCCGTCGACGTAGATCTGGCCATCCACAATCTCATAGCGCGAGAACTTGCCGTTCTTGTAGACCGGGTTGATGAAAGTCAGGTCCCAGTCGTTGACGGCCAGGCCGGTCGTGTGGAGGAAGCCGCCGAGCACCCAGTTGCCGCTGCCGGCCTCGAGACCGTCGGAGAGTCGGGCGCCGGTCGAGTCCTCGATGACGATGTCATCCACATAGAAGCCGGCCTCGCTCGTAGCCCAGTCGGTCACATAGAGGAAGCGCAGCAGGACGCTCTGGCCGGCATAGCCCGAGAGGTCAAAGGTCTCCTTGACCCAACCGTTACTCGACCCGGTGAAGCCGGGCAGGTTCGCCAGCACGTCCGGATGGGCTTCGGGGTCGTGGTCGGAGGTAGTGTGCGGGTTCGCCAGGCTCGTCCAGGTGCTGCCGCCATCGGTCGAAACCTGGACGAAGGCAAAGTCCCACAGCGGCTCGATCTCGTACCACGTCCAGAAGCTCAGGCTGGCGCCCGCGCCAAGCGTCAGCGGCGCTGCCAGGGTGGCGGTGTTGAACATCAGGTCCCCGCGGCCGCCCCACAGCTCGTACTGCCCGCCGTGGGCCGCGACACCGGTCTCATTGCTGGCCCGGAAGTTGGAGATGAGCTGCGGCTCGAATCCCGCGTAGGTGAGGTACATGGGCCCGTACGGTGGCAGGTCTCCGAGGGGCCACTGCACCGTGCCAGACTTGTACCCGCCGTAGTATCGGGCGAGAGGCAGATTGCCATGGACGTCGGAGGCGTAATAGTTCTCGATGCTCCACTGGATGGAGTAGCCCCAGGTGTCATCGGACGGGATGTCGAGGCTCTCATAGCCGAGCCTGGCACCGGAGCGGCCGGCGAGCGACGGGGCATCGAGATAGTTGGCGACCGTCCAGTCCCGATAGATATCGTCGAAGGAGGTGTGGTAGCCAAAGGCCGCCAGCTGATTCTCGATCCCCGCGATGCCGTTGGCCTGCTCGTCGACCAGAGCCCTGATGAAGGCCGGCCCGCCAAAGTTCTCCAGCAGGTAGAGCTGGAAGAGATAGCTCTCGCCATAGTCCTCGAGCCCGCCGCCCCAGACGGTCAGCGGCGTGCGGTGATAGACCATGTAGTAGGCGATGTGCCCCGCCTCGTGGCCATAGCCGGCCAGGTACCCGGCCAGGTCGGCCATGCCCTCATCGACCCAGGAGGGCTCGTCTGGGTCATGGTCATAGTGGATGGCGTGCTCGTACTCGTGGGCGATGGTCCCCTCGTAGAGGAAGGGCCGTGCGACGTTGGGGCCGATGCGGTTCGCCCAGTCGTAGGAGTCGATGTGGATGATGTTGCGATCGGCATACACCTCGTTCATGGTGGCCCAGAAGTAGCCGGCCACATAGAAGGGATAGGTGGGATCGCACCACCCCTCATCGATGATGTTGTAGACGAGGATCATCACCCGCTGAGGGTTGTCGGTGCGGTACCAGTCGCAGCCCCAATCGGCGAAGACGCCACCCGTGCCATCACGGTCCCTGGTGAGCCCGTAGTACTTGGTCACCTGCGGATAGATGTTGTTGTTGAACTCCTGGAGCAGGTAGTCGATCTGCTCCTGAGTCACGGTATGCGGCGGCCGGGGGTCGCCGGGGCAGTACGAAAGGTCGTTGGCGACCCAGATCTCGGCGTTGCCGCCGATGGCGCGCAGGGTGAACTCGCGCCAGCCATCGGCGTAGAGCGGGCGCACGTCTCCGACGCCGACTGTGGCGACCGTGCCAGAGGTCGACGCGTCCTTCGGCTTGCCTGACTTGCCCGACTTGCCGGGCTTGGTCTTGGTCGCCGTCTGGCTCGAGGCGGCGACAGCTGCGGCTAGCTGGGCAGCGGCAGCCTCCGTGTCGGCCATGATCCTGGCATGCGCCGCCTGGCCGGTGAGGCTCTTGTAGTAGGGGTCGAGGTCGACCGCAATGAGGTCGGTCGGCGGCGTGGGCTCGCTGGCGGCCGCGGGGATGCCGGCGAGAAAGCCGGAGAGCAGGGCGATGGTGGCGAGCAGGGACAAGAGTTTGCGCAACATGGCTTCCTCCTGTGCTCTTGTACGGGCGTGCCAACAGAAGGGAGATCGGTCAGAGGAGGTACCCTGGGTCCTTCACCTCCTTCCTGTGACCGGGCCGCCAGAGGGCGGACGGCCCACGGAGGACGAGAACACCTCGGGCAGGAGAACACCGGAAAACGGCCGACCGGGGGCTGGCGCCGATGAATGGCAGGATGAGACGGTCGGCGGGAGAATTCACGTGCTCTTTATGAATCCCATTATACGCAGGAAATGCGTGGCGTCAACGGGCAAGCGCGCTGTTTGGCGGGCGCTTCCCTCTTGGGGGAGGGCCCGGGACACGGGGGCGGGGCGCGAGCTGCCCCCAACCTGAGCTACGCCTCTACGGCGCCTCCCCCTCCCAAACCGGTACGAGGGGCGCCTCCTCCAGTTCCGGCGTCTCAGGGATAGGCAGCATGTGCCCGGCAAGGGCATCGGTGCGCTGGATCACGGCCCAGCAGTTGCGGGGGTCATCATCCATGAGGAGGTGTAGCTCCCTCTCCTGGACGGCGCGCACTTTATAGTCGGCGATGGTGCCGGGCCAGTCGTTGGGGCGCATCAGTAGCTCATGGTAGTCGATGCCGAGGCTGGCAAGGAGCGCCTCGGTGTTAGGGCGGTCGCTCTCGGGCCGGGCGGTGACGATATAGACCTCGTCCCCCGCCTGCAGGAGGGCATCGATGAGCCGCTTGAAGTGTCGCGGCGCCTGGGTGATGGTGCCGTCGATGTCCATGCCGTAGCGCAGCCGCTCCCGTGGCCCGACCGGTCGCTTCGGCGGCTCGAAAAGCCTGGCCCCGGAGCCGGGGCTTGGCACCTGCTCGCGCCCACCCCTGGCGACCGGGGTTGGGACGGCGGCCTGTTCATCGCCCGGGCGCGCCGGCACGGCGACCTCGGTGATCTCCTCGACGCGCACCTGGGATAGCAGCGTCTGCGTCAGCTCGGCGCTGCCAAGCTCCGTCCCCGCCGAGAGGGTTGTGGCCGCTGCTGCGGCCATGCCCAGGCGGAGGCCTTCGGAGAGCGGCTCCGCACGCCAGAGGGCGAGGGCCAGGCCGGCGACCAGGGAGTCGCCCGCTCCGACCTTGGTACGCCGGGCGCCGGGAGGGGAGATCGCCCACCAGGCCCTCTCTCCCTCAATGGCAATGGCGCCCTGCAGCGGCATGGTGACGACCGCCGTGCGGGCGCCGCGCGCGACCACATCCCGCGCCGCCGCAACCACCCCGGGCGCGCCCTCCAGCGGGCGCGCGAGGAGCGCCTCGGCTTCGGCCGCGGTGAGCTTGACGAGGTCGGGCCCTGCCCTGAGCCCGAGCCGCAACGCCTCGCCGCTGGTGTTGAGGACCGTCCTCACACTCCGCGACCGCGCCTGCTCGATCAAGGTGGCGTAGGCATCCTGAGGGACTCCCGGCGGCAGGCTTCCGGCCAGCACCAGCACCCGCCCGGCCTCCAGCCATGGCAAGAGCTGCTGCTCGAGCGCTGAAAGGTCGTCGCGGGAGACGTGTGGGCCGGGTCCGTAGAGAGCGGTCTCATCGGCGGTTGTCTCGTCGACAATGACCACGTCGATGCGCGTTTCGCCCGGCACGAAACGGAAGCGATGCTCGACGCCCTCATCCTGCAGCGCCCTTTGTACCATGGCCCCGGTTCCGCCAGCAAGGAAGCCAAAGGCTACGGTTGGAGCGCCCAGCCGGTGCGCCATCCGTGAAACGTTGATGCCCTTGCCGGCCGGGTTCAGCAGCGAGCGCTGATAGCGCTGGACTATTCCGGGGTTGAGGCGCTCAACCCATACCGTATGATCGATTGCCGGGTTGAGAGTCAGCGTGATTATCATCCCTGGCTCCTTTCCGTCTCTGCTCGCACGGCTCCCGGAGGCAGCCCGGCCTTCTGCCAGGCCTGCCGGGATGGCTCGCGTGACCGCTCATCGGCGCGAAGGGGCAGAGTGAACCAGAAGGTCGAGCCAACGCCTACCCGACTGGCCACGCCGATGCGCCCCCCATGGGCCTCGACGATCCCTTTAGAGAGATAGAGGCCGAGACCGAGGCCCGCCGGTCGGGCACCGGGGGGCCTCGGTATGCGGCGGAAGCGCTCGAAGACATGGGGAATATCCTCCGGCGCGATCCCGGGGCCCTGATCGCTGACAAAGACGTCGGCCTGCCGGTCCTCGAGGAACAGCCGGATGGCAATCTCGCCGCCCGGCGCGTAGGCAATGGCGTTTCCGACCAGGTTGTTCAGCACCTGCCGGAGGGCCGGCGCATCCCAATCCCCCACGATCTGGGCAGGGCTGGACTGAAGGGTGATCTGATGCCGGGTGGTCGTGAGTTGCAGGCTCTGTTGCACCTCACGGGCAAGGGCGGCGAGGTCGGTTGTCTCGCGGCTCAGTACCAGGCGCCCCATCGCGATGCGGCTCACGTCGAGGAGGCGGCTCGTCAGCTCGGTGAGGCGATCGGCCTGCTCATCGATCGCGGTGAGGATGCGAATGGTCTCGTCGTCGTATCCCTTCTCCTGCGCGCGACGGAGCAGTATCTGGGCGTAGCCCCTCAGGCCGGCGAGCGGGTTGCGCAGCTCGTGCGCCGCAACCGAGATGAACTCGTCCTTGGCACGGTCGATGTCTCGGAGGGATGTGACGTCTGTGAACACGACGAGCACCTCTGCCACTGCCCCGGCAGGGTTTCGGAGCGGGAGCGCATCTACCAGCACGTCGCGCCGGGTGCCGTCGGATCGCACCACGATCAGCGGAGCATCGTGCACCTCCTCGCCCCGCCGTGCGCGCTCGGAAGGCAACTCGCCCCAGTCCACCCGCCGCTCGCCGTCCAGCCAGCCCACCGCCCGCTCAAACTGAGGCCGGTAAGGCCACCCTGGCCGGATGGTTGTGCCCAGCAGGCCTTCCAGGGCACGGTTGGCGAGGACCACGTCCCCGTCCGGGGCGATGATGATGATGCCCTCGGGAAGCTGGTCGATGATCCCCCGCAGGCGGCGGCGTTGCGCGTCGACCGCCTCGGCGAGCTGCCTAGCTCGCCACGTGATGAGACCAGCCAGAAGGACAAGCAGCGCCAGGAAGGCGAACTGGGTTATGAGTGTCTGGCGTATCGGTGCCTGGGCCTGAGGCAGGGGAATGGCGATGGTGGCCAGCCAGTCGGTGCCGGGGATCGGCTCGACGCCGTGCAGGCGGTCGACTCCGTCGATCCCCGGGCTCTCGAAGGTGCCTTGCTGCAGGCGTTGAGCTGTCTGCCACTCCTGGCTCTGCGCTGCCGATACCCCCGTCCACCGTTCCGGCTCGATGCTGTGGAAGAGGATAGTGCCCTGCCCGTCGAACACGGTGACGACACTGTTCTCCGGCAGGGTGACGTGCCGCGCCAGCTCCCCGAGCGCCGGCAGGCGGAACGCCGCCTGTACCGAGCCGACGAGCTGAGAGCCGCGCTGTATCGACACCGCTACCAGTGGTGCAAACACGCCCGGTAGCTGAGGAACGTTGGCCGTCGTGGCCACGACCGGCGCCCGGGTCGCGAGCACCTGCTGGAAGTAGCGCTCTCCGGCGATGGAAGGCAGTGTCTCACCCGGAGCCATGCGGGCCGTCGCGAATACCGTACCCGCACGGTCGGCTGCCCACAGATTCAGGAGTTCAGGGCGCTTTGCCGCTACGGCCTGCAGGATGGCGCGGGTACCTTCAGGGTCATCGGGCGTCACGCCCGGCTCCTCGGCGAGGGTTTGGACCGTCCCGCGCGCCGTGTCGACGGCGCCCATCACTGTGGCGGACACGAGCTCGGCCCGGGCTTCGAGGTCGTGCTCAACGTGATCCTGTTGCGCCCGGGCGATCTGGAGCACCGAGTAGATGTGCAGGGCGACGAGCGGCGTGAGGGCAGCCACAGCCAGCACGACGATGGCGGTGCCTGCAGATAGTCGGCGGCGCCTGGGCCCGGGCCGCTGCTGGCTCGCTCTGGTCATGGCCGCGCCTCCTTGACGAGGGTCGAATCCAGCAACTTGCATGCCAGGTGAAGGGCCTTGTGCGGGGGCGAGGCCGGGGCAGGTCTAGCTCTCGAACAGAGGCACAAACCTGAACTGGGTCACGTCCACCAGGCCGCGGTCCGTGAGCTTGAGCGCGGGGATCACCGGGAGTGCGAGGAAGGAAAGGCTCATGAACGGGTCGCGGAGGGAGCAGCCGAGCTCTCGGGTGGCCTGAAGCAGCCTCTCGAGTTGGCGGCCGACCGTCTCGAGGGGCTCGCGCGACATGAGCCCGGCGATCGGCAGCGGCACGGTCGCGATGGGTTGCTGCCCGGCCACGGCCACGAGGCCGCCTCCCATGGCGACCAGCGCGTGTACCGCCGCCAGCATGTCGGCGTCGTTCGTTCCGATCACGATGATGTTGTGGGAGTCATGGGCCACCGAAGCGGCGATGGCGCCGCGGCGCAGACCAAACCCCCGGACAAAGCCGACCGCTACGCGTCCGGAGGCAAGATGCCGCTCGACTACTGCAAGCTTCAGCAAGTCGCGCGAGGGGTCCGCGACGGCCTCCGAGCCTTCGACGGTTGGCGAGAGCATCAGCTTCTCGGTGACGATCTGCCCGGGCACGACGCCGATGACGCGCAGTCGCGAGCCACCGGCCGGCACGCGGAAGGCCTCCTCGCAGAGAGGTGCCACGTTCATCGAGCTGCGCAGGGGGACGTTGGTGCCACAGGGCACGTCGGGAAGGAGCTCGCCATCCCGCGCCACGAGCCGCCCACCACGGAAGACCATCTCCGGGCGGATGTCCCGCAGGTCACTGAAGACGACGAGGTCCGCCCGGCGCCCGGGGGCGACGGCGCCCCGGTCGTGCAGGCCAAAGTACTCGGCCGGGTTGAGGGTCGCCATCTGAATGGCGGTGATCGGAGGCAGGCCAGCGCCGATGGCCTCCCGCAGGAGGTGATCGATATGCCCTTCCTGCATCAGGTCGAGGGGATGGCGGTCGTCGGTCACGAACAGGCAGCGGCGCGCGTTCTCCGGGGTCACCAGAGGCAACAGGCTGTGGAGGTTGCGGGCCGCCGAGCCCTCGCGGATCATGATGTGGAGGCCGAGCCGCAGCTTCTCGCAGGCCTCCTCCACGCTCGTACACTCGTGGTCCGAGCCGATGCCGGCGGCGACGTAGGCGTTCAGGTCTTTTCCGGAGAGGCCCGGGGCATGGCCGTCGACGGCCTTGCGGCCTGCCGCCTCTACCTTGGCGAGGACGGCCGGATCGCGGAACAGCACCCCGGGGTAGTTCATCATCTCGGCCAGGCCGATCACCCATTTGTCCGCCATCAGAGGCTCGAGGTCTTCGGCGGACAGGTGCGAGCCTGCCGTCTCCAGAGAGGTCGCCGGGACGCAGGAGGGGGCCATGACAAAGACGCTCAGGGGATTGTACTTGCTGGTCTCCAGGATGTAGCGGACGCCGTCGAGGCCGAGGACGTTGGCGATCTCGTGGGGGTCGGCAACGACGCTGGTCGTGCCGCGGGGGACCACGGCCCGTCCGAACGCGGGCACCGAGAGCATGCTGCTTTCGATATGCACGTGTCCGTCGATGAATCCGGGGGCGAGGAAGCGGCCCCCGAGGTCGATCTCGTTGCGGGCGCGGTAGTCGCCCAGACCGGCGATGTAGGAGCGGACGATGGCCACATTGGTGAGGTGCACATCGCCCGAGAAGACATTCACAACCCTGGCGTTGCGGAGCACCAGCTCGGCATCCGCCTCGCCGCGTGCGACCTGGATCAGCTCTTCGCGCAGCATCCCTGAGGCGTTACCCCCGGACTTTTCGGTATTATATCACGGGAGGGGAGGGAGGGCAATAAGGGGACGAGGTCGGCCGTCTGAATCCTTAAAAATCGTCGGCCTTGCTGAGTATGAGGATTGACAAAGATGTGATTGTGGTGTATATTCAGACGTGTGAGGCACACGTGACTCTAGTGCCGGCTAGCTGTCCCGGACCAAGTGTGGTCGTTCCGAGGTGGCGACGTGGGTAGGCGAGTTACCCAACGGGACATAGCGCAACTGGTTGGCGTCTCCCGCTCTACGGTGTCTCGCGTTCTCAACAATGACCTCGAGGGCGGGATCAATATACCTGCGGAGACGCGCCAGCGAATACTGGCTGCCGCCCGTGTCCTGGGTTACGCACCCCACGCCGTCGCTCGCTCGCTGCGCTCCGGCCTCACCAGCGTTATCGGCATTCTGATCCCCGACTGTAGAAACCCCCACTTCTGGGCCATCTTCCGCGGAGCGGAAGCGGCCGCCCGCGAGCACGGTTACCACGTCCTCGTCACCATATCTAACCTTGAGCTGAACCGGGAACGGCAGTGTCTGGAAGCTCTCGCGCAGCAGCGAATGGACGGGCTCATTCTGGTGTTGACTCACGCCGTGATCCTGGCCCGCGAATTGGAGGACCTGCGGCAGCAGGTGGGGCCCATCGTCACTCTGCACGGAAGCTTGCCCGGCAAAGACGCATTGATGCACGGCTATGCCGAGGGCATGGCGCAAGCGATGGCGCACCTGCTGGAACTCGGGCACGAGCGTATTGCCTTCATTCACGGCGTGGCCAACCCCACCCTTGGCACTGAGCGTCTGGGCGGCTACCTCAAGGCCATGAAGGAAGCGGGGCTACCAACCCCTGAGGAATACGTGGTTCAATGTGGCGGAACGGTCGAAGAAGGTCTTGAGGTTGCGAGGCGTCTGCTTGATCTGCAGCCGCGGCCGACTGCTATTGTGGGCGTGAACGATTTGATGGCCATTGCCACCCTGCAGGCGGCCGCGGAGCGCGGTTTGTCCGTTCCTGGGGACCTTTCAGTCGTCGGTTTCGACGACATAGAGTTGGCCAAGTATCTGGTGCCGCCCCTGACAACTGTCGGTATTGATGCGGAACTCATTGGGCGGCAAGCCGTGGACCTCTTGTTCCAGCGTCTCGTGGAGCCGCAGCGTCCCGCCCAGACCATAGTCGTTCCGGCTCATCTGATTGTCCGCAAATCGACCGGCCCTTGCCGGTCGTAGGAGGTGGGGAAGCTTCACGCCTGTGGCCCAGCGCAGGATAGGCAGTTGCATGCCGCTTTGCCGCCCGGCCCTGGGCAGGACCGAGCTGGCAGTCCATCCGCCGGGGGCGATGCATCGCATCATCTAGCGCAGGGACCCTTGGGTTCACACCCAACACTATCACGATCCGGAGTAGCCCAAGGCCAAGCTGGCGCTCACCCGCCAGCGCGGTATGCGGTAGGCGATCAAGGGCACGAGGTCAGCATCCGCTGCGAGGTTGTGGCGACACGTGACCAGGCGGGTGCCGCTGTGGCCTCGTGCAGAAGCTCAGGCCCGGCCGGTCGTAGGATCGACGAGCGCATCACCGGACTCGCGCCAGAGGTTATGCCCGTGGTCTCCGCCACATCGCAACGGTTGGCGGCGGGAGGGTCCAGGAGGGCACACACGAGTCGGGGGGGCCGCCTGGCTCTGCCGCAGCTCTGGACCCCGAGGCCTGCCGTGTTCTTGAGATGGACGACCCGCAGTGGGTAGGCGGTACGCCGGGCCTTCTCGAGGCGGGTATGCTGGCGCGTAGGGCCGGTGCGAGATTCTTGGCCCAGAAGGAGGTGAGGCAGCATCTATTTGAGGATCGGCAACAATCTCAGATTGGCGGTGTAAGGTGCCAGCGGACCAAGGAGGTATGAAGCGATGCAGCGCAGAACCCGCCGCGAGTTCCTGCGGATGAGCATGCTCATGGCAGCAAGCGCAGCGTTTGCCGCGTGCAAGCCGCCGGCCCCGCAGATCGTCAGGGAGACCGTAGAGGTTCCGGTCGAAGTGACGAAGCAGGTGGTGGTGACGCAGGAACCCTATATCGAGTCGCAATTGCCGGTCAAGGTCTCTCGCGACAAGGTGTATGTTGTCGACCAGATCTTCCGCTACAGCGTCGTCAACAACTACAACCTGTGGGTGTCGGGCCCGCCGTCTCCGACCCGGCAGGGCTTCTGCTTCGACACGCTGTGGTACATCGATCAGCAGACCGGCGAGTGGATTAACTCCCTGGCCAAGGAAAAGCCCGCCTACAACGACGACTTTACCCAGATGACCGTCAAGCTGCGGGAGGGCGTCTACTGGAGCGATGGCGTCGAGTTCACTGCCGACGACGTCGTGTTCACGATCAACACCCTCAAGGGAAATCCGGGGATGCTCTGGTCGGCCGAGATGGCGCTCTACGTGCAGGAGGTCACAGCACCGGACAAGTACACGGTCCTCTTCACGCTCAAGCAACCCAACCCGCGCTTCCACTATTTCCTCACCGCTCGCTACAACGCCGTCTACATGATGCCCAAGCACGTCTGGGAGACCGTTCAGGACCCCAAGACCTTTGCCTTCTTCCCGCCGGTGTCGCTGGGCGCCTATGTCTATGAGGACTCCGACCCAGCCGGCTACTGGGAGCTGTACAAGCGGCGCGACGACTGGCAGCGCACGACGCCGGGGATCATCACGGGCAAGCCAGGGCCTGAGTACATCCTGACGATCTTCTATGGTGGCAGCGAGCGCAAAGTCATTGCGATGTCGCGGCACGAGCTCGACGTATTCATGGATGTCGACTATGAAGCCTTCGATGCGCTTCGGGCGAGCACGCCGACGGCCCGCTCCTGGTACAAGGAGTTCCCGTGGGCGTACCCCAACGAGCTGGACTCTCGGTTCTTTGGCTTCAACTATGAGACTTTGCCCTGGGCAAACGAGAAAGATGTCCGATGGGCACTTGCCCTTGCCCTGGACATGTTCGATCTGCACACCCAGTACATCGGCGGTGTGACCCGCATCACGCCCATCCCCCAGCCAGCCACATCGATGATGATGGAGCTCTTCCATATCCCTCTGGAGCCGTGGCTGAAGGAACTGGAGATCGACGTGGGGGATGGGGAAAAGTTCAAGGTCTACGATGAGACGGTGCCACAGCGGATCGCGCAGTGGGCCAGGGATCAGGGGCACTCAGTGCCCGACGATCCGGAGAGCGTCCGCATGCGGTTTGGGCTCGGTTGGTGGAAGCACGCTCCGGATGTGGCAGAGAAGCTCCTGAAGAAGCACGGCTTCACCAAGACCGCGGATGGCAAGTGGCTGCTGCCGGATGGCACACCGTGGAAGTTCACGATCCTTGCAGCCCCGGACGAGGCGGACGTGTACCGGCTGGCCATCGGTGCTCAGGACCAGTGGAAGGCATTCGGCATCGATGTGCAGGTCGATGCGGTGGAGCGAGACCCATACTACACCCGCAACAACACGGGGCAGTTCGAGGTCACCTCAGGGTGGGGGAACGCGTGCGCCCTGTCGGTGAACGCTACCCCTGACAAGTGGCAGGCGCTGCTCGGGCTGCATTCGCGGTTCTACACGCCTGTTGGCGAGTCCACTGCAGGCCGGGGCAGCAGCAACACCATGCGCCTCAAGTCTCCGGAGCTTGATCGGATCATCGACGAGATGGGTTCGCTCCACCCGGAGAATCCGAGGGTGCTCGAGCTGGCAAGGGAGTCCATGAAGCTGTGGGTGGAGAACATGTACTCGATCATCACCATCAGCTTCAAGAAGTTCATCACGATCGATGAGCGGTACTGGACGGGCTATCCGACCAGCGAGCATCCAGATCGCCAGCCTCTGTACTGGTTCATGGGAGGCCGGTTCACGCTACCCTACGTGGAGCCGGTCAAGTAGGTGTGACAGGTGCCGAAAGCTGGGGAAGGGCTCTCGCCGGGTCCTTCCCCAGTCTTTACCTGGCCTGGGGAGGCCGTCCATGAGCTTGCTCAAGCGGTATGTGGTGCCGAGGTTGCTCCAGTGGGTGGTCGTGGTGGTGACGGGTGTGACCATTGCCTTTGTGGTTCCCCGACTCCTGCCGACCGACCCGGTTGAGATGACACTGAACCGGGTGGGGACCTTCCAGTTCATGGACCCGCAGGCGGTCGAGAGTTTCAAGAGCGCGCTGGAGGAGCTGTATGGCCTGCGAGGGACCCTGCCACAGCAATACCTGGGGTACTGGCGCCGTCTGCTGACGGGAGACCTGGGACCCTCTTTGGGTGCGTTCCCAACCCCGGTGGCCACGATCATCCGGAACGGGTTGCCCTGGACCGTCGGCCTGCTCTCGTGTACCGCAGTCACAGGATGGCTTGTGGGCATCATCCTTGGGGTGTTGGCAGGCTGTTCGCCGCGCAGCCTGTGGTCTCAGTTGTTGGATAAGGCGTTCATCACCATCATGCCAATCCCCTACCCCATCCTGGCTCTGGTGCTGGTCATGCTTTTCTGCTATTACATCCCCATCTTTCCCATGGTGGGCGGGGCATCTGGACAGCCAGCTCTGAGGCTATCCTATCTGGGGAGCATCGTCCAGCATGCGTTCCTGCCAGCGCTTTCGCTGATTGTAGGAGGTACCGCGTTCCGGTTCATCATGGCGAAAGCCCTGGCGTCAACGACCGTATCCAGTGACTATGTGCAGTTCGCCCGGATGGCGGGAGTATCCCGACGCAACATTATCCTGCGATATGTGCTGAAGAACACGATGCTACCTCAGATCACCGACCTGGGATTGACGCTCGGCACCGTATTCGAGGGGGCACTGATCACAGAGATGGTGTTTGGGTATCCCGGCATAGGGTACTCGCTTTACACCGCCATCCTTCAGGCTGACTTTAACCTCATGCTGGGCATCACGCTGTTCTCTATAGTCGGCATTGCCACAGCGGCCTTGCTGGTGGACCTGAGCTACCCGCTGTTCGACCCGAGGATACGGTACACGTAGGCGTGGGCGAAGGGGTGAAACATGGCGATCGTCCGTGACCTGTTCAAATACAACGCCGGGTTTCGGGTTGGTGCCATCTTGCTCCTGATCGTGGCTCTGCTGGCGGTGCTCTCTCTCGTGTCTCCCTATGCCCCCGGCGACCGCCGTGTTGTCCCGAAGGACCGACCCCCTTCCGTGCAGTACTTGCTTGGCACGAACTCTCTGGGGCAGGATGTCTTCTGGCTCCTGACGTTTGCGATCCGCAACTCGCTGCTCATCTCAGGCCTGGCGGTGCTGATCGGAAGAAGCATCGGGGTGTTGCTAGGTTCCTTCTCTGGCTATGTGGGTAGCCTTGTAGACAGAGCTCTATCCTCCCTTGCCGACGCATTCATCGTCATACCGCGGCTTCCGCTGCTGATGCTTATCTCGTTCATCCTCAAGGGGCAGGTGACGGTCCTCAGCCTGGCGCTGCTCCTGGGCCTTTTGGATTGGGCCTGGCCGTCGAAGCGCTATCGTTCCCAGATATTGAGCCTGCGCGAAGAAGAGTTCACAAAGACAGCGGTGTTCTCGGGAATGAGCACACTCAAGATCATCCTGCGAGAGCACTTTCCTTTTCTGCTGCCCTTCTTGCTGGCCGACATGGTGTCGGGCTTTATGTGGGCGGTGGGGATGGAGATCACCCTGTCGATCCTCGGGCTGAGCGACCTGAGTACGCCCACTGTTGGCACCATGATCTACTGGGCGCAGTACTACCAGGCGCTGCTGGCGCGGAGATTCTGGTGGCTTCTTGCGCCGATCGGTGCCTCGGTCCTGATCGTAGTCGGCTTCTATCTCGTATCGACCAGCCTCACTGAGTACCTAGACCCGAGGACCCGCCTCAAACGGATCCAGATCGGAGGGTAGGGCAGATGCACATTGTCGCCGATGTGCAGGACTTGCGTGCCCACTATGTAACTCGCGCCTACGGCATACAGCGTACCGTGAAAGCGGTCGAGGGCGTTTCCCTTCAGGTGCGTCAGGGCGAGATATATGGGATTGTGGGAGAGTCTGGCTGCGGCAAGTCCACGCTCCTCAAAGTGCTCATGGGGGAAGCGACGCCGCCCCTGGTGGTGCTCGGGGGGAGCGTCAGGTATTCGTTTGGGAATCAGGACTATTACCCGCTCTCTATGACTGAACGAGAGCTCGGCCGTGTGCGATGGCAAGAAGTCTCGTACATACCGCAGGGTTCCATGCACTTGCTGAACCCTGTTCAGAGGGTGAGGGACACCTTTCGGGATTTTGTCTCCGCCCATCGGCCGATGCGCAAGGCTGAGATAGACGACATGGTGAGGGGCTATGTTCGCCACCTGGGCCTTCCGGAGCAGGCTCTGAGTGCATTCCCTCACCAGCTATCCGGCGGAATGCGGCAGCGGGTGACCATAGCCCTGGCCACGATCCTTTCTCCGAAGCTTGTTCTGGCAGACGAGCCGACGACGGCGCTCGACGTGGTCGTCCAACGGGGGGTGCTACAGCTGCTGAAGCAGATCAGGGAAAGCTCGGGTAGCACGCTAGTGATGGCTACGCACGATATGGGTGTGCAGGCTAACCTGGCCGACAGGGTTGCCGTTCTGTATGCCGGCAAGGTCGTCGAGGAGGCCGATACCGAGACTGTCTTCAGAGACCCACTCCATCCGTACACGCAGCACCTCATTCGTTCATTGCCCAAAATGGGGGACAAGTCCCAACGGATCAGCATCCCTGGCAACCCGCCCGCGCTCGACAATCCACCACCTGGGTGCCGTTTCCATCCTCGCTGCCCGGTGGCCAGAGAGGCCTGCAAGTATGAGGATCCGCCCCTGGTGGAGGTGGCGCCGGGACGCCGGGTAGCCTGCTCGCTGGCTGTGGGGAGGAGTGCTCATGGAAGGTAGCGCGGACGGGAGCCTGCTTGACATCTGCGACGTATCCAAGGTCTTCAGCATCCGGCAGGGCCTGTCGGTGACCCACTTGGCCGCTGTGGACAAAGCGCGGCTGCGGCTGCAGTCCGCCAGGCCAGAGGTCTGCGCGATAGCGGGTGAGAGTGGCAGTGGAAAGACAACGCTTGCATCGATGATCCTGGGCCTTCAGCAACCTACCAGCGGAATCATCCGCTTCAAAGGGCGGGATACGACCAAGCTGACCGGTCGGGAACGCCGTCAGTGGTTCATGAGGGAGGTCCAGGCCGTCTTCCAGGATCCGTTTGCCACTTTCAGTCCGCTCAAGCGGATCGACTCGTATCTCTACGAGACGGCCCTCAACTACAAGGTTGTGGACCGGGCGCATGTGGACCGGCACATTGACGAGGCTCTGAGCGCGGTGGGGCTCTCGCTCAGAGAGGTCAAGGGACGATACCCAAACGAACTCTCGGGCGGGCAGGTGCAGCGCGTGTCGATTGCGCGAGCTCTGATCACAAACCCCTCGCTGCTGGTGGCCGACGAACCCGTGTCGATGCTGGATGCATCTCTCCGGATGTCGATTGTGAACCTGTTTCTGGAGCTCCGGAATCGAAAGGGAGTGAGTGTAGTCTACATCACGCACGACCTCTCTACGGCCTACTATGTTGCCGACAGCATCGCGATCATGTTGAGGGGCTGGATCGTAGAAGTTGGACCGGTCGAGCACGTCTTGGGCAACCCTCTTCATCCCTACACTCAGACGCTGAAGCAGTCCGTTCCCGAGGCGGATCCCGCCAAGAGGTGGAGGGAGGAGATCAGCCTGGCGACGATGGAGTGGGAAGAGTTCCGAAGACGCGGGTGCAAGTTTGCAGGCAGGTGTCCTTCCGCCCTCGGGAGATGCCGCCGAGAGGAGCCCGGCAGCTACACGGTGGCCGGGAGGAAGGTCAGGTGCTTCCTCTATGAAGGCGATGGTCGTTCAGAAGCCTGAATCAGAACCGACCTGTAGTTCGCCTTGGACCCCAGGCTGCTCATCTAGTGCCTAGCCGGCCTGTCAGGAAGCAGGCCCTGCTCTCGAAGCGGACCTGCATCGGGCTGATGCCTTCATGAGAAAGGAGTTCGCAGCCATGTCTACACCGGTTAGCCCGGAAGACTTTGGGGAGATCCGTTGGCGTGGCCACTGGATCTGGGTAGAGCAGCCACCAGCGGTTCTCCACCCGTTTATGGCGGCGCCCCGCAAGCGTCAACAGGCGGACGGGCTCTTCCGCAAGCAGTTCACTCTGGAGCGGGTGCCCGAGCGTGTTCCGGCGCGGATCACAGCCGACTCCCGCTATGTCCTCTTTGTCAACGGACATGAGGCCTTTCGCGGCCCGGTGCGGAGCCAACCGCGCCGTATGCACTATGACCTGCTGGACCTGGCCCCGTTCCTTAGGGTTGGGGAGAATGTGGTTGCGGTCCACGTCAAGTACTACGGCACGCCCAACTCTTTCTGGATCCCTGCGGTCCCCAATGCGACGCTCGGGGCGAGCGGGGTGTTGGTTTTTGAGGCTCTCCTCGCCGGTGCCGGTGCGGGAGAGACGGGCTGGCTGGTGAGTGACGGTTCGTGGAAGGCCGTTTCAGTGGATGCCTGGTTGCAGCCCCCCGAGGGGAGCCTACCAGGAGGAGGTGTTCCGGTCGAGGTCTTTGACGCCGGGCGTTTTCCGCATGGTTGGGAGCAACCCGATTTTGATGACAGCGAGTGGGGAAACGCCTGCCTGGTTCCGGCGGTCCACATCGGTGGCTTTGCACGGACGCAGCCGCCCACGGACCCGTATGGGCCGCTTCACCCGCGCCCCATTGCAAAGCTCGGGGGTGAGGTGCGTCACCCGGTAGCTGTCGCGGTTGAGTATCTGGAGGGCCCCATCGACCTCGGGGCCTATGAGCCGTCCGCCCGGGTTGAGGCGAGCATGCATGCACCCGTACAGCGGCGAGAGCAGTCGGTCGGCTTCCCGGCCGAAATGACAGTGCCCGCCAATGGGGTGGTGAGACTCGTGGTGGACATGGGGCGCATTGTCTCGGGGTTTGTGCAGTTCGAGATCGAGGCCCCCTCGGGTACCGTGATGGACTTGTGCTACGCCGAAGACCCCATGACGGCAGCAGCGGCTGGAGGCCTCGGCCGGCATCTCGGCACTCGGTATGTGGCGCGAGGGTCCAACGATCTGTTCCAGACGTTTGACACCAACGGATTCCGGTACGCCTACCTGCTACTGCACAGCCTTGCGGGGCGGGCACGTGTCAGGACGTTCTCGGTCAGAGAGCATCTCTATCCCTGGACGCCGGGCGCTAGCTTTAGGTGCAGCGACGATGAGTTCAACCGGATCTACCAGGCCGGTATCCGTACCGTGCAACTGAACTCGCATGACGCCTTCCTCGACTGTCCGACCAGGGAGCAGCGCGCCTGGGTCGGTGACAGCGTCGTCCATCAGATGGTGCACCTCGCCACGAATCTGGACTGGCGGCTTGCCTGGCACTATCTGACGCTGGCGAACTCGCCTCGTTACGATGGTATCCTGCCGATGAGTGTCAGCGGCGAGATCGAGGCCGGAGGCGGCTACACAATCCCGGATTGGGCCCTGCACTGGGTCCATGGGGTGTACAACCTGTATCGCTTCGCCGGTGACAGGGACAGGGTCAAGTCCTTAATGCCGACGGTAGAGCGCATCCTGCGCTGGTACCAGCCGTACCAGACCAAGGCGGGGCTGCTCAAGGACGTGGCCGAGTGGAATCTCGTCGACTGGTCAAGCGTCTCCAACGAGGACACCAGCGCTTCGATCAACGCTCTGTGGGCCCGCGGCCTCCGCGAGTTCTCCGAGATGGCTGGGTGGCTCGGTGAGAGTGCCAGCAAAGAGTGGGCCGAGGGGCTCTACGAGAAGGTGAAGGCAGGATTTGAGGTCTTCTGGGACGAGGAGCGGGGGTCCTACGTGGACCACACGGTCGGTGGCGTCCGCCGGCCCGAAATGAGCCAGCTGCCCGGAGCTCTGGCGATTGTGTCGGGCCTGGCGCCGCGGGAACGTTGGAAGCGCATTGTTGACACGATCACCAACCCCGAGGTCCTCGTTATCCGCTCCTGGACAGGTGGTGAGGACGGCGACTATTCGGTTCAAAAGATGGCCAAGCAGTTGCAGGGCATATACGAGATCGACTGGGATGTCAACAGACAGATTGTGATGGCCGAGCCGTTCATGAGCTATGTGGTCCACGATGCGGTGGCGCAGGCTGGTCTGGCAGACCGTCTGCCAGAGCTGTATCGGCGCTGGTCGCAGTTCCTGGTTAATGGGTACGACACCATTGGGGAATGCTGGGGCTGGGGAACCCACGTGCATGGGTGGAGCTGCACGCCGACGCGGGACATGGTCTTCTACACGCTCGGAGTTACCCCGGCGGAGCCGGGCTACACCACTGCCCGCGTTGCGCCGCGGCTGGGAGGGCTCGAATGGGCAGAAGGGAAGGTGCCGACGCCCCACGGACTGATCAGCGTGCGTGCTGAGCCGGGCAGGGTGGCCATCACCTCGCCGGTGCCGGTCATCGTGGAGCTGGCGGGGCGTGCCCCAGAGCTCTTGCCCGCCGGCACGCACGAGCGATGCTGATGTTGTTCCCGATATCGTCCTGCCTCTGTTCGAAGCCTTCTTGCGGCGGACCGTCCCGGTGCGCGACGCTGGCAGGACCGGCTCGATGAGGCGCGGCAGGCACTCCGCAGCAGTGGGCTGTCGCTCATGAAGCGCGGGCTTGATCTACGCGGGTTGCGCGGTGGCTGTGTGCGCCCGCCACTGCTGGAGGCTGAATAATGACGCTGCCGCGGAGCAGCTCAATCGCAGGCTCTGCGCGCTTGGGCTGCTGTAACGGCGTCGAGTGCTGAAGGAGCGCCTCTCACGGGCCAGGGAGCGGGGAGGCTGCCATTGCCTACATCTCCGCCGTGTCCACCAGGATCGTCACCGGGCCGTCGTTCCAGATCTCGACGAGCATGTGGGCGCCAAAGACGCCCGTCTCGACCTGCCGGATGCCGGTGCGGCGGAGGGCGTCGGCGAAGCGGTCGACGAGGGGCCGGGCGAGGGCGGGCGGGGCCGCCGCCGTAAAGTCAGGGCGCCGGCCCCGGCGGACGCTGGCGTAGAGGGTGAACTGCGGGACGACGAGCGCCGCACCACCGGTATCGAGGAGCGAGAGGTTCATCTTGCCCGCCTCGTCCTCAAAGATGCGCAGATATGCGACCTTTTCGGCGAGGCGGTCTGCCTCGGCGGGGCCGTCGCCGTGGGTGACGCCGAGGAGGATGGCGAGACCGGGTCCGATCTCACCCGCCAAATCTGCTCCGACGCGCACGGAGGCGCGCCTGACCCGCTGTACGAGCGCTCTCATGAGCCAGTTGTCTCCCTCCGGGTGGCAGAAGCCACTGCGTTCTTCAGGTACCCGGGTCTTGTGTTGACGCCGCTCAGGACGGCGCGTAACTGTTCAGACTCACATCCTGGCAGCGCCGGCGGCCACGTCTTGCCCCCACCCCGGGGCATTCCCCGCTTTGCCCGCAGGGCAAAGCGGGGGTAGCCCCCGCGCCCCTCCCCCGCGGGCACGCCGTACCCGCGGGGGAGGGGCCATTTTGCGTGGGTGTCTCGGGCTCCGCTGGCGCGCCCGGGCGCGCCAGCGGAGCCCGAGACACCCAAAATCGTCTTCCCCCTTCCCCAGGCGGGCGCCGCGGCGCCCGCCTGGGGAAGGGGGACAGGGGGAAGGGGTTCCGCGACGGGCG
>ENA-ORXB01001650-ORXB01001650.1-sediment-metagenome-genome-assembly--contig:-NODE-1650-length-24116-cov-4.398561_pt1 | contig 24116 bp, 20 predicted proteins | sample MGYA00237863_ERZ511475 | MGnify/ENA primary metagenome ERZ511475 (study PRJEB26305, sample SAMN06343858) | sediment metagenome | isolation source: hot spring sediment | place: Canada: British Columbia... | reverse complement strand
GAGCCGGCGACGCTTTCCACGCGGCCCACAAAGGCCGAGGCGATGCCCTGGACGGCCAGCAGCGAGAAGATGCCGATCGTGATGCCGATCAGGGCGCTGACCAGGGTGCGGAGGTCGACGCCGGCAAACCCACCCGCCTGCGCGGCGGCCTGCACGGAGCGCGCGTACTCCCGGATTGGCTCCAGGACGGCCTGGTTGCCGATGATGCCCGCCGCCGCCTTGGCGAGCATGACGATGAGCGAGGAGTGGAGGACCACCTGGAACCACTCATAGGTGAACCGCTGCATCGACCGGGTGACGAAGAAGGCGATGGAGATCGGCAGCATGATGACGGCCAGGGCGAGCATCAGGTAGCTGCCGAAGAGCAGGAAGTTGTAGATGGCGATGGCGATCCCGATGAAGAGGAGGAACGCCAGGATGGGGATCCAGGTGCTGAGCATGATGCCCAGGGCGCTGACCAGCTGCCACCAGGGCTGGTTGCCGGCGGCGGCCATGGCGGCGTCGCGCGCCGCGTTCAGCTCCGCGATGACCTCCTGGTAGATGTCCAGCCCGGCCAGCGCGTCGAAGATCGCCCCGCCGATGGCGCTGAACGCCTGGTGCAGCGCGATGATGGCGTTGACCACGACGCCGACGTTCGCCAGGATGGCCCCCACCAGGAGCACCAGGGCATACGGCCACCGCTCCGCGGTGAAATTTCCGTAGATGAGGTAGAACTTGCTGATGAAGCCCGCCGTGGGCGGGATGCCGATTACCGATATGGAGGCCAAGGCAAAGGCGAAGCAGGTCCAGGGCATCTGTTGCCAGGCGCCCCGCAAGTCCTCGATGCGCCGGTATCCCTTGACGTAGATGAAGCTGCCGGCGCAGAGGAAGAGACAGGCCTTGGCCAAACCGTGGTCCAGCATATGATACATGGCGCCGGTGAGCCCCTCGGCGGTGAAAGCGGTGATGCCCAGGAAAATATAACCAATATGGCTGACTGTGGAGTAGGCGATCATCATCTTCAGATCCTTCTGCAGGATGGCCATGATCCCCCCATAAAGCACCGCCGCTGCGGCGAATACGCCCATGGCGTCCGATGTCCCTTCAATGAGGTTGCTCGCGCCGGAAGTGAAGACGTAGAGGGTGATCCTTATGATGGCGAAAGCACCCACCTCCACCACCAAACCGGATAGAAGCGAGCTTATGGGGGAGGGGGCGATGGAATGGGCATCCGGAAGCCACATGTGCAGGGGGAAGAGGGCCGCCTTCACCCCGAATCCTATGACAAAGAGGATATAGGAAACCACCAGCACTTCGGTGTAGCCGGATTGCGCTATGCGCGCCGCCAGGTCGGCCATGTTCAGGGTCCCGGTGACGGAATAGAGAAACCCGATGGACAAGAGGACCATTATGGAGGAGGGGGCGCCCATGAGCAGGTACTTGAAGGCGGCGCGCACGGCGTTGCGGTTGCCGGTGATGGCCACCAGGGCATAGGAAGATAGCGCTAATATCTCCATGAAGACAAAGAGGTTGAAGATGTCGCCGGTGGCGGTGAAACCCAGCATGGCCGCGGCAAGCAGGAGGTAAAGCACGTAATAGGCGTTGAGCCTCTCGCCGCTGACTTCCTTTTCTATGTAGCGCCTCGAAAAAACCAGGGAAAGGAGGGTTATGCCGCAGATCACCAGCATGAGGAAAAGACCCAGGTAATCCAAGCGTATCTCAATGCCGAAGGGAGGCTCCCAGTTTCCCAGATGATAACTCAGGTATTCGCCTGCGGGTATCCTTCCGATCAGCAGCAGCCCCAGTATGCTGGAAACCCCCAGTGGCGCCAGTGCCGCCCAGGGGACCCATTTCCGTCGCCAGTAACCCACGAAAGGCAGGAGGACGGCCCCCAACATGGGGATGGTGATCATGAGGATGGGGAAGTGGCGGTAGGTGCCCATTATTGCGTGGCCTCCTCTTCCCCCACTCCGGAGTCCTGTGCCGTTTCGTCCCGCATGAGGTGATCCACATCCAGGGTCCCGTACTGGCGGTAGAGGAGGATAACCAAGGAAAGAGCCAAAGCGGTCACGCTGACCGCCACCACAATGCCGGTAAGAATAAGGGCCTGGGGGATGGGGTTGACCATGCGCGAGGGATCCGCCCCACCCGTCCGGATAGGCGCTATCCCGCCGTCCAGGTAACCAAGGGATATATAGAAGAAGAATACGGAGGTTTCCATGATATTCAGCCCGATAAGCTTCTTGATGATGTTGCGGCGCACGATGACCGTGTACAGCCCGATGCAGAAGAGAACCATGGCCCCGATGTAATGATAGTTATGCAGCAGGCGCAATTTCTTCCTCCTCCCGGCTCATGCTGAAAAGGATGGAGATGAATACCATGGCGCCGCCCAGCCCTATCCCTATTTCCACCAAGACGGTCAGCCACGTAACCACCGCCGGTTGCAGGCTCGAGGAAATGCGCGGCCAGGCATAGGTGAGGAAGTTGCCCCCTCCGATGAGGCCGAGCACGCCTACCAGGAAAAAGGTGATGCAGGCCGAGCCTTCCAGGGGGGCGCGCAGCTTCTGGGGAATACGCTCCGAGGCTTCCCATAACCCGAAGATGGTGCTGAAAATGATCATGCTCGCACCCACGATGGCTCCTCCCTGGAACCCCCCGCCGGGGGATATCTCGCCGTGCATGATGGTATATACGGAAAAGAGGATGATAAGGGGCACCAGGAAACGCACCATGGTTTTGACGATCACCGAGGAAGGCGTTGTGGAACGGTCCACGAAAGCGTAGATACGTCCCCTCTTCTCTCTGCCCAACACCGCCAGCACGCAGGCCAGGGCGCAGAAGATCACCGTCACCTCCCCCATGGTGTCGTAGCCGCGGTAATTGAGGATGATGCCGGTGATCACGTTGGTAGTGTTGGTTTCCTCCTCCGCCTCCTCAAGGTACCTGGGAATGACGCGTTCCCTGGTGGGAGCGCCGGGGTCGCCCATGGGGGGCATGTTGGCCACCACATAGAGCAGGAGAATCCCCAGGGCGGAAATGAAAAGGAGGGAGAGGAGCTTCTTCATCTCTCCTCCCTCCTATGGGTCTTGAAGATGGTGATCACAAAGAGCACGGTGGTGATCCCCGCCCCCACCGCCGCCTCGGTCAGGGCCAGGTCTGGAGCCTGGAGCCGCTGCCACATCAGGGCCATAAGCAGGCTGTACACGGAAAAGACGATCACCGCCGCCAGAAGATCCTTGGAAAATACCGCCAGCAAAGCCGTGGCTACCAGCAGAGCGATTATGACGACGTTTAGAGTCGTACCCATTACCTTTTCTCCTCACCCTTTCCCCATGGCTTGATGCCGTTTCTTACCGCCGACCGTCCGACGGCGTGGCCGCAGGTGGCGCTGGAGAGGAGCAGGAAACACATGATCAGCACCAGCTTCAGGATATCCCAGAAAGAAGCGCTGAAAACGGCCACGCCGGCGATCAAAGAGCAGGCTCCCAGGGTATCGCATTTGGTGGAGGGATGAAGGCGGCTGAATATGTCCGGCATGCGCAGCAATCCCGCGGTTCCCAGAATGAACCAGAAAGCCCCGATGCAGCAAAATATGGCGGCGATGACGTTCTTAACCATCCGACCTCGTCTCCTCCCATCCTTCAGCCTCGAGGTAACGCGAAAGGGCTACGGTGACTATGAACAGGAGCAGGGCGTAGACCATGGCTACGTCCAAAAAAAAGTTCTCCGCCTGAATGAAAGTCACCAGCACCACCACCACCAGGGTTTTGGTGCCGATGATGTTCACCGCCAGGAGGCGGTCCTGGGTGGTGGGCCCCACCACGGCGCGGTAAATGCAGATAAGGGCGTTCAGGGCGATCACCATGGCCACCAGGGTGAGGAAATCATCCATGGTCCTGCGCCTCCTTCTCAACCTTAAACAGCCAGGCCACCAGGGATTCCAGGCCAGCCAACCCTTCCTCGTGATAGGGGCAAAGGCAATGCACGCTGAGCACGTCGTCTTCCAGCTCCACGGTCACCGTCCCCGGGGTGAGGGTTATGGAATCGGCGAAGAAGGTGCGGTGAAGGTCATGGGGAAGATAGGTGCGGTAGCGGACGATGCGCGGGTCCACAGGCAGCCTGGGGTTGAGAATGATCTTGGCCACGTCGTAGTTGGCCTTGATTATCTCCCAAATCAGGCGGAGCATGAACCAGGGAAGGCGCAGCAAGACCCGGGGGGTCAGATCGGGGTCCAGGGCCTGGCCCAAAAGCATGAAGGTGACGGCGGCCACCAAAGCGGAGCAGACCGCTCCCAGCACCAGGTCATAGGCGGCGAAAGTCGCGGTCAATACGACCCAGAAGGCCAACAGTACCAGGAAAAGGAGCACTTTCTTTCGAAACACGTATGCTTTGGACAATGGCCTTTCCCCCGCCTAACGCCAGTATGTCTGTTTTCTCGATTTCCCCGGCACCAATTCAGGAAAATAAAATATCGCACATTATAGCAAACCGCTGCGTGAGGTGTAAATTCATCCTCATTTGAGGATAGCCGCAACCATCATCCGTTACGGCTCGGGTGCGCCGCTTTCCTGCCTAGCCATGCCTTGCCTCCTTTTATGGCGGCGGGACAGGTAAACGGCCGTCGTTATCGCCGCCACTATGGCCAGGAGTCCCCATCCCAGCCAGTCAAGCACTTTCACGATAGTCTCCCAGCTCTCGCCGAAAAAATATCCCAGGGTGGTGACTATTGCCACCCACATGGCGATACCCGGAAGGTCAAAAAGAATATATTTCCAGTAAGGCATCCTCCCCATGCCGGCGGTGAGGGGTATGAAGGCATCGACGCCCGAGACCATGCGCCCGAAGAGCACGGTCGCCCCGCCGAAGCGGGCGAACCACCGTTCCGAGGTTTCCATGCCCTTCTTCAGCCGGCGGTGTTGCTGGTACTTTTCTTTGATCCCCATCCCTAGTCTACGCCCCACGGCATAGCCCACATTGTCCCCGAGCAACGCACCGGCGAAAGCCACCGCCCCGATCAGATAGGCGTTCAATTCCCCATGGGCGGCATAGAAGCTTCCCAGCAGGATAACCGCGGTGCCGGGAGCGACCCATCCCGTCAGGAAGATGCTCTCCAGGAACACCCCCCCGAATACGATGAGATAGCCCCAGCTTGCAAACAGCGGTTTCAGCCACTCCAGGAGACTGTCTATGAAGGAAGCGTGCAACCGGATCTCCAGTATTAATATTCCTTTTCTTCGCCAGCATAAGAATATCATCCCCCGACGTTACCGTCATGGCTGGGAAGGCCCTCTATATGTCACCGCGAGCACTTCCCAAGGGTTATTGAAAGGCCATACCATTGATGTCATTGCTTGGAGGCCGCCCGATGTCGGCGAGCCCTAAAAACGCCATTACGAGACGCCCCTTCAAGCGTCATTGCGAGGTCACAAGAACTGATAGCGAAAACTCCTCACCGTCATTGCGAGGAGGGCCTCTTCAAACTGCCACACTACGATGTCATTGCGAGGTCACAAGAACTGATAGCGAAAACTCCTCACCGTCATTGCGAGGAGGGCCTCTTCAAACGTCATTGCGAGGAGCGAATCGACGAAGCAAACCCTACCACCCCGCTTCTCCTTACCGTGAGGAAGGAAAGACGCAAGAGACGAAAGAGACGCAACCACCGCCCATTGCCTCTTCCCCACCTAAGATAAAAAGAGAGCCTTGATCACAAGATGGCTTCGCTTACGCTCGCCATGACGTCACCCGGAGACGTTACTTCAACCCCACCTCTCTTTACAAAATGCCACCTGCATGAGATGGCTTCGCCTACGCTCGCCAATGAAGCTCAAAGGGAGTTTTTCTTGCCACCAGACGGCAAAAGAGGCAAAGGAAAAGAGAGTGAAGAAGAAAAAGCGATCTTTTCCTTTTCCTCTATGGAGATAATCCCCTTCTCAGCCGGCTTCCTCGATGAGGCCCTTCAGAATCTGCCCGGAAGGATCCTTCTTGAAGGATTTAACGAACACCACCGATTTGGGCGTCTTATAATAAGGAAGCCTCTCTTCGCAGTACTCTAGCACCATATCCTCGGTTAGCTTGGAGCCCGGCTTCTGCTTTACGAAGGCCTTGACCTCCTCGCCGAGATATTTATTGGGAACTCCTACCACCGCCGCTTCCGAGATAAGGGGATGAGATACCAGAACCTCCTCGATCTCGCGAGGATAGATATTGAAACCGCCCCTTATGATGAGGTCTTTCTTGCGACCCACGATAAAGATGTACCCGTCATCGTCCACGTACACCATATCCCCGGTATATAACCACCCGTCCTTGAGAACCTTCTCCGTCTCCTCGGGCTTGTTGTAATATCCCTTCATGACGTTAGGCCCTTTTACGATGAGCTCCCCCACCTCTCCCCGCGCCAGTTCCTTGCCCTCCTCGTCGACCACTTTGACCTCCACGCCCTCCATGGGAATACCCACGGAGCCCACCTTATAGGCCCCCTTAGTGGGCATGAGGGAAACCACCGGCCCGGCCTCGCTGAGGCCGTATCCCTCGTAAATCTTCGCTCCCAGCTCGTTGTTCCAACGCTCCATGACCTCGCGGGAGAAAGGAGCTCCTCCGCAGGTCCATAGCCTCACCGAGCTCAGGTCATACTGGTAGATGAGGGGATGGTTGAGGATATAAACAAACATAGTGGGCACACCGAAAAAAGCGGTAACTTGATCGTGCTGAAGAGATTTTAAAACCTCACCGGGAATAAAGGATTCTTGCAGGACGATACTCGCCCCCGCCTTGACGGCTGTATTCATGACGCAGCTCTGACCGTATGCGGCGAAGAAAGGCAACACGCCCATGATCACGTCCTGCGGGGCAATGTCGTAGAATTTGCCGACCGCCTCGGCGTTCCAGTCCAGATTCTTATGGGTAAGCATGCAGCCGCGTACCACCTTGGAGGAGGTGGGCGCGTATAAAAGCGCCGCTACGTCGTCCTCGTGCTTATCCACCACGCTGAACTGGTCCGACTGCCCCTCCACCAACTTCTCGTACTGTATGACCCCCTCCAGCTCCGGCGCCTCCCTCACGATGATGCGGGAGATCTGTGAGCACATGGACTTCTGCAGGTCCCTAACCAGGTCGTTGAATTCGAAGTTGGTGATCAACGTCTCCACCATAGAGTCGCAGACTATCTTCTCTACCTCCTCGGCCAGGCACATGTAACATAAAGGGACGGCCACCGCTCCCAGCGCGAGGGTGGCGTAATAGGAGATGACGAATTCCGGTACGTTGCGCAGCAGGATGGCCACCTTGGAATTCTCGTCCAGGCCAAGGCCGCGCAAGGCATTGGCCAATTGATTCGTGCGTGACAGAAGCTCACCGTAGGAAATGGTTTCGTGTCCGAAAATCAGAGCTGTTGCTTCGGGGTTCCTCTCCGCCGTCTTCACGAGATTCTGGTATAGATTCATGTAACATCTCTCCCGTTCAAGATTACCCTGGTTTCTTGGAACCAAACCTTTCCGGCCAGCTTCCCCTTTCCATTGTGAAGCAATCCGCCTCTATTCTACCATCGAAACAAGCGGCGGTCAGCATTAAACTGGCATCCGCGTGCCGCTTTCAAACTAAACCATGCTGGAACTGTATGCGATTCCCTCCATGGACTTCCCCGTCAAGACCCGAACCGCTGCCACTTTGAGCTCGGGAATCTTGGCCACCGGGTCCAAGGCCGGATTGGTCAGGGCATTGGCCGGAGATTCCCCGAAATGGAAAGGAACGAAGACCACGCCCTTATCTACCTTGTCCGTCACCTTGGCCTCCAGGCGTATGGCACCCCGCCTCGACTGCAAGGCCACTTCCTGTCCACTCTCCACCCCCAGGCTATCGGCATCCGAGGGATTAATCCATACCTGGTTGCGTGGCGCCAGCTCATCGAGCTCCTTCACCCTCCGGGTCATGGTGCCGGTATGGTAGTGGATAAGCAGCCTGCCCGTGGTCAGAATAAACGGGTATTCCGAGTCGGGGGACTCGGCGGGAGGTTTGTAGTGCACCGGACTGAAAAGACCCTTTCCTCTGGTAAAACTTTCCACATGAAGAATGGGCGTGCCGGGATGGTTACGGGCCGGGCAAGGCCACCTCAACTCGCCCTCCTCCTCCAGCCTGGCATAGGTTATCCCAGCGTAGGATGGGGTGAGGGAAGCTATCTCCTTCATGACGTTTGATGCCCTGACGCTACCCATTTTATAGCCCAAGCGCGATGCTAACTGCGAAATTATCCAGGAATCCTCCCGGGCCTGTCCTGGCGGCTGAAGGGCCTTGCGCACCCTTTGTACGCGCCGGTCGGTGTTGGTGAAGGTGCCGTCCTTTTCGGCGAAGGAAGCTGCTGGTAGTACCACATCGGCGTACTGTGCCGTCTCGGTGAGGAAAATGTCCTGTACCACCAGGAAATCCACTCTCTCCAGGGCTTCCCTGAGGTGGTTGATGTCCGGGTCGGAGATGAGAGGGTTTTCGCCCATGATATAGAGTACCTTGAGATCGCCCTTGTTGGCGGCATCCATCATCTCCATGAGGGTGAGACCGGGATTGCCGGGAAGGTAGTCAACACCCCAGGCCTTCTCAAACTTTTCCCTCGCCTTGGGATCCGAAACGCTCTGGTAACCGGTGAAGACATTGGGCAGGGCACCCATGTCGCACGCCCCCTGCACGTTGTTCTGTCCCCGCAGGGGATTCACTCCCGCGCCCTCCTTACCCAGGTTGCCGGTGAGCATGGCCAGGTTGGCCAGGGAGAGGACGTTGTCCACCCCGGTGGTGTGCTGGGTGATACCCATGGCGTAGACGATGGCCGCCGAGGGCGCAGTGGCGTAAGTGCGCGCGGCGCGCCGTATGTCCTCGGCATCCACGCCGCATATCTCCGCCGCCTTTTCCGGCGTGTACTCTTCCACTACCTTGCGGAATTCCTCGAACCCCTCGGTGCGCTCGGAGATAAACTTCTCGTCGGCCAGGCCTTCCGCGAGGATGACGTTCATCATCCCGTTGAGCAAAGCCACGTCCGTCCCCGGTTTTTGCTGCAGCCACTGCTCGGCGTAGTAGCAGAGGCGGATGTGCCTGGGCTCGGCTACGATGAGCCTGCAGCCGTTGCGCATCACCGCCTTCTTTATGCGTAAGCCAATGATAGGGTGACCCTCGGTGGTGTTGGAGCCGATCACCAGGATGCATCCCGCCTTTTCCAGATCCTCGATGGAGTTGGTCATAGCCCCGCTCCCGAAAGCCGTCGCCAGACCGGCGACCGTGGAGCTGTGTCATAAACGTGCGCAGTGGTCCACATTATTGGTGCCGACCACCGCGCGCGCCAGCTTCTGCAAGAGGTAGTTTTCCTCGTTGGTGCAACGAGCCGAGGAAAGGAAGGCCACGCTGTCCGGGCCTGCGTCGTCCATGGCTCTGGATATGCGATCGGCGACCATGCCCAACGCCTCGTTCCAGGTGGCCTTCTTGAATCGGCCGTCCCTCTTGATCAGGGGGGCGGTCAGACGCTCCTCGTGGTTCACGAAGGAGTAGCCGTAGCGCCCCTTCACGCACAAGTTGCCCTGGCCGGGCCCCACCATTACCGGCGAGGACACCTCCACTATCTTCCCGTCCCTAACGTGCAGGTCGAGCTGGCAGCCGCAACCGCAGTAGGGGCAGGTGGTACGCACCTTCTCCACCTGCCAGTCGCGGCCCCTTCCCTTGGAAGGGATGGAGGTGATGGCCCCGGTGGGACAGGTGGAAACGCACTGGCCGCAGAACTCGCAAGGCGTATCCTGTAGGGGTTTATCGTAAGGGGTGCCCGGCACGGCGTTGAAGCCGCGATTCACGAAATCATAGACCCCCACGCCCTGGACCTCGCGGCAGATGCGTATGCAGCGGCCGCAGAGGACGCACTTGTCGTAATCGCGCTCGATGAGCGGGTTGTCCGCGAGCAGCTGGTAATGGTGCCGCTCGCCCTGGAAGCGCGCCTCCTTGACCCCGTATTCGTAGGCCAGGTCCTGGAGCTCGCAGCGGCCGTTGCTCTCGCAGGTCATGCAGTCCTGGGGATGATCCGAGAGCAACAGCTCGATGATGGTGCGCCTTATTCTCCTCAGCTGTTCCGTCTCCGTATGCACCACCATGCCGTCATCGACCTTGGTGTAGCAGGAGGGCAGAAGAGCCCTGGCACCCTCCACCTGCACCAGGCAGATGCGGCAGGCCCCGTAGGGCTCCATGCGCTGCTCGTTGCAAAGGGCGGGTATGCGTATGCCGGCTTCCTTGGCCGCCTCCATTATGGTTTTCGAAGCGTCGGTGGTGACCTTCTTGCCGTCTATGATCAAGCGAACTTTTTCCATGGCCCACTCCTCATTCCGTATAGATAGCCTCTTGCGGGCAGCGGCTGAGACATAGCTTGCAGCGGATGCAGACGTCGGCGTCGATGCTGTGCGGCTCCTTTTTCTCTCCGCTTATGGCTTCCACCGGGCAGATCTTGGCGCAGGCACCGCACCCGTTGCATATCTCCGGGTTTATGTTCACGGTGATCAGGGCGGGGCACACTCCCGCCGTACACCTGCCGTGATAGATATGGTCCTCGTACTCATTGCGGAAGTATTTCAGGGTGGTGAGTACCGGGTTGGGGGCGGTTCCCCCCAGAGCGCAAAGGCTGGCGTCCTTGATGTCGGAGGCCAGCACTTCCAGACGCTCCAGATCCTCGGGCTCTCCCTTCCCCTCGCAGATGCGGGTGAGTATCTCCAGCATGCGCTTGGTGCCCAAGCGGCAGGGAACGCATTTGCCGCATGATTCTTCCTGGGTAAAGGAAAGGAAATAGCGCGCCAGGTCCACCATGCAGGTGGAGGAATCGGCCACGATCATGCCTCCCGAGCCCATGATGGCCCCGGTGGCGGTTATGGCCTCGTAATCCACCAGGGTGTCCAGGAGGCTGGCCGGTAGGCACCCACCGGAAGGCCCTCCCATCTGCACCGCCTTGAATTCCTTGCCCTCGCGCACCCCGCCGCCGACGTCGAAGATCACCTGGCGCAGGGTATACCCCATGGGCACTTCGGCTAGACCGCTGCGGCGCACCTTGCCCGCCAGGCAGAAGACCTTGGTTCCCTTGCTCTTCTCCGTTCCCAGCTCGGCGTACTTCTCGCCCCCGTTGGCGATGATCCAGGGAATGGCGGCCAGGGTTTCCACGTTGTTGATGTTGGTGGGCTTCCCCCACAATCCCTCGTTGGCCGGGAAGGGCGGGCGTGGTCGAGGCATGCCCCGCTTCCCCTCTATGGAGGCGATCAGGGCGGTCTCCTCGCCGCACACGAAGGCACCGGCGCCCTTCTTGATCTTGATATCGAAATCCCATGCGGTGCCGAATATCCCCTTGCCAAGGAAACCCTTCTCGCGACAGGCGGTGATGGCGATGTCCAAGCGGCGCAAGGCCAGGGGGTATTCGGCCCGGCAGTATATATAAGCCTTGGTGGCGCCTATGGCGTAACCGGCGATGATCATGCCCTCGATCACCGCGTGGGGGTCCCCCTCGAGGACGCTGCGGTCCATAAAAGCGCCGGGGTCTCCTTCATCGGCGTTACAAACCAGATATTTCTGGTCTCCTTTGGCCTTGCGGGCGAACCCCCACTTGGTGCCGGTGGGAAAGCCCGCCCCGCCACGCCCCCTGATACCCGACTTGCTCACCTCGTCGATGAGCTCCTCGGGGGTCATGGAGGTCAGGGCCTTACGCGCCGCCTCGTAACCTCCGGCGGCTATGTACTCGTCAATACTCTCCGGGTTGATGTTACCGCAATTGCGGAGCACGATACGGTGCTGGTTGGCCAGGAAATCCCCCTCGCCCGCGGTGGGATCGTCCGAGCGCCGCACCACCAGCTCCTCGACAACCTCACCCTTCAAGAGATGCGTCTCCAGCAAGGAGGGGATCTTCTTTGCCGTCAGGTCGCCGTAGACCACCTTGCGACCGTCGGGATCGATGAACTCCACGATGGGCTCCCGAAAGCAGAACCCCATGCAGCCCGCGATATCCAGCTCGGCGGGGTACTTGCCCGTGGCCAGCTCCTTTTCCAGGCTTTCCTTGACCTGGTTGGCGCCTGCGGCGATACCGCAGGTGCCGTAGCCGAGCACCAGTTTGGTTTTGCCGTTGCCGCTCATTGCCGCGCCTCCTCGCTCTCTTCCCCACCCTCCTGGTAGCTCTTGAGTATCTTGCGCACGTTGGCGGGCTTAAGTTTTCCGTGTGTGTCCTCGTCCACGATCATGATAGGCGACAGGGAGCAGGCGCCGACGCACATCACCGACTCCAGGGTGAACTTCATGTCCGGGGTGGTCTGCCCGTCCTTGATTCCCAGGTAGTTACTTATCTCCTCGGAGATAAGCTCCGCGCCCGCCACATGGCACGCCGTGCCGTGGCATACCTTTATGAGGTGCTCCCCGATGGGCTCCAACCTGAACTGGGTGTAAAAGGTAGCTACCCCGTAAACCTGGCTGAGCTGGTAACCGGCTCCCTTGGCCAGGGCTCGCATGATCTTCTCGTCCAGATACCCATACGCCTCCTGCGCGTCCTGGAGCAGAGGAATGAGAGCGCCCTCCTCCTCACGGTACCTCTCCAGGATAGCCTCCAAAGGCCCCAGATCATCCACGTCGGCGAAGCGCTTCCCGCATCCGCAAGCGTTATCCTTCATCCTCAAACACCTTCCTTGGGGGTCAGGGCTTTATTTATAATACCCTAAGGGGCATATAACCAAAAGCGCACTTCAGATACCTGTAGGGGTATCAAAAATCAAGACCCGACCCAACTCATCTTTTAAAGCTCAAGATAAGAATGGGCGTAGAGGGTCTCTTCGGTGAGGACGCGCCAGGTCTTGAGCAATTTCAGGGCCGTGGGATCGCCCTCGTCCACAGGCTCGCCATTGACTATCTTCTCCACGATCTGGTACTCCTGGTTCTTCTTCACCACGCCCATGAGCTCCTCGTCGTTGGGGTCCACTATGGCCGCGGTCAGTCCCTTGGCCATGAGCACGGCCAGCAGAGTACGGTTGATCAGGCTGGCGATCTCCTCGTTCGGAACGCCGTTGGAAACGTTGGAAAGACCGACCACGGTACCCGGCTGCGGGTCGAACTCCGCGAAAACCCCCTGCAGCATGTCCATGGCGTCTATCAGGGCATGCACCTGGTCCTGGGCAACGCTTATGGGCAGGACGATGGGGTCGATGAGCAGCTTGTCCAGGGGAATGCCGTACTCCTGGGCCGCCATGATGATGTTGTAAGCCACCTCCACCCTCTCGTTGGCGTCGCGGGGAACGTTCCCCTGGTCGTTGAGGGTCAACCCTACCACCCAGGCGTTGTGCTCCACCGCCATGGGCATGAGGGCCGCGATACGCTCTGGCTGGGAGGATATGGAATTAATCATCACCTCGCCCTTGACCACTTCCAGACCGGCCTTCATGGCCTCGATGTTCATGGTGTCCAACGCCAGGGGGATGTCCGTCACCTCCTGCACCGCCTCCACCACGAAGCGCATGCGCTCGGGTCCCTCCTTGGTGGCGGGGCCCAGATTGATATCCAGCCAGTTGGCTCCTCCCTCCACCTGAAGCAGCGCCATCTCCTGAATGGGCTTCTTTTCATACGCCTTCATGGCGGCGCCGATCTTCTTCATCATCACGTTGACCTTTTCACCGATGATCAGCATTTCATTCCTCCTTGACTTACCCGATGGTCGACACCGATCTATAACTTCACTTCACTCCTGTCCAGGAGCTCCCTCGCCCGGTAGGAACTTCGCACAAAGGGCGCCGCTGCGACAGCGGGAATGCCGGCTCTCTCGGCATCACGACTGAGCTCGGCGAACTCCTCCGGACGCACGAACCTCTCCACCATTAACTGCCTGCGAGAGGGCCTGAGATACTGGCCCAGGGTGAGAATATGGCATCCCGCGTCCGCCAGGTCGGCGAAGGTCTCCCTCAGTTGGTCACGGGTTTCACCCAATCCTACCATAAGGCCGCTCTTTACCATTACCCCACCGTTCATTGCGCAGGCCGCCCGCAGCATGCCCAGGGATCTGTCATAATCCGCCATGGGCCTTACCTTGGGATATAACTCTCTTACAGTTTCCATATTATGGTTAAATACGTCGGGTCCCGCCTCCAACACCACCCGCAGCGCCTCTCGGTTCCCCGCGAAGTCCGGAGTAAGAACCTCTATGGTGGCTTGCGGCAGCAGCTTTCTTACCGCGTATATGGCCGCGGCGAAATGGGAGGCGCCTCCGTCGGGAAGGTCATCTCTGGTGACGCTGGTCATCACCACGTGCTCCAAGCCCATGCGCTCCACCGCCCTCGCCACCCTAGACGGCTCGTCGTCATCCACGGCAAGAGGATCACCCTTCTCCACCCCGCAGAAACGGCAGTCGCGGGTGCAGATATCCCCCAACAACATAAAGGTGGCGGTGCGGCTCGAGAAGCATTCCATGCGGTTGGGGCACTTAGCCTCCTGGCATACCGTGTGCAGGTCCAGCTCCCGCAGCACACACTCCACCTCGGCCAGGTTTCGCCCCTCACGGATGGGGCGGCGCAGCCAGTGCGGCATGCGGCACTGGTAATGCCTTTCCTTGCCAGGAGCAGTTTCCAACCTTTTCCTCCCCTGCACTATCCAACCCCGCCGCCGCGCAGCAGGCCGGAGGTCTCCGCCGCCAGGGCATAGGCCCTTTCCGCCTGCCTCCCGTCAACTCCCTCCAGCCCACAGGAGGGGGTGATCATGGCCCTCTCCCAGAGCAAGCCTCGATCCACTCCGCGCGAGGCCAATAAATCCACGCCTTCCTCAAAGCGCCTGGCCAAGCTTCCCGCGTTCTCCTCGTCCACGTCGGCGTTGTTGGGGACCAGTCCCCAGGCCAGCACTCCACCCCCCTCCAAGAAAGCGTTCAACTCCTCGGGATAGAGGGCCATGCTTTCCATATACTGGTAAGCATCAAAGTTAACCACCCTCAAACCCGCCTTGAAAAGCAGGGTCCAGTCGGTGTTCCCGCAACAATGCGTCCCCGTAAGGCAGGAAAGCCCCTCGGCGCATTGGCCAAGTAGATCCACCACCTGCTGCGGGCTCACGCTCACCAAGGCCGACCCCACCTGGACCAGGTAGGGCTCGTCGAAGAAAATGAGCACCTCCTCCGCCATTCCCGTACCCTCCAGCAAATCCTCCATCCATCTGGCCTTGAGGTTGAGGACCCGTACCATGGCGTCGGCCAGCTGGTCGTTGTAAAGTATGGGGCGGTTATCCTGATCCAGTACCGTGAGGCCGAAGCTTATGGGGCCGGTCACCTGGCCCTTTAGGACGGGGTAAGACCTCCCCTCCTTCTCCACCCTGGACACGAAGGCATGTAATCCCACGGCGTAGTCCTCGCTTATGCCGTAGGCGTCGACGTCGGCGTCCAGATAAGCCCGGTACACTTCCTCTATCTCCGGCAACAGGTCTCCGGAGGTGTCGCAATAGACCTTGCGCCGTTGCGCGTCCACGACTACCCCAGGGAGGCCCTCACTGTACTGCGCGTACATGTTCTCCCGGAAATCGCGATGCGGCAGTTGCGGCCAGGCCGGGGCTTCCTCCAGATGCTCGAGGGTTACCGCGCAAGCCTCCTCCGCATCCGTAAACGGAAGGCTCCCAATGGCCGTCGCCATCATGCGTGGTTCCCAAGCTGCCATTAACTACCACCCGTGCCTCGACCTGTTTACCGCGCATCCGCGCGCCTGCGTTCGATAAGCTTACCGTGGGGTGGGGCCAGGTCTTAACCTAACCCCCAGCTCTCTTCCTTTGCCGCCAGGGCCGTGATCTTTTTCCCAAAGGGCGGGGTCAGGCTTTAACCTGACCCCAGTCACCTCTATTAACTACCAGGGTCACGCTCCGTTTCCCGAAGGGTGGCGCCAGGTTTTAACCTGGTACCAATCGCCGCTACTTACCTCCAACGTCACATCTTGGTGATGTCCACGCCGGCTTCCTCGAGAATACGGGGCACCACGTCCTCTTTCCCGATGGCCATGATATGCACCCCGTCGCACAGCTTCTCGTCGATGCACTGGCGGATCTGGCGAGCCATGATGCGGATGCCCGTGTTCAAAGCCTCGCCCTTGGGAGCTTCCGCCATCTCCTTAACCAGATGGTCGGGAACGAAGACCCCGGGCACGTTGGCGTTCATGTACTTAATGGCTCCCATGCTGGTGAGCAGGACCAGCCCCGCGCATATCTTGACCTTGTCGTTGATCTTGCGGGCCCGCTCCATGAAACGCTTGAAGTTATCCATGTCGTACACCGCCTGGGTCTGGAACCACTGCGCCCCGGCCTCGATTTTCTTCTCGAACTTGATCATTTGGGGCTCTATGGGGTCCGCCTCTGGGGTGACGATGGCTCCCTTGTAGAACTGCACGCCGCCCTGCAGCTCGTTGCCGCCGGAGTCCTTGCCCTCCTCCATGTTGCGGATGATCTGCAGGAGCTGCACGCTCTCGCAATCGAAAACCCCCTTGGCTTCCTTATGGTCGCCCACCGGGATGGAATCGCCGGTGAGGCAGAGCACGCTGCGAATCCCCCGCGTGTAGGCGAAAAGAAGGTCGGCCTCTATGGCTAGGCGGTTACGATCACGGCAGGTGACCTGCAGGTTGGGCTCTCCTCCCCTTTCCTTGATGATCAGGGCGGTGCCCAGAGAGGGGTAGCGCATCACCGAGGACTGGTTGTCGGTGATGTTCATGGCATGCACCTTGTCCTTGAGCAAATCGATATGGTGGATCATCTCGTCGATGTCCGTTCCCTTGGGGGGCCCGATCTCCCCCGTCACCAGGAAGGTGCCGGATTCCAGGATCTCCTGTATGGAAGGCTTAACGTGCTTGTCGATGAGCAAGGTCATCCTATTCACCCCCCTCGCCCTTCTTCTCGAATATCACCCGTCCGGGCTTCATGTTGGCCTGCCAGTTCTTGAGGCCGTAGATCCTGCGGAAGCGGTCCAGCTTGCCCATCTTCTCCAACTGGTTGTAGATGAGGGTCCAGCCGCAGTCCTTCTCCTTGTCCGTCTCGCATTTGCCCTCGTCGGTGCCTCCGCAGGGCCCGTTGAGGATGCCCTTGTGGCAACGGGTGACCGGGCAGATGGCCCCGAAGTCCTCCAGCACGCAGTCGCCGCACAGAGAGCACTTCTCGGTGAAATTGCCCTGCCTGAGGATGTTGCCCAGAAAGACGGTGTTGCAGGCGGGGTGCACGCCCTTCTCCGTGGCCTCGCGCACCGACTGCACGCCAGCGCCGCAGCACATGACCAGGAAACCGTCGGCGGCCTCCACCGCCTCCTTGTTCTCCCGGAACTTACGCTTGGTGTTCAGCTCATGGCATACCTCCTCGTATACCATGGTGCCGGTGACCGTCTTTCCCTCCGCCTCCAGCTTGGCCTTCATCTCGGCTACCTGCTCCTCGCCGCCCGTCTCGCAGGTGGTGGCGCAGGAACCGCAGCCAACGATGAACACCTTGTCCTCGCCCTCGAGTTCCTTGAGAACCTCCTCGTAGGGCTTCGATGTGGTGATGATCATCTCCTCAGTTCCTCCTCTATACTGTGATGTTTACCGCGATTATCCCTCCGCCTCCTAGCTGGTGGAGAACTGCCTTAGGAAGGCGGGAATGTCTGCCGCCTCCCTGGTGCCGATAACTATCTCCCAGTCGGGGAGCTCCTCTTCCAGCTCGCCCGAGATCTGGGCCACGTAACCCGGTATAATCAGCTTGCGGTGCTTCACCTTGTCGGCGATCCCCGAGGTGTTGACGAACTTAGCGATGGTCTCGGGCACGAACTTGCCCGCCGCCCAGGCGGTGAGCACGGACTGGCCGTCGACGTCCACCACTCCCAGCCAAGCGGGGATCTTGCTTCCCTCAATCTCTCCCGAGACGATGAAGTAGGTGAGGGAGAAGTTGGTGGTCACCAGTACCGGGCTGTTCTCGTCCGGGGCCCCGATCTCGTAGAACTTGGAATCCACGGCCATGGGGCGCTGGGGGTCGGTGTAGATGTTCAGGGTAAGCACCAGCAGGGGGTACATTCTCCACGGCTCGGCGTGGGAGAGGACAACAATGCCGCCGTACTTGCAGATGTACATGGCCGCTAGGACCGTCTCGTAAAGCTCGTCGTCGGTCTCCTCGCAGGGGAACGTGATGGTGGGGAAACCGAAGGCGGTGAACTTCTCGTTCAAGGCCGCCCTGCGAATGGCCACCAGGTCCTTGAAGGTCTCTCCCGGCTTGCGCGGCGCGGGATCGAGCACCAAATCTTTGAGGCCCATGCCGGTGAGCTTGTCCGAGAGCTCGGCCAGCTTGTCCAGGTCGGCGGCTTTCACTGCCAGGGGGAGGTCCTTCTCCTTGGCCAACTCGCCCATGGCGTCGGCGTTGGCCTCGGTGGCGGCGTAGAGTAACGGGCGCGAGTCGCCCGCCGCCTCCACTCCCGCCTTCATGATCTCCACGTCCTCGCTTATGAGGATGAGGGGCTTGCCGGTGGCGCTTTTCACCTTCTCCACCAGGGCCTTGAACTTGCCGGCGTCACCGGAAGCGGACTTTACCGCCACCGCCCCGACCTTGAGGATTACGCCCACGCGCTCGTGCACGCACTCCTTGACCTGCTTCAGGAGCTCGTCCACCCTGGCGTCGTCCATATCGTCGCTTACCAAAATACCCAAAACTGCGGGGTTGAAGAAGGTCTTCTCATGGCGGAAGAGCACCAGCTCCTCGCCCACCTTGAAGGCCTCTTCCCCACTTCCCACGGTCACCCCGCGGATGGGGGGCGCGCTGGCCTCGGCCAGCTCGGCGCGCACCTCGTCCGTAACGTAGGGGCAATCGTCCAGCGACGCCTGTCCCGCCGCCAGCTTCATGGCGAAAGCCAGACAGGTGGGGAAGTTGCATTCTTTACAGTTGGTCTTGGGTAACTTCTTGAAGATATCCAAGCCCGATAGTGCCATCTTACGCTCCTTCCTACTAGATCCGCGTCGCTCCTCCTAAACTATCCTTGAAGAAGGAAGGGGAACCGGGTCCCCTTCCTTTCTTTACCAACTACATCAACATGGGCTCCATAGTCAGCGCCGGATGACCCACCTGTTCCAGCCAAGGAAGGATCTCCTCCTCGGTGGTGCCCACGTCCTCGTCGGCGATCTTGTTGATGAAGTCGGGGTCACCGATCTCCTCGCAGCGTTTTTCCAACTGCTCTTTGAGGGTTTCCTTGAGTTCTTTGGGCATCCACACGATGCGCTGGAAACCGCCGTTGGCGGAGATGAACTTCTTGGAGGTGATATATACCTTCCCGATGCCGATGAAGCCCGGTGTCTGGTTGCCGCCGCCCACCGAGTTGGCCAGGGTGGAGAAGGTCATGCCGCAGGGGGTCATCCCGGAATGCTCGCGGTTGACGATCATCACCCCGTTGCACATGGGCAGGAAAGCCACGATGCACTCGAAGCAGCCGCAGGAGGTCATGGGGTCCTCCATCATGGAATACATGCACACCGACTCCACGTTATTGCCCGACTTCTCCTTGACGAACTCGTTGATGGCGGGCCAGACGCCCTTGACCTCGTCCGTGCAGTCGCCCTTTTTCACCGGCTGGTTGGGTCCGGTGGGATCGATTTCGTAGGCTGCCTTGCCGTCCAGCCAGTTGTAGGCCCCGCACAGCCCCAGCCTCTCCGGCGAGATGATGCACACGTGTGTGGGTGCGAAGGACTGGCACAGGGTGCAGGAGTAGAAGAGATCCACCGACTCGTCAGTCATGCCCGCCGTCTTCTCGTCACGGTAGCGGTAGGCGGCGCGGGCGGTGGCCTCCCATTCCGCCACGTCCTTCTCGTTGGTATAGATGGTCACCTGCACCTTGTCCACGATGGAGGGGAAGTCGTTGAGCAACTTGGCGTGGATGATCTCGCCGTAGTGCCTGATCTTGAACCCCTTGGCCTGTGCCTTCTTGCTGATGCGGGTCCAGACGATGTCGCGTTGGCCCATGTGCCAGATGCCCTCGGCGCCGTTTATGAGGTGGTGGATCTGGCGCTCCAGGATGGACTCGAAGTCCTCCTGCATCTTGCGCCCGGCCACCTCCACCACGATACCCAGGGGAAGGGCGGAACCCTCCTCCACGTCGTCGATCTCCGGGCCCACCACCTCGATCTTGCCGTCAGTCACCTCGTCCATCTCGCGCATTTTCACGAACTCGAAGGCCGGGGTAATGTTCCCCCCGAACTGAACGTACATGTCGTCCTTGCGGATGACCTCGCCCTCGAAGGCGGGACCGTAGGCCATGGGGATGGGGATCTCGGCGATCTGGATCTTGAGTCCCCTGACCTCCACGCACTTCTGCACGATCTCCTCCTCGGGTATGTCCGAGACCACGTGCTCGTAGGTGCACACCCCAGTGGGCAGGATCTCCGGGATCTTGGTGTTGGCGATGGTGGGGAAGCCGTAATTTATGGCTCCCGCCGCGTAGGCGTACTTCTGCTCGTCCACGTAGTCAAGGGCCAGCACGAAGGCGAAGATGCGATTCTTGTTGTAGCGCAACACCTTGGTGAAATCGCCCGGCTGGGCGCCCCCGAAGGACATGGCCGCCCGGGCGGCGAATCCCAGCGAGTACACCGCTGAGGGCATTTCTTTCCCGTAGGGAACGATGCGGGTGTCCCATCCCAGCTGGCGGTCCACTTGTTTGAGCTGCTCGGCGATACTAACCCCGTCCACGTGGCCGGATATCCACACGTAGAGGTTCTTCTGTAGAAGCTCCACCACGATCCTGTCCGCCATCTCCGGCGTGGAAGCGCGTCCCACCAAAGCGCAGAACCCGGGTGCGGTGCCGTCCACGAATTCCACCCCGCGCTCGCGCATGATCACGTCGTCCGCCGCGCCCAGCCAGAGATCGTCGACCGGCGGGTTGGTGACGTACTTGCATCCCTCGATGACCTCCCCGGCGAAGAGGGTGGCGATCCCCGCGTCCAGGGTATGTCCCAGGTAAGGAACCCAGTGGCCCTGCTTGGGAACGGGGGGGAGAAGATCCTTGGCCATCTCCAGTGCCTTGGCCATGTCCTCCACCTTCTCCACCTTGTGGCCGGAGAGGCCATAGATTATGGGCAGGTAATAGCCCGTGTTGGGGAACTCCACCTTGGCGGTGGCGCCGGCGGCCTCGACGGTCTCGTTGAACATGCGCTCGGCCTCGGCCACCTCCTTGTAGGCCCCCTTAATAGCTGCGGTTGCGATTATCCTACTCATTAGATCTCCAACTCCCTTCGCATGGCCATGTCGTAGAGTACCCTTTCCCGCTTGGCGGAAATACCCAATGCCTCGCGCTTGCCGTCGATCAGGGTAAGAAGCTTGCCGACCATCTTTTCCGGGTCCGCTTCGAAGTGCCAGGAGTTCTTGAAGATGTCGTTATACTTCTCGAATAGGAAATCGGTAACGTTTTTCGATCCCATGGTGGGCCAGCTCACGCCAAAGACGACAGCCGCGCCCGAGGCCACGAAGTACTCTCCGATAGCGATAGCCTTCTCGCTCATCCACTCGGGAGCGCAGCCTGCCGCCGGCAGGTCGCTAATGTCGTCTCCCAGGCCGCCCTCGTGCACCATGGCGGTGAGGGCGATGAGGATACGGCTGTTGTCCACACAGGAGCCGCAGTGCAGCACCGGCGGGATGCCCACCGCCTCGCATACCTCCCACAGGCCCTGGGGGCAGATCTCCCGTGCCACCTCGGGGAGCATGAGGCCGGCCTTGGCCACCGATTGGGCGGCGCATCCGGTCATCACCACCAGGCAGCCGTTGGCGATAAGCTCGCGCACTACGCGCACGTGGATATCATCGTGCTTGACGCGGGGGTTGTTGCAGCCCACCACGCCCACCACGCCACGGATGCGGCCATCGATAATGGCATCGTTAAGGGGACGGTAGGAAGCGCGGTACTTGCCCCCCAACATGTAGTTGATGTATTCGTGGTTGAATCCCGCGATAAGTGACTCGGTATTGCTGGGAATGTTTACCTTGCCCCGCTGGGGAAAGTTGTCGATGGCCGTGGAGACGATCTCCTTGGCGATCTCCAGGGCGCGGTCCTCATGGAATTCTATATGCTTGGCATAGGGCATCTTGGCCTTGGGAGAGGTGGTGATGATGTCGGTGTGTATACAGTTGGCGATCTGTCCGATACCCTGATATACACACTGCACATCCACCACCATGGCCTCCACCGCTCCCGTGAGTAGAGCCAATTCCTGTTGCAGCACGTTGCCGGCGATGGGCACGCCATGCCTTGTGAGCACCTCGTTGGCAGTGCAGCAAATGCCCGAGAGATTGATTCCCTTGGCCCCTACCTTCTTCGCTTTCTCCTGCATCTCGGGGAGACTGGCCGCGAGGACGATCATCTCCGAGAGCAGGGGCTCGTGGCCATGAACAATGATGTTCACCTCGTCCTCTTTGAGCACGCCCAGATTTACCTTGCTCTCGAGGGGCACCGGGGTCTGGAAGAGGATGTCCTGCAATTCCGTCCCGATCATGGAACCACCCCAACCGTCGGCCAGGGCGCAACGCGCCGCAGCCGTAAGGATATGCTCATAGTCCTGGTCCACGCCGATGGAGGTACGATGCAGAAGTTCCACCACCTCGCGGTCGATACCTCTCGGAAATATCCCCAGCTGTCGCCAGATCTCCTTACGGGGTTCGGGAGCCCGTTGGGCGAAGGCCAGCTCGCCTTCCTGCTGACCAAACATGGCAATGCAACGCTCGCCCACTTCAAGAGCAATTTCCTCTATGGGGCGCTCGCCGATCTCGATATCCAGGTCCGCGGCCACCTCTAGGAGCTTGATGCGGTCCTTTATCTCGTAATCCTTGGCCTCTCCCTTGGCGGCCATTACTAGGGTCTCGGCCACGGCGCGCCCGTGGTCGGAGTGGGCCGAAGCTCCTCCCGCCACCATGCGCGCAAAGTTGCGAGCCACTATGGTATCAATATTTGCGCCGCAGACACCCCGGCTCTCGTCTGGCTTTTTAGGGTTGATGCGGCAGGGGCCCATGTTGCAGATGCGGCAGCAGCTTCCCGCCTCTCCAAAGGCGCATCCCTTCTGCTGTTGCACGCGGTCGAAGGCCGTTTCCTGGCCTTCCTCCGCCGCTTTCTTGAGCATCTCCAACGAGGCCTCACACGATGTCATTTCCTCGTATTCTGCCATGAGCGCTCTTCCTCCTATGGAAATTATCCGGTTCTTCTTGAACCATTCGTTTGCGTCGTGTCAACTCCTTATATGCCGGTGCTCAGAGCTCAAAGTTGCTCTTCTCCCACAGCCCTTCTCGCTCTGCCCACCTTCCATCCGGAGCTGAAACCCGTTTATCTAAAAGCCTATCCCGAAAGGTCGGCGATAAGCTGCTTTACCAAGCGTATGGACTCGGGGTGGCGGAGCACCAGTATATCCGCGCCGGCCAGCAAAAGCGCCACGGCGGTTACGGCCTCCCACATGATGCCACGCTTTTCCGGATCTCCCCACTCCGGGTAGTCCTCCTGCGAGCTTTTGGCCTCCTTGGTCTTCCAGGCCTGGAAGCCGATGTTGGCCAGCAGGGGCATCTGAGTCATGGAATCGTCCTGGGCGAGCGCCGCTATCTTCAGGCGCTCCATCACCGAGTAGGTGTACTCCAGGCCATATCCCAGTGCGCCGGTGGTGGGGTCGATGACCAGCTTGTTATCCTCCATGCCCAGGTTGGTAAGGAGAATGTTGAGCTGCTTGGCCAGGTTGACGTCGATGGGGGTCATGCCGGCTACCGTCTGCTTATAGCCAATGGCCGGGGCTCCCACCTTCTTGAAGTTGTCCTCCTTGGCCGGGCCGATGAGCAGGTTCTTTCCCTCCGCCTTGGTGGCCACCACCTTGGCAATCTCGGCGTCTTTTTCCAGATCCTCTGTCCCATAGACGATGACCGGGACCTTCACCGCTTCCTCCACCTTGAGCACCGTATCCGCCGCCTGTTCCGCGGGGGCGTTGGTGGCCTTGGGGTCGGTGGAGGTGAGCAGGAGGAAGATGGCGTCCGCGCCCCATTCCTCCACCGCCTTCTTCGCCCAGGCCACGGGGTCGTTCTTCACCTCGCCCAGGGCCTTCTCCAGCGCCGGCACCAGCTCGCCCACCTCGTCCATGACCTCGGCAGCCACCATGGGCTTGTTGGGCATCTCGCCCTCCCAGAGG